>Ga0209023_10006250_pt1 | contig 12624 bp, 15 predicted proteins | sample LakOneMetagenome_FD_187468 | JGI IMG/M metagenome (GOLD analysis project Ga0209023, IMG submission 187468) | Freshwater and sediment microbial communities from Lake Erie, Canada (SPAdes) (version 2) | ecosystem: Environmental > Aquatic > Freshwater > Lentic | place: Lake Erie, Canada... | reverse complement strand
GTTGCAGCGCCAGCGCCCCGCCCGCCGTCCATGGCCGATCACCCTTCTTCGCAGTTCGGCGCTGAAGCGGCGCTGCCGCCGCAAGAGCGCGAGGTTGGAAGCCGGTAAACGAGAACGAGCCGGGAAGCGCGTCAAGGCTTCCCGGCTCAATCGCTTTCGCCGAATAGAACTACGCCGCCCAAACCAGCCGCACGCCTGCTTCGCTTGCCGCTTCGGCCAATTCCGCATCCAGCAGCGGGCCGTTCATGACTGGGCGCAGTGCTTGCGCGAGATCGGCTTCGACGTATTCGCGCGCATCGCGCTCGTCGTGCTTGCAGATGAGCACATGCGTCGCGCCCATCAGTTGCGCCTCAGGCCATTGCTCATGCGCGGCTAGGCGCTTGGCGAGATTTCCCGTGCGAGAGAGAAACAGCGGCGTCCAACCGCGACCAGACGGCCCCGGACGCGCAAAACAATAGACGCCAGGCCCTGAAGCGAACTCCGCGTCCGGCCGATGCACATCGAACCGGTGCAAGCGCCCTGAAATTCCACGGAAAATCGCTTCGGCCATCGTCATATCCCCTCATCGTTCGCTGTATGTTCTAAGAGATACGCGAGTCAGATGTTCTTGTAAAGTTCTATTGCGCCTCCGATCTCAAATACCCTTCCACGCATCACCATCTTTTCGGCAGGCGCAGCGCCCCGTAATCATGGCTCACATGTCGCATCATCACGACGCACACGACCACGCCGCATCAATTGTTGAAGCGGAACGACGCTGCGAGGCAGCGGGCGAAACACTGACGCCGCTGCGCCGGCGCGTGCTTGACCTGCTGCTACAGAGCGAAGGGCCAGCGAAGGCCTACGATTTGCTGCCGCTCATCGACGCCGAGAAGCAGGCCAAGCCGCCGACGATCTATCGCGCACTGGATTTTCTCGTGCGCATGGGCCTCGCGCATCGCATCGAAAGCCTCAACGCCTTCATGGCGTGCGGCATCGGCGCCTGCGCGCGCTCTACGATTTTTCTGATCTGCGAAAAGTGCGGCGGCGCTGAAGAGTTCGACGCGGGTCACGCGCTCGTTGATCTCACGGACGCCGCCAAGAAAGACGGCTTCGCTATCAACCGCACCATGATCGAAGCGAGCGGTGTTTGCTCGAATTGCCAAGCGGCATGACCCATCCGGCGCCCTTGCCCGCGCCGCTTTACCAGGGCAGCGTCAACACTTGGGAATGCGACGACGGCGGGCACATGAATGTCCGCTTCCACACTGAGCGCGCAATGATCGGTCTGGCGCACATGGCGCGCGCCTTGGATTTGCCGCGGGCCTTCATGCCGGCCGCCGGCTCCACAATCGTCATCAATCAGATGCACGTGCGCTTTCTGTTGGAGGCGAGGCCTGGCGCGCCGCTGGTCATGCACGGCGGCGTCGCAAAGCTCGGCGACAGCGACGGCATCTTCTGCCTCGACATGCGCCACAGCGATGGCGCGCCGTCTTCAGCCTTCACGCTGCATGTTTCGCACGTTGATACGCGCAGCTTTCGCCCGTTTGCATGGTCGGAGCGCACGCGCGAGGCGGCCAAAGCACTGAAGGCGCCGCTGCCCGCGCATGCCAAGCCGCGCTCCATCGACATGGACAAATCGCCGGCGGACGCCAGCTTAGCCCGCGCCATCGAACTCGGCGCGCAGCGGATCGGAGGCACGTTCGTGCAACCGGATCAGTGCGATGCGTTCGGACGCCTGCGCGGAGAACACTTCATCGGCCGCGTATCGGACTCAGTGCCCAACCTGCTCGCGCAATGGCGGCGCGAAGCCGCCGAAAGCAGCGGCGGCACGATGGCGGGCGCGGTGGTTGAAGCGCGCTTGGTGTTTCGCCGCTTTCCGCGCGCCGGCGACTTCATCGAAATCCGCACCGGCCTCGCCGACATCACCGGCAAGACGCTGCGCCTGGTGCACTGGATCTGCGATCCCGTGAGCGGAAAGGCGTGGGCGAGCATGGAAGCCGTCGCGCTCACCTTCGACACTGCAACGCGCAAAGCCGTCGCCTACAGCGACGAGATGCGCGAACGCTGGATGAAGCACGCCGTTGCGATGGGCGTGTGAGCGTCACTCCAAATCGGTGTGATACTTCCGCCCGGCCTGCGCCATTAGCGTCGCCGACTCGATCGCCGCACGCACACGATCAGGCCGCTCCATCGGCAACATGTGACTGGCGCCTTCAACTGTCGCCACGCGCGCGTCGGCTTTAATCGACGCCACACGATGCATCGCCGCTTCGGAAATGGTGGAATGCTTTTCCGCGCGCAGCAGCACCGTCGGATCGGTGACCTTGCGCAGCGCTTCCCACGGATCGTGCCGCTGCGCGCAATACGTCGCCGCTTCAAACTTCGGCGCGCACGCCAACTTGAACCCGCCACGCGCATCTTCGATCAGCCCGTCGCCGACATAGTCAGCCACGAACTCCGGCGGAAACGTCTTGAACACGCCGCGCCCCGTGAACCCCTCGACGGCCTGCTTTTTGCTGTCGAAACGCGCACGCCGCTTCATCGCGCCTTGCGCGAGCGGCATGGTCATGCGCTGCAACAGCGGAGCGCCGGGCAACTCGATAAACGCATAAGCAGCAGCCGGCATGATCACCGGCTCGATCAATGCCAGGCCCGACACCAGGTCCGTGCGCTTGCCGGCTGTCAGCAAACTCACCGTCGCGCCCATCGAATGACCCGCGAGCGTCACTGGCGCGGAGAAATTCTCCAACACCGCGATCAGATCGTCACGATGGCGCCGCCACGACGTGTAGCCAAACGTGTGCGCGGGCAGCGTTGTCAGGCCGTGCCCCCGCGCATCGAGCGCTAGCACATGGAAACGATCGCCAAGCGGCCCCAACAACGTCCGATAGGTCCGCGCGTTGAAGCCCGTCGCGTGCAGAAACACGATGTCCGGATTGGGCGTGGCGGCGCCGAACGCGATGCCCGCCATGCGACCGCCCTTCAGGTCGAACGAAACGCGGCGGAAATTTTCGGTGGCTGCAACGTCGCTCATCGTGACCCGAACACCCGTCGCAGAATGTCGCTGGTGCGCCGCACGGGATCGCGGCGGATGCCACGCTCTTCCTGGCCGATATAGTAGAAACACCCGTCGAGCGCTTTGGTGGTCGAGAAGTCGATGATCTGGGTGCGCAGATCAGTGGTCATGCTGGCCATGCCGACTTGCCGAAGCGCCGAACGCATCAAGGTAAACGCACCAGATTGGGTAAGCGCCGTCGTCATCGGCGGGCGCAGCAAAGTCGTCAGCCGTGGTTCGGTGCGCGTCCGCAAATAGCGCGTCGCGGAATCCTCAGGGCCACGCACGATATCGATGGCGTCTGAAATGGTGATCGTCCGCACCGCGTTGACGAACAGACGCCCCGCCTCGGGCATCGTCGACTCCGCTGCGTGGTTCAGATTTTCCTGTAGCCGATCCAACGGCGCCGACATGCCCATGCCGTGCAGGCTGCGCTGGGTCTGTCCGAGCACGCCTGGCAGCGGAATTCGCACATGCCCATCGCTCCAGAAGCCGTTGTTTCGCCCAAGCCGCGTGGTGGCGTTGCTCGCCGCCAGTCCCAACGCATCGCGGACGCCGCGCCCCGCATCCGCCTGCGTCAAACTATCCAACAGACGCTGCGCCCAGACGTCCGACGCCACGCCCGCAAACGCAAATCCCATGAGCACGGCGCGGCGTTGCATCTTGATTCTCCCGGCGTCAGCCTAACCTACGGCTCACGTCCTGTTTCGCTCTATTACGAAAACCCGCCACACTTGCACAAATTCGCAAACCGCCCACTGACGCACTGGTCGCGAACCGCCTACGGTCGTTCGCAATGACTTTAAGCGATTTGCTTCCGAAACTGCATTACCCGACGCGCCTCGAAAAACTGGTCGACGGCTGGGTGCATGGCGTGGCGCTCGGCGTGTTTACGTTCGCGGTCGGCGCAGCGCTTGGGTTCGCCATTCTGCAAGGCGGCCTCGGCATGGCCAGCGCCATCGCGGTCTACGCCATTTGCGTGATCACCATGATCGGCTGCTCCATGGCCTACAATTTGGCGGAGAACTCGAAGCGTAAGTCGCTGCTGCGCCGCTTCGATCACGCCGCCATCTTCCTGATGATCGCCGGCACGTACACGCCCTTCACCACGCTTCGCTTCGACGGCGCCTGGGCGATCTCGATGACGACGATTGTTTGGGTGCTGGCGTTGATCGGCGCGGCGGGCAAACTTTTCCTGCCTGGCATTGGTAAGCGCGTCTGGATCGCTTTCTACGTTGCACTTGGCTGGATGGTGGTCGCCGCACTAGGCCCACTGCTGCACGGCGTGCCGCTGGCGGGCCTCATCCTGCTCGCGATTGGCGGTGCGCTCTACACGATCGGCGTGCCCTTCTACGTCTGGGAGAAGCTCCCCTTCCGCCGCGCCATCTGGCACAGCTTCGTCATGGCCGCCGCCGCAGTGCACTACGCCGCGGTGCTGACTGGGGTGGTTTTCGCCTAAAGCAAAAGCGCGCCAGCGTGGGCTGACGCGCTTCGCCACATGCTACCCAATCAGCCGACGAAAAAGTCGTCGTGCGTCAGCGAGAGCCCGGCGCTCAACGTCGCAAACTGAACCGCCGCATCTCCGCCCGTGCCATCGTCGTCGTAGTACAGAGCGCCTGTCGTCGGATCGTAGATGATGCGATCCGAACCGTCCGCAGCGCTCGACCCCACGGCAAATGCGTTCACATCCAAAACCCCGATCGAACCAGCGGCGCTGAAGATCAGGTGGTTCAACTCGATCGTGTCGTCCACCGGCCTAAAGTCGGTGATGCTATCGACGTTGCCGCCCCCGAGCGCCGACGCGAACACAAACGTGTCGCCACCATCGCCGCCCGTCAATATGTCCGCGCCCGCGCCGCCTTCGAGCCTATCATCGCCCTGGCGGCCGTAGATGGTATCCGCTCCGGCGTCGCCCTGCAGATAGTCATTGCCGTTGCCGCCATCGAGCAAATCGTTGTCGTCACCGCCGCTTCCGTAGTCGATGCCATCTCCGCCATAGATGGTGTCGCTGCCGCTCTCACCGATCAACTGATCGTTCCCAGAGCGCCCATACAGCGTGTCGTCGTTGTTGTCGCCGTAGAGGATGTCGTCATTGTTGCCGCCATCGAGCAGATCGTTGCCATCGCCTCCCGCGATTTGGTCGTTGCCGTCGCCGCCATAAATAGTGTCGTTGCCATCGCTAGCGCTGATCGTGTCGTTGCCAGCTAGCCCTGAAATCGTGTTGTCGAACGTGTTTCCATAAATGGTATTGCCCAAGATATTGCCGACGCCCGAAGATGGCCCGGAGCCTGTGAGGTAGAGATTTTCGATGTAGGCAGCGAGCGAATAGCTTGCCGCCGTCGAGAACACGCTGTCGGTGCCTGACGCAGAACTTTCGATCGTCAGATCTGAGCTGCTATCGACATAGTAGGAATCATCGCCCGCGCCGCCGTACATGGTGTCGATGCCCGCGTCGCCGTAGAGTGAATCATTGCCGGCGCGGCCGTAGAGCGTGTCGGCGTCGTTGCCGCCACGCAGCACGTCATTGTTGTTGCCGCCGTCGAGGAAATCCGCGCCGTCTTGGCCGTAGGCGGTATCGTCACCGTCGCCGCCATAAATGGTGTCGTCGCCGCCGTGACCGTAGATCACGTCCGTGCCGGCAAGCGCGGTCAGGATGTTCGCTTGGTCGTTGCCTTCGATCTGGTTGTCGAATGCAGTGCCGGTGCCGTTGATCGCGCTTGTACCAAACAGATAGAGGTTCTCGAAGCCCGCGCCCAACGTGAAGGTGATGGAGGCCGACACTGAATCGATGCCGCCGGTCGGACCATTCTCGATCACAACATCACCGACGTTGTCGACCTCGTAGCTGTCGTTGCCGTCACCGCCATACATCGTATCGGCGCCGACGCCGCCGTAGATAATATCGTTGCCGGAGCGGCCATAGATCGTGTCCGTGCCGTCGCCCCCGAAGAGGTAATCGTTGCCGATGCCGCCATCGAGGAAGTCGTTGTCAGCGCCCGCCGCAATGGAGTCATCGCCGGCGCCGCCAACCAGCGTGTCGTTGCCCTCGTAACCGTTCATCTCGTCATTTTGCGAGGTGCCGGTGACGTTGTCGGCCGCGTGGCCAAGCGTGAAGTGAACGCCGTCCCCGCCGGGCGCGCTGTTCCAGTTTGAAAACGTGAAGCCGGAGGCGTTGAAGTTGAGGCCGATGTTGTCGTCCGGATTGCGAATGAAAACGTTATCGACGAGTGCGGATCCGACAATCACCAAGTTTAGCGATAGCCCCGCGCCAAAATCGCTGGCCTGAAACGTGACGCGCGTCTCCGTGCCTGTTGTGGAGGCAAACTCCAGACGTTCGATGCTGTTGAATGTCGGCGCCCAAAAATCGAAATCTTGAATGCCAGCCAACGCGCTGCTGACGCGAAGCGTGTCGGTGTCGGCGCCGCCATCGTAAACTTCCGCGCCTGCGAGTCCGGTGTCGCTGACGACAAGGATGTCGTTGCCTGCGTCTCCGTGCACGCTATCGACCCCGGCCCCGCCGGTGAGCGTATCGGCGCCGCCGCCGCCGTTGAGCGTATCGTTGCCGCCGAGGCCGTCGATCACTTCGTCGGTGCCGTCGCCAACATAGGTATCAGCCCCACTGGTCGCGCCTGGGCCCGGAGTCCACCCCATCACATCCTCCTCATCCAACGCCTCGCGCCCTCAGCTTTGCCCAGCCAATCTGAGTGGGCAATGAGGAACCGGGCCGATTGGTCGAAAATAGGCCGGCGTCCGCCGCGGACCAGCCCGCTCCGGGCTGATCCATTCTTTTCTCAATGACGCGGCGACATCGGCGACCGCGCTGATCCCCCATGCTAAGCGTGCGGACAAGGGAGTGCGCCGTGACCGAATTCAGCTGCTTCGACGTTAAATTAGAAAACAAGATCGCTCACATCGTGCTGAACCGCCCCGAGGCGTTCAATTCGATGCCGCGCGCGTTTTGGAATGAGCTGCCGGAAATCGTGCGCGATATTGACGACAACGCCAAAGCCCGCGTCATCGTTGTGTCATCGACCGGCAAGCACTTCACCGCCGGCATGGATCTGTCAGTGTTCACCGACGGCGAAAGCATTACCGCCAGTGGCGGCGATCAGTACGCGCGGGCCGAGGCATTTCGCCAATTCGTGCTGACGCTGCAAGATACCTTCTCGTGCTTCGACAACGCACGCATTCCAGTGATCGCCGCGATCCAAGGCGGTTGCATCGGCGCCGGCGTCGACATGACCAGCGCATGCGATATCCGCTATTGCACCGAGGATGCGTTCTTCCAGATCGCCGAGATCAATATCGGCATGACCGCGGACGTCGGCACCTTCCCGCGCTTGTGCAAATTGATCCCAGAGGGCTGGGTGCGTGAGCTCGCTTACGCTGGCCGCCGCCTGCCCGCTGCCGAAGCGAAAGCGATCGGCCTGGTCAACGGCGTGTTCGCAAACCAAGCGGCGATGATGGAGCACGTCATGGCGCTCGCCGCAGAGATCGCCGCGAAAGCGCCGGTGGCCGTCGCCGGCTCCAAGCGCATGATCAATTACGCGCGCGATCACTCAACGACAGATGGCCTCGACTATATCGCTACCTGGCAAACCGGCATGTTTTCGCCGCCGCACATGGCCGAAGCGTTCGCCGCCAAGGCACAAAAGCGCAAGCCGGAGTTTCCGGACTTGGCGCCGCTCAGAAAGAAGATGTGACCGATGGACATTCGCTTTCTCCCGCCCGGCCGCAATCCGCCCGAAGAAGTGAACGCCTTCATCGAAATTCCGCAAGGCGGGTTGCCGGTGAAGTACGAACTCGACAAAGCCTCCGGCGCGCTGTTCGTCGACCGCTTCCTGCACACGTCGATGATCTATCCGTTCAACTACGGCTTCATCCCGCAAACCCTCGCGGAGGATGGCGATCCGCTCGACATTCTCGTGGTGACACCGATGCCGGTGGTCGCGGGCTCCGTCGTGCGCGCGCGCCCTGTCGGCGTTCTGTTAATGAATGACGAGAAAGGCGTGGATGAGAAAATCCTCGCTGTGCCCGTCGATGCGCTCAATCCGTACTATGCGGACGTGAAAACCTACCAAGACCTGCCGCCGCTGATGGTGGCGCAGATCAAGCACTTCTTCTCGCACTACAAGGATCTCGAACCCGGCAAGAGCGCCAGCGTCGGCGAATGGGCGGCGCTCGATAAAGCGCACGAGCGCATCATGCTTTCGATTGCGCGCCACAAGCCATGAGCAACAGCCAAATCACATCGCGCTTGGTCGCTGCCCTTGAAAGCGCCGCGGAGGAGGCGGGCGCGAACACGTCGCTCGTGTCCGTGAATATTCAAGTGCTCGCGCCCGGGGACAGCGGGGCGATCAAGACCGCGGTGCAGCGCAAGACGCGCACCCTGATCTTCATGAGCGCCGATCTTATCGGCGCGGACGGCGCGGCCATCGCCAACGCCACCAGCGTTCACAAGATCAGCGGCTAGCCCAGGTCTCGCGCGCGAGCTCGTAGCGCACGGTGCCCTCTTCCTTGCCCGCACCGGTGAAGCGGAAGCCGTTTTTCTCCAGCACGCCGATAGATTCCACCAGAGGCGGCAGCGTGTGCGCAATCACCCGCGCGACGTCGGAATTGCGGAACGCGTGATCAACCAAGCCGCGCGTTGTCTCGCTCGCGTAACCACGCCGGCGCATGCTCGGGCACACCGAATAGCCAACCTCGATCTCGCCATCCTTCGCAGGGCCAGTGTAGCCGCCCGTACCAATGACGGTCGGCTTTGGCTCCTTCAGCACGATGTAGCGGAAGCCCCAATCGTACGCCGCCGGCTCGCGGTCCTGCAGCGCGATCATGTAATTGATCGCGTGCTCGTCATACTCGCTGCTGGGCGGCCATTCATTGCACACGCCCATTCCGAGCGCCGTCGCGAGCGCTTGCGCGCCTTTGAGGTCTTCGCGCAGTACATCGTTGCTCGCCTGCAAGAGAAGGAGCCGTTCAGTCTCAATGCGCATCAGCTGAAAACTTCGAACAATCCAGCCGCGCCCATGCCGCCGCCGATGCACATGGTGACGACTGCCGTCTTCGCTTTGCGGCGACGGCCTTCCATCAACACGTGGCCAACCAGGCGTGCGCCGGTCATGCCGAACGGGTGACCAATGGCGATCGAGCCGCCATTGACGTTGTACTTCTCCGGATCGATCTCAAGCTTGTCGCGGCAATAGAGGCATTGCGATGCGAACGCCTCGTTGAGCTCCCAAAGATCGATGTCGCTCACCTTCATGCCATGACGCTTCAGCAAGCGCGGCACCGCGAACACCGGGCCAATGCCCATCTCATCGGGATTGCAGCCGGCGACGGCGAAGCCCTTGAACGCGCCCAATGGCTCAAGCCCACGACGCTCGGCTTCCTTCTCTTCCATCAGCACCAACGCCGCCGATCCGTCTGAGAGTTGGCTCGCATTGCCGGCGGTCACGAAATTGCCCGGGCCGCGCACCGGTTCAAGTTTGGCAAGGCCAGCAAGCGTGGTGTCCGGCCGATTGCAATCGTCACGATCGACGACGGTCTCGACTTCGCTCTGCTCTTTCGTTTCTTTGTTCACCACCATCATCTTCGTCTTCATCGGCACGATTTCGTCCTTGAAGATGCCGTTGGTTTGCGCGGCGGCGATGCGTTGCTGCGAGCGAAGCGAATACTCGTCCTGCGCTTCGCGGCTGACGCCATAGCGCTTGGCGACGATGTCGGCGGTCTCGATCATCGGCATCCACATTTCCGGATGATCTTTCAGTAGGCGCTCTTCGAACACCGGCTTGGTGTTCGCCAGACGCGTGCCGGAGATGGATTCAACGCCGCCCGAGATGCCGACATTGGCGCCTTCGTTGATGATGTAGCTGGCGATCTGCGCCGTTGACTGCAGACCCGACGAACAGAAGCGGTTGATCGTCGCCGCCGCGACTTTGAAATCGAGCCCGGCCCACACCGACGCGAGACGCGCCACGTTGTGACCCGTCGTCGCTTCCGGCGAACCGCAGCCGAGGATCACGTCCTCCGCCGCATCCGCCTCGATCTTCGCGCGCTCCACGGCGTGCTTGATCGAGTGGCCAGCAAGCGCCGCGCCATGGGTGATGTTGAAGCCGCCGCGGCCAGATTTGGCGAGGCCCGTGCGGGCGTAGGAAACGATAACGGCGCGACGTGACATGGGCGGCTCCTGAATTTGGAGCGCACCCTAGTCGCGCCGCGCGCCGCGCGGAAGCGCGTATCGCGGCGTCAGCCGTCTACGAGATGGCGTCGTTATTGACCAAACCGCCGGTCGGCGAGGCCACTGGCGCTGCGGCCGGCGCCGCAGGCGGCGTCAACCCGCCCTGCGTGAAGATCCCGCGCCCACGCTCCTGAATCCAATGCGCGATGTCCTCCGAAAGCACGCCCGCGACAATGCCGACGAGCGACACCGTGAAGGGATTGAGCGCCGCTGACGTCGTCGCCTGCTGCACAGAGGATGCGATCGAGAAGCCCGCAATCGCCGCATTCGCCAGCACGTAGAACGCCAGCGCTGCACACATGCCGAAGATCAAGCGCACCACGATCTCCGCCATAGTCACCGGCTGCGGCCGGTTGAGGTAGGCGGGAAACAGATAAAGCAGCGAGCCCAACGCACCCATGAGCAGCACCAGGAACGTCGAGAGCAGCGCTGGATGGCCTTGCGCCATAAACGCGCTGATCCCGAGCGGCGACAGCGTCGTCAGTGCATGCGCTTCGTTGCTGATACGACCGTAGTGCTCGTAGTCCGGCACAACGCTTTGTTGCAGCGCAAAGATCTGACGATCGGCTTCGGCGACTTGGCCGCTCACCAGACGCATCTGTCCTTCAAGGGCCGCACGCCGCGCGCCGTTATCATCGGCAGCGGATTCTTGTGTTTGCAGCTGCGTCACTTGCGTGCGCAACGCCGCAACAGTCTGTTGGTCGGCGGCCGAGAGATTGCTGTGACCGAGCAGCGCGTTAACGCGCGACGAGAGCGCCGGCGTGCTGAGATCCGCCGCAGCGCTTTGCACTGGCTGCACTTGCGCGTGCGTTTCCACTTCGGCGATGCCGCCAACGATATTGGCGCGCGCGGTGTTCGCAGCAGCTTCGTTGCTCTGCGCGGCGTTGTTCAAATCGGTGATCTGCGCTTGCAGCTGCAACTGCGCACCCCGCGGTGCAGAAGACGCGGCCTCCAACTGCGTGACTTGGCGATCGACGTCAGCGAGACGATGGAAGTCGACAAGGCCATTGGTGGAGGGCGACACCATCGCGACGCCCCATTGGAAGTCGCGCGCACTGAAAACGACCGCGCTCATCCCCAGCACGGCAATCATCGCCACGGCCAGAACCACGCCAACGGCGAACTTATAGAACGTCATGCATCCACCCCTTCTGGTTGGCGCACCCTCGGCACGCGCCTCCCGGCGCCCCTATTTAGCGTAAAGCCGGCGGCAAGCATGTCTGTTTTCGCGACTGCGCTGCGCGTTCTGACCCTGAAAAGCGCCTGCCGCCCGCCGATCACGGCCGTGTGAATATTTTAGAATACGTTCAATTTTCTCTTGTCAGCCATCAGAGATCAGGTCATGGTCCGCTCGCGCTCCTCCCCGGATCGCGACCAACTTTGTGGGAGATCTTCCGAATGTCCGCCCTGAAATCAGTTCTCGTCGCTGCCCTTTTGACCGCTGGCTTCGCCGGTTCGGCCTTTGCGCGCGACCAAGTCTTCACGCTCCGCCTGGCCCAACCGGTCGCCGAGCACACCCGCGTTATCGCCCTCAATTCAGTTTGGAATTGCTCGGGCGACACCTGCACCGCGCGCGTCAATCATGACGCCAGCGTCCGCTCCTGCCGCGTGTTCGCGCGCGAAGCCGGCAACGTTCAAGTTCTGTCGTACGGCCCAGCCGACGCACAACTGAGCGCCGACGAAATCGCCCGCTGCAACGGCGCGCCGGTCACGCAGCAAGCCAGCAACTAAGCGCACAACGCTGAATGAAAACCGCCGGTTCGAGCACCTCGGGCCGGCGGTTTTTCTATGCGCCGCTTCTGCCGCGCAACGGATTGCGCCAAGGATGGCCGCCGCACGGTTCCAGCGTGAGCAACGTCTGCGCCGGATCATTGTCGAGCTGCACGCGCACCGCCCCGGTGCGTGGATCGATCAAGTTATGCGATTCCGGCACGATGCCGCCGCCGCGCCGCGCCAGCACGATGACGCCGTGAGCGCCCGCCGTATGCACGCCCCCCGCTAGCCTCGGTAAATCGTATGTAATGCGCACGCGGAACGCGGCGCCGCCGTGTTCGACACGATAAGTAACGTGATCGAACAAGGTCTGCCGGTCGTGATCGTACACGGCCTCGATTGCATCGGATTTGAAACGAACGCCCACACCAGCCGCGCAAGCAGGCTGGCTTGCGCTCCAGAGGCCTGACAATTCAGGCGGCGCGACGGCGCGTGAACACCCTACCAAACAGGCAAGGCTGAGCGCCGCGAGGATGAGGGTCGCGCGTGCCATAAAAGCACCGAGCTACGCCGCACCGGTTGACGAGGTCTGAATGCACACCGATTGCCCTGGCGCGCGCGCGGCATCTGCCCCATG
>Ga0209023_10006249_pt1 | contig 12626 bp, 11 predicted proteins | sample LakOneMetagenome_FD_187468 | JGI IMG/M metagenome (GOLD analysis project Ga0209023, IMG submission 187468) | Freshwater and sediment microbial communities from Lake Erie, Canada (SPAdes) (version 2) | ecosystem: Environmental > Aquatic > Freshwater > Lentic | place: Lake Erie, Canada... | reverse complement strand
GACGGCGGCGACGTCGTCGACTCCGATTCCCGCACCTCTGGTTCCAGCTCCACCACGCGTGAGCTGAACTTCGGTGACACCTTCGACGCTGAGCTCCGCGAGGAGTTCGGTGACCTCGGACCCGCCGCCACCCGTGGTGGCGGTGGAGGCGGAGGTCGCGGAGGCGATCGAGGCGGCCGTGGTGGCCGCAGCGGTGGTGGTGGCGGCCGCGGCGGTCAGCGCCGCCGGTGACGGACTCGTCCGCAACGGTGCCGTCGGGCGGCGGGAGCTCCATCCCGTCGCCCGACGAGCACGTGCGTCGCACGGTGCTCGACAACGGGTTGCGTGTGGTCACCGACCGGCTCCCCACCTCGCGGTCGTTGGCCGCGTCGGTGTGGGTCGGAGTCGGAGGTCGTGACGAGTCCGACCAGCTGTCGGGCGCGTCGCACTTCTTGGAGCACCTGCTCTTCAAAGGCACCGAAGACCGCGATGCCAAGGCAATCGCGATTGCGATCGATGCGGTCGGTGGCGACATGAACGCCTTCACCGCGAACGAGCACACCGCGTACTACGCCCGCGTGCCGGCAGCGGAGGCGTACCTGGGCCTCGACCTTCTGCTCGACGTCGTGCAGCGCCCGGCGTTGCGCCCGTGGGAGTTCGACGGCGAGCGCGAGGTCATCCTCGAGGAGCTCGCCGCGGCGGAAGACGATCCCGATGACGTCGCCACGGTCAAGTTGTTCGAGTGCCTGTTCCCCGATCACCCGCTCGGGCGCGAGGTGCTCGGTTCGCCAGAGTCGATCGATGCGCTCGAGCGCGATCAGGTCGCTGACTTCTTCGAGCAGTGGTACACCCCGGCGAACATCGTGATCGCTGCCGCTGGCGACGTCGACCACGACCTGTTGGTCGAAGAGGTCGACCGCAGATTCGGTGGCCGACCAGCGGGCAGCTCCCCGGAACGCGTCGCTCCGAGCGAGCAGCTGGTCGCAACCTCGGTCCAGGGCCGACCGATCGAGAGCGTGCACCTGGCCATGGGGTGGCGGGCGATCGCGGTCGACGACGACGATCGCTACGCGCTTGCGCTGCTGAACCACGTGTTCGGGTCCGGGCCGTCCAGTCGCCTGTTCCAGGAGGTCCGCGAGGACCGCGGGCTGACCTACTCCATCTCCTCTGGTGTCAGCCACCACGTCGACACGGGAGCGGTGACGCTGCACTGCGCCACCGCGCCCGGCAAGGTCGACGAGCTGCTCGTCGTGATCGACGCGATCCTCGACGACGTGATCAGTCGTGGCATCAGCCGCGAGGAGCTCGCTCGGGCCAAGGGCTCGCTGCGTGGCGCGTACCTCATGAGCTACGAGGACGTCGGGTCACGCATGACGCGTCTGGGCATGACCGAGATCATGCGTGGGGGACTGACACCGATCGACGTGCACCTCGCTCGTCTCGAAGCGGTCACCAACGACGAGGTGCACCGGGTCGCGCAGCGGGTCTTCGGCTCGCAGCGGGTGCTCTCCACCGTCGGCCCCGGCTGACCCGTCCCGACCGCCCTCGGTGCTCAGTCCTCGGACGCGGTGTCGGCCCGGACGACCTCGTCGCGGGTGACGCCGAGCACGAACAAGATCGCGTCGAGGTACGGCACGTTGACGGTCGTGTCGGCGGCCTCCTGCACCAGCGGCTTGGCGTTGAACGCGATCCCCAGGCCCGCCGCTGCGAGCATGTCCAGGTCGTTGGCGCCGTCGCCGACGGCGACGGTCTGGCTGAGCGGGATGCCTTCGGCCTCTGCGAACGCCCGAAGGAACCCGGCCTTGGCGCCACGATCGACGACGTCGCCGAGCACGTTGCCGGTGAGCACGCCGTTCACGACCTCGAGCTGGTTCGCTCGGGCGTGGTCCAAGCCGAGCTCGCTGGCGAGTCCGTCAGTGAAGTGGGTGAACCCACCCGACACGATGCCGACGATGTAGCCGAGCCGCTTGAGGGTGCGGACGAACGTGCGGGCACCGGGCGTCAGGCGCATCCGAGAGCGGGCTCGATCGACGGCCTGTTGGTCGAGTCCGGCGAGTCGCTGGACGCGCTCGCGCAGCGCACGTTCGAAGTCGAGCTCGCCGGCCATGGCGCGTTCGGTGACCGCTCGGACCTCGTCCAAGCAGCCTGCCTCTTCGGCCAGCAGCTCGATCACCTCGTCCTGGATGAGGGTCGAGTCGACGTCGAGCACCACCAGTCGCTTGGCCCTGCGCTCCAGGCCGGCGGGCTGGAGCGCAACGTCGAGCCGGTGCGCTGACGCGGCCGCTCCGAGGTGCTTGGTGAGCGCCGCCGGATCCGCGCCGGTCACACGGAACTCGTATGCGTAGACCGGGTAGCGCGCCAGTCGCACGATCCGATCGATGTTGCCGCCTGACGCGTTGATGCCCGCAGCGATCGCTCCGATCTCGGCCGGCGACAACGGCGTCTCGAGCTCGTGGCCGAGCACCGTCACCGCCTCGACCGGATCAGAGATCAGGGGTGGCGCCGGTGCCGGCACCACACTGACGGTGACGTCGTGTCGACGCGTCAACTGCTCGAGCACTGCGGCGAGCGCGGTGCCTCCGTCGCCGGGGTCCGCGACGGCGACCGCCAAGGTCAGATGACCGCGCACGAGCACCTGTTCGACATCTTGGACATCGACCTCGGCGACGCCGAGCAGCGCCATGAGGTCCGCCGTGATGCCGGGGTGATCCGGTCCGCTGACCCGTAGCAGGAGCGCTGCATCGGGGCGAGCTGCATTCCCAACGCTGAGTGCGGAAGCGGTCTGCCGCGGGGCCATGACCGTCACGGTACGACGTCGTCGGGTGCCACCGGTACCTGAACTCGTCCGAGCGCCCCGGGCACAGCACTACGATCCGTTTGTGATCGGAGCAGAGGCATCCGTCGTCGGCATGGACAGGTGGACGCGGTGATCAAGGTCGGAGTGTTCGGCGCGGGTGGGCGCATGGGAGCGACGGTCTGCCATGCAGTCCACGGCGACGCTGATCTGAGTCTGGTCGCAGCGGTCGACCCCAGCTATTCCGGGATCGACCTGCGCACGGTCACCGGTGTCGATGCCGATGTCAAGCTGTCACGATCGCCGGCGGCGTTCGAACGTGCCGGGACACAGGTCGTCGTCGACTTCACCGATCGAACCGCGGCTGTCGAGAACCTGGCGTGGTGCGCTGCCAACGGTGTGCACGCGGTGGTCGGAACGACGGGCTTCACCGACGCGGACCTGGATTCGTTCCGCTCTCAGTTCACCCGGTCGAACTGCGTCATCGCGCCCAACTTCGCCATCGGCGCGGTGCTCATGATGCACTTCGCTGCGATCGCCGCTCCGTACTTCGATTCGGCGGAGATCGTCGAGTTGCACCACGACAACAAGGTCGATGCGCCATCGGGTACGGCCATGCACACGGCGCAGCTCATGGCCGCGGCATCCAAGGACTGGACCCCGGATCCCACCACGTCGCACGTGCTCGACGGAGCCCGAGGTGGTGTCGGTCCGGCCGACATCCACATCCACTCCTTGCGGATGCGGGGTCTTGTCGCCCACCAGGAGGTCCTGCTCGGTGCAACCGGTCAGACCCTCAGCCTGCGCCACGATTCGATCGACCGCTCGAGCTTCATGCCGGGCGTGCTGCTCGCCGTGAAGATGGTGGCGGACCGGCCGGGCGTGACCGTCGGGCTCGACGCCCTGCTCGACCTGTAGGCGAAGCCGCCCGGGTCACTCCTCGCCGAGCTCGTCCTCGAGGTCCTCGAGCCCGCCGACCAGACCCCGCTCCGAGCGCATCTGCGAGACGACGACAGCGCCGACAGCCAGGACCGAGGCGAGGATGAGCCACTTCTGATACCGGTTGACGACGTCGAGCACGTCTTCGATCTGATCCTTGAAGAACAGCCCGATCCAGCGCATCAGGAGGACACGTCCGACGGTGCCGATCACGTTCAGAGCGATGAAGCGCCTGATCGGGAACCGGACGACGCCGGCAACCAGGCACACCAGGTTGTTCGGCATCACCACCACGAGCACGTTGAGGACCCTGTGGACGGTGCGAGGGTCTCCGTGGACCTGGTCGAGGAGATGGGTTCCCCCGGGGAAGGTGCGTCGGGCCCAGTGCAGTGCTCGATCGCCGTACAGCCAACCCATGGCGAAGAAGATCGGGTCAGGCGCTAGCAGCCGGAGCGTTCCCACGACGACCATCGGCACCAGCTGCAGGCTGATCGATGTCATCAAGAGGTACTTGTTCGACGAGTTGAGCGCGATCAGCCCAAGCGGGTGCGACTCGACCCACTTGGCCCACACGATGTTGCCGAGGTTCGACGCGATGACGAGCGCGACGATGCCGGAGCCGAGCGTCGGGAGCAGCCAACGGGGGTGGCTCTGGTGGTCGGGCGGGAGCGCAGGAGCGTCGGTCATGGGAGTCGGTCATCGTCGGGGCGGCGACGAGAACCCTACAAGTGCCGGCAGCGCTGCCTCGTGCGACCTGCGAGTTCCCAGGCGCGCTTCGCTGCGCATGCCGGGTCGGCCCTAACGTCGACGCCGATGTACGACTTCCTGCGTCGGCCGGCGTGGATCGTGAGCCACGTGCTGGTGCTGCTCGGCGTCGTGGCGATGATCGGGCTGGGCTTCTGGCAGCACCAACGCTGGGTGGACCGCAGTGTCAAGTCCGACGCGCTCGCGGTCCAGGCGGCGGGCACACCCGTGCCGCTGAGGGAGGTGCTGACACGAGCGGGTGTCACCGCCGCGACCGCGCCTTCAGCGGTGCCCGACTCGGTCGAGTTCCATCGGGTGAGCGTCACCGGAACCTACGACCCGGCGGGGGAGGTGCTCGTCCGCAACCGGAGTCAGGGCGGTGCCCCGGGGGCATGGGTCCTGACGCCGCTGGTGCAGGCGGACGGGACTGCCGTGGCGGTGGTGCGAGGGTGGGTGCCGCTCGACATCGATCCGCCAGCGCCCCCGTTCCCAGGTTCCGAGCCTCCTGCGGGCACCGTGACCGTGACGGGTCTCGTGCAGCTGTCCCAGCAGCAGGGGACCTTCGGTGGTACCGACCCGTCGACCGGCACGTTGCGGACCTTGGCCCGAGTGGACGTGAAGCGCCTCGATCAGCAGGTCGAGGCGCCGTTCGAGCCCGTGTACGTGGTGCTCGACAGCCAGACGCCTCCGCAGCCGGCCTCGACCCGCGGCATGCCGGAGGCGATCACGCTCGAGCTGCCGACCCCGGAGACCAACTTCTCCTACATGATCCAGTGGTGGATCTTCGCCACGATCGCCGTCGTCGGGTATCCGCTGGTGCTGCGGCGTGTCGCCCGCAACCGCATGAGCAACGACCAGACGCCGCTCGACGACGTCGATGAGGTGTCGCCGCGTACCGAGCAGGTGCCGGTCGGCGGGCCAGACGAAGTCCAGGTCGGTGCTGCTGGTGTCGTCGACGACGCTGGCGTCAGCAACGATGCCGACTGATCGCAGCGACGGGGGCCAGTCCGCTGAGGCTCGGGAGCGGATCATGGTCGCAGCCGTCCGCTGCGTGGAGCGCGACGGGGTGCGCAACGTGTCGATGGAAGGCGTTGCTGCACAAGCAGGCGTCTCCCGGACGACGCTGTACCGCCACTTCCCCGGTGGTCGCGGCCAACTGGTGTCGGAGACGGCGACCTGGCAAGTCGGGCGGTTCTGGCGTCGGCTCGCGGAGGCGGTGGCCGACCTCCCGACCTTGGAGGATCGCCTGGTCGCCGGGCTGGTGCTCGGCACCAAGTTGATGCGACGCAGCAGCATCTTGTCGAACTTGCTCGAACCGGAGCTCGACGAGTTGGTCAACGCGTTGCAGCCGACGGAGACGATCGTCCACCAGGTGATGCGCGACTACCTGACGGAGATGCTCCTGGAGGAGGCATCTGCCGGTCGGCTGCGCGACGGCGTGGATGCTCGCGAGGCCTCGGACTACCTGACTCGGATGATCCTGTCGTACATGGGCAGCCCGGCGGGCTGGGACCTTGCGGATGAGCAACAGACCCGGCGGCTGGTGCGCACGCAGTTCCTGGGGGGCATCGCCCCCGCCAAAGAGTGACGAATGTCATAGAGGCGCGCGGTAGCGGTGAGACAATTTCGGTCTTAGTGTTCCACCCATGACATCGGTCGCCGGGGGGCGTGAGACCATCGCCTCGCCACAGGAGGCTGCCGTCCGTCAGCGAGCAGAGATCGTGCAGTTGAGTGCGACGGTGCAGCCCGACAGCCCCGAGGAGCGCGTCGTCGCGGCACTCTTCGACTGCATCGCCCGCTGGGGCATGACCAAGACGACCGTCGAAGACGTCGCACGAGCAGCGGGCATGTCGCGCGCCACCGTCTACCGCCTGTTCCCTGGCGGGAAGGGCGCCATCCTGCAGGTCGGTCTGGCGAGCGAGGTCACCCGACTGGTGGCGGACCTCCGCGAGCAGCTCGACGAGCTCCCAGATGTGGCGTCGGTGCTCGCCAGGGCCATCAGCTTCTCGATCGACGCCCTGGGTACGCATCCGGCCCTTGGCTTCGTGCGCACCCACGAGCCCGACACCGTCGAGAAGTACCTGGCGTTCGATCGTCTGGATCCGATCTTCCTGCTCGCCGGCGCAGCGTTCGGGCCGTCGCTCCTGCGCTTCCTCACGCCCGAGGACGCCAGCCACGTCGCCATGTGGGGTGCACGCGTCGTCGTGTCATACCTCCAGAGCCCCGCCGACGACCTCGATCTCGCCGACGAAGCAACCGCTCGTCGCCTCGTCACGACCTACCTGCTGCCCGGCCTCGACCCGGCAGCCTGACCCGACCGCCAACCGTCCAGCGTCACCACGACACCTATCTCAACCAGGAGCCATCGCATGTCCACCAACGAGGAGCTCATCGGCCGAGCCGACGTCAACGACCTCGAGGCGATCCTCGCGGTCAGCAACAGCGACCGCGACGAGGTCATCTCCGCAGTGGAGCAGAACTGCGAGGCGATCTTCACCTGGGACTACACCAAGGGCGCTCGGCCTGCGCTCGACAAGCTCTACGAGAAGGCCAAGGTCTCCATGTGGAACGGCGAGACCGACCTGCCATGGGACACCGAGGTGGATCAGGAAGCGATCGTCATCGCCAACGCCGAGCAGAACACCGGCGGCAACGGTGCGGGCGCTTTGGGCCTCGCGGATTTCGACGTGACGGGCACCCCGTTCGAGAAGTGGAACGAGGCGCAGTGGATGAAGCTGGGCATCGAGAGCCAGAACTGGACGCTCAGCCAGTTCATGCACGGTGAGCAGGGCGCGCTCATCTGCACCGCCAAGATCGTCGAGACCGTGCCGTGGATCGACGCCAAGTACTACGCGTCCACGCAGGTCATGGACGAAGCCCGTCACGTGGAGGTCTTCGCCAAGTACCTCGACACCAAGCTGTCAGGTCACTACCCGGTCAACGCTCACCTCAAGATGCTGCTCGACGACATCGTCACCGACAGCCGGTGGGACATGACCTACCTCGGCATGCAGGTGATGGTCGAAGGCCTTGCGCTCGCAGCGTTCGGGTTCATGCACCAGATGTCGACCGAGCCGCTGCTCAAGCAGCTGCTGCGCTACGTGATGAGCGACGAAGCCCGCCATGTGGCCTTCGGCGTCCTGTCGTTGCAGGAGTACTACGCCGGCCTGTCCGACGCCGAGATCTTCGAACGCCAGCAGTTCGCCTTCGAAGCAGCGGTGCGCATGCGGGACCGCTTCATGCAGCAAGAGGTCTGGGAGCGGATGGATGTCCCGGTGAAGGAAGCCATCGAACTGGTGATGCGGACACCCACCCGCCAGATGTTCCAGATGATGCTGTTCTCCAAGATCGTGCCGAACTGCAAGAAGCTGGGCCTGCTCGACCGCAACGACAAGTGGCTGCGTCACCGCTTCGAGGAGATCGGCGTCATCGAGTTCGAGGACTGGGAGGACACCGGCTCGGAGTACGAGTCCTTCGCGCTCACCGACGCAGATCAGCGCACCGCCTGATCGGGGCAGCGCGTCCCGGGCGGGCTCGAGTGCTCCAGTAGCCTGCCCTCGATGGCCGACGACCTCTCGACGCTGCTGCTCCAGCTGCGGCTGAGAGCCTTCGCTCCGACCGATGTGCTGGCAGCCGCAGCACAGATGGAGCCATCGATGGCCAGCTCGGTGCTCGACGCTGCGCGGGCCGAAGGGCTGATCGAGCGTCGAGACGGGCGGATCGTCGGATGGACGCTCACCGCTTCTGGGCGGCGTACGGGTCAGGCGCTGCTGAGCGCGGAGCTCGATGCCGCAGGCGCCCGCGGTGCCGTCACCGATGCCTACCTCGACTTCCAGGCGCTCAACGCGGAGCTGCTGTCGATCTGCACCGACTGGCAGACCGTCCTCGTCGACGGCGACCACGTGCCGAACGACCACGCCGACGCGCGCCGTGATGCCGCCGTGCTGGCCCGATTGGACGTGCTGCATCCGGCGGCGTTGCAGATCGCCGGTGCGCTCGCTGCGGCTCAGGATCGCTTCGGCACCTATGGTCCTCGGTTGACAGCAGCGCACGAGAACGTCGCCGCGGGACGACCAGAGTGGCTGACCCGGGCGACTGGCGCGTCGTATCACGGCACGTGGTTCGAGCTGCACGAGCACCTGCTCGTCGTGCTCGGCATCGACCGGGTCGCCGAAGCCATTCCCGCGTACACGCCCACGATCGTCCAGGGCGACGACACAGAAGCCTCAGGTCACGCCTTGAACGGCGGACCCCGAACTGGAGATGCCCCATGACCGCGACCTTCGGACGCGTCATCACCGCGATGGTCACCCCCTTCGACGAGCGCGGTGAGCTCGACCTCGATGCGGCGGTGGAGCTGGCCAACTGGCTGGTGGAGAACGGCTCGGATGGCCTGGTGCTGTGCGGCACCACGGGAGAAAGCCCGACGCTGACCGAGTCCGAGGAGCTGGTGCTGTTCCGCACGGTCCGTGGCGCGGTGTCGGTCCCGGTGATCGCCGGTGCCGGCTCCAACTCGACGGCCACCGCTGTGGAGCAGACCAAGCGGGCGAGCGAGATCGGCGTCGACGCCATCCTGTCGGTCACGCCGTACTACAACCGGCCGTCGCAGGCGGGCCTCGACGCGCACTTCCGTGCCGTCGCGGCAGCAACGGACCTGCCAGTCATCCTCTACGACATCCCGGTTCGAACCGGCCGCAAGATCGACACCGACACGCTGCTGGCGTTGGCCAACGATGTGACGAACATCGTGGCGGTCAAGGACGCAGCGGGTGACCCCGTCGAGACCGCGCGCCTGATCGCACAGGCGCCGTCGGGCTTCGAGGTCTACGCCGGCGATGACGCGTACACGCTGCCCCTGCTCGCGGTCGGTGCCGTCGGCGTCATCTCGGTGGCGTCGCACTGGGTCGGCCGTCAGATGGGGGAGATGATCGACGCATTCGAGAAGGGCGACGTGACGGCAGCTCGCCGCATCAATGCCGGCCTGCTCGACTCCTACGACTACGAATCCAGCCCGGAAGCGGTGAACCCAGTGCCTACCAAGACGATGTTGCGAGTGCTCGGCCTGAAGGTCGGGGAGTGCCGAGCCCCGATGGGGCCGCCGCCGGCCGGCCTCGAAGATCAAGCTCGCAAGGTCCTCGAGGGGCTCGTCTGATGGCGGCGCCGGTCAACATCACGTTCCTCGGCGGCCTCGGTGAGATCGGCCGCAACTGCGCCGCGCTGGAGCTCGAAGGGCAGATCCTGCTCATCGACTGCGGCCTTATGTTCCCCGACAGCGACATGCTCGGCGTCGATCTGGTGCTGCCCGACTTCACGTGGCTGCTCGAGCGTTCCGACGACATCGTCGGCTGCATCGCCACCCACGGCCACGAGGACCACGTCGGCGGCCTGTCGTACCTGCTGCGCGAGGCGAGCTTCCCGATCTTCGGGTCGCAGCTGACCCTTGGCCTCGCTCGGGGTCGCATCGAGGAGTCCGGCCTGCTCGGGCGCACCGAGCTCTGCGTTGCTGAAGACGGCGACACGTGGGAGATCGGACCGTTCGAGGTCGAGTTCATCCCGACCACGCACTCGGTGCCACAAGCCGTGGCCACCGCGTTCCACACCCCGCAGGGCACGATCGTGCACTCTGGCGACTTCAAGATCGACCTCACGCCCGTTGACGGCCGCCTGACCAACCTCGCCCGACTGGGTGCACTCGCTGACGGCGACGGCGTGCGCCTGCTCCTAGCGGACTCGACGAACGCGGATCAGCGCGGACACTCCCGCTCGGAGACCGAGGTCGGCAGGGTGCTGCACCAACTCATGTACGAGCAGCGGGGGCGTCGCGTCATCGTGGCGTGCTTCGCCAGCCACATCCACCGCATCCAGCAGCTCGCGAACGCTGCGGTCGAATCGGGTCGGGTGATCGCCCCGCTCGGCCGCTCCATGCGTCGCAACATCTCGATGGCCCGGGAGATGGGCCTGCTTCGCATCCCCGATTCGGCGTTGATCGACGTCGACAGCGTGGATCGTCACCCGCCGGGAAAGGTGATGGTGCTCTGCACCGGCTCACAGGGCGAACCGCTCTCTGCTCTGACGCTGCTCGCGGGCCAGGAGAACCGCTGGCTGAAGCTGCATCCTGACGACACCGTCATCCTGTCCAGCCATCCGATCCCCGGCAACGAGCACGCCGTGACCAAGGTGATCGACAACTTGTTCCGTCAGGGCGTCGAGGTCATCCACTCGGGTGTGTCCGACGTGCACGCCACCGGCCACGCCAAGGCCGAAGAGCTCAAGCTCTACCACTCGATCATCAAGCCGGAGTGGTTCGTGCCGGTCCACGGCGAGTACCACCACCTGGTCGCCCACGCCCGGCTGGCCGAGACCATGGGCACCCCGCACGACCACATCGTGGTGGCCGAGGACGGCGATCGCCTGGTGCTCGACGACGCCGGCCTCCGAGCGGTCGGCCGAGTGCCGGCCGACTACGTCTACGTGCACGGCACCGTGGGCGGTGTGGGCACCGGCGTGCTGGCGGATCGACGGATCCTCGCCGACGAGGGCGTGGTGTCCGCAATCGTGTGCATCGACCGTGCCAACAAGAAGATCGTTGCCGGTCCGCAGATCACCACCCGAGGTTGGGTGCACGAGGCCGAGTCCGGCGACCTGCTCGGCGATCTGGCCGAGCGCGTGCGCAACGCGGTGCAATCAGGGCTGGACGAGGGCGCGGAGCAGTCCCGGCTGGAGAAGCTGATCCGCAAGTCCGCGGGGAGCTTCGTGTCGGACCGCACCCGCCGTCGCCCGATGATCGTGCCGGTGGTGCTCGAAGCCTGAGCCCACCGCAATGGACTGAGCGACGGATGTCACCGCCGTTCAGGGTGCTCGTCTGGCCGAGCCCGCTGCAGACTGGCCCGGATTCGGGTCCGGGCTTCGGCTGGCGTACGCACGCCCGAACGTCAGATCAGAAGGGTGGGCCGTCGTGTTCGGACGTCTCGGTCAGTGGTGTTGTCGACGGCGTTGGGTTGTCCTCGTGGCCTGGATCCTCGTGATCCTCATCGGTGGCGGCATCAGCGGAGCAGTCGGCAGCGGGTTCAAGTCGGAGTTCAACCTCCCCGACGTCGAGTCCAAGCACGGCATGGACATCCTCAAGGCGAAGTTCGAAGGTGACGGCGCCGGGTCCTCGGGCACGATCGTCTTCCAGTCGAAGGACGGCTTCGACGACGCCGAGAAGGCGCAGCTCCAGACGTTCCTGAACAGCGTCGCGAAGGTCGAGAAGACGACCGTGCAGAGCCCGTTCGTGCCCGCCGGGGCGACGCAGGTCTCCACCCGGGACGGGGCAGAGGGAACGATCGCGTACGCTCGGATCGAGGTGCCGCGCCAACTCGACCAGGAGGAAGGCAAGGCCTACGCCGAGAAGGTCCAGAAGGCTCAGCCGCACATCGATGGCGTCCGGATCGAGTACGGCGGGCAGATGTTCGTCGAGTTCGAGCCGCCGAACTCCGAGATGCTCGGTCTGGCGTTCGCCATCGTCATCCTCATCGCGGCCTTTGGGTCGGTGCTGGCCATGGGCCTTCCGATCGGAGTCGCACTCGGCGGCATCAGCGTCGGGGCGATCCTGCTGGGGATCATGTCGAACTTCGTGTCGATGCCGGACTTCGCCACGACGCTCGGGGTGATGATCGGTCTGGGCGTCGGCATCGACTACGCGCTGTTCATCGTCACGCGCTACCGGGAACAACTGCACCTGGGTCACACGGTCGAGGAGTCGATCGCGATCGCGCTCGACACGTCTGGTCGAGCGGTCACCTTCGCCGGTCTGACCGTCGTGATCTCGCTGCTCGGCATGCTCCTGATGGGAGTCAGCTTCGTGCAGGGCCTCGGCATCGGTGCCGCGACGGTGGTGGCCGTCACCATGGTCGCCTCGCTGACGTTGCTGCCCGCCTTGTTGGGCTTCGCGGGTGAACGAGTGGAGAAGACCCGATGGCGGGGGCTGATCGCCACCGGCCTGGTCGCGCTCGCCATGTTGGCCGCCGGACTCAAGATCACACCCGTTGCACTGGCCGCGGCGGCGGTTGCCGTCGTGGTGCTGGTCCTGGGGATCTTCTGGAAGCCGCTCAAGCAGGAGGTGCCCCGTCGGGCCCGCAAGCCGCTGCGCCAGACCACCGCGTACAAGTGGTCGCGGTTGGTCCAGGCG
>Ga0209023_10006248_pt1 | contig 12626 bp, 11 predicted proteins | sample LakOneMetagenome_FD_187468 | JGI IMG/M metagenome (GOLD analysis project Ga0209023, IMG submission 187468) | Freshwater and sediment microbial communities from Lake Erie, Canada (SPAdes) (version 2) | ecosystem: Environmental > Aquatic > Freshwater > Lentic | place: Lake Erie, Canada... | reverse complement strand
CTGCATCGGCACCTCGACGTTGCCCGATGCCGTCGCGCCGCCGCCGGACGAACCGCTGCCCGACGAGCGGGCCGGCTTCTTCGCTGCGCCGGCGCCCGCGGCGGCGACCACTGCGGTCGCCTCCGGCACCCACATCTTGACGTCGAAGCGCTTGCCGTTGACCTCGACGGTGGTGTTGCGCTGCACGAGCGGCGCATCGCCCTCGGCCGCCGGTGCCGGCTTCACGGTCTCGATGCCGGACAGGTCGAGGCGCTCCTCGACCCACTTGGTCGAGTGCTCCATCGCCGCGAAGTCCGGGTGCTTCAGGATCGCGAGGTCGGCGGGGATCGTGGTGGCCACGCCCTCGACGACCATCTCCTCGAGGGCACGGATGGTGCGAGCGATCGCCGTGGGGCGATCCTTGCCCCACACGATGACCTTGCCCACGAGGTTGTCGTAGTACTGGCTGACCGTGTCGCCGCTCTCGTAGCCGGCGTCGAAGCGGATGCCGAAGCCGTCCGGCGGGACGAGCTTGGTGATGAGGCCGGGGGACGGGAGGAACTTGCCGCCGGCCGGGTTCTCCGCGTTGATGCGGATCTCGATGCCGTGGCCGCGCCGCTGTGCGGTGACCTCCTCCTGGGTCATCGGCAGCTTCTCGCCGCTGGCGACGCGGATCTGCCACTCGACGAGGTCGATGCCGGTGATGACCTCCGTGACCGGGTGCTCCACCTGGAGGCGGGTGTTCATCTCCAGGAAGAAGAACTCGCCGTCCTGGTAGATGAATTCGACGGTGCCCGCGTTGTAGTAGCCGACGGCCTTCGCCGCCTTGATCGCTGCCTCGCCCATCGCCTCCTCGACGCCCTCACCCATGTGCGTCGCCGGAGCCTCCTCGATGAGCTTCTGGTGGCGGCGCTGCGCCGAGCAGTCGCGGCTGCTGACCCACACGACGTCGCCGTGCTGGTCGCCCACGATCTGGACCTCGACGTGTCGCGGCCAGGTGAGGTAGCGCTCGATGTAGATCTCGTCGCGACCGAAGAACGCCTTCGCCTCGCGCTTGGCGCTGTCCATCGCCTCCTGGACGTCAGCCGACGAGCGGATCACCTTCATGCCGCGACCGCCGCCGCCGTACGCGGCCTTGATCACGAGCGGCCAGCCGAACTCGTTGCCGAACGCATGGATCTCGTCCGCCGAGGTGATGAACTCCGTCGTGCCCGGCACGATCGGGGCGCCGCCGCGCTGCGCGGCCTTGCGCGAGCTGACCTTGTCGCCCATCTCGTCGATCGCCGAGGCCGGTGGCCCGATGAAGGCCACGCCCTTCGCCGTGATCGCCCGGGCGAAGTCGGCGTTCTCGCTGAAGAACCCGTAGCCGGGGTGGACGCCGTCGGCGCCGCTCTGTTCGATCGCGCGCAGGATCGCCTCGGTGTTGAGATAGCTCTCGGCGGCTGTCTGTCCGCCCAGCGCGTACGCCTCGTCCGCGAGGCGCACGTGGAGCGCTTCTCGGTCGAGTTCGCTGTAGACGGCGACGGTGGGAATGCCGAGTTCGCGGGCGGCACGAATGACCCGCACGGCGATCTCGCCTCGGTTGGCGATCAGGATCTTCTGGAGCACGAGTGACAATGTTGCAGGATGGACACCCCTTCCGCCACACCGCAGCGATCTGCGTCCGACTGGATGGGGTTCGCGAGCACCGTCGGATGGCCGCGCGGATGGTCCGTGGAGGCAGTCTGGGAGACCGGGAGCACCAACGCCGACCTGCTCGCGGCGGCCCGCGCAGGGGCGCCGGACCGTTCGGTTCTGGCCGCTGCGCATCAGACCGCCGGGCGCGGCCGGCTCGACCGGCGGTGGGAGGCGCCGCCCGGCGCCAACCTGCTCGTGTCGCTCCTCCTGCTCGATCCACCGGCGGCGTTGCACGAGGTGACGCAGCGGGTGGCGCTCGCCGCCGCTGTCGCGGCGCGGCGCCTCGCCGACGTCGACGCTCGGTTGAAGTGGCCGAACGACCTCCTCGTCGACGGTGCCAAGCTCGCCGGCATCCTCGCCCAGGCCGGTGGCACGGGCGGCCGGATCGACCACGTGGTCGTCGGCATCGGCATCAACGTCGGCTGGGCGCCGCCCCATGCCGCTCGGCTGGATGCCGGAGGTCGCGCCCCGGTCCACCCCCTGACCGTGCTGCGCGAGCTCCTGGTCGCCTTCGACGACCTGCCGACCGACATCCACCCGACGTACCGGTCCGCGCTCGCCACGATCGGTCAACGGGTCCGCGTCGAGCTCCCGGCCGGCGTGATCGAAGGCCGCGCCGTGGATGTCGACCGCGACGGCCGCCTCGTCGTGCTCGACGACTGCGGGATCACCACCCGGGTCGACACGGGCGACGTCGTCCACCTCCGCCCGGCGACCTGAGGTCGACCTCGGCCGGACGGGGGTGACGGCCCGGGCCAGGGCCTGCTCGTTACCCTGGGGATCCGTGTCCACCACATCCGAGCCGCAGGCGCCCGTTCCCGTGCGCCGCGGCAGCAGGACGAGCGGGCCGGGCATCCGTCGCCGGCTCGTCCCCGTCCTCGTGATCGCCGTCGTCGTCGCCGCGGCGGGCACCGCCGGCACGCTCGTGGCAGCCAAGGGTGCGATCGACACGGTGCATCGCACCGGCGCTGTGGCATCGGTGCTGAGTGCCTCGTCTGCCGGTGTCGAGAACTTCCTCCTCGTCGGCTCCGACACGCGAGCCAACAGCGATCCGAATTCGCCCGACTACGGCGGCATCGGCAGCGAGGGTGACGTGCAGGGCAGCCGCAGTGACACCATCATGATCCTCCGCCGAGATCGCCGGACCGGCGCTGCGTCCCTGCTCTCGATCCCTCGGGATCTGTGGGTCACGATCGCCGGGACCGACAAGAAGAACCGGATCAACTCGGCGTTCAACAGCGGTCCGGACGTCCTCGTGCGCACGATCCAGGACAACCTCGGCATCCCGATCCACCACTACATCGAGATCGACTTCTCGGGTTTCAAGTCGCTCGTCGACGCGATCGGTGGCGTCCAGCTCTGCTTCCTGTACCCGACCCGCGACACGAACACGGGGCTGAACATCACCGAGCCGGGCTGTTTCGTGCTCGGGGGAGTGCAGGCGCTCGCCTACGCGCGCAGCCGCCACTACGAGGAGTACCGCGACGGCGACTGGCACGAGGACGGCACGGCCGACCTCGGGCGAACCCAGCGTCAGCGCGCGTTCGTCGATCAGGCGCTCAGGACCGCGCTGGCGCGCGTGAAGGCGAACCCGTTCGAGGCCGGTGACATCATGCGCAGCGGCGCCGGCTCGCTGACGGTCGACGACGGGCTCGACCTCGTCGCTGCTGCCGCCTCGCTGCGCACCGCGGTCGACGGCGGTCTGCAGACGTATGCGTTGCCGGTGACAGGTAAGACCATCGCCGGCAAGAGCGTGCTCCTGCTCGGCGACGGCGCCGATCAGGTACTGTCCTTCTTCCGTGGCGACGGACCGGCGCCCGCGACCGCCGGATGAGCGACCGGGCCGGGTCGGTCGCGTCGCCCGATCGTCGCCTGAGCGTCGGAGATCATTGTCGGATCGACGCCGAGTAGCTTGTCCGTTCCCCGTACGCATGTCACCGCTCGGCCCCAGCAGCGGCCCGTCACCCTGAAGGACCATTCCATGGCGAACATCTCCGAGAGTCCGACGATTGCGGGTGTGTGGTTGGTGGAGCCGCAGATCCATGGGGATCAGCGGGGGTTGTTCATCGAGACGTATCGGCGTGAGTGGTTCCCGAACGGTCGGGAGATGGTGCAGGGGAACCGGGCGAATCGTCAGGCGGGTGCGTTGGTGGGGTTGCACTACCACTTGCACCAGGCGGATTACTGGTACGTGCCGTTCGGTCATGCGCGGGTGGTGTTGCACGATCTGCGTGAGGGTGGGCCGACGGATGGTGCGACGCTGCAGTTGGATCTGACGGGGGAGAACCATCTGGGTGTGTTCATCCCGCCGGGTGTGGCGCACGGGTTCGCGGCGGTGACGGACATGGTCATCACGTATCTGGTGGATGGGTATTACAACTCGGCGGACGAGTTGGGTGTGGCGTGGGACGATCCGGCGGTGACCGCCGATTGGGGTGTGACGGCGCCGATCCTGTCGGCGCGCGATCAGGCCAACCCCGGTCGAGCGGATCTGCCGGCGGGTCGTCGACCGTATTGGCCGATGCGGACCTGAGCCGCGGTGTCGAGGGTGGGTTCGGTGTTGTTCGAGATCGAGGGAGTGCTGCGATGAAGTTGTTCGTGACGGGTGGTGCCGGGTTCATCGGCGCGAACTACGTGCGTCATGTGTTGGCGACGACGGATGACGAGGTGACGGTGTACGACGCGTTGACGTACGCGGGGAACCTGGAGAACATTCGTGATGTCCTCGACGATCGGCGCTGCCGGTTCGTGCACGGTGACATCTGTGATCAGGACGATGTGGTGGCAGCGATGACCGGTCATGACGCAGTCGTGCACTTCGCGGCGGAGACGCACGTGGATCGTTCGATCAAGGACGGTCACAGCTTCGTGAAGACGAACTGCTTCGGCACGAACGTGCTGTGCGACGTGGCCCGTCAGGTCGGTGTGGAGCGGTTCCTGCACATCTCGACCGACGAGGTGTACGGCTCGATCGAGGAGGGTTCGTTCACGGAGACCGATGCGCTCGGTCCGCGGTCGCCGTATTCGGCGGCGAAGGCCGGTTCTGATCTGATCGCGTTGTCGTACTTCACCACGCACGGCCTGCCGGTGCTCGTCACCCGCTGCTCGAACAACTTCGGGCCGTACCAGTTCCCGGAGAAGGTGATCCCGCTGTTCACCACGAACCTGCTCGACGGCAAGAACGTCCCGCTGTACGGCGACGGTGGCAACATCCGCGACTGGATCCACGTCCACGACCACAACACCGCCGCGGACCTCGTGCTGCGCCAGGGGACGCTCGGGGAGATCTTCAACATCGGTGCCGGCAACGAGATCACCAACAAGGAGCTCACGTACCGGTTGCTGGAGTTGACGGGTCGCGACGAGAGCTTCATCACGCCGGTCGCGGACCGGCTGGGTCACGACCGCCGTTACTCGATCACCCACGACAAGGTCGCCGCGCTCGGCTGGCGCACCGAGCACACCCTCGTCGACGGTCTCGCCGACACCGTCGCCTGGTATCGCGACAACCGGGCGTGGTGGGAACCGCTCAAGGCCCGCGCCGCGTTCTGATGCGCGCCCTGATCACCGGCGCCGCCGGACAGCTCGGCAGGGACCTCCACCTCACCTGTGCTGCCGCCGGCGACGACGTCCTCGCACTCGACCGCTCCGTCCTGAACGTGTGCTCGCGTGACGACGTCCTCGCCGCGATCACCGCGTTCCGCCCGGACGTCGTCTACCACTGCGCGGCGTGGACCGCGGTCGACGCGTGCGAGAGCGATCCGGACTTCGCGCTCGCCGCCAACGGTCTGGCCGTGCGCTGGGTGGCGGAGGCGTGCGACCGGGTCGACGCGCACCTCGTGCACGTCAGCACCGACTACGTCTTCGACGGCACGCTCGACCGTCCGTACCACGAGTGGGACGAGACCTCGCCCGAGAGCGTGTACGGGGTGACGAAGCTGATCGGCGAGCAGGAGGCTGCCGCGCTCGGCACGCATGCCTCGATCGTGCGCACGTCGTGGCTGTGCAGCGAGCACGGCAACAACATGGTGAAGACCGTGCTGCGGCTGCTCGGTGAGCACCCGACGCTCGGGTTCGTCGTGGACCAGATCGGCCACCCGACGTTCACCGCCGACCTCGCGCCCGCGATGCGGCGGCTGGCGCTCGACGGTCGCAGCGGTGTCCACCACGTCACGAACCAGACGCCGACCAGTTGGTACGGGTTCGTGCGCGAAGTGGTGGCCGCGTCGGGCAACGACCCGGAGCGGGTGCAGCCGATCACGACGGCGGACCTCCAGCCACCGCGCCCTGCACCGCGGCCGGCGAACAGCGTGCTCGACAACGCGGTGCTCCGCATGGGCGGCCTGCCGACGATGCGCGACTTCCGCGAGCCGCTGGCCGAGCTCGTCGGTCGCCTGCTCGCCTCCTGACGCTCGCGGTGCCGGTGCTCACGCACCTCCCCGGTCGGGCGTCGACAGGCCCATCAGCGCGAGGCACGGTTCGATGCCGTCGAGCTCGATGTCGTCGCGCCGGAGCGTGTCGTAGAAGTGCTCCGCCGTCATCACGAACGACAGCGACCGTGCGCGGGCGCCGCGTCGCACCTTCACGCTCTCACCGTTCGGGGTGTAGCCGAGCTTGCGGGTGACGCCGAGCGACGACGGGTTGTCGTCGAACGCCGCCGTCGTGGCCGTGGCCGCCCCGAAGCCGACGAACCCGAGCTGCAGGGTGGCGATGCGCATCTCGGTCCCGATCCCGCAGCCCTGGAATTCGAGGCCCAACCACGAACCCGTCTCGAACTGGCGTGACGTCGCGAAGTCGTGGGTGATCAGACCGGTCGTGCCGACGACCTGCCCGTCGACCACCACGGCAAGGTTGAGGTTCCACGCCGCCGGGCTCCAGCTCGCACGGCAACGCCAGTAGAACTGCATCGTGTTGACCTCGAGTTGGGGCGACGGCACATCGGTCCACTCGAACGCGAACGGCATGAAGTCCGGCGCGTGGACGCCGCGGGCGGCGAGCGCGGTGAGCTCCGTCGCCATCTCGTCGTCGATGCCGCGCAGCTCGAGCCGTGGCGTGCGCACCCGCAGGTCGAACAGCGGCCAGAAGGGATGGGTCATCGACGAAGTGTGGCACCGGCAGGTTCCGTGGCCGGCCGGGTTTCGCGTGCCGGAGGAGGACGAGGTGGCCACTCGTGACGAATGGCTAGGTTCGGGGGCTTGGACCTCACGAGCACCACGAAGACCGCACTGCGCCGCGCACGGTCACTGGCACGACGTCTGCGTGCGGCCGGCCGTGCGCCGACGTCGGCCACACACGTGGAGCCGACGTCGGCCCCGACCGGCGGTACGCACACCACGACCTATGAAGGGCTGTACGAGGCGCACGCCCGATCCACCGGTGACGACGGGGTCGGCGGCGGCGACTACGAGGTGATGGGTGAGATCGAGCTCGACATCGTTCGCGCCGAGGGGCTCGGATCCGCCTCGACGCTGCTCGACTTCGGCTGTGGCAACGGACGCCTCGGTGTGCATGCCGTCCGGTTCCTGCGCGAGGGCACCTACGTCGGGGTCGACATCGCGCCCACCTTCCTGGCTCACGCCGCCGCGCGCCTGGCGCCGGTGGCGGCCTCGTCGGCGTGCGTCGTGCGGTTGCTGCACCAGACCGACGAGCACTTCGACATCGCGGACGGCTCCGTCGACGTGGCGTGTGCGTTCTCCGTCTTCACGCACATGGAGCACGAGGACATGTACCGCTACCTCGTCCAGCTCCGACGGGTCGTCCGCCCGGGCGGTGCGCTGGTCATCTCGTGCCTGCCGTTGGATCTCGCTGACGCACGCGGGCTGTTCCTCGCCGAGGCCTCGCTCGATCCGGTGGCCCGCTGGCAGCGGGTGCGCAACATCACCACCTCGGTCGATCTCGTGAACGCGATCGCCGCGCTGGCCGGGTGGCAGGTCCGAGCGTGGTACCCGGGTGACGAGGATCAGGCGACGAGCGAGACGGGTGAGCGCCGGCGACTCGGCCAGTCGATCGTGGTGCTTCAGTAGGCGGCGGCGACCGCGGCGCGCTCGGCGCGCTGCTGCTCGGCCATCGCTGCGATCTCGTCGATCTCCTCGGACTCGAAGCCGGCCATCTCGCGGAACTTCCGGGCGAGCATGATCGCTGCCTCACGCGTCTCCCCGCGCATGCCGCGGAAGTTGAACAGCCCGTCCACCGTGCGCTGGAACTCGAGCGCCTTCGCCTGGCGCTCCTTGTCGTCCTTCGTCAGCTCGCGCAGCCAGTTGCTGCCCATCTTCACGTGGGTGACCTCGTCGGCGAGCATCCAGTCCTCGGCGAAGTGCAGCACCGGGTCGTTCAACTCGGTCGCGAAGTCGCGCATCGTCGTGAAGACGTCGATCGCCAGACCTTCGAGCGCGCGGTTCACGCCGGCGAGGCGGAACACCGGATCGTCGTGACAGGCGGCCTCGAACAGCGTGATCGTCTCGGCGTACTCGCCCACGCCCGTGCCCATGTGGTCGCCGAGCAGCAGGCTGATCTCCACGTGCCTGGCCTCGTCCCAGCACTGGCGCGCCATGTCGAGCTTCATCGCGAACGGCGTCTGCGTGGTGTCGAAGTCGAACGCGGTGCGCCCGGCGCCCTCGAGCGCCTGGATCTCGCCGACGAAGATGCCGTGCATCTGGCGGCGAGCGCGATCGGTGGACTCGGCGCTGGCCGGATCCATCCGGCGGTCCTCACCGACGTCGTTCGGACGCTCGTCGTTGAACCGCTCGGCGGTGCTGATGCGGTGGAACCGCTCGTCACGGGCGAGGGCCGACGGAGGCAACTGTGTGCGCATGTGAAAAAGCTACCTCACCGCGCGACGCCCGACCAGGCCGGAGGTGGGGGCGATGCGTCTGGTCAGTGGGGTGCGCGCTCGGCTTCCTCGCGGTGGGCGAGGTACCAGTCGATCGTGGCGCGCAGGCCGTCGTCGAACGGCATCTGCGCCCGCCAGCCGAGCAGCTGCTCGGCACGGCTCGGGTCGACGCGGCGACGCGGCTGCCCGTCCGGCTTCGTCGGATCCCACACCAGTTCGCCGTCGTACCCGACCATGGTGGCGATCAGCTCGACCGTCTCGCGGATCGTGACCTCGCGATTGGTGCCCAGGTTGATCGGGTCCGCCCCGACGTGGTGCTCGGCGGCGAGGACGATGGCTTCCGCAGCGTCGTCGACGAACAGGTACTCCCGGCTCGCGGTGCCGGTTCCCCACACGTCCATCTTCGACTCGCCCGCTTCCTTCGCCTCGACGCACCGCTTGATGCGAGCGGGGATCACGTGGCTGACGCTCTGATGGAACTTGTCGCCCGGACCGTAGAGGTTCGTCGGGATGAGGTAGGCGAACCGCTGGCCGTACTGCGCCTCGTTGACCTGCGCGTGGATGAGATGCGCCTTCTTCGCGATGCCGTACGGCGCGTTGGTCTCCTCCGGGTAGCCGTCCCACAGGCTCTCCTCGCGGAACGGCACCGGCGTGAACTTCGGGTACGAGCAGACCGTCCCGAGCAGCACCGTCTTGTCGATCCCGGGCGCATGACGGGCGGCCTCGATCATGTGCGTGCCCATCAACAGGTTCGCGAGGTAGAGCGGTGCCGGCTCGGCCTGGTTGTAACCGATCCCGCCGACCCGGGCGGCGAGGTGGATGATGTGCGTGGGCGAGGTGTCGGCCAGCAGTTGCTCCGCAGCGCCCGGAACCGTGAGGTCGTAGTCGGCGCTGCGGGCGACGAAGACGTCTGCACCGAGCGATCGCAGCTTCGCCGAGACCACACGACCGAGGAACCCGGCACCACCGGTGACCACCACAGGACGTTGCTGCCAGAAGCCGCTCATGAACTTCGATGCTACGGGTCGGGCGGCCATGATGGAGGCCGTGCGCGTCGCCTACACCCTCGAACAGTGCTGGCACGCGGTGCCCGGCGGCACCGGTGTCGCCGCGGTTCGCATCGCCGAGGCGATGGAGAACCAGGACGACATCCGCCTGATCGGCGTGGCCGGTCGTCATCGCCACCTGCCGCCGGACCCGTGGACGCCACCGATCCCGATCGCCCACCTCCCGGTCGGCGGACCCTGGCTGTACGAAGCCTGGCTGCGGCTCGGCCGTCCGCACGTCGAACGAGCGACCGGGCACGTCGACGTCACGCACGCCACGACGATCATCCCGCCGCCGAGCCGTTCGCCGCTCGTGGTGACGTTGCACGACCTCGCGTTCCTGCACGAACCGAGTCACTTCACCAAGCACGGCGTCGGCGTCTTCACGCGCAGCCTCGCGATCATCCGGCGTCGCGCCGATCTCGTGCTGTGCAGCAGCCAGGCGACGATGGACGACTGCGTGTACGCCGGGCTCGACAGCGACCGCCTGCGGCTCGTTCCCCTCGGCGTCGACGTCGACCCGGCGCCGCCGGCCGAGGTCGCCCGCGTCCGGGCGCTCTACACGCTGCCGGAGCGGTACCTGCTGTTCGTCGGCACCGTCGAGCCGCGCAAGAACCTGCGCGGGCTCGCCGCCGCCGTGGCGATGCTCGACGAGCCGCTCCCGCTCGTGGTCGCCGGGGCGGAGGGGTGGGGCGAGATCGGGATCGAGGCCGACATCGACATCCGCTTCCTCGGCTTCGTCCCGCACGAGGACCTTCATCCGCTCTACGCGGGCGCGCACGTCTTCTGCTACCCGAGCGAGCGTGAGGGGTACGGCCTCCCGGTGCTGGAGGCGATGGCGCAGGGCGTGCCCGTGGTGACGAGTGTGGGCACGGCGACCGAGGAGACCGCCGGAATGGCGGCCGTGCTGGTCGAGCCGAAGGACCCGGTCGACATCGCTCGCGGCATCACCGAGGCGAACGCGCGCCGGACCGAGCTGTCCGCGAAGGGTCTCGTCCGCGCCCACAAGCTCACCTGGTCCTCCACCGCCGGCCTCACGGCGGCGGCGTACCGCGAGCTGGCCTCGTGACACGACGGTCCGTCAAGTGGGGCCAGGGCGCCGAGCCGCCGTCGCCGCGTCCCCGACGCGCACCGGCGACGTCGGGCCAGCCACAGGGCACTGCGGCGCCGTCGGGCAGGCAGCTGACGGAACCGCCGCTGCGCGTCGGTGTCAACCTGATGTGGTGCATCCCCGGGCAGGTGGGAGGGTCCGAGCAGTACCTGGTCCGCCAGCTCCTCGGCCTGCACGAGTGCGGGGCCAACGTCGAGCTCACGATGTACGGCTCGGCAGCGTTCGAGGCCGCCCACGAGGACCTCGTCGAGACGGGCACGTTCGTCGTCGCGCCCATCGATGGGCGCCGTCGCTGGCGTCGTGTGGTCTCGGAGACGGGCTGGTTGCGGCAACGAACGTCGCGCCAGCAGTTGACCCACCACGGCGGCGGCACCGCGCCCTTCCGGGCGACCACGCCGTACGTCCTCACCATCCACGATCTGCAGTACCGCACCTTTCCCGAGTACTTCAGCGCGGTGAAGCGCCGGTACCTGGACGCGATGATCCCGCGGTCGGCGCGGCATGCGGCGATCGTCACGGTGCCGAGCGAGTACGTGCGGGGCACGGTCATCGAGCACCTCGGCGTGCCCCCGCGGCGCGTCGTCGTCGTGCCGCACGGCTATGAACCGGCCCTGCTGAAGCAGCGGACACGCGAGGATGCGCTGCGTCAGCGGTACGGGCTCGGCGGCGGGCCGTTCGTCGTCTATCCGGCGATCACGCACCCACACAAGAACCACCGGCTGCTGGTCGACCTCCTCGCGTCGGCGTGGACGGATCCGGAGCTGCGGGTGGTGCTGCTGGGCGGCGAGGGCAACGCCGAGGCGGACCTGCGCGCCGCCATCGCCGCCGGCGGCACGCGGGTCGCGGACCGGGTCGTGCGCCCCGGCAGAGTGAGCGATGCCGACCGCAACGGGCTCATCGCCGCGGCCGACGCTCTCGTGTTCCCGAGCACGTACGAGGGGTTCGGCGCGCCGCTCATCGAGGCGATGGCGCTCGGTGCACCCATCATCGCGAGCGACGCCACGTGCATCCCCGAGGTGGTCGGCGATGCCGGCATCGTCCGTCCGGCGACCGTCGAGGCATGGGCGGACGCGCTGGTCGAGGTGCGCGCCCGACGCGACGAGCTGGTCGAACGCGGCCGCGTCCGCGTGCAGGCGTTCACCTCGTACGAGTCGGGCAGGGCGCTCGACGCGGCGTATCGACTGGCCCGGCGATGAGCACGACGGTGACGAGCGTCGCGCCGGCGCGCCCGCTGCGGCTCGCCGTGCTGTGCCCGCACTTCGCACCGGACACCGCGCCCACCGGCGAGGTGATCACGCGCATCGTGGCCGAGCTCGTCGCGCTCGGTCACGAGGTGCACGTCGTCGCCGCGCTGCCCTGGTACCGGGAACACCGGATCGAAGCCGGCTGGGAGCCCACGGGGCCGCGCACGTGGGTCCGCCGGGAGCGCACTGCGTGGGGATCGATCACGCGTGTCCACCCGTTCCCGGGTGGCGACAAGCGGAACCTGGTGCGCCGCGCACTGGGGTTCGTCGGCTTCTCCGCGCTGGCCGGGCTGGCATCGCTCACCGGCGGCCGGGTCGACGCGGTGATCGCCATGTCGCCGCCGCTCACCATGGGGCTCACCGGTTGGGTCACGCACCTCGTTCGCCGCGGCCCGCTGGTGTTCAACATCCAGGACGTGTTCCCGGACGCCGCTGTGCAGACCGGCGCGATCACCAACCCGACGATCATCGGCGCTGCCCGCCGGCTCGAGCGGATCAGCTACCACCGTGCGGCCGCCGTCACGGTGCTGAGCGACGACCTGCGCGACAACGTGACCGCGAAGATGTCGCCGCGGCGCCGCGATCGCGTCCACGTGATCCCCAACTTCGTCGACACCGACCTGATCCGTCCGGCGGACCGTCGCACGGCGTATCGGGCGGAACTGGGGATCGGTGAGGAGCCGGTGGTCATGTACGCCGGCAACGTCGGCTTCTCGCAGTCGCTCGAACTGCTCCTGGCC
>Ga0209023_10006247_pt1 | contig 12627 bp, 11 predicted proteins | sample LakOneMetagenome_FD_187468 | JGI IMG/M metagenome (GOLD analysis project Ga0209023, IMG submission 187468) | Freshwater and sediment microbial communities from Lake Erie, Canada (SPAdes) (version 2) | ecosystem: Environmental > Aquatic > Freshwater > Lentic | place: Lake Erie, Canada... | reverse complement strand
ATCATTTGCGCAATCGCCTTCGGCGATACGAACGCGCCGACCTCGACTTCACGCAAGCCCGCGCCGATCAGCGCCTCGATAAAGGCGATGCGATCGGCGACACTGACCGGCGTCTTCTCATTCTGCAGGCCGTCCCGCGGTCCGACCTCGACGATGCGGACGGTATCGCTCATCACGCCGCCGCCGGTTCGACTTCGGCGAGTTCGACGCCCTCGCCGACGATATCGCCGACCTTGCACTTGATCTTCTTCAGCACGCCGGCATAGGGCGCACGTAGCGTCTGCTCCATCTTCATTACTTCCAGCGTCAGGATCGCAGCGCCCTTCTCCAGGGTCGCGCCCTCCTCGGCCAGCAGCGCCACCACGGTGCCCGGCAGCGGGGCGACGATCTTGTCCTCGCCGACCTGCTCCTCGGTCTCGCCGCCGAACGGATCGACCCAGTGCAGGTCGAAGCGGCCGTTCCGGGTGCGCAGATAGAGTTCGTGACCTTCGATCACGGTCGCAACGCGCGACTTCACACCGTCGATTGTCAGATCGAAAGCGCCATCGTCAGCCGGCGAGATCGCAAAGACGAATTCGCGCTCGCCGATCGACAACGTCAACGGCCCGTCGCCATAGGACAGCGTCACCTTCTGTTCGGCGCCATGCCCCTGACGGAATGCGAACACGCGCTTCCGCCGGCCTACCGGTTGCCAGCCGAAGGTCTGCCACGGCGAGCGCGCTTCCCGATGCACGGCCTTGCGTTCCTCGGCAACGATCGCGGCCACCGCCGCGCAAAATTCGAGATCGCCCGGTGTCGCGTTCTGATCGGTGAGGCCTTTCAATTCACGTTCGATGAATCCGGTGTCGATGGTGTTGGCGAGCACTTGCGGATGCGTCACCAGCGCCGACAGGAACGGAATGTTGGTGACGATGCCGCGCACGTCGGTTTCTTCCAGCCCGCGGTTAAGCCGCTCGATCGCAGCCTGACGCGTGGGCGCCCAGGCGATTACCTTCGCGAGCATCGCGTCGTAATACGGCGACACCGCATCGCCAGCGCGATAGCCGGCGTCGATCCGAAGGCCATCCACAGCATTCGGCGTGCGCCAGGTTTTGATGCGGCCCACGGACGGCATGAAGTTCTTCTGTGGGTTTTCCGCATAGACCCGCGCCTCGATGGCGTGGCCATTCAGTTTGATCTCGTCCTGCTTGAGCGGCAACGCCTCACCGAAAGCGACGCGCAATTGCCATTCGACGAGATCGACACCGGTGATCAGTTCGGTGACGGGATGCTCGACCTGCAGGCGGGTGTTCATCTCGATGAAGAACACGTCCTTGCCGTCGGAGACGAATTCGATGGTGCCGGCGCCGACGTAATTCACCGCGCCCGCGGCCTTGCGCGCGGCGGCGCAGACCGCTTCGCGCTGGATAGCATCGAGCGTCGGCGACGGCGCTTCCTCGATCACCTTCTGATGCCGCCGTTGCAGCGTGCATTCGCGTTCGAACAGCGACAGCAGATTGCCATGGCTGTCGCCGATGATCTGCACCTCGATATGGCGCGGGTTCTGGACGAATTTCTCGATCAGCATGCGGTCGTCGCCGAACGCCGCCTTGGCCTCGCGCTTGGCGCTGACGATCGCGGCCGATAGTTCACCTGCCGAATTGACCACGCGCATGCCGCGGCCACCGCCGCCGGCGGACGCCTTTACCAGTACCGGGAAGCCGATCTTGCCGGCGGCTTCCGCCAGGATGGATTCGTCCTGGGCCTCGCCGTGATAGCCGGGTACCAGCGGCACACCGGCCTGCTCCATCAGGAATTTCGAGCCGGACTTCGATCCCATCGCGGTCATCATTGCCGCTGTCGGACCGACGAACACCAAACCAGCATCGAGACAGGCTTGCGCAAATTCTGCGTTCTCCGACAGGAAGCCGTAGCCGGGATGCACCGCTTCGGCGCCGGTCTGCTTGGCCGCCGCGATCACGCGTTCGATGTTGAGATAGCTGTCGCGCGCGCGCGCCGGCCCGAGTAGCACGGCCTCATCCGCGGCGGCGACATGCATGGCATCGCGATCGGCTTCGGAATAGACGGCAACGGTGCGCAGACCCATGGCGCGGGCGGAGCGGATGACGCGGCAGGCGATCTCGCCGCGGTTGGCGATCAGGAGCGTGCGAAAACGCCGGTAGAGCTTTGAGCGGTCCATTTGCATCACATCCTGAACAGGCCGAACCTGGTCGGCTCGATCGGCGCATTGGCCGATGCGGATAATCCGAGACCGAGCACCAGCCTTGTATCGGCGGGATCGATCACGCCGTCGTCCCACAGCCGCGCGGTGGCGTAATAGGGGCTGCCCTGGCTTTCATACTGGGCGCGAATCGGCGCCCGAAACTTCTCGTCCTCTTCGGCTGACCAGGTGTCGCCCCTCGCCTCGATGCCGTCGCGCCGCACCTGCGCCAGCACCATCGAGGCCTGCTCGCCGCCCATGACCGAGATACGCGCGTTCGGCCACATCCACAGAAAGCGCGGGCTGTAGGCGCGCCCGCTCATGCCGTAATTGCCGGCGCCGTAGGAGCCGCCGATCACCACGGTGAATTTCGGCACGCCGGCGGTCGCCACCGCCGTCACCAGCTTGGCGCCGTCGCGCGCAATGCCGCCGGCCTCGTATTTCTTGCCGACCATGAAGCCGGTGATGTTCTGCAGGAACACCAGCGGGATATTGCGCTGGCAGCACAGTTCGATGAAGTGCGCGCCCTTCAGCGAGCTTTCGCTGAACAGGATGCCGTTGTTGGCAATAATGCCGACCGGATAGCCCCAGATATGGGCAAAGCCGCAGATCAGCGTCGTTCCGTACAGTTTCTTGAACTCATCGAATTCCGAACCGTCGACCAGGCGCGCGATGATGTCGTGAACGTCAAACGGCTTGCGGCCGTCCGCGGAGACCACGCCGTAGATTTCCTCCGCCGGAAACAGCGGCTCCTGCGGCTCGCGCATGTTGAGCGCCGCCCGCGTCGGGGGCTTCAGCGTGGAGACGATGCGCCGCGCGATTCCGATCGCATGGGCATCGTTCTGCGCATAATGATCGGTGACGCCGGACTGCCGCGAATGCACGTCGGCGCCGCCGAGTTCTTCGGCGGTCACCACTTCGCCGGTCGCAGCCTTCACCAGCGGCGGGCCGCCGAGGAAGATGGTCCCCTGGTTGCGCACGATGATGCTCTCGTCCGACATCGCCGGCACGTAGGCGCCGCCGGCGGTGCAGGAGCCCATCACGATGGCGATCTGCGGGATGCCTTGCGAGGACATCTGGGCCTGGTTGTAGAAGATGCGGCCGAAGTGCCGCTCGTCCGGAAAAATCTCGTCCTGCATCGGCAGGAAGGCGCCGCCGGAATCGACCATGTAGACGCATGGCAGATTGTTCTGCCGCGCGATATCCTGCGCGCGCAGATGCTTCTTCACCGTCATCGGATAATAGGTGCCGCCCTTGATGGTGGCGTCGTTGGCAACGATGACGCATTCGCGGCCGGAGATGCGCCCCACGCCGGTGATGACGCTGGCCGAATGCACGTCGCCGCCGTAAAGGCCATGCGCGGCCAGCGGCGACAGTTCGAGAAAGGACGTGCCGGGATCGATCAGGAGGTCGACGCGTTCGCGCGCCAGCATCTTGCCGCGCGACGTATGCCGGGCCCGCGACGCCTCGCCGCCGCCCCCCGACACCACCTTGAGCTTTTCCTTAAGGTCGGCGACGAGACCGCGCATCACTTCGGCATTGCGCGCAAATTCGGATGATGTGGGATCGATCGTGGAATGAAGCGGCATGGTCGGCGTCTTCTTTGAATGCTGGCGAGCCCTGAGATTACCGAACTATTCGGCCCATTCTGAAGGCTGGGTTCGGGTCCGGCAATAGCCGCGCCCGAGGGCAAGGTCTGCTCGCATTCGCATCGATACCTCCCCTTGGCTCGCGTGGCCGCCGCCTGACTTCGATCTTTGTAATTAAACGATCATACGTTTTTTTAATTGGATCGCAAGCCATTTGCGACTACCATCAAACAAAGACTACAGATCGTTGAAATTACAGTGATTTCGATATAACAAACAGACAACCGTTCGCTTGTTTCCAGAGGGTATATGGCGCGCACGATCGGCTCATCCGGCCCGAAGACAATGGAGGCGATCCGCAAAGCGGGGCTGCGTCTGATCTTCGAACACGGCTATGCCGCGATGAGCCTGCGGCAGCTCGCCGCCGCGGTCGGGATCCAGGCCGGATCGCTCTACAACCACATCTCGACCAAGCAGGAGCTGCTGTTCGACCTGGTGCAGGATCACATGCACGAACTGCTTCGTCAGCTCGATCTTGCGCTGGAGGGAAAACAGCGGCCGGCTGAAAAACTCTCGGCCTTCGTCGCCTTCCATGTCACCTATCACATGACCAAGAAGCGCGAGGTCTACATCGCCAATTCCGAGCTGCGAAGTCTCGAGCCGAAGAATTACGACGCGATGGTGAAGCTGCGCGGCGTCTACGAGCGGCGGCTGGCGGACATCCTGGCCGAAGGCGTCGCGGAAGGCGAATTCGAGGTCGTCGACCTCCAGGTGGCGACGTTTGCGATCCTGGCGCTTTTGACCGGTATCTGCACCTGGTACCGGCCGGGCGGACGCCTGACCCGCGAGGCCATCGTCGCCGCTCACGAGAAACTGGTGTTGTCGAGCGTAACCCCCGGCGCGACAGCGAGCCCCGCTCGCGCCAGTTCGGTCCGGAAGCGCAAATGACGGAACAGCCACAGCTTGACGATATCGACCGGCGGATATTGTCCGAACTGCAGAATGACGGACGCATCCGCAACAACGAGTTGGCGGACAGGGTCGGCCTGTCACCCCCGGCCTGCCGGCGGCGGGTACAGGCGCTGCGCGAGCGCGGCGCGGTCAAGACCATCCGCGCTTCCCTCGACGAAAAGCTGCTCGGTTATGAAGTCACGACCTTTGTGACGATCCAGTTGCAAAGCCAGTCCCAGGCGACGGTGCAGGCCTTCGAACGCGCGATTGCGGCCATGCCGCTGGTCCAGCAGTGCTGGGAGCTATCCGGCGAAGCGGATTTCCTGCTGAAATGCGTCGCCCTCAACGTCGATGGAATGCGCCAGCAGTTGCGCCAATTTTCTGCACTGCCCGCGGTACGCAATATCAGGAGCCTGCCGGTGCTCGGCGTTGCCAAGGACGAGCCGTTGCCGATCCCGGGTATTCCGGCCGTATCCAGCCCGGTGGAATAACCCTGCCCTAATGGGTCCAGGGCTCGCCGCGCAGAAATGCGAAATTGTCGGAATAGGCGACCTGGCGCTGGATCGAATCCTTCGGCTCGATCACCTGGTAGGCGATGCCCTTGCGCTCGCAATAGGCCACCGCGTCTTCCCGGGTGTCGAAGTGCAGCGTGAGCTGCTGCTTCATGTCGCCGGATGAAGTCCAGCCCATCAGAGGCTCGATCGCGCGGGGCTGCTCGGGCTCGTAGTCAAGCTGCCACTCCCGGGTTTTGGCCCTGCCCGATTGCATCGCGTTTTTGGCGGGCTTAAAAATGCGTGCGGTCATGGACGGTAGGATCCCAAAAAGACAGGCGACATGGAAGCGGTTGGTGGAAACATCCGGGATAGTATAGAGACACCTTTCAGGATCTGATCGGTGATTCCGTAACGTCGGATGTACCATTTCCGTACCGGTATAGTCACTATGCTGCACTGTGACAATCTTGGGCGGCAAGACCCTGCGTGGGTGGCAAGGCCTTGGGCCCCACGCCGGCCCAAGGTGATTGCCAACCTGATCGATCCGCCCGGTCCACCCGAAAACATCAGTTCCAAACGGTCCCCATGAAAATCAACGCTACCCTGCCCGAAAAGGGACGCGACCTCCGGCTCGACCTGTTTCGCGGGGTCGCGAACTGGGCGATTTTCCTGGATCACATCCCCGACAACGTCGTGAACTGGATCACGACCCGCAATTACGGTTTCAGCGACGCCGCCGACCTGTTCGTCTTCATCTCCGGCTATACCGCCTCTTTCGTCTATGCCCGGATGATGCTCGACCGTGGCTTCATCGTCGGCGCCACGCGGCTGACCAAGCGCGTCTGGCAGCTCTATGTCGCCCACATCATTCTGTTCGTGATCTATATCGCCTCGATCAGCTACCTGGCGCTGCGGTTCGGCGATTCCGAGCTGGTCAACGAGTTCAATGTCGTCGGCCTGGTCGACAACGCCACCGAAACCCTGCGGCAGGGACTGTTCCTGAAGTTCAAGCCGGTCAATCTCGACGTGCTGCCGCTTTACATCGTGCTGATGGGACTGTTCCCGCCGGTGCTGTGGATGATGCTGCGTCAGCCGAACTGGACCATGCTGGCGGCCATCGCGCTGTGGCTGGTATCGCGGCAGACCGGCTGGAACCTGGCCGCCTATCCGGCCGGCACCTGGTACTTCAATCCGTTCTGCTGGCAGGTGCTGTTCGTGTTCGGCTCCTGGTGCGCGCTCGGCGGCGCCCGGAAGTCGATGACGGTGATCAATCACCCGGTCACGCTATGGTTCTGTATCGGCTACCTGATCCTTGGCCTTGTCATGACCATGGCCGGAAAGTTTCCGGATTCCTTCGGTGCGCTGTTCCCGCACTGGCTGTATTCGACCTTCAACCCGAACGACAAGACCAACCTGGCGCCCTATCGCTTCATCCACTTCGTCGTGATCGTGATCATGGTGATCCGCTTCGTGCCGAAGGACTGGCCGGGCCTGGAGTGGAAGGTGTTCGATCCGCTGATCGTCTGCGGTCAGCAGTCGCTCGCCGTGTTCTGCGTCGGCGTGTTCCTGTCGTTTGTCGGGCATTTCGAGCTGTCGATGAGCTCGGGCTCGCTGTTCGCGCAGATCTTCGTCAGCGTCACCGGCATCGCAATCATGACGGTCGTCGCCTACTACATTTCCTGGTCGAAACGGCAGGACAAGCCGCTGCCGAAGCCGGCCGCCCCCAAGCCTGTCGCGCCGAGCGCCGCCTAGCGCCCTGCTCCCGCCGGCTGGGTCTGCGCCACCAGGGTCGCGACGTCGCTGAACGTGTTGATGATCGGCGCCACCACTTTGTGCATCGCCGACTTCGAAACCACCGTGTCGTGCAGGATCAGGTTATCGATCCCGGTGTTGAGGAAGCAGGCCACGGCATCCTCGGGCGTTTCCACGATCGGCTCACCCTTGATGTTGAATGAGGTGTTGATCAGCACGGGAACGCCAGTCAGCGCCTCGAACTCCTTCAACAGGCGATAGAGCATCGGATTGGTCGCTTCGCGCACGGTCTGCACCCGCGCCGTGCCGTCGACATGCACGATCGCCGGAATCTTGTCGCGCCATTCCGGGCGCACCGGTTTGGCGATCAGCATGAACGGCGAATCCTCTTCGCCCTCGAAGACGTCCTTCATCCGCTCGGCCAGCACGATCGGCGCAAACGGCCGGAACGCCTGCCGATGCTTGACGCGGCTGTTGAGGATGTCCTTCATCTCGGGCTTGCGCGGATCGGCCAGCAGGCTGCGGTTGCCGAGCGCCCGCGGCCCGAACTCCGAGCGGTCCTGAAACCAGCCGATCACCTTCTGGTCGGCCAGCAGTTTTGCGGTATCGCGACAGACATTGTCGCTTTTCACCGCATCGACCTGGATCCGCACCAGAAACTTCTGCAACGCGCTAGCGGCCTCCTCCGCGCTATAGGGCTTGCCGACATAGGAATGGTCCATGACGAAGGAGCGCCGCTGCTTCAGGACTTCCAGCCAGCCGTAATAGGCGCAGCCGATCGCGATGCCGTCATCGCCCGCCGCCGGCTGGATCCAGACGTTCTCAAACCCGGCCTCGCGGGCGACCCTGCCGTTCGCGACGCAATTGAGCGCGACGCCGCCGGCCATCACGAGGTTCTTCGCGCCGGTGGTCTCGCGCAGCCACCGGGCGCGGGCCAGCAGCACCTTCTCGGTGTCGTCCTGCACCCGCCAGGCGAGATCCTCCCAATGCCGCATCGAGGGGCTTTTTTCCCAACTGCTGCCGTCGAAGATATAGGGTTGCTTGAATTCGTCGGTCCAGCGCGGCACCTGCAATTGGCCATCGGCCATTTCCAGCACCGGCTTGACCTGGTCGTGGCGACCGTAGGGCGCGAGCCCCATCAGCTCGCCGCACTTGTTCCAGTCGCCGAAGATATAGGTCGAGGCGCGGCTATACAGCGCACCGAGCCCGGGCATGGTGTAGAACTCGTCGCTCAGGAAGCCGCGGTCCGGCTCCATCCAGACCTTCTTCAGGCATTCGAGTTCGGTCCCCCTGAACTTGTAGTAGCTCTCGGATTCCCGTGCCAGTGGCGTCGCCGTGTCGCTGGCGGGAAAGGATTCCATGGCGTCGGACCGGTAGCTGCCGACGCCGTCGACGATCATCACCACGCCTTCTTCGAACGGCGACACCGCGAACGCACTGTAGGCGTGTGCCAGATGATGGGAGATCGTGACGACCTTGTCTTTCCCCGACCGGTAGAGCGGATGCTTCGCCGCCTCGCCGCGCTCGAATTCAGGAAGAAAGCCCGGCGCGTCGAAATAGACCAGCCGCTCCTCCATTTCCGGCACCGGCAGGATGTAGCAATTGCGCACAACCAGATCGACGTCGTCGAGCGTGATGCCTTCGGCCTGCAGGCAATAGTCGATTACCTCTTTGTAGAAGCCGCTGGCGTGCTTGTTGCGCGTGATTCGCTCCTTGGCGATCGCGAACGCGATGGCGCCATCCCGCAACAGGCAGGCGCTGACGTCGTGGTCATAGGTATTCAGGCCGAGGACATAGGTGGGCTTGGGCATGGGTGCTCGTTCAAGGCGGGGATCGTCGTTCGCTCGAAACGGGAGGTCGTGTTGACATCAAGTTGCAAGTGCAGCCGTTGTCCTTGTTCGCGTCCCGAATTCTGCAGCGCACAATCGCATTCAGAAAGATGAACGGTAGCAGCCGTGAATTCGCCGCAACCGGACTGTAACTTGACCTTATATGCCCTTCTCAATAAAGTCCCAAAAGCTCGCAAGAACCTTATTAAAAATATTGTGTTAGCTCATCTGAACCGAAAGCGTTTTCGAACGTCTAAGTGAGATAGCGCCGAAGTCCAAACGTTTGGAAGTGACCGGGAGATCCTCGAATGGTTAAACGCTACAATCTCGTGACACGCGCCCTCGCGGCGTTGGCTTTGTTCTTCGTCTACGTCGCCGGTACATCCGCAATTCTGGTCGGTGCAACGACGTCGTCCGCGCAGGCTTGGGTTGCCCGTGGTGGCGGCCGTGGCTGGGGCGGTCGCGGTTACTATCGCGGCGGTGGTTGGGGTTATGGCCGTGGCTACGGCTATTACGGCCCGGCCGTCGTGGTTCGACCCGGTCCGCGCTGCTGGTGGAACGCCTACGGCGTCCGCGTCTGCCGCTGGTAATCCAGACTCGATCGTCGCTTCGCGCGATCGACGACAAGTTTGAGGCGTGCCGGACAACCGGCACGCCTTTTCTTTGCATGGTTTTTGAACCCGACTAGCTCGCCAGCCGCGGAATCAGCTTGAGCGCGTTGCCGCGCTCGATCGATGCGATCTGGTCATCGGTGAACACGCCCGCCTCGCGCAGCCCCTTCACATGATCGATGCCGGTGCGGTACGGGAAGTCGGTGCCGAACACGATCTGTGACGGCGGGATGATCGCAGCCAGCGCCGACATCGCGCTCTTGTTCGAGGTCTGCGCGGTGTCGTACCAGAAGCGCTTGAGCTCAGCCAAGGTGCCATCCGGCGTCGTCCCCTTTGCCTTCGGATCCAGCAGCGGATTGCGGACGAAGCGTTCGATCAGGAACGGCATCGTTCCGCCGGCATGCGAGAAGATCCAGCGGATGTCGCGGAATTTCTGCGCGTTGCCGGAGAACACGATATCGGCGATCGTGCGCGTGGTATCGGTGCCGAACTCGATCATGACAGGTTGCTGGGTCGGAACCAGATTGACGCAGCAATTGGCTGCGGTCGGATGGGTGTAGACTAGAGCCTTGCGACGGTTGAGCTCTTCCATGACCGGCAGGAACAGGGGATCGCCCAGCCACTTGTCGCCGTAGCTCGTCATCAGCGCGATGCCGTCGGCCTTCAGCGTATCCAGCGCGTATGCGAGCTCGCGCAGACTGCCTTCTGCGTCACGCAACGGCAGCATCGCGAAATTGCCGAACCGGCCGGGATGATCCGCCACGAGCTTCGCCGCGTATTCGTTCGACTCACGGCAGAGCCGCCGCGCCACGTCCGGCTTCATCGGCTGGATGCCGGGCGTAGTGACCGACAGCATCGCGGTAGCGGTGCCGGCCTTGTCCATGTCGGCGAGTGATTTTTCGATGGTCCAGTTCTTCATCAGGGGATCGCCGAAGGAGAGATCGTTCGACGCCGTCACGTAGGTCGGCGGCGAGAGATGATGATGGACGTCGATCCGGAACGGTTTCGTCTCCGGCGTCGCCTGCGCCATCGCACGGCCGCCGCCCGTGGCGGTCGCCAGCGCCAGCGCGCCGGCGCCGAGCATGAATCCCCGCCGCGATGGCGCGGACGATGACGGACTGGCCTGGTCGCAGCAGAAGCATCCTTGCAGCGCGGGCATACGGCGTTCGGTCATGTCGTTCTCTCCCCTATTTTTTTGTTGTCGTTCCGGGATGGTCCGAAGGACCAAGCCCGGAAGTTCGAGATTAGTTACTTCGAACTTCCTGGTTCGATGCTTCGCATCGCCCTGGAATGACGGAAGCCTGCGCCTAGCCGTCGAGAATAGCCACCGCCCGGGTCCAGCCCGCCGAGGCGCGCTCGATCTTGACCGGGAAGCACGACACCATAAACCCGGTCGAGGGCAGTTGTTCGAGATTGTGCAGCTTTTCGATGTGGCAGTAGCCGATGTGGCGGCCGGCCTTGTGGCCTTCCCAGATCAGACTGGCGTCGTGAGTCTCGGCGTATTTCTTGGCGGTGTAGACGAACGGCGCGTCCCAGCTCCAGCCATCGATGCCGGTCAGCCGGACGCCGCGTTCCAGCAAGTACATCGTCGCCTCGTAACCCATGCCGCAGCCGGAGGTGACGTAATCCTGCCGGCCGTATTTGATGCCGGCCGAGGTGTTGACGACAACGATCTCCAGCGGTGACAGCGTGTGGCCGATGCGCTTGAGCTCGGCTTCGACGTCCTTGGCGGTGGCGACATAGCCGTCGGCGAAGTGCCGGAAGTCGAGTTTGACGCCGGGCTGCAGGCACCACTCCAGCGGCACCTCGTCGATGGTCCAGGACCGCTCGCCCCGATTCATGGTCGGATGGAAGTGCCACGGCGCATCGAGGTGCGTGCCGTTGTGGGTGGAGAGTTGCACCTGCTCGACCGCCCAGCCCTGCCCGTCAGGCAGATCTTCCGCCTTCAGCCCCTCGAAGAACTGCAGCATGCGCGGCAGGCCTTGCTGGTGATCGATGTACTGGATGGTCGGGTGACCGCCGGGCGGATCGGCCGGCACGTCGTTTTGCAGGGGAACGGAGATGTCGATCAGTTTGCGCGCCATGGAGGTTTCCTCGTTGCCTGTTGTTGGTTTGGCTTGTTATTTGGTTTGGCCTGCTTTCGCGGGCGGATGTCTTGTCGTCTTCAACCCTGCAGCTTCATGCTCCAGCGATTCCAATGACCGTAGAAGTTCGTAGGAAAGGATTGCCGCGCGAGTCGGAAAGAAGCGACGCAAGCATGGTGAATAAAGTATTTCACTTTTTCCAACATCTTGATTCGAAACCGAAATAAATCTGGCACGGCGGATGCAATTCCCAGGTCGTGACCATGCGGTCACGTCTTGCAACCTTGTTACTTGGGACCACTGCCATGTTTATCAGCCTCCTAGAAGAGGTGGCTTCGTTTGCCGCTATCTTTCTGTTCGTTACCGCGCTCGCTTTCTGGTCGAACATTCTCTCGACGATCTAGCGTGACGGCGACGTTCCGGGCGGTTCGGGTGACTGAAAGACATCCGAACGCCCGCGAAGAGATCGCTCGCACCGAATGCCCTAAGCCTGTTGCCGCTCGACCTTGTTCTTCAGAATTCCGATCTTCTCGACTTCAAGCTCGATGCTGTCACCGTGTTCGAGGTACCAGCCGAGCTCCAGCCCGCAGCCATTGCCGACGGTGCCCGAGCCGATGAACTCGCCAGGCATCAAGGTCTCGTCCTTGGTGACATGGGCAATGATCTCCTCGAACGAGAACAGCATGCCGTCGGAAACGCCCTGCGAGCGCATCTTGCCGTTGACCCGCACTTCCATCTTCAGTTTGTAGGGATCGCCGATCTCGTCGGGCGTGACGATCCACGGACCCATCACGTTACCGCCGTCGAAGCTCTTGCCCTTGGCAGGGCCGAGCCGGCCTTCCATCTCGATGCGCTGGGCGTCGCGCGCGGAAAAGTCGTTGAAGATGGTATAGCCGAAGATGTGGTCTTTGGCCTTGGCGGCCGGGATGTTGGCGCCCTTGCCCTTGGTGATCACGCCGTATTCGCATTCATAGTCCATCACCTGGCTGTAACGCGGCCACTTCACGGTGGTGTTGGGACCGCGCACGCTGAAGCGGTTGGTGATGTAGTAGATCGGCTGCTTGCGATAGACCTCCGGCAATTCGCCGAGCGGTTCGGCATCGATGCGCGCCAGCTC
>Ga0209023_10006245_pt1 | contig 12629 bp, 14 predicted proteins | sample LakOneMetagenome_FD_187468 | JGI IMG/M metagenome (GOLD analysis project Ga0209023, IMG submission 187468) | Freshwater and sediment microbial communities from Lake Erie, Canada (SPAdes) (version 2) | ecosystem: Environmental > Aquatic > Freshwater > Lentic | place: Lake Erie, Canada... | reverse complement strand
CGAGGCCCCGCGCGCCGAACCGGCGGCAGTCAAGCCCGAGCCGAAGCCGGAAGCCGTGAAGCCCGAGCCGAAGCGCAAGCCCGATGAAACGCACCCGAAAGTCGCCGAGCTCGAACCGAAGAAGGTGGAGAAGCCCGCCGCCAAGCCGGTGGAAGAGAAGCCGCGCGTCGTCAAGGATGACGCGGCGCGCGCGATCGCCATCCTCGAGGGCAAGCCGGCCGTGAAGGCCGAGGGCCCGTCGCAGAAGTACGTGGTGCAGGTGGCCGCGCTGGCGACCCAGGAAAAGGTGAGCGAACTGCAGGGCCGCCTGCGCGCCGCCGGCGTGTCGTCCTTCACCGAGAAGAACGGTGAGCTGATCCGCGTGCGCGTGGGTCCCTACACGAAGGAAGAGGGCGAGAAGATCCGCTCCAAGCTGGTTTCCATGGGCCTGTCCGGCACCATGGTTCCTCTCTGAGGAATGGTGTGATGCAGGGTGTTGCGGCGTGACGATCTTCGATTACCTGGTGCTGTTCGTATTGATTTCGTCGGTCGTCATTTCCACCCTGCGCGGCCTGGTCAAGGAAATCCTCTCGCTGCTGGGCTGGATCGTGGCCTTCGTGGTGGCCAACGCCTACGGCGCGAAGCTGGCGCCGCTGCTGCCCGAATTATTGCCGGGCGAGACGGCGCGCCTGATCATGGCCTTCGTCGTGCTCTTCCTCGGCGTGCGCATCCTCATGGGCCTGCTGTCGCTGGCGATCGGCGCCGTGATCACCGCCACCGGCCTGTCGCTCGCGGACCGCGGCCTGGGAGGATTGTTCGGCCTGGCGCGCGGCATTGTAATCGTGCTGGCCGCCGTCATATTGTGCGGGATGACCTCGATCCCGCAGCAGGATTTCTGGAGGAACGCGCTGCTGTCGCCGATGGCGGAAACGGGCGCGCGGACGGTCAAGCCTTTCCTTCCCGCTGCGCTGGCGCAGCACGTCCGATATTAGGCAACCAGATTCAGGTTTCACTTTTTGCAATCAGCAGTCCAGCTTTAGGAGCACACCATGTGTGGCATCGTCGGCGTCGTCTCGAACAATCCCGTCAACCAGCTTCTCTACGATGCGTTGCTGCTGCTGCAGCACCGCGGCCAGGACGCGGCGGGCATCGCGACCAATCACAGCAGCATGTTCTCGATGTACAAGGCCAACGGCCTGGTGCGCGACGTGTTCCGCACCCGGAACATGCGTTCGCTCCAGGGCAATACCGGTATCGGCCACTGCCGCTACCCGACCGCGGGTTCCTCGAGCGAAGAGGAAGCGCAGCCCTTCTACGTCAACGCGCCGTTTGGCATCACGCTGGCGCACAACGGCAACCTGACCAACCAGGCCCAGCTCAAGGAAGAGCTGTTCCGTAACGACCGCCGCCACATCAACACGGATTCCGACTCGGAAGTGCTGCTCAACGTGCTGGCCCACGAGATCCAGGAAGCGGCCGACGGCTACAACCTGAACACCGACGCGGTGTTCAAGGCGGTCAGCGCGGTGCACCGCCGCGTGCGCGGCGCCTATGCGGTGGTGTCGCAGATCGCCGGCCACGGCATGCTGGCCTTCCGCGACCCCTTCGGCATCCGCCCGCTGTGCCTGGGCGTGAACGAGGGCGAGCACGGCACCGAATACCTGGTGGCGAGCGAATCGGTCGCGCTCGAAGGCCTGGGCTTCCGTTTCGTGCGCGACATCGCGCCGGGCGAAGCCATCTTCATCGACAACAACAACGTCATGCACGAACGGCAATGTGCGGAAAACCCCAGTCTCAACCCCTGCGCCTTCGAATTCGTGTACCTGGCGCGCCCCGACTCGGTGATCGACGGCGCCTCGGTCTACGCGACCCGCCTGCGCATGGGCGAATACCTGGCCGACAAGATCCGCGCCGAGATCCCGGTCGAGGAGATCGACGTGGTCATGCCTATCCCCGATTCCTCGCGTCCGGCCGCGATCCAGCTGGCCCTGAAGCTGGGCGTCGAGTACCGCGAAGGCTTCATCAAGAACCGCTACATCGGCCGCACCTTCATCATGCCGGGCCAGGGCATGCGCAAGAAATCGGTGCGCCAGAAGCTCAATGCGATCGCCTCCGAATTCAAGGACAAGAACGTGCTGCTGGTCGACGATTCCATCGTGCGCGGCACCACCAGCCGCGAGATCGTGCAGATGGCGCGCGACGCCGGCGCTAGAAAAGTCTTCTTCGCCTCGGCCGCGCCGCCGGTGCTGTACCCGAACGTGTACGGCATCGACATGCCGACCCGCGACGAACTCATCGCCCACGGCCGCACGGTGGACGAGGTGTGCAAGGAGATCACCGCCGACCGCCTGGTCTACCAGGACGTCGACGCCCTCAAGCGCGCCATCTCGGACGTCAACCCGGCGCTGAAGAACTTCGAGGCCTCCTGCTTCGATGGCGTCTACGTGACCGGCGACGTGACCCCGGAATACCTGGACCGCCAGGAGACCGCGCGCCACAATCCGAAGCAGAACCAGGTCGAGGATCCGGTGCGCACCCAGCTGAACCTGAACACGCCCGCAGCGGCCGAGTAAGGAGTGGGTCTGCGATGAGCGACAAGCCGAACTACGGTTTCACCACCACCATCCTGCACAACGACCGCAGGAAGAGCATCGAGCAGGGCTCGCTGCACAAGCCCGTGCACACCTCGGTGGCGTTCGGCTACGGCGACGCCCGCCAGCTGGCCTCGGTGTTCCAGGGCAAGGAGCCGGGCTTCCGTTACGGCCGCCAGGGCAACCCGACGGTCGGCGCGCTCGAGGACAAGATCACCAAGATGGAAGACGGTGTCGGCACGATCTGCTTCGCCACCGGCATGGGCGCCATCGGCGCCCTGTTCCAGGCCCTGCTCAAGAGCGGCGACCACATCGTCTCGTCCTCCTTCCTGTTCGGGAACACCAACAGCCTGTGGCAGACGGTGGCGGGGCAGGGCGTGGCGGTGGACTTCGTCGACGCCACCGATGTGGCGCAGGTCGAAGCGGCGCTCACCCCCGGTACGCGCATGGTTTTTGTGGAGACCATCGCCAACCCGCGCACCCAGGTCGCCGACCTGGCGCGCATCGGCCAGCTGTGCCGCGAGCGCGGCATCCTCTACGTGGTCGACAACACCATGACCACGCCCTATCTCTTCCGTCCGAAGAGCGTGGGCGCAGGCCTGGTGGTGAACTCGCTCACCAAGTCGATCGGCGGCCACGGCAACGCCCTGGGCGGCGCCCTGACCGACACCGGGCTGTTCGACTGGAGCCTATTCCCGAACATCGCGCAGAACTTCCGCAAGCAGGCCGGCGCGGCACAGGGCCTGGCCCAGCTGCGCGCCAAGGCCCTGCGCGACTTCGGCGCGGCCCTGGGTCCCGAAGCGGCGCACCACATCGCCGTGGGCGCCGAGACCCTGGCCCTGCGCATGGAGCGCACCAGCGCCAATGCGCTGGCGCTGGCGCAGATGCTGGAGCGCGACGAGCGCGTGGCGGCGGTCCACTACCCGGGCCTGGCCTCGCATCCGCAGCACGGCATCGTCGCTGAGCTGTTCCGCAGCGGCGGCTCGCTGCTCAGCTTCGAGCTGAAGGACAGCATCGACCCCTTCGACTACCTCAACCGCCTCAAGCTGGGCATCCCGGCCAGCAACCTGGGCGATACCCGCACCCTGGTGATCCCGGTGGCGCACACCATCTTCTTCGAGATGGGCCCCGAGCGCCGCGCCAGCATGGGCATCGCCGAGTCCCTGATCCGGGTCTCGGTGGGCATCGAGGACAGCGCGGACCTGCTGGCGGACTTCCGCCAGGCCTTGGACGCATGAGCCCCTCCGGCAAGCCGTGATTTCTCGACGGCTTGCCGGAATTGTTTCAACGGTTGAGCAGGGCGCGCGATTGCCGCTATCATGAGCCTTCCATTCTCCATTCTCCCGCGACCATGAAGACCAAGCTGTTCCTTGCCTCCCTGCTGCTGTGCGGCGCCGCCTTTGCCGGCGAGCTCGAAGACGCCAACGCCCTGTTCGAGAAAAAGGACTACGCGGGCGCCATGAAGATCTACACGAAGCTGGCCAATGCCGGCAACCCGGCCGCCCAGCAGGCGCTCGGCCAGATGTATTTCTATGGCGAGGCCGGCCAGGTCGACGAGGCCAGGGCGGTGGATCTGTTCAGGAAGGCGGCCGCCAAGGGCAACAAGGTCGCGACGGCCTCGCTCGAGCTGATCGACCAGCGCGCCAAGCGCCGCGCCGAGATCGACTACTGGATCAAGGGCTACGACGGCGCCGACCTGAAGACGGGCGAGTACCGCTGCGTCGCGCCGCGTATTCCGGCGATGTCGAAGATCAACGCGGATATCGACCGCATCGGCGCGGCCGTGAAAGCCTGGCAGGAGTGCTACAACAAGTACGTGACGCACCTGAACAACGCCATGCCCCTGGCCAAGCGGATTCCGGCGGACATCCAGAAGCTCATGAACAAGGAAGAAACGGAGAAGTCGAACGCCTACCTGGCCCAGCTCCAGGAAAACCTGAGCGAAGAGGCGCGGGTGAGCTCGAAGCTGCTGCTGGCCGATTTCGACGCCTGGCGCACGGCGACCGAGAATTACGTGGAGCAGCACAACCAGATGGTCAAGAGCGCCAAGAAGGATTCCCACTGGGCCGACAAGAAGATCCAGTAAGCGATCCGCAAAATAACGGCGCGCCAGCGAAAACGGGGTAGTCAGGGCCACCGGCCCCGACTACCCCGTTTTTATCTGGCGCAAGGACTCAGTGCCAGCTGCGCATCAGGCCGACGGCCAGGCCTTCGAGGGCGAACTCGTCTTCCGGCGAGACCTGGATGACCTTGAAGTCCGGGTTTTCCGGCAGCAGCTCGACCATATTGCCGGTCTTGCGGTAGCGCTTGACGGTGACTTCTTCGCCGAGGCGGGCGACCACGATCTGGCCGTTCTTGGCGCTGTCGATCTTCTTGACGGCCAGGAAGTCGCCATCGCAGATGCCGGCATCGCGCATCGACCAGCCCTTGACCTTCAGCAGGAAGTCGGGACGGGCCGAGAACATGGCGGCGTCGACGGAGTAGGTGGCTTCCACGTGTTCCTGGGCCAGGATCGGCGAGCCGGCGGCGACGCGGCCGACCAGCGGCAGCGACATCATGAGGGCCGCGGGGACCATCGGAATCTGTTCGACCGAGGCGCCCACCAGGCGGATGCCGCGCGAGGTGCCGGGGGAAATCTCGATGGCGCCCTTGCGCGCCAGCGCCTGCAGGTGTTCCTCGGCCGCATTGGCCGACTTGAAGCCCAGTTCGGCCGCGATTTCGGCGCGGGTCGGCGGGAAGCCGGTATTCTCGATCGCTTCCTTGATCAGGTTAAGGATCTGTTCTTGCCTTGCAGTGAGCTTGAGCATGGGGGGTGACGGCACGTTGTGAGACCAGACTGTATTTTTGTACAGTATTTCGCATCGCGCAAGGGGAAAACGCGTGCAGCTTCACTTTTTTCTCGAAGTCTGTGGTTTATGCCGGGCTTTGCGCCCTGTGCGGGCCGGGCCGGCGAGAATCTGCGTCGAATCGTGGGCGACGCGACGCAGCTGCGGCTAGTGCCGGCAGGAGGCGGGAAGCGTGCTCAGCACTTTCCGCCGATACGCACTTCGTAGTAAGGCGTGACCTCGCCGTCCATGATGGTCTGGGCATTGCATGTGAAGAACTTCTCGCCCACGGCCACCGTATGGCTTTCGTCCGAGTAGTAGATCGTCAGGACAGAGTTGGTCGGCCTGGCGTAGCTCAGGGCCGAGACCAGCAGCGCGACGGCGACCAGCGATTGCTTTTTCAGTTTCATCTTCCCTCACTCTCGTTGTGAATAAAGAATCGAGCTTCTTGGGCGGTATTGACACCGCCAGGGGACCATAGCATGGGCGATTCAGCCGGGCAATTCGTGGCGCGTACGACGGCGCAGGCGCGGCGGCCGGCCCGGCAGCTTGCTCCCGGCCGCCCGATCGTGGTACGATAGCCGGCTTTCCCTTCCCGCACTCGTCTTGACGCCGAGGTGGGCATTTGTTTAAACGTCCTTAAGGAGTGTTGCATGCGTCATTATGAAATCGTTTTTATCGTCCACCCGGACCAGAGCGAGCAAGTCCCGGCGATGATCGAGCGTTACAAGACCACGGTGACCAGCCGCGGCGGTAACATCCATCGCGTGGAAGACTGGGGCCGCCGTCAAATGGCTTACCAGATCCAGAAGCTGCCGAAAGCCCACTACATCTGCCTGAACATCGAGTGCGACAACGAGACCCTGGTCGAGCTGGAAACCGCATTCAAGTTCAACGATGCCGTCCTGCGTCACCTGACCGTCAAGATGAAGAAGGCCGAAACCGCACCGTCGCCGATGATGAAGTCGGTCCAGCGCGAAGACGCAGCCAAGAGCCACCGCGCAGAAGCAGCAGCCGCTGCCCCGGCCGCAGCTGCCTAAGTTTTTCCCAGGAATTCCTGAACCGACACAAGCATCGCAGTGAACCAGTTCCAGCTCATCGCGACGATCGCGGAGCGAGACGTACTGCGATTCACCCCGGCCGGCGTCCCCATCGTGGGCGCGATCCTGCAGCACAGTTCGCAGGTGGAAGAGGCAGGGGTGGCAAGGCTGGTCGAGTTTGAGATCCCCGCGCTCGGCGCGGGCGAGATTTCAGGCAGGCTGGACAGCGCCGAACTCGGCGCCGCCTACCGGTTCGAAGGATTTCTCGCACGGAAAAGCCGCAACAGCAAAGCCTTGGTGTTTCACATCATTGATTTCAGTGCCGCAAGGTAAACAAACCCGGCGGCGCCACTTAGATTAGATACAGGAGCCTAAAATGGCATTCGGTAAAAAGTTCGACAAAAACAAAGCTAAAGAGAAAATGAAGCGCAAACAGCAGAATCCGCTGTTCAAGCGTAAGAAGTTCTGCCGCTTCACCGCCGCCGGCGTTGAGCAAGTGGACTACAAGGACGTCGACACCCTGAAGGATTTCGTCCAGGAAAACGGCAAGATCATGCCGGCACGCCTGACCGGTACCAAGGCGCACTACCAGCGCCAGGTCGACACCGCGATCAAGCGCGCGCGCTACCTCGCGCTGCTGCCGTACACCGACCTGCACAACGCTTAATCGCGGCACGTCAGTCAGAATACCTGGAGAATAAATATGCAAGTTATCCTGCTCGAAAAAGTGGTCAACGTCGGCAACCTGGGCGACGTCGTCAAAGTCAAGGATGGTTACGCACGTAACTTCCTGATCCCGCAAAAGATGGCGCGCCGCGCTACCCAGGCCGCCGTGGCCGAGTTCGAAGTCAAGCGCGCCGAACTGGAAAAAGCAGCGGCTGAAAAGCTGTCGGCTGCCCAGGCGCAAGGCGACAAGCTGAGCGGCATGACCGTCACCATCGCTCAAAAAGCGGGCGTGGACGGCCGTCTGTTCGGTTCGGTCACCAACTTCGATATCGCCGAAGCCCTGAGCAAGCAAGGCTTCCCGGTCGAGAAGTCGCAGGTTCGCCTGCCGACCGGCCCGCTGAAGACCACCGGCGAGTTCCCGGTTGCGGTCGCGCTGCACACCGACGTCGTCTCGGAGATCACCATCGCTGTGGTGGGCGAAGCCGCCTAAGCGTCTGTTGTATAAATGAAAAAGCCGGGTTCGCCCGGCTTTTTTATTGCCGGAAACATCGGCAATTATTTCAGCCGTGTGACCGGAAAAGGTATAATGCCCGCCATGAATTCCCCAGCCGATCCGCAAGTCGATTCCCTGCGCATCCCGCCGCACTCCATCGAAGCAGAGCAGTCCGTCATCGGCGGCCTCCTGCGCGATAACGCGGCATGGGACCGCATCGCCGACTTCATGCACGCGGACGATTTTTACCGCTACGACCACCGCATCATCTTCGAACAGATGGTCCGCCTGATCAACGCCGGCAAGCCGGCGGACGTGATCACGGTCTACGAAGCCTGCAACATGCTCGGCAAGGCCGAAGAGGTGGGCGGCCTGCAATACCTGAACGCGATGGCGCAGAACACGCCGTCCGCCGCCAACATCCGCCGCTACGCCGAGATCGTGCGCGACCGCGGCATCCTGCGCAAACTGATCACCGTCGCCGACGAGATTTCCGGGAATGCCTTCAACCCGCAGGGCAAGGAAGTCAAGCAGATGCTCGACGAGGCGGAATCGAAGATCTTCGCGATCGCGGAATCGGGCGCCCGCGGCGCCCAGGGCTGGAACCCGATCCAGCCGCTGCTCACGCAAGTCGTGGAGCGCATCGACGAACTGTACTCGCGCGAGAACCAGGGCGAGATCACGGGCGTGCCGACCGGCTTCATCGACCTCGATCGCATGACCTCCGGCCTGCAGCCGGGCGACCTGGTGATCGTTGCCGGCCGTCCGTCGATGGGCAAGACCGCGTTCTCGGTCAACATCGGCGAGAACGTCGCGATCGAAGCCGGGCTGCCGGTTGCCGTGTTCTCGATGGAGATGGGCGGCGCCCAGCTGGCCATGCGTATGCTCGGTTCCGTCGGCCAGCTCGACCAGCACCGCCTGCGTACCGGACGCCTGAACGACGAAGACTGGCCGCGCCTGACCCACGCGATCCAGAAGATGAACGACGCCCAGCTCTACATCGACGAGACGCCGGCGCTCAATCCGATCGAAATGCGTGCACGGGCACGACGCCTGGCGCGCCAGTGCGGCAAGCTCGGTCTGATCATCGTCGACTACCTGCAGCTGATGCAGGGCAGCCAGCCGGGCGACAACCGCGCGGCCGAGATCTCGGAGATTTCGCGAAGCCTGAAAGGCCTGGCCAAGGAACTCCACTGCCCGGTCATCGCGCTGTCCCAGCTGAACCGATCGCTGGAACAACGACCCAACAAACGACCCGTCATGTCCGACCTGCGCGAATCGGGCGCTATCGAACAGGATGCGGACGTTATCATCTTCCTGTATCGCGACGAGGTCTACAATCCCGACTCGCCGGATAAGGGAACCGCCGAGATCATCATCGGTAAGCAGCGTAACGGCCCGATCGGGGCGATTCGCCTTACCTGGATCGGCTCCTACACCAAGTTTGGCAACTATAGCGGTAACCTGAGCATCTATCAGGGCGACTAAGCCGCAGTTTCAACCCTTTCCGCCGCCAGCCGTGGCTGCGGTTTCGAAGTCCCAAGAGATTCACAACGGAGAACAACATGTTTGGACGCCTGATGCCCCAGGAGGGCAAATTTTTTGACCTGTTCAACCAGCACGCCGCCCTGTGCGTGAAGGGTGCCCAGGAGATGGTTGGCCTGATGACCAACTTCGACGACCTGGAAAACCGCACCCACGCCGTGGAGAGCATCGAGAAGCAGGCGGACAAGATCACCTACGCCACCGTCGACCTGCTGCACAAGACCTTCATCACCCCGATCGACCGCGACGACATCCACAAGCTGATCACCAGCATGGACGACATCCTCGACATGATGGAAGACGCGGCCCAGACCGTGTCGCTGTATGACCTGCACGCCGTTACCCCGGAAGCGGCCCGCCTGGCCGAGCTGTGCCTGTCGTGCTGCCTGAAGGTGCAGGAAGCCGTCGGCCTGCTGCACGACATGGGCAACGCCCAGAAGATCGTCGCCATCTGCGAAGAGATCGACCGCTTCGAGTCGGACGCCGACCACGTGATGCGCGCCGCCATGTCCAAGCTGTTCCGCGACGAACCGGACGTGCGCAACCTGATCAAGATGAAGGCGATCTACGAGATCCTCGAAACGGTCACCGACCGCTGCGAAGACGTCGCCAACATCGTCGAAGGCATCATCGTCGAGAACGCGTAAGCACCGCGCACAACAAGAATAATTATGGAATCTCTACATATCAGCATCTACGTGCTGGGCATGCTGGTGCTGCTGGCGCTGGTGTTCGACTTCATGAACGGCTTCCACGACTCGGCCAACGCGATCGCCACCGTCGTGTCGACCGGCGTGCTCAAGCCCCAGTCGGCCGTCGCCATGGCCGCCTTCTTCAACTTCATCGCGATCTTCGTGGTCAGCATGAAGGTGGCCCAGACCATCGGCAAGGGGACCATCGACCCGCATGTGGTCGACCACTACGTGATCTTCGGGGCCCTGGTCGGGGCCATCGTCTGGAACATCATCACCTGGTACTACGGCATTCCCTCGTCCTCCTCGCACGCCCTGATCGGCGGCCTGGTGGGCGCCGCGGTCGCCAAGTCGGGCACCGGCGCGCTGATCTCGGCGGGCCTGCTCAAGACCGTGATGTTCATCGTGCTGGCGCCGCTGCTGGGCTTCGTGCTCGGTTCCGTCATCATGCTGCTGGTCTCCTGGATTTTTGTGAAGTCCACCCCGCGCAAGGTCGACGTCTGGTTCCGCCGCCTGCAGCTGGCCTCGGCCGCCGGCTACTCGCTCGGCCACGGCGGCAACGACGCGCAGAAGACCATGGGCATCATCTGGATGCTGCTGATCGCGGCCGGCCACACCAGCCCGACCGACGCCTATCCGCCGACCTGGGTCATCATCTCCTGCTACGCGGCGATCAGCTTCGGCACGCTGTTCGGCGGCTGGCGCATCGTCAAGACCATGGGCCAGAAGATCACCAAGCTCAAACCCGTCGGCGGTTTCTGCGCGGAGACCGGCGGCGCCATGACCTTGCTGATGGCCAGCTTCTGGGGCATCCCGGTCTCGACCACCCACACCATCACCGGCGCCATCGTCGGCGTGGGCGCCTCGCAGAAGGCATCGGCGGTGCGCTGGGGCGTGGCGGGCAATATCGTCTGGGCCTGGATCTTCACGATTCCGGCGTCGGCCTTCATGGCCGCGGTGGCATGGTGGATCGGCACCCACATCATGTAAGGGCATCCGCCCGCAAATGAAAAAGGCAGGACGCGCGCGTCCTGCCTTTTTTTGCCCGCCCAAACCTGGCGCGGGACAGGGCTTACTGCATTTTTGCTTCTTCGACGTCGGCCGCGCTGGCGGTACTGGCTTTGCTGGCGCTTGGACCGTTCTTGCGCGGGAGGCGGCTGCCGACCACGTAGTCGTCGCTCCTGGCCCGGCTCTCGCGACTGGCGGAGGGTTCATGGGCGCAGCCGCCCAGCAGGGTGGACGCCAGGGCGGCGAGCATCAACTTCTTCATATCATCCAACTCCATTGTCATGTGGGTAAGTAAGGCGGGAACGATTGTAGTGCCGCCCGTGCCGGAGCAGGGCGGTTTTTCGCCGCCCACGGCACGATTACCCTTGGCGGGTGGGGGGCTACCTGATGCAGACCGACCTGACCATCTTGATGTCGGTGAAGCCGCCGAGCACCTTCTCGATCCCGTCCATCTTCAGGGTCAGCATGCCGTCCTCGAGCGCCGCGGCGAGCAGGTTCGACACCCGGCTGTGTTCGACCAGCAGGCGCTTGACCGTCTCCGTGCCGAGCATCAGCTCGTGCAGGCCGATACGTCCCCGGTAACCCTTGTTGCATTCCTCGCAGCCGACCGGGCGGTACAGGGTGAAGCGTCCCTCGGCGTCCGCATGGCGCGCCTTCCAGCCGTCCAGGATGCGCGCGCGGGCGGCGTCCGGGTCGTCGCGGAAGGACGCGGTTCCGCGCAGGTCTTCGCAGTATTCCAGCAGCAGGGACTCGACCTCGCCGGCGTCCGGCCGATAGGCCTGGCGGCAGCGCGTGCACAGGCGGCGCGCCAGGCGCTGGGCCAGGATGCCGAGCAGGGCGTCGGCGAAGTTGAAGGGATCCATGCCCATGTCGAGCAGGCGCACGACCGATTCCGGCGCGCTGTTGGTGTGCAGGGTGGCGAACACCAGGTGGCCGGTGAGCGAGGCTTCGATGCCGGTGCTGACGGTCTCCTTGTCGCGCATCTCGCCGACCTTGATCACGTCCGGGTCGGCGCGCAGGAATGCCCGCATCACGCTGGCGAAGTCCAGGCCCGCCTTGCGGTTGACCTGCACCTGGCGCAGGCCCTTCTGCGTGATCTCGACCGGGTCTTCCGCGGTCCAGATCTTGGTCTCCGGCGTGTTCAGGTGGTGCAGGATCGAGTGCAGGGTCGTGGTCTTGCCCGAGCCGGTGGGGCCGCAGACGAAGAACAGGCCGTAGGGCTTTTCGATGGCCGGCAGCAGGCGTTCGAGGTTGTAGTCGGACAGGCCCAGCCTGGCCAGCGGGATCGGCTCGCCCGCCTGCAGGATGCGCATCACCACGTCCTCGACACCGCCCGCAGAAGGGATGGTCGCCACGCGCAGTTCGATGTCGAGCGGGCCGTACTTCCTGAAGCGGATCTTGCCGTCCTGGGGCTTCCTGCGTTCCGAGATGTCGAGGTCGCACATGATCTTGATGCGCGCGACCAGCGCGTTGCGGTAGCTGGACGGGATCTCGATATACGGCACCAGCACGCCGTCCTTGCGGAAGCGGATGCCGGTCTTGCCCTTGCCCGGCTGCGGTTCGATGTGGATGTCCGAGACGCCCTGGCGGTAGGCGTCCGTGATCACCTTGTTCAGGAGGCGCACCAGTTCGTTCTCGACCGCCTCCGACACCTCGACCGCGCCTTCGCCTTCCTCGTCGTCTTCCAGGCCGGACAGCAGTTCGCCCACCGATTCGACCGATGCACCGGCGCCGAAGAAGGCATTCGCGGTGTCGCAGAAATCGGCGCGCGTGGTGACGCGCCAGGCGAC
>Ga0209023_10006244_pt1 | contig 12631 bp, 11 predicted proteins | sample LakOneMetagenome_FD_187468 | JGI IMG/M metagenome (GOLD analysis project Ga0209023, IMG submission 187468) | Freshwater and sediment microbial communities from Lake Erie, Canada (SPAdes) (version 2) | ecosystem: Environmental > Aquatic > Freshwater > Lentic | place: Lake Erie, Canada... | reverse complement strand
GGCGAGGGTAAAACTTGCGTCAAAGGCGCGCTCATCACCACGCAATACAAGGGCTCGTTAGAAGACGGTACGGTGTTTGATTCATCCTATGACCGAGGACAACCTTTTCAATGCGTCATTGGTTCGCGTCGGGTGATTCAGGGCTGGGATCAGGGTTTGATGGGAATGAAAGTAGGCGGCAAGCGCAAACTGCTTATTCCTGCACATTTAGCCTATGGCGAACGTCAAGTTGCTAAAATTCCACCCAATTCAAATTTAATTTTTGAGATTGAATTATTAGAAGTTCTGACGAGGGATGAATGAATTGGATATACTGATCACGTAGCCTATTGATAGGCTACGTGATCAGTGATTTCAAAGCATAGCTATCTAATAAAGCACCAAAATAATAAGGGAGATAATCACGAATATTTAATAATAATTTTTTAAGATAAACACATAGTCACTTTTAAACATAAAAACCAAAAAAGGAAGAAAAAATGAAATCCAAGTTTAATATCTTTGGTGCCACATTGCTTACCTTAATAGTAAGTACCTCTATTCATGCTGAACTTCTGACCTTCGAAGAACTCCCTCATGAACAAGAATTGCAGGGTGCAGGTGATATTGTTGTATCTAAGGGATTCATCCTTCAATACGCCCCAGCGCCAGCAGAACCTTATCCTGTAGGCTTTACCATCGTAGGTCCTAGTTGGCGATTCAATGGCCGTTCAACAGCACTCATTGCAAACAGTTGCTCTGCAATAACTACACTAACAGCCGAAGATAGTAATCTAATCACGCTAAAATCAATGGATTTAGCACCAGTCAATGGTGATAAAAACGTATCAATTTCATTCCAAGGAACCACTAGCGAAGGTTTTTTTGTGCAAAAACATGTGGAACTCAAAAATCATCGCACATGGCAAACCATTAATTTTCCAGGTACTTTTAAAAATTTGACACAAATACAATGGGTGCAAGGTGATTGCCTCATCAATCCTCCGCATATGTTTGATAACATCCAAATCTATCACGCAAAGAAAGGTCTTGGAATGTGGACTAATCATTAGTTGCTAATAACACTAGAGAGGACACCGCTCAAAACTGCGGTACCTCTCTTTGTTTAGGGCAATAACTGGTATAAATCAAACACACATCTACTGATATTAGTCTGTCCTAGTTCTGCTTTCTAAAACTTAGGATTTAGAGGTAACAGTAACCACATCAATCACCTACTCTGGACAATCTGGAATCGAATCATCGTGAGTATTGATCTCACCGCCATCTTCCGTTGCGAATGAAAACCCACCACCATTTCTTGGATTACAAGGCGAATTACTTGATATACCAGCATGTTCTTTATCAGCTAATACCATTTTTTTAACTGATTTCTTCCTTGACGAGTGTCCACCCGTTTTGAGTGGCGGTTGTTGCGTATATTGAGTATTTCCATCCGCATCAACCCACTTATATAACTCAACGGCATTCACAAATGTGCAACTTGAAATACAAATAAAACCTGCGATAAAAGCCTTAAGAGTCCCTTTCAATGTCAAGTTCCCCACTAAACGAGTAAAAGCTTAATCAAGCTTTTTAATTAAGAAAATCAAACATTACGCCTGTTTCTTAATCTCTGCCTGAATCAACTCCAAATTACGCTGTGCCCGCTGCGTATCCGCATGATCGGTACCGTGAGCCAGCTCCCTTGCCGCAAGGATATGTTTACTAATCGCCTCAGCTTTTTCGAGCTTTTGTTGCTTGAAATAAATAAGACTTAGATGACTTAATCCAGTCATCAGCTCAGCATCACTCGAAGGCAAAATACTCTTACGTATCTTGGACGCAGCAATTAACTCAACCTCAGCATCTTCCAATCGATTTTGATTTGCATAAACAATTCCCAGCCCATTGCGACATGCAGCCATCTGAAGCTCATTACGTTGAATTGCTTCATCTAAGTGAGGACGATATTGATCATCATAGACAATATTCATCTCATCCGTATTCGTTGCTAATACTGTATCAGACTCAGATTCTGCTGGGATCGACAGTTGATTTTCTAAACTAAAGGCATAGTCTTCAAGGATTTTCATTGCGCGCTGGAACAACGTTTCGGCTCGTTCATAATGGAGCAATGTACTTTCATTGGTCGCATTATTTTTAATAATATCGACTTTAAGTTCAGTACTTTCAATAGGAAAGTGATCAAGCATTGCCGTTGCTTCAGTGAAAAAAGATTGCGCTTGTTCCGATTGTCCTTTCTCAGAACACAGCATCGCCAAATTATTCAAAGCATTGGCATAACTGACATAATATCGAGGAGTCTTTTTTGTCGCATGCACATTTTTAGTAGATTCATCTGTTGAAAGAATATCAATAATACTGCGGTACAGTTTTTTGGCATCTTGGGTTTGACCAAGTGTTGTATAAATGCGAGCCAAACTATTGAGTGAATGACAGAGACTATCCTGCGCCTGTTCAGGTGAAATATCTTTATCTGGGAATTGTTCCTGTATCGCAATAGCACTTTTGAACAAGTTAATCGCTTGCGGATTATTGCCACTACGGCGATAAAATTCACCTAAATTATTTCGAATTGCAGCGGCATGACCATTTTCCGATCCCAACTGACTTTCACATAAAGCCAATGCTTCTATTGCGCCCTTGATCGCGCCATCCAGATCACCACGCTCAAAACTCCCCATATATTGCGCATTCAAATCATGTAATTGCTGAACATCTGTAAACTTCACGGCGGAAAGTGCCACAGCCTTTGCTTTTTCGGCTTTAGGATCTTCGACTACTTGTATCATCGAATGATCTGCCGCAGCATCGACATAACCAGGAATCAATATGGCATCGAGCAACCACCATAAAGACAGAAGAATAGCCAAAGGTAAATAGCCACGGCTCAATACCACAACAACAGCCAGTAAAAGCATCATGGTGGCGGATTTGTTTTGCATGAGGTAATAGCGATGTGCACCTAAAGGACCGAAAAAAAACCACAAGGCATAAGCAATTTTTGGATCTTTTTGGTGATGCATTTCCTTTGCTCCACACTGAGGTTGAGTCTTGCGATTTAATTTTAGTTGATGTTTTTATTTTCTACGACTTGAATAATTTAGCACAATTTTTTAACAGGTGTTATGAATTGCGCCAGCAGGCTGCTAACGCAATTCATTTAATTATTTTTTCATTATTAAATAATTACTTAAAATTAATACGCACCCATAAAATCACGTTTACCGACTTCAACACCGTTACTGCGCAAGATTGCATAAGCAGTCGTTACATGGAAGAAAAACTGTGGCAGACCGTAATTTAACAGATAGGTTTCACCTGTCAGTTTTTTCTCTTTTGGCGTGCCCGGACGCAAAACAATTTCCAAGGTTTCTTTGCCCTCAATCTGAGCAGCGGTGAAGCCATCAAGTACAGCTAATGTGTTTTTAATGCGGGTTTGCAACTCAGCAAAACTTTGCTCGCTGTCATCATAAGCTGGCACTTCAATACCAGCCAAGCGAGAAGGGACACTCTTGGCAAAATCAGCCGCGATTTGTACCTGACGAATCAACGGGAACATGTCTGGAAATAGACGTGATTGCAGGAATACATTTGGATCAATTTTTTTGTCTGTAGCATGAGCTTCTGCTTTATTGAGTACATCACTTAACGCGGAGAGCATTTGTTTAAAAACAGGAACTGAAGCAGTATAAAGCGTAGTCATAAGACATCCTTGGTTAAGCTTGATTTAAGACATAAATGACAGCATATGTTTAATACATTTACTGATAAATATTTTTACACATATCACAGTTTAATGAACCAATTGATTCACGTTCTCTTCATGTTTTTGAGATGGGTTTGAAGCAGGCACATCCAATTCAGTTTGCTGAACACGCGGAATTGCAGCGATGGCTTCAATACGCGCAGCAACCAATGCCTCACCAATGCTTAACCCTTTTAAGTTACTCGGTAAATCCGCCGCACGAACTTTGCGCACTGCAATAATCGATGCACGTAAAAAATCGGCTTGAGGATAATCACGCGTCTCTAAACCCAATCTTCCACGCGCATCACATAAACAAGATAGAATGTATTCCTCCACACGCTCAGGTTTACGTAGGACATCTATGCGTTGTAATAAACGCCAGACTGTACCAGGACGCAAATCAAGTACGCGATGACACATGAGGTGTTCGCGACAAACAATTTCAGCAAGATCACGAAAGCTGCTAGGTACTTTAAGTCGATTACACAATTCACGAACAGGTGAAAGACCACGTTCTTCGTGTTGTACATGGCGAGGCCATTCATCTTCAGGCGTTAATGCTTTGCCTAAGTCATGGAGTAACGTCGCGAATCTCACTTGAGTGGAGAAACCATATTCGCAAGCACGCTGCAACGCCATCATCGTATGAAGACCCGTATCGATTTCTGGGTGATGCTGAGGTCGCTGTGGCACACCAAACATCGCGTCTACTTCAGGAATGAGAACTTTCAGCGCGCCACAATCCCGTAATACCTGAAAATAAACTTCAGCGCGATCTTCTCCTAAAGCGCGTTCGGTTTCTTTCCAAACACGCTCAGGTGTCAGACTAGACAATTCACCACTGTCTGCAAGTTGTTGCATAAACGTCATGGTTTCTGGTGCAACAGTAAAACCCAACGGTGCATAACGTGCGGCAAAGCGAGCAACTCGCAGAACACGTAACGGATCTTCTGCAAACGCGGGTGAAACATGGCGTAGCACGCGTGCTGACAAGTCGGCTTGACCATTAAAAGGATCAAATAACGTTCCGTCTTCAGCTTGTGCCATCGCGTTAATGGTTAAATCACGACGAATTAAATCTTCTTCCAGTGATAAATCAGGTGATGTGTAAAAGGTAAAACCGCCATAGCCAGTCCCTGATTTACGTTCAGTGCGCGCAAGCGCATATTCTTCATGCGTTTCTGGATGCAAAAAGACTGGAAAATCAGAACCAACAGGCTTAAAACCCTGTGCAATCATCTCTTCAGGAGTACTACCAACCACCACATAATCACGTTCAGTGACTAAGCGGCCTAATAATGAATCCCGTACCGCTCCTCCAACCAAGAAAATGTTCATGAAAATAGCCTCTATATAAAGAGAGCATGGTGCAGAATGAACAGATTAACAAGTTAAAAAAGGTATCAATTGTTGTGTTTTTGGCGAAAAACATGCGAATAAAAATTTGTATTTAAATGAGGAACTCAGAAATAACACGGGGATGTAGTAGAAAAAATATTCAAGTGAATACATCATTTTGATCGATATCGAACTACTATGCTCTCAATGAAGATGATATTGTCCAAATTAACCTAGAATCTCAAAAGTTCAAATAAAGCAGCAGTTAGCAGCTGAGGAAAATCATGCAACCCAACAAACCAAAACTTGCCGAACCCGCTGAGCCATATTACCCATATGAAGAACTTGCTAATGCGTTGAGTCATGGATTAGGCGCGCTTGGAGCGATCGTTGCGACTGTTTTGATGTTGATGAAAGCTTCGGCTTCCCCCGTCATAACACACGGTCAGCTTATCGGCGTGACGGTTTATGGCATCAGTATGATTTTGCTGTTCTTAGCTTCCACGCTATACCACGGTGCTACCAATGAAGTGCAAAAAACCATATTACATCGTTTAGATCATTGCGCGATTTATTTGCTGATTGCAGGCAGTTACACGCCATTCCTGATGATTACCTTACATACGACATTGGCTGAGATTTTATTAGTTGTGGTTTGGGTACTTGCGATCTCGGGTATTGTTTTCAAAATGTTTTTTATTGATAAATTTCCGCGTACGTCATTGATCACTTATTTGCTCATGGGTTGGCTTTCAGTTTTTGTGATTTATCAGCTTTATCTAGCGGCACCCATACAATTACTCACTTTACTGATTGCAGGCGGCTTGAGTTATAGCCTTGGCACCATTTTTTATGCGATTCGTAAGATTCCTTACAATCATGCGATTTGGCATATTTTTGTTTTAGCAGGTGCCGCATTCCATTGCTGGGCGATTTGGGTATACGTGATTCCTTAAATCGTTTTACATGCTTCATACTAATTATATGAGCAAGCGATTTCACAACAACATGCGCGTACGGTACACTCACTGTATGCAATTAAAATAACGGACTATGCTGTGCAAACTCTTCAACAATCGCTCCAACAAACTATTCAAAAGCAGCCTGATCAACTTCCTTATAGCTTTGCCAAGCGTCACGGTGTCTTACTCAAATTTGATGGCGCTGAAACGATCATCGTCTTACGTGATAATGCGCCTTTGCCTGCACTCAACGAAGCGCGTCGTGTAATTGGCGCACCAGCAAGCTATCAAACTGTGACCGATGAAGAGTTCACACGTTTATTGGCTGGTTCATATTCCCGCGACAGTGGTCAATCACAAGAAGTAGCCGCAGGTTTGGAAGATCATCCAGATTTATTGAGTCTTGCCGATCAAGTTCCAGAAGCTGAAGACTTGATGGATCAAGAAGATGATGCGCCGATTATTCGTTTGATTAATGCGCTGTTGTCCGAAGCGATTCGTTTAAATGCTTCTGACATTCATATTGAATCATTTGAGAAAAAACTTTCAGTTCGCTTACGTGTCGATGGTCAGTTACGTGAAATCGTGCAGCCACGTCGTGAACTTGCGCCATTATTAGTCTCACGTATTAAGGTCATGGCGCGTTTGGATATTGCTGAGAAACGCATTCCGCAAGACGGTCGTATTTCGTTGCGTTTGGCAGGTCGGGAAGTGGATGTGCGTGTCTCAACGCTGCCTTCCAGCCACGGTGAGCGCGTAGTGATGCGTTTGCTCGACAAACAAGCTGGGCGATTGAATATGTCGTTGCTTGGGCTCATGGACAGTGATTATGCGCGGCTCACTCAGCTGATTCATCGTCCACATGGCATTATTTTGGTTACAGGTCCAACCGGTTCTGGTAAAACCACAACGCTTTATGCCGCGTTATCTGATCTCAATGATCAAACACGAAATATCCTCACCGCTGAAGATCCAATTGAATATCAAATCGAAGGCATCGGGCAAACACAGGTCAATACTAAAGTTGATATGACCTTTGCGCGTAGTCTTCGTGCGATGTTGCGCCAAGATCCTGATGTGGTGATGGTCGGTGAAATCCGTGATTTAGAAACAGCTGAAATTGCCGTTCAAGCGTCATTGACAGGTCACTTGGTGTTATCGACGTTGCACACCAATACTGCAATTGGTGCGGTGACTCGTTTAAAAGATATGGGCATCGAACCTTTCTTGTTATCGAGTTCATTGATTGGTGTGGTTGCGCAGCGTTTGGTGCGTACACTCTGTCCTCATTGCCATACACGTCGTGAAGCGGATGATTATGAAGAAGCGTTGTTTAGCCAAGTTAAGCATGAACATCCACTGCAAATCCCAATCGCGGTCGGTTGTGAAAAGTGCAACGAATCTGGATTTTATGGTCGTACTGCAATTTATGAAGTCGTGCCAGTGGATGATGCGATGCGTCGATTAATTCACAGTGAAGTCGCTGAACATGAATTGGAAAAATTAGCACGCACTTTGTCGCCATCGATTCGTCAGGATGGATTAGAGAAAGTGTTGTTAGGCAAAACGACAATTGAAGAAGTGTTAAGAGCCACGCGGGAAGAGTAAGTTACAATTTTACGTACTGAACAATAATGTAGGGGCGACCCTTGTGGTCGCCCTGTAAACAAAAAGGGTAACCACAAGGGTTACCCTTACAATCTTGTCTTTCAATCATGTAATTTTTGATTAAAAAACCATAAAACTTCTAAATAATCAACGAGCCATCAAAATCACACCAACCGCAATCATTGCTGGCAATGCTTGAACAAAGAAAATCTTCCGACTAACCGTCATTGCACCAAATATTCCCGCAATAATCACACAACTCAGAAAAAATAACTTAATGGCAAAACCGTCATCACCGCAACAAATCCCCCAAACCAGACCCGCGGCAAGAAAGCCGTTATAAAGACCTTGATTCGCTGCTAAGGTTTTTGATTCCGCCGCAAATTCTGGGGTTAAAGCAAAGGCCTTTCGCCCAAATGGCGTATCCCACAAAAACATTTCCAGCACTAAGAAGTAGACATGTAAAAAAGCAACCAAACCAACCAACACATTCCCTAATAAATACATTATCTGATTCCTTTGTGTTTGATTAATTTTAAATAAAGCCCACCGTTATGATGAGCTTACTCTAAAAAACTTAGGAATCAAATTAAAGGGCGTGGGCTTTTGTTTACTTTGCGTTGGACTTATAGCTGGTTAAATTCAATACGTAGGAAATATTGCCATCATCCTGACGAACTTGAACCGGCAAATAATCCAACTTCGGCGCTAACCAAAAATAAGTTTTACGTTTTTGATTTTCTTGAACTAAGCGAATACGAACTGTGTCATAGGTGCCAGCATCCGTTGTGACTTTTTCATCACCTTCATTCACAAAACTAATTTTTGATACGCCTTTATCGTCAGCTAACAGATAAGAAGGCTGTAATCTTTTATGCTTAATGTCTTCGCGAACTTGCAACTCCAAATCCAACATATCGAGCATGCCGACTTGTGCAGGATAGCTATTCTCGCCATTTTGATTCGTGGCATGAACCACTTTGTTATCCCAATCAACCTTAAAGCTATTGTTCTTTTTATTGGTTAAGAATTTGAAATTATACGAATGATCTAAAGATTCGATTCGCGGGGATAAGTCATCACTTTTTTTAGCATCTTTAATTCGAAAATGGCTAAATTCACTTGCAGTGGCTAATGACGCAATGTTGGCTTTAAAACTATAGTTCCAAATATCATCTTTCACGGTCAGTGTACGGGATGCAGTCCCATTCAGCAGACCGGCGATATTGAAACTGTAATTCGCTTCGAACGGTTCAAATGCAGAAGCACTACTGATGGTCAATGCAAAACCGATAGGCAAGACGACCATTTGAACCATCGTGCGAATGGTTTTCTGAAAGCTTTGCAAGGGTGTTTTTTTCATCAATATTTGTGGCATTACGGGTAACTACTTCAAAAGAATATGACCTAATCATAAAACTTTTGTAGTCAATCTACCGTAAAAAATCGTTGTATTTATAAGGCACTCTTGCTAATCACGTCTACAACAATAAAAATTGAACCAGAAAAGCTCAGAAAACAGCAAATGATGCTTGTCTGATCGCACTAATTTCGGGCAATATGGCAATCTTTTTTATTCTCTTAGAATCTTGTGAAACGTAAATCAACATCAAATTTGTAGAAATTTAAGACATTAAAATTAATGTTTTAAATCAATTTCATACACCACCACTATGTTCAACGAATGATGCTCCGCGAGGGTTAAGATGATTAACGGTAATGACGTCCTATTTTTACTGTTAGGTGCTGTCATGATTTTGGCAATGCATGCAGGTTTCGCATTTCTAGAATTAGGGACGGTCCGCGTAAAAAATCAAGTGAATGCGCTTGGAAAAATCATGACTGATTTTTCGATTTCAGCAATTGCTTATTTCTTTGTTGGGTATTGGCTGGCATACGGCGTAACTTTCTTTGATACAGCAAGTGTACTCACTGCTGACAAAGGTTATGCGTTAGTTAAATTTTTCTTTTTATTAACCTTTGCTGCTGCAATTCCCGCGATTATTTCTGGTGGTATTGCTGAACGCGCTAAGTTCCGTCCGCAATCGATTGCGACGTTCTTCCTCGTTGCATTGGTTTATCCATTCTTTGAAGGCATTAGCTGGAACAGTAATTACGGCATCCAAGACTGGTTAAAAAACACCTTTGGTGCATCATTCCACGATTTTGCAGGATCCGTGGTTGTACATGCTGTCGGCGGTTGGATTGCATTGGTTGCAGTCATGCTGCTTGGCGCACGTCATGGTCGCTATAGTAAAGATGGTCGCATTGCGGCACATCCACCATCATCAATTCCATTCCTCGCATTAGGTTCTTGGATTCTGATTGTCGGCTGGTTTGGCTTTAACGTCATGAGCGCGCAGCGTTTAGATGCAATCTCGGGCTTAGTTGCAATCAACTCATTGATGGCGATGGTTGGCGGTACATTAGCAGCTAACTTTGCGGGTAAAAATGATCCAGGTTTCATGCATAACGGCCCGCTCGCTGGCTTAGTTGCAATTTGTGCTGGCTCCGATATTGTGCATCCTTTGGGTGCGCTCGCTATTGGTGCAATTGCTGGCGGTATGTTTGTTTATTTATTTACCTTCACCCAAAACCGTTTAAAAATTGATGATGTGTTGGGTGTTTGGCCTTTGCATGGCGTTTGCGGCGCATGGGGCGGTATTGCAGCGGGTATTTTCGGGATGCAAGCGTTAGGCGGCTTGGGCGGCGTATCGATCTACTCACAAATCATCGGCACACTGCTTGGTATTAGCATTGCAGTGATTGGTGGCTTGGTGGTGTATGGCATATTGAAAGCCACGCTAGGTCTGCGTTTAACGCAAGAAGAAGAATATCACGGTGCGGATTTAACGATTCACAAAGTGTCTTCAACTTTTGAGCGGGAAACGTTCTAAATACTGCTAAAAAATGTTTTAACAACGCCGAACGATTATTGATTTAATCGTTCGGTTTTTAAATATTAAAAATCATTGTCTTATCGTAAGCCACTCACAATATTAAAAGAACGTAAGCGATATTCATGTTCATAAGAATCAGAAACAAACATCAACTCATCCGCATCCGTATCTGCCAGTAATTGTTCTAATTTCGCTTTCACCGTTTCAGGACTACCAATCACAGCCACTTGCAAGAACGCCTCAACCGCAGCTTTTTCTGTTGGAGACCATTGTGCTTCAAGTTCTTCACTTGGAATAGGCGGACGTAATACAAGGCTCTGACCCCGCATAAGCGCAAGAATCCGCTGCTTGGATGTGGTCGACAAAAACTGAGCTTCTTCGTCGGTTGGTGCAGCAATTAGAGGAACACCAAGGCAAAGATACGGTTCTTTTAAAACGGCTGAAGGTTGAAATTGTGTACGATAGATTTGAATCGCCTGATGCATCAACTGAGGTGCAAAATGCGATGCAAACGCATAAGGTAACCCGAGTTGTGCAGCTAATTGTGCACTATATAAACTTGATCCAAGTAACCACACAGGCACTTCCGTACCAGCACCTGGCATCGCAATTACGCGTTGACTTGGGCTAACCGGTGCAAGGTAAGCGCGTAATTCGGCGACTTGATTTGGAAAGTCTTCTCCATCCATACGATCGCGGCGCAAGGCCCGCATGGTAACTGGATCCGTACCTGGTGCACGTCCTAATCCTAAATCAATCCGATTCGGATAGAGTGTTGCCAAAGTACCAAAGTTTTCGGCAACGACGAGTGGGGCATGATTCGGCAGCATAACACCGCCTGAACCCACGCGAATTGTTGACGTTCCAGCTGCGATATAACCGACTAAAACCGCCGTCGCAGAGCTGGCAATACCATGCATATTATGGTGTTCTGCCAACCAAAAACGGGTAAAACCTAACGCTTCTAAATGCTGAGCTAAATTGAGTGAGTTATGCAATGCTTGTTCAATCGAACCATCGACACACACAGGAACAAGGTCGAGCATAGAAAATGCAACAGTGGATAAATTACTCATAAATGTCTCAGAAATTTTGCAAATAATAGATAAGATAATAGATGACTTAGCAAGGTTCTTCCTAAGAATTAGCAGCTATTCTTTGTTGCAATTAGGTTTTTTTACTGTATAACGAAGCTATGGTGCACATTTGTATCATCCACAAGCCTACTGTCGATCACATTTATAAAATAGACAATCGAATTAAAACTTAGAAAGGACAAAAAACATGAATTGGTTTCTTGATGTATTGAAAAATAAATACGCAACATTTGACGGTCGGGCAAGACGTGAAGAGTTTTGGATGTTCACGCTGATTAGCCTCATTATTTCTATCGTTGTTGGTATCGTTGCTAAAACGATCGGATTGGAATTTTTATCATTCGTTTACTCAATCGCGGTGTTAGTGCCTAGTATTGCCGTGACCACCCGCCGACTACACGACACGAATCGCAGCGGATGGTGGCAACTTATTGTTTTAGTCCCAATTATCGGAATAATTGTTTTAATCGTTTGGTGTGCAACTGATAGTGATGCAGGTAGTAACCAATACGGTGAAAATCCAAAATTAATCTCTAATTAATTACATATCCTTATTCTAAAAAAAGCCATTACTCACATGCAGTAATGGCTTTTTTATTACCTCGATAATCCGATTAATGCAATTTCAATGTCGGCCCAGATGTACGAGATAACAAGTCTTTAAACATCAACACACTCGTTTTAAATACACCATGCAAAGCGACTTGATGTAAGCGATAGAGTGAAAGATACATGATGCGAGCAAACATACCCTGCACGTTAATCTTATTCACCAAGTTACCCACGGTATTCGTTTCACCCAATGAGATCAACGAACCTTTATCACTGAACGTAAATGTCGGTAGCGGTTTGCCTGCAATTTTGGCTTTTAAAATTTTGGCCAAAACAATTGCTTGTTGGTTAGCAACCTGCGCACGTGGCGGCACTGGACGTTCTGCACCTTCTGGGATGTAACAAGCACAATCGCCGAAA
>Ga0209023_10006243_pt1 | contig 12632 bp, 9 predicted proteins | sample LakOneMetagenome_FD_187468 | JGI IMG/M metagenome (GOLD analysis project Ga0209023, IMG submission 187468) | Freshwater and sediment microbial communities from Lake Erie, Canada (SPAdes) (version 2) | ecosystem: Environmental > Aquatic > Freshwater > Lentic | place: Lake Erie, Canada | collected... | reverse complement strand
GGGCGCAGAAGATGTAACTGCAGATTCCTTGCGCACATTGCAGATCATGAAGATGATCGTGAACAATGCCGAAAAGATGGCAGCCGATTCATTGCAGACCATGCAGCAGGATGACAAGCGCAATACGGTCGACAGCAGCATGATTCAGCAATCCATCCAGCGGGATGATAACCAGGAACCGGCCAATATACCTGTGAACGACGAACAGCCCGTTGTGCCGGTAATCATTAAACCTGTAGTGGCAGAAAAACCAAGGATGGTAATGCCAAAGAAACCGGCAGCACCAGTAAAAAAAGCAATGCAAAAACCAACGATAAACAATAAACGAAATGATTATTAATAACAATAGTTCATAGTTCATTGCAAATAGTTCCTGGCCGGGTAAAATAATTCAAATACTCTGTGAATTATGAGATCTGCTAGGGACCATGCGCTATGAACCATTAACCAATCAAACACAAACACTAAACATACAATTATGAATCACGAACAACCCATCATCGTAGGTCTGGATATCGGCACTACCAAAATTGCTGCCATCGCCGGACGAAAAAACGAGTACGGCAAACTGGAGATACTTGGCTTTGGCCGTGCCAACAGTAATGGTGTGCAACACGGCATGGTGTTGAACATCGATCAAACCATTAAAGCCATTGAACTTGCATTAAAGAACTGCTACGATTCCAATCCAAACCTGGAGATCGGGGAAGTGTATGTGGGTATTGCGGGTCACCATATAAAAAGCCTTCAAACCCGGGGCGATATTGTAAGACAGAGCATCGAAGAAGAGATCAGGCAGGAAGAGATCGACCGTCTTGTTGCTGACCAGTACAGAACTTATATCCCGGCAGGCGACCAGATCATTGATGTGATCCCGCAGGAATTTACCGTGGATAATTTTCAGAATATACCCAATCCGATCGGATACAGCGGGGTGAAGGTAGGAGCCAATTTCCACATTATCACGGGTGATAAGAACGCCATACGCAATATCAACCGGAGTGTTGAAAAGGCCGGCTTAAAGACAAAAGACCTTGTATTGCAGCCCCTGGCTTCGGCTGCGGCAGTGATGTGCGACCAGGACCTGGAAGCCGGTGTGGCCATTGTAGATATTGGTGGTGGTACCACAGACCTTGCTGTTTTTTATGAAGGTATTTTAAAGCATACCGCGGTAATCCCTTTCGGTGGTGAAAATATAACCAATGACATTAAGACCGGCCTGGGAGTTTTAAAAACACAGGCTGAACAAATGAAAGTGCAGTTCGGAAGTGCACTGAGCGATGAAGCGAAATCGAATGCATTCATCACCATACCGGGTTTGCGCGGAATGGCACCCAAGGAAATATCTGTAAAGAACCTTGCTGCCATCATACAGGCAAGGATGAGTGAGATCATGGATTTTGTTACCTATCACCTGAAGCAGGTTGGACTTGAAACCCGGATGCTGAACGGGGGGGTGATATTAACCGGTGGAGGATCACAACTGAAACACCTGATCCAATTGACCGAATATGTTACCGGCCTTAACGCAAGGATCGGCTATCCCAACGAACACCTTGCCGGTGGCCATATTGATGAACTGGCCAAACCGATGTACAGTACCTGTATCGGTTTGATATTGAAAGGCTATAATGATTACGAGAACAAGAACAAGCAGTTCGAAGAAAACTTCAGGAAGATAGAAGTGCCGGATAGCCTGCAACAGCAACCTGTAGACGAAACCCTGGATATTGTGGATGAGAACAGGCCGGTAAAGATGAAACAGCGTAAAACACTGAAGGGTTTTATGGATGGATTCAAGAACGGCCTGATCGACCTGTTCAAGGAAGAAGAGGATGCGAAGTTGTAACCCCCTTCGCCCCCTGAAGGGGGAACTGATTGAAGCGAAGAGGGTGCTTTGTAAAAGATGAATAAAATAACAACAGTACAAGGGAGTGACACAACGATGATGACCAAAGATTAAATGCCGGGAACAAAAAATTACTAACCAAACAGTTCTTATACTAACCCATTAATTAATGATTGCAGCGTTGTAAAATGCCTGCATTATCTAAACTAACTATTATGATACATTTTGATTTGCCTAAGGAACAATCCTCCATCATCAAAGTAATTGGTGTAGGTGGTGGCGGAAGCAATGCGGTAAACCACATGTTTTCGCAAAATATTGAAGGCGTGAACTTCATCATCTGCAATACGGATGCCCAGGCCATTGCACAAAGTAAGGTTCCCAACAAGATACAACTTGGCCCACACCTCACCCAGGGACTTGGAGCGGGAGCTAATCCTGCAATTGGCCGGCAGGCAACTGAAGAAAGCCTTGAAGAAATAAAACGCATACTTGAGGTAAACACCAAGATGGCCTTCATCACAGCCGGTATGGGTGGTGGTACAGGTACCGGTGGTGCGCCGATCCTGGCAAAGATCTGCAAAGACCTGGGTATACTCACAGTGGGTATCGTAACTACGCCGTTTGCGTATGAAGGCAAGAAAAGGATTGCCCAGGCTGAGGAAGGCGTGATGTTGCTCAAAAACCATGTGGATACCCTGCTGGTGATCAGCAACGATAAATTGCGCCATCAGTTTGGTAACTTAAAAATGAAAGAAGCTTTTGCGAAAGCAGATAATGTACTGGCTACTGCAGCAAAATGTATCACGGATGTGATCAACAGTACCGGGCAGATCAACGTGGATTTTGCGGATGTATGCACTGTAATGAGCAATGGTGGTGTGGCCATATTGGGAAGCGCTTCCGCTGAAGGAGACAACAGGGCACAACTGGCCATCGAGAATGCGATGAATTCACCACTGCTGAACGATAACGATATCCGTGGTGCAAAATGGATACTGATCAATATCAATTCTGCCGAAGGTGAACATGAGTTCACAATGGACGAGGTGGAAGTGATACAGAATTATTTGCTGAGCCAGGCAGGCGATGATACCGATGTGATCCTCGGGTTGGGTTATGATAACTCGCTGGGAAGCCAGATCGGCATAACCCTGATTGCTACCGGTTTTGAACACAAGGATCCTTTTGAAAAAAAGCCGGCTGCTGCAGAAGAGAAGAAAGATGATAAAATAGTGATGACCCTGGAGATGCCGGTTAAAGAAGATGCCGCTACGGTGCAGGCGCTTAAAAAAGTGGAGCAGCCAACCCTGCAGTTCGATGAAAAGGAAGAGGAGAAGGCCATTGCAGAGATCACCGAATTGCCGGTAATGCAGGATATTGAAAATGAATTGATGCCCAGGCTTGTAGAAATGTACCCGGTAGAGGCTAAAGTAGAAATACCAGGTAAAATTACTGTGGACAAGTCGGCGGACGAACCGGTCTTTTTTGAAATATCTTCGGCCGCAGATCAGGTTCCTGTTATTGAATTTGATATCATCACATCTCCACTTTCCGAAGAAAAACCAGCCATTACCGAAGAGAAGATTATTGCACCAGAACTTAATAAAGATGCTAGCAGCACCCCATCGTCTGGGGGATACCTGGCAAAACCTTCACAGATCTATGTGGAAGCAGCGCCTGGTTTTAAATCCAATTCGACCGAGGAACTACCCCCGGTGCAGATTCCAGTGCAGGAAGACGAGCCTGTAATTGAAATGCACCTGGTGGTAAAATCCCAGAAAGCGGCGGAGGAGGAGCAACCTGTACAGCAAACTCAGCCCATCATGATGTCCGATGTTGAGGAGCCTGCATTGCAGGACGAAACAGAGGAACTTAGGCGCCGGGCTACGGAACGCATAGCGAAACTGCGTAATTTGTCATTCAACATCAACGCAGCCGATCCTAACAATGAGTTTGAAACGGTACCAGCTTACCTTCGCCGCAATATGGAACTCCACAATTCCATTGCCGATGTAGAAAGTTTTTACAGCAATTACACGGTAAAAACAGACGAGAACAACCAGGCAGAGATCAGCACCATCAATACTTTTTTAGACGGTAAGAAACCGGATTAATATTATTCAGGTTCTGTTACCGGCTTCCATGTTTAGCGGGAATGCAGTAAAGAACCGGGGAAGACTGTTTGTGTTTGGTGATTATTGTGAATGGCCCCGCTTTAAGAAGCGGGGCTTTCCTTTTTTAACCGGAAGATGAACCGGTAAATTGCAATACTTGTGCTGTACCCACAGGTGTACCGGTTAATAAATTTGTGGATATATATTTAAAAAAGCATCTACCTTTGGTCCTGTTTTTAAACGGAGACTGCAGGCAGCAGATCCTTTTAAAAATTGTCTTTAAGTAAACTGATCTTCTGTGTCGAAACACGTTAATGTTAATAAAGTAACAGCTGCAGGTTTAATTGTTGCTCTCGGGATTATTTACGGCGATATCGGTACCTCACCCCTCTACGTATTCAGTGAAATCATCAATGGTAAAGAGATACAGGACCTGCTGATCATTGGCGGACTTTCCTGTATCATCTGGACGCTTACTCTACAAACTACTGTAAAATATGTAGTGCTTACCCTACAGGCAGATAACAAGGGGGAAGGAGGTATCTTTTCTTTATATACATTGGTGCGGCGGCAAAAGAAATGGCTGGTGATCCCCGCTATGCTGGGTGGTGCTGCCCTGCTCGCTGATGGGATGATCACACCTCCGATTACCGTAACAGCCGCCATTGAAGGGCTTGATAATATTCCCATCCTTCACGGTATTGAACTGCGCACCATCATCATCATTGTACTGGCTATTCTTGCTGTCTTGTTTTTCATGCAGCAATTCGGATCGGCCTCCATAGGAAAAATGTTTGGCCCCATTATGGTGATCTGGTTTACCATGCTGGGAGTACTGGGTTTCATGCACATTACTGATGACTGGGACATCTTCAAGGCATTCAATCCTTATTACGCTATAAAATTACTTACCGTATATCCAAAAGGATTCCTCCTGCTGGGTGCCGTATTCTTATGTACCACGGGTGCTGAAGCATTGTATAGTGATCTTGGGCATTGCGGCCGTGGAAATATCCGGCGGAGCTGGATATTCGTAAAAGCATGCCTTATCCTGAATTATATGGGACAGGGCGCTTATTTATTACACAACCATAAGGGAACTGTATTTGCAACCAATGAATTATTGCGCAACAAAAGCTTTATGGCTCTTCACCCGGGGGCTGTCGAAATGAGTAATCCTTTTTACGGATTAATGCCCGAATGGTTTCTGACTGCGGGAATCATCATTGCTACTGCCGCAGCCATCATTGCCAGCCAGGCGCTGATCAGTGGTTCGTTTACCCTTATCAGCGAAGCGATCCGCCTCAACCTCTGGCCCAAGATGAAGATCAATTATCCCTCAGAAGCAAAAGGACAGTTATTTGTTCCGGGTATCAATACACTGCTGTTTGTGGGATGTTGCGGTATCGTATTGTATTTTCAGACATCAAGTGCAATGGGTGCTGCATATGGACTGGCGATCACGCTATGTATGCTTGCCACTACAATCCTGTTCTCAAATTATATGGTGTCGCGGCGTGTAAAGCCTGTTTTGATCTATTTGTTCCTTGCGGTATTTCTTACTATCGAAATCAGTTTCCTGATTGCGAACCTCGATAAATTTCCCCATGGCGGTTATGTGACTTTGATTGTTGGCGGCGGATTATTTGCCATTATGTATATATGGTACAGGGCCAGAAAGATCAAGAACAGGTATGTTGAATTTGTGCGCCTGGAAGAATATGTGCCAAAGCTGGAGGAATTGAGCAATGACACTACCGTGCCAAAATATGCAACACATCTTGTGTACCTCACCAGCGCCAATAATCCAAAAGAGATCGAGCATAAGATCATTTACTCAGTACTTAGTGGCAAACCGAAGCGGGCTGATATTTACTGGTTTGTGCATGTAGATACCCTGGATGATCCGTATACCAGTGAATATTCTGTTGAGCATATCATCCCCAATGATATCATTCGTGTTGAATTCAGGCTTGGTTTCCGTGTGGCACCCCGGTTGAACCTGATGTTCAAAAAAGTGGTCGAAGACCTTGTGGCCAACAGGGAAGTGAATGTGACCAGCCGCTATGAAAGCCAGCAGAGGAACAATATGGTAGGCGATTTTCAGTTTGTGGTGATGGAGAAATTCCTTTCGCAGGACAATGAATTGCCATTCTTTGAACGGGTCATTATGAAATTCTATTTCTACATTAAAGAGATATCACTCAGTGAAGAAAAAGGCTTTGGCCTCGAACAGAGTAAAGTACAGGTTGAGAAATTTCCGCTCATTGTGGCGCCGGTAAGCAAACTGAAACTTAAGCGGGTATATTTTGATGAAGAAGAGGAGGTATAGCCATGCAATCGATCACCGCAAAGGCCCTTCAGGAAAGGATAGAAAACAAAGAAGACATTCAGCTTATTGATGTAAGGGAGGCCTGGGAACACGATGAATTCAATATCGGAGGGTCGCTTATTCCGTTGGGCGATATCATTGCCCGGGCTGGTAAGATCGAAAAAAATAAACCGGTGATCATATATTGTCACAAAGGCATCCGCAGCCAGATCGCGATTCAGCGGTTGCAGCAAAAATTCCATTTTAATAATCTGATCAATCTTATTGGCGGTACCGAAGCATGGAGGAAGGAGTTTGGAAGCGCCAGTCATTAGCCGCAGATTTGTGGTTTGAGCCAGAATGTTTATCTTAACAGGTACTACAGACCGAATATCTTTAAACTACAAACTGACCTTGCTTCATATTATTTTCTATATCATTGGCGGCATTGCGTTACTTTCCATCATCATTTATTTTGTACAGGAGAAATTCATATTCAAGCCTGAAAAACTGCGGCAGGATTTTGAATACAAATATGATGCCCCTTTCAGCGAGTTGTTTTTTGATGTGGAAGAAGGTGTGCGGATCAATGGCCTGCATTTTCATGCAGAAAAACCGCATGGCCTTATCCTGTATTTTCACGGTAATTCAAGGAGCATCAAAGGCTGGGCCAAATATGCCAGGGATTTTTACCGGTACAACTATGATGTGGTGCTGGTAGATTACCGGGGCTTCGGAAAAAGTACGGGCAAGCGCAGCGAAAAAGATATGTTCACCGACATGCAGTTTGTATACGATACCCTTACCGCAACTTATCACGAAAACCACATCATCATCTACGGAAGGAGCCTGGGTAGTGGGTTTGCGGCCAAACTGGCTGCCGATAATACGCCCCGCTACCTCATCCTTGATGCCCCCTTCTTTAGCTTTAAAAAAACGATCGAACGCTTTTTGCCGATCCTGCCGGTCAAATATATACTGAGGTATCATTTAAGAACGGATAAATGGATCACCAAAGTGAATTGCCATACATATATCCTGCATGGCACCAAAGACTGGCTGATTCCCATCAGCAACAGTGAAAAACTGCAGGCCCTCAATCCCAGGAAGATCACCCTCATTCGCATACATGGTGGAAGGCACAATAACCTGCCTGTGTTCCCGGAGTATCATAATTTTATAAGGGATATTTTGAAATATTGACATCTGTCGCCCCTCTTACTATCCCCGTTTACCACTAGCCCGAATCATGTATCTTGCAGCTTCAATGAAAAGAAAAATAATTTTCCGCTGGCTGAAGATCATCATCATTCTCTATTCTGCCATTGGTATCGCCTTATACTATCTGCAGGAGAAATTTTTATTTCATCCTGAAAAATTATCTTCCGCTTATGTATTTCACTTTAAGGTACCCTTTGAAGAAGTAAATATTCCCATCAATCAAACGGATACGGTGAATATGGTCAAATTCTTTCCTAACGATTCGCTTCGTCGCGGCGTGGTGCTTTATTTTCATGGCAATAAGGAAAATATAGAGCGCTATGCAAAATTTGCTGATAATTTTACGAAGCATGGTTATGAAGTATGGATGGAAGATTACCCGGGCTTTGGAAAGAGTGTGGGGTCACGCAGCGAAAAGAGTTTGTATGAACAGGCCCTGCAGATCCAAAAAATGGCTTTGGCGAAATACGGGAAAGACAGCATTGTCTTGTATGGGAAATCCTTCGGTACCGGTATTGCAGCCTATGTAGCCTCGGTCACCAATTGTAAAAGGCTGATCCTGGAAACACCCTATTACAGCATCCCCTCATTATTCAGTTGCTATGCCCCCATCTATCCTACATCTGCGATGGCAAACTACCGGATACCTACCAATGAATTCCTGCAGGATGTAAAATATCCAATTACCATTTTTCACGGAACCAGCGACGGGGTTGTACCCTACCGCTGTGCCTCCGGACTTAAGGCTGTCTTAAAACCAACGGATGAATTCATCACACTTGAGAACGGTACGCACCATAACCTGAACGATTATCCGTTGTTTCACCAGAAACTCGACAGTTTATTGAGATAGCGGATACCAGGAAGAAACTGTGCAGATAAAACAGGCTGATGGTTTTAACATTCTGAAAGTACAGTACCGGCCCTGGTGATGGTTAAATTGTATTTTGCCCCAACCTTCAGCGCATAATTTTCTTTTCCATGGCTTACCGGGAAACCAAAACAAACCGGGTAATTGTATTCCGAAGTGATTTCCCTGATGACCTCGTACACGGTCTTTCCAAAAGGGCGTTCTGTGTCTTTGATATCTGTGAACCCACCCACAATGAGACCGGCCAGTTTATCTAATTTTCCGCTGCGTTTCAACTGGTACATCATCCGGTCCATATTATAGATGTACTCACCAATGTCTTCAATGAAGAGGATTTTGTTTTTAGTGCTGATGTCTGACCGGGTTCCGCAGAGATGTGCCAGCAGTGAAAGGTTTCCACCCACCAGTTCGGCACTGCCCTTCCCGGTCCTGTTGAAGGGATGCGCTGCTGTTTTATACTTTGCTTTTTTACCGGTTATCGCCCGGTGTAAAGAATCAACGAATTCATTTTTATATCCGTCATCATTGAAGGCTGCTGCCATTGGAGCATGTATGGCCGCTGTTTTTAACCTGCTGTTCAGGTGGCAATGCAAAACAGTAATGTCGCTGAAGCCGATGAGCCATTTGGGATTCTTTTTGAATTTTGTAAAATCCAGTTGATCAATGATCCGCCCCATCCCATAACCGCCACGGCCAAAAAGAACGGCATTGATACGTTCATCATCCAGCATGGCCTGCAGTTCATCGCTGCGTTCCTCATCTGTGCCTGAAAAATAATTTTTAGATCTGCTGCCCAGGGTTTTGCCTACCATTACATCAAAGCCCCAATCCTGCAGGGTTTTGATGCAGGTTAGTGCTTTGTCTTTTGGCATATAACCGGCAGGACAAGTAATGCCGATGGTATCACCTTTCTTCAGATATGGGGGAATCCTAATCATTATAAATATTTCAGGTTATAAGCCTATTTAAAGTTGAGGTCATCTTATTTCATTTAGCCTGCATTCATTAAGGTGCACAGACAGCCTGTGTAACACACCACATTTTAACGCCATATTATTCTTCTGGTGTCCCACCGGAAAATCAAAACATACCGGATATGTATAATCGCTTACCTTCTCCAGCACGATCTGTTCCAGGGCTTTACCGAATTCTTCACCCACGTCATCTTTTTTTATCCTGAATCCCCCAATGACCAGGCCTTTGAGCCGGGCCAGTTTCCCGGTACGTTTTAAATTCCAGAACATGCGGTCAATACTGTACAGGTATTCACCGGTATCTTCCACAAAAAGGATCTTGTCATGGGTATTGATATCAGACCTTGTACCGGCCAATGTTTCAATTGATTTTAAATTGCCCCCTACGAGTTCACCATCGGCCATCCCGGTCTTGTTGCTCACATTGGGAGTAAACAGGTAATTCATTTTTTCCCCGGTCAGGATTTTTTTTATCGATTCGATGGATTCAACCTGCACCGGTTCAGCCTTGCTCCAGTCTTCCGGGAAACTATTGCACATCTTTGAATGTATGGAGGCGATCCTGAGGTTCTTGTTGAGATGCGCATGCAAATAAGTGATGTCGCTGAACCCGATGATCCATTTTGGATGCTTTTCAAATTTTTTATAATCAAGCGCATCCATGATCCTGATGCTGCCATAACCACCCCGGGCGCAAAGGATGGCCTTTACCTGGGTATCATCAAGCATTTGCTGAAGGTCAATTCGTCTTTCTTCATCAGTGCCTCCGAAAGTAAAATCCTTTTTACCTACCGTATCGCCAATCCTTACCTGGAAACCCCATTCTTTTAGTTTTAATACCGAAGGCTGAATATCTTCAAGGGTGATAAAACCAGCGGGGCAGGTAATGCCCACAGTATCACCCGGTTTCAGGTAAGGGGGTACTGAAACCGGTGCCAACGGGTCTTCTGTAAGTAGTTTGCCCCTGGTTAGCGAAGCAATGCCAGCGCCCAAAGGAAGCACCGTAGACAGAAAATCTTTGCGTTTCATAGGTTGAATTTACTCAAATTTCGGTATTGGCTGTTGTTTAGGTATTTTTGCAGTCAAATGAATGATCCCAAACGATATTTGATTACTGCGGCATTGCCCTATGCCAACGGACCGGTGCATATCGGGCACCTGGCTGGCTGTTACCTGCCCGCCGATATTTATACACGCTATTTGCGTGCCCGGAAAAGAGACGTAAAGTTCATCGGTGGTAGCGACGAACATGGTGTTCCCATCACCATCCGTGCCATGAAGGAAGGCATTACGCCGCAACAGGTAGTGGATAAATTTCACGCGCTCATCAAGGAGAGTATGGAACAAATGGGTATCTCTTTTGATATTTATTCGCGTACTTCAAATAAAGTGCATCATGATACGGCTTCCGCATTTTTTAAAAAAATGTACGATGATGGTTTGTTTGAAGAAAAGGAAACGGAACAGTATTATGATGAGACCACAAAGACCTTTTTGGCAGACCGTTATATCGTAGGCACTTGCCCGGTTTGCGCCAATCCAAATGCTTATGGAGACCAGTGTGAAAAATGCGGAAGCTCACTTTCTCCCGAACAACTCATCAATCCAAGGAGTGCATTGAGTGATGCTGTACCGGTGAAGAGAAAAACCAAACACTGGTATTTTCCCCTGCAGAATTATGAAACCTGGCTGAAAGAATGGATCATTGAGGGGCATAAGGAGTGGAAGAATAATGTGTACGGGCAATGTAAAAGCTGGCTCGACAATGGCCTGCAAAGCCGTGCCATGACGCGTGACAGCAACTGGGGAATAAAAGTACCCTTGCCGGATGCAGAAGGGAAAGTATTATATGTGTGGTTTGATGCACCCATCGGGTATATCAGCGCCACCAAGGAACTTACCCACCAGTGGGCTGATTACTGGTGTAAAGAAGATACAAAACTGGTACATTTTATCGGTAAGGATAATATCGTGTTTCACTGTATCATTTTCCCGGCAATGTTGAAAGCGCATGGTGGTTTTGTATTGCCTGATAATGTACCTGCGAACGAGTTTTTAAACATTGAAGGAGAGAAGGTGAGTACCAGCCGCAATTGGGCAGTATGGGTGCATGAATACATAAAAGATTTTCCGGGCTGCGAAGACGTACTGCGCTATGTGCTTTGTGCCAATGCGCCTGAAACAAAAGACAATGATTTTACCTGGAAGGATTTTCAGGACAGAAATAACAGTGAACTGGTAAGCATCTTCGGAAATTTTGTGAACCGTACCTGGGTGCTGATGCATAAATTATGCGGTGGCAAAGTGCCCAAACTGCATGAAAACATCATGGATGAAAAAGACAGGGCGCTTATTGAAGAGATACAAAACTCAAAGACAAGGGTTCAGGACCTATTGGAAGAATTCAGGTTCCGGGACGCGTTGTTTGAAGTGATCGACCTCAGCAGGAAGGGAAATAAATACATGCAGGAAAAAGAACCCTGGATCGTTGCCAAGAAACTTGCCATACCTGATCTGTCTTCCGGTGACAGGGAAGCTGCTCAGAAAAGTATCGACAACTGTTTGCACTTATGCCTGCAATTAACGGCCAACCTCGCCATTCTTATCAATCCCTTCTTACCTGTTACAGCAAAAAAAATGCTGACCATGATGAAGGTGGTGGACAAAATGCTGGATTGGGAAAATGCGGGATCAGTGCAATTACTCAGTGTGGGTTACAGTTTACGTGAGCCGCAACTTTTGTTCAGGAAGATGGAAGATGAAGAGATAAGTGCACAGGTAGAAAAATTAAGAACAGGATTAATTAAAAATACAACAACACAAATGAACGAAACAGGAAAAGCAAAGATGTTGAATAGCTCTCCTTCTGAAGAAACTGGCAAACCAGAGATTCAATTCGATGATTTTGCCAAACTTGATCTGAAAGTGGGGACCATTATCTCTGCTGAAAAAGTAGAGAAAGCTGATAAACTGCTGAAGCTACAGGTAGACCTTGGCACAGAAAAGAGAACGGTGGTAAGCGGGATTGCCTTGCATTTCACACCGGAAGAGATCGTTGGAAAGCAGGTGGTGATGGTAGCCAATCTTGCACCACGGAAAATGAGGGGGATCGAAAGCCAGGGAATGATCCTGATGGCGGAAGACGCAGCGGGTAAATTACATTTTGTAAGTCCGGCTAAGATGATCGATGCCGGAAGCGGGGTGAGCTAAATGATTTTCCGGTACTTCACTTTGTGATTTTGTAAAAAATATTATTTTAATCCTGCTGACCCTCAGGGTATTAAAGATT
>Ga0209023_10006242_pt1 | contig 12634 bp, 9 predicted proteins | sample LakOneMetagenome_FD_187468 | JGI IMG/M metagenome (GOLD analysis project Ga0209023, IMG submission 187468) | Freshwater and sediment microbial communities from Lake Erie, Canada (SPAdes) (version 2) | ecosystem: Environmental > Aquatic > Freshwater > Lentic | place: Lake Erie, Canada | collected... | reverse complement strand
CGTGCCGGACGATTGCCCCGCCGGCAGTCGAACCGCAAATGCCGTCGCGGCACTTGCGGCTCAGACGCGACGAGTGCCTATCGGCTCAACCAGAACGTCGTCTTCACCAGGAAGATGTTGTCGCCCGGCGCGGACCACGAATCGAACAGGTCGCCGCTGCCGATCGGCGAACCGTCGGTGGTTGCGCTCGAGCGATTCTGCTGCCAGACCGCATAGAGCGTGCTGCCCGGACGCCATTCCCACTTGAGCACCACGTTGCTGCGGTAAGACAGATTGCGGAAGTCCTTGTTGGGAATGGTGAACGTCGCGGCGCCGTCGGTCACGCGGTTCGAGCCGTCAGCCAGCCTCGTGATCGTCGTTCCATCGGTGCCGTAGATCCGCAGATTGCGATCGAATCGACGCAGCATCTCGCCGTAGCCGTCGTAGCGGCCGCTGGCGGCAAACGGTTCGGCGTAGACGTCGAGGGTGACGTCGGGCTTGAACGTGTAGCTGACACGGAACTGCGTCGACAGCGTGCGCCGATCAGCCAGACCGAAGATGTAGCGGAAGCCGTTGGTCTCGGCACGCCCGCCGGCCAGGTTCAACAACCACTGCCGGTTGATCGGCCCGTTGAAGGTGGACGCCGCTCCGTGTTCATCTGCGTAGTTGGGCGCCACCGAGAACTGCAGCGAGGGCGTTGGCCGCGCAGAGATCGAACCGGTGATCGACCACGTGTGATCGCCCAGTTCGTTCGACTTGCGGTTGTAGGTGGCCGACCACGCCGTCGACGCCCCCGTGCTGTTGCGCAGAGACGCGGTGGTATTCCAGCCAAGCGGCGTGCCCATCGAAGGGCCGCCGCGGGTCATCTGCGCGTCGTTGCCGCGGAAATAGCGCGTGGTGTTCAGCGTGCCGACCCAGAAATTCTTGAACGTGACGCTGTTGTTGTCCTGCAGGTTGTAGCGGACGCCGAGGTCGGTGTCGAAGTACCAGTACGGCACCAGCGACACCTGCACCGAGTAGGCGCGCAGGTACTTGCCGGGCCGCGTCTCGCGATACTGAATGCGGTGCGTGCTGGTCAGGTCGCCGGCGTAGTTGAGACGTCCGAAGTCGAGCGGATCGAACTCGGGCGATTCGATCATGATGCTGTTGGTCCACAGCCAGTGCCGACCGGCAATCTTGCTCAAGTTGGCCACGGTCTGGGCGCCGCTCAAGCCGGTGCGTGTCGGGTCGTATCGGATGGCTGGCTGGTCGAGGCGCTGCAGGTAGTGCCCGCTCGCCCGCTGGACGCGTGCGATCGACGTCGCATCGCCGTTGAGAAACGTCAGGCCAACGTTGCCTGACAGCTCGTAGGTGCGGTCCTTGAAGCGAATGCGCGTGTCGACGCCGGTTGTGAGGGCGTTGCGCACGAGCAGTCCGGCCATCGTGGAGCCGGTGTCCTCTTCGCGATGCACCAGCGTGAGGTGCGCGCCGACGAACGAATCGCGACCGTACTGCTTGATGGCGCGTCCGACTCCCCACTCGGTGCGCGGCGCCACGACCACATCGGAGCGGACGCCCTTGTTCAGGACGTGCGCAGACTCCTCGTTGGTGACCGCGCCGAGGAAGCCCACCGACAGCCCGTTCTTGAAGCGTCCGGTCAGCTTTGCCGCGCCTAGAATCGTGCTGGTGTCCGGGTAGTCGACGTAGTCGCCCGTCGCCGTGCCCGTGGGACGGGCGCCAATGCGGCGCGAGTAGTAGTAGTTGCTCGTGCCGGCCTGGAGGATGTTGTCGCCTTCGATGAAGAACGGACGCTTCTCGGTGAAGGTGGTCTCGAACACGCTGAGGTTTACTTCAGCCGGGTCGGCTTCAACCTGTCCGAAGTCCGGATTGATCGTGGCGTCCAGCGTGAGATTCGAGCCGATGCCGACCTTCATGTCGGCGCCGACGTTGCCACCGGGATTGGTGGCGGACACAAACGGGTTGTTCGGATCGCGATTGCTCGTCACACGCGAGCGGCCCGACACGTACGGCAGCACCTCGAGACGCGACTTGGGTGCCACGCCTTCGATACCGCGCAGTTCGCCGAAGCGCGAAGCCCAGCCCCGTGCCGTTCGCCCAATCACGACCCAGTAGTCCTGCTCGTTGAGTGTCGGACGCCACCGCTTGACGTTCAACCCCCACACGCGTTCGGGCGCCTCGTTGAAGCGCAGTTGCGAGAACGGAATCCACATCTCGGCGGTCCAGCCGTTGGGTTCGATGGCGGTTCTCGCCTCCCAGACCGGATCGAACTCATCGTCGGTATCAGACTCGTCGTCAGTCGCATGGAAGTGATCGAGCCGAACGCCCGACGCCGTTACGCCAAACATGTACGCCGTGCGGCGGTCGTGAAACGTGTCGAGTTCGACTTGCAGATACTCAGCCTGGTCGCCGTTGTCGCGACGACTCATGGGTGCCTGGATGACGCCGCTGGTACTGCGCATCCTCGCACCGATCCAGAGCGCGGTGTCGTCGTAGACGAACCGCACTTCCATGCCGTCGGTTGGCGCGCCGCCCTCGTTCGGTTCGGCCTGCTGGAATTCAACGAGCGGCTGCGCCTGCTGCCAGAACGCTTCGTCGAGATGCCCATCGAGACGCACACTGCCCGCCTCGATTCGCATGGCACGCGCCTGCTTGGGCGGCCCCGCGGGTGGGCGGTTCTGTGGGGCTGGCTGACGTCCTGGTGCGGCCGGACGAGCCGGGCCGCGAGGCTGTGCTGACGCCGAACCTGCGAGTGCAACAAGGCAGAGCGCGGACAGAAATGTCGTGAAGGATCTGGCCATGGACCTGAAGAAAAAGAGGAAGAAAGACGCGTGATGCTAGCACGAAGCGTCCCAAAGAAACTGCAGGACACTGAGGGCGGCGACGGGGACGGCGTCGGCCCTCAGGGTGCGGGCGCCGAGTGACATCAAGCGCACGCCGCGCACCGCTGCTGATTGATACTCCGCCGGGTCCCAGCCACCCTCGGGTCCGACGATCACGGACGCCGACAACGGTGTCGGTTCGTCGCGCACGCGCGCCATCGGCTCTGCGCCGCCGATGCCGGGTTCGACGAACATCAGCCGCACGTCTGTCGAAGGCTCGCCGAGCCACGACTCGAACGTCATCGGCATGAGGATGTCCGGCAGCACGGCGCGACGCGATTGCTTGACCGATGCGAGCGCGATACGCCGCCAGCGTTCCACGCGAGCCCCGCGGATCAGCGATGCGACCGTTGTCTCGGAGCGGCGGCTGACGATCGGCTGCACCGCCGTCACCCCCATCATCACCGCGTCCCGCACCACGTCGTCCATCTTGTCGCCCTTCAGCACGCACTGTACGATCGTCGTGGAGACAGACGGCTCCGGCGCGGTTTCGATGCGCGACACCAGCTGCACGCGCACATCACGTCGCTCGGACGAGACGACGCGCGCGAGGAACTCGACACCGTGCCCGTTGAACACCGCCACGCTGTCGCCAACGCCAATGCGCAGCACGCGCGAGAGATGCTCGGCCTCCTCGCGAGGCAGTTCAACGATGTCGTCGCCTGGATCCAGTGTGGGAGCGAAGAAGCGATGCACGCTCACAGGCAGTGATTATCGCATCGAGCCTCTGCCCGGCGCATCCCGAGGCTGGCGCCCGACACGCACGATGCTGCCGCCTGCGTGGTGCATCGAGCGCCGGGCCACGCGCGACCGCGCGGCGAGCGTCATGACATTGTCGGTCTGTGGATGAACGCGGCGGGTCGGACCGTACTATACTGGCTCGTCGAATGTTCTTTCGCGACCAGATCATCGGCAAGTACAAGATCCTTTCCACGATCGGCAGCGGCGGTTTCGGAACCGTCTATCTCGCCGAAGACACCTGGATCGACAAGAAAGTTGCACTCAAGGTTCCGCACAAGCAGGGCGTCGACTTCGGCGAACTGCTTCGCGAACCGCGTCTGCTCGCCAGCCTGAATCACCCGAACATCGTCACCATCATGACGGCGGAGAAGCAGGAGAACGTCTTCTTCATCGTGATGGAGTACGTGCATGGCGACACGCTGGAGTCGCTCATCCTCCGGCGCGGTGCGCTCGACGTGCCGGCGGCGCTCGATTACACCTGCCAGATCTGCAACGCGCTCGATCACGCGCATCGACACGGTGTGCTGCATCGTGACCTCCGCCCGTCGAACATGCTGATCTCCGACAGCGGCATCCTCAAGGTGGCCGACTTCGGCACGTCGCGGTTTCTCGAGATTGCGGCGCACGGCACGACGGTCATTGGCAGTCCGCCCTACATGGCGCCGGAACAATTCCAGGGCAAGGCGCTGTTTGCGAGCGACGTCTACTCACTCGGCATCACGATGTTCCAGATGCTGACGGGCGATCTGCCGTACGGCACGCCGTCGCCCGCCGATCTCGAGCGGTTGCTGCGCGGCGAACTCCTCGTGTCGGTCCGCGCCCGCAATCCGAAGGTGCCGCGCGCCATCAACGACATCGTCCTGAAAGCCATGGCGCCCGACGTCACGTCTCGCTATCAGCGCGCGTCAGACCTGCTCGACGACATCCTGTCCGCACGTGACAAGGTCGAGCCGGCTCGCGTGCAGCGCCCGTCGCCGACCCCGCAGGAAACACCCGTCGCCGAGGGCGTGCAGGACATCCAGTCGAGAGTGCGGGCCCGCGATACACCACCCGCCCGCTTCTGCTGGAACTGCAGCAAGAAACTCCACGCCCGCACCGATCGCTGCCCTTTCTGTGGCGAGTCGCAGTAAGCCGCTCGCGCGGATGGATTAGAATCCGAGGTCAAGGAGAACAAGCAATGTCGTTTCCGGGGACCGGTACCATCTGGATGAACGGGAAGCTCGTGGAGTGGAAAGACGCGACGATTCACATCGGGTCGCATGTCATCCACTACGGCAGCGGTGTGTTCGAAGGCGCGCGGTGCTACAGCACGCCGAAGGGCTCGGCCGTCTTCCGCCTGGATGAGCATCTGGTTCGCCTGATGAACTCGGCCAAGATTTACCGGATGGAGTACGTCCTCGACCTTCAGGGCTGGCGAGACGCCGTCCTTGGCACCATTCGCGCCAACAAGATGCAGGCGTGCTACATCCGCCCGCTCATCTACCGCGGGTACGACACGCTCGGCGTCAACCCACTGCCGAACCCCGTCGACGCCGCCATCATGCTTTGGGAATGGGGCGCCTATCTCGGCGCGGATGCCCTCGAACAGGGCACCGACGTGAAGGTGTCCACCTGGTCGCGCATGGCGCCCAACACGCTGCCAGCCATGGCAAAGTCGACGGCCAATTACGCGAACTCGCAGCTGATCAAGATGGAAGCGCTGGCCGACGGCTACTCGGAAGGCATCGCGCTCGACGTGTTCGGCAACGTCAGCGAAGGCAGCGGCCAGAACATCTTCCTGGTGCGCGACGGCGTCATCACCACGCCGCCGCTCAGCGCATCGGTGCTCGGCGGTATCACCCGCGATTCGGTCATGACGCTGGCCCACGATCTCGGCTATCACGTGGTTGAAACCAACGTGCCGCGCGAGTCGCTGTATCTGGCAGACGAGGTCTTCTTCACGGGCACCGCCGCAGAGATCACGCCGATTCGCTCGATCGACAGAATCACGATTGGTGCGGGACGGCGAGGGCCTATTACCGCCGCACTGCAGCGCGCGTTCTTCGCCGTCATCAATGGCGACGTGCCAGATACCCACGGCTGGCTCACCTACGTGTATCCGGCTGGCACCGCGGCTGACCAGGAGCCGGCGAGCGCTGGCGCCGCCAAGAGCTGAATTCTGCTCCACGGACGAGGGACGCCAGGGTTGCTGGCGTCCTCGTCTCGTCCTCTACGCTCGCTCCCCCGCGCTTCCGACACCGCCAGATCACGCGTCCACAGCAGGTCTGAACCCGCGGGGCAACCATCCCGTTGCTCGAGCCGTCAATACGTTGACGCACGCCGGCCCTCCAGACTTGTCGCCCAGATGCCGATAGCAAGCTGAGGGAAGGGTCCGTGTCCATGCTGTACGTGTGGGCTGACACGGCGCTTCACGCCGTGGAACTTCGATGCACGTTAACGAACTGCTCAAAGTCGCTGTCGATGCCGGAGCCTCCGACCTTCACCTGAAGGTGGGCAGCTTCCCGATGATGCGTGTCCGTGGTCTGCTGGTGCCTGCCGCCCAGGAAAAGCGGCTGGACCATGAGGACGTGGTGGCCATGAGTGCCGCCGTCATGTCCACCGCCCAGCGTCAGCGTTTCAAGGACGCCCAGGAAGTCGACCTCGCGTACAGCGTGCCGGGCCTTGGACGCTTCCGCTGCAACATCTTCCAGCAGCGCGGCACGGTCGGCCTGGTGCTCCGGGTCATCCCCATGCACATCCGCTCGATCGAAGAGCTGGGGCTGCCGATGGTGTTGAAGCGGATTGCCGACGAAGAGCGCGGCCTCGTGCTCGTCACGGGTACCACGGGTTCGGGCAAGAGCACGACGCTGGCGGGCATGATCGACCACATCAACCGCAGCCGATGCACTCACGTGATGACGGTGGAAGACCCCATCGAGTTCCTGCATCGCGACCAGCGGTCGATCATCAACCAGCGCGAAGTCGCCGTGGACACACGCTCGTTCGCGCAGGCGCTGCGAAGCGCCCTGCGGCAGGATCCCGACGTCATTCTCGTGGGCGAAATGCGCGATTTCGAGACGATCGAAACCGGCCTGCTCGCCGCAGAGACGGGGCACCTCGTGTTCTCGACCCTGCACACGCTGGACGCGACCGAAACCATCAACCGCATCATTGCCGTGTTCCCGCCGCACCAGCAGAAGCAGGTGCGCCTGCAGCTGGCGAGCGTGCTCAAGGCAGTCATCTCGCAGCGACTGATGCCGCGTCTTGACGGCGATGGGCGGGCACCGGCGGTCGAAGTGATGATCAGCACGCCTTTCATCCGCGACTGCATCGTCGACAAAGACCGCACGCACCTCATTCCGAATGCGATTGCGTCAGGCACGTCGCAGTACGGCATGCAGACCTTCGATCAGTCCATCTTCGGTCTGTTCCAGTCGGGTCTGGTCTCCTACGAAGAGGCGCTGCGCTGGGCGTCGAACGTCGACGAGTTCAAGCTGCGCGTCCAGGGCATCTCGACCATCACCGAGCGGGGGCGCGACGAGATGGCCAAGGCTGTGCTGTCAGGCAAGCTCCAGCCGCAGATCACCCGCTTCGGCAGCTGATCCGCCCAACTCACTTCTTCAACCGCCAACCCTCGCGAACGCCAGTCGACGTCGTCAGCCACCCCACCCGTCGCGTGGGGTGACGTCGCGCGGCGAATGCGCGGCTGCACGGATCTCGCGCGACCGGCGCGCTGTGTTCCTCGACCTGCCGTATTCTCGAAGGGTCACCACGCGCCTGTCACCCATGTCCACACCCTACATCGACGGTCTGAAGATGCTCGGCCGGCGGGAATTATCCGAAGTCCAGATCCGTCAGCGCCTGGCGCGGAAGGGCCACGCCGAGGACGACATCGATGATGCCGTCCGTCGTCTGAAGGAAGAACGAGCCCTGGACGACCGCCGTGTGGCCGAGGCGATTGCCCGCACCGAAGTCGTCATCAAGCGCCGCGGACGCTCGCGCGTGCTCAGGCAAATCGAACAGGCCGGAATTCCTGCCGCGACCGCCAGGGACGCCGTCACGGAGGTGTTTGGCGAGGTCGACGACGACGCGCTGTTGCAGGCGGCACTCGGCCGTCGGTTGCGCGGCGAGCGGCAGATTGCCGACCGGCGCGAGTTCGAGCGGCTGTTCCGCTACCTGACCGTGCAGGGCTTCGAATCGGCGCGCATCCTCAAGGCCTTGAACGCCCGTCGCGGCCCCGCGACGTCCGCCCCCGACGACCTGGATTAGCTGGTAGAATCAAAGATTCGCTCGTTGCTGGGGTTCGTTGTTCGTCAGGTGCAATTTCTATGATCAGTGTGACTGGTGTGTCGATGCGGTACGGCTCGAAGGTGCTCTTCGAGGATGTTGCCACCACGTTTACCGCGGGCCGCCGCTACGGCCTGACCGGCCCGAACGGCGCTGGCAAGTCGACGTTCATGAAGTTGCTCACTGGGGAACTGATTCCGCAGAAGGGCACGGTGGCACGTCCCGAGAAGCTTGGCGTCCTCAGGCAGGATCAGTACGCCTTCGACCAGTACCGGGTCGTCGACACCGTCATCATGGGCAACAAACGCCTGTGGACCGCCCTCGACGAGCGCGAGCGCCTCTACGAAAAGGGCGCCGACATGACCGATGACGACGGCATGCGCCTCGGCGAACTCGAGGGGATCGTCGGCGAAGAAGACGGCTACGGCGCCGAGAGCGACGCGGCGATTCTGCTGCAGGGTCTCGACATCCCCAACGAACTGCACGAGCGGAAGATGAGCGAGTTGCAGGGCGGACAGAAGGTGCGTGTCCTGTTGGCCCAGGCGCTCTTCGGACACCCGGCTGCCCTGCTGCTGGACGAACCGACGAACCACCTCGACCTCGATTCAATCCACTGGCTGATTGAATTCCTGAGGAACTACGACGGCTCGCTCATCGTCATCTCGCACGACCGTCACTTCCTGAATGCGGTCTGCACGCACATAGCGGACATCGACTACCAGACGATCATCACCTACACCGGTGGCTACGACGACATGGTGATGGCCAAGACGCAGATCCGCTCACGCGTCGAGAGCGAGAACGCGCAGCGCGAGAAGAAGATCGCGCAGTTGCTGGAGTTCATCCAGCGCTTCGGCGCCGGCACACGAGCCGCGCAGACCACGGCGCGCCGCAAGGAAGTCGAGCGGCTGCAGACCAACGACCTCGCACGCTCGAACATCCAGCGTCCCTACATCCGCTTCACGCAGGCGCGTCCCTCTGGCCGTCTGGTCATGGAGTGCACCGGCATCACCAAGGTTTTCGACGACAACGCGGTCGTCTCCAATTTCGACGCCGTCGTCAACCGCGGCGAGAAGATCGTGCTCATGGGCCGCAACGGCGTCGGCAAGACGACACTGCTGCGCGCACTGCTGGCCGATGCGCCGAACCTCCCGCATGTCGCGGCCGATCGCGATGGCGGCACGCTGCGCTGGGGACACGAAGTGTCGATCGGCTATTTCCAGCAGGATCACACCGGCGTCATCCAGAAGGGCATGACGGCCGTCGAGTGGCTGCACCAGTTCGATCCGGATGCCCACCGCCAGGACATTCACGGCCTGCTCGGGCAGATGCTGTTCACTGGCGAAGAGGGCTTGAAGCCGACCGATGCCCTCTCAGGCGGTGAGACCGCACGGCTGCTCTTCTGCCGACTCATGCTCCAGAAGCCGAACGTGCTGGTGCTCGACGAACCGACGAACCACCTCGATCTCGAGTCGATCAACGCGCTCAACATCGCGCTGCAGAAGTACGAAGGCACGATCTTCCTCGTGACGCACGACGAGGATCTGATGGACGAAGTCGGCACGCGCATCTGGCATCTCGAGCCAGGCAAGCTGACTGACTTCAAGGGCCCGCACGAAGAGTACGCGTCGACGCTGCAGAGCTGACGCGCAGCTCGTTCACCAATTCTCGAATTCACGAACACACCAACGCTCATGCCTGCCCTGACCTCCAACGAGATTCGACGCACGTTCCTCGAGTTCTTCCAGAAGAACGGCCATCGCATTGTCTCCAGCGCGCCGCTCGTTCCGGGCGACGACCCGACGCTGCTGTTCACCAATGCGGGCATGAACCAGTTCAAAGACGTGTTCCTCGGTCGTGAGAAGCGCGAGTACACGCGCGCCACGACGTCGCAGAAGGTCATGCGTGTCAGCGGCAAGCACAACGACCTCGACAACGTCGGTCCGTCGCTGCGCCATCACACGTTCTTCGAGATGCTCGGCAACTTCTCGTTCGGCGACTACTTCAAGGCTGAAGCTATCGAGTTTGCCTGGAACATGCTGACCGAGGTGTGGAAGATGCCCGCCGACCGGCTCGTGGTGTCGGTGTTCAAGGGCGAGAACGGCATTCCGCGAGACGCGGAGGCCTACGACATCTGGCGGAAGTTCGTGCCGGCGGAACGCATCATGGAGCTTGGCTCCGATGACAACTTCTGGCAGATGGGCGACACGGGTCCGTGCGGACGCTGCTCGGAGATTTACTACGTGCGCGGCGGGTCCGGGGCCGACCCGGAGATTGAAATCTGGAACAACGTGTTCATGGAGTTCGAGCGCAGTGCCGACGGCACGTTGACGCCGCTGCCGGCGCCCTCCATCGACACCGGCATGGGCCTCGAGCGCATCACGGCGGTGCTGCAGAACAAGCCGTCGAACTACGACACCGACCTGTTCATGCCGCTTCTCACCCGCGTCGGCGAACTGGCCGGTGTGACCTACGGCGACAAGGCTGAAACGGATATCTCGATGCGCGTCGTGGCAGACCATTCACGGGCCATGACGTTCCTCATCGGCGACGGCGTCATCCCCTCGAACGAGTGGCGTGGGTACGTGCTGCGGAAGATCATGCGGCGCGCCATGCGACACGGCAAGCACCTCGGGCTCAGCGAGCCGTTCCTGCACGAGATGGTTACCGTTCTCGCTCGCGAGATGGGCGACGCGTATCCCGACCTGCGCTCCAACCAGGAGATGATTTCGCGAACGATCACCGCTGAAGAGAACCGCTTCGATGCAGTGCTGAAGGATGGCCTGCCCCGTCTCGAGTCCGAGATCTCCAAGGCGCTGGAACAGCCCGCACGGGTGCTCTCTGGCGACGCCGCATTTCGCCTCTACGACACGTTTGGTGTGCCGTTCGACTTCATCGAGGACACGGCGGCCACGCGTGGCGCCGCGGTCGACCGTGAAGGCTTCGAGCGGGCGATGGAATCGCAGCGCGACAAGGCACGGGCTGGAAGCTCGTTTGGCGGCGGGAAGAAGACAGCGGACTTCACGGTGGCCGACGACGCCACACTCTCAGGTGCCGGCGATCAATTTGAAGGCTACACCTCCACGACGGTGACGGGCGTCCCTGTGCTGGCGCTGTTCGATGAGAGTCGCCAGCCGGTGGACACGCTGCCCGCAGGTACGAACGGCTTTGTCGCGCTGGCGCGCACGCCGTTCTATCTCGAAGCGGGCGGCCAGGTATCGGACGGTGGCCGCCTCCTCAACGAGGCGACAGGCGCAGCGGCGCGCGTCGAAGGCATGGCCCGTATCCGCCAGGGCTTTCCGCGTGCGCACCGTGTGCATGTGGAGGCGGGTGCATTGCACCTCCGTGACATCGTGTCCGCCCAGGTCGATGCCGCCGTTCGCGACGCCACGCGCCGCAATCACACCGCCACGCATCTGCTGCACGCCGCACTTCGGCAGGTCCTCGGCACGCACGTCAAGCAGGCCGGTTCGCTCGTGGCGCCCGATCGCCTGCGTTTCGACTTCGTCCACTTCCAGGCGGTGACGCGCGACGAACTCGATCGCATCGAGCGCATCGTCAACGAGCAGATCGTCCGCAACACCACGGTCAGCACCGAGGTGCGGTCGACCGAGGACGCCATCGCCTCGGGTGCCATGGCGCTCTTCGGCGAGAAGTACGGCGACAAGGTTCGTGTGGTCAGCGTGCCGGGCTTCAGCGTCGAGCTGTGTGGTGGCACGCACGTGTCGGCGACCGGCGACATCGGTTCGTGTGTCGTCGTCTCCGAAAGCGGCGTGGCGGCTGGCGTTCGTCGCATCGAAGCGATTACCGGCATGGGTGCGGTTGCGCACGCGCAGGAGCAACGCGCGGCCCTGCAACGCATCGTGGACGCGCTGCACGTCAGTCCCGATGCCGCCGTCGACACCATCGAGAAGCTGCAGAGCGAGACCAAGCGGCTGACGCGCGAGATCACGCAGCTCAAGACGAAGCTCGCGATGGGCGGCGGCACAGGCGCCGCGGGTGGAGACGATACGATTGTCGTCTCGGGCGTCTCACTGGCGCGTCGGAAGGTGGCGGACCTCGACAAGGATGCGCTTCGTGGCCTCGCCGACTCCCTGAAGGCGGCGGTTCAGAGCGGCGTGGTCGTGATCGCGTCAGCCAACGACGACAAGGTGCAGATGGTCGTCGCCGTGACGCCCGACCTCACCTCACGCGTGAAGGCGGGCATGCTCGTCAAGGCCCTGGCGCCCATCGTCGGCGGCGGTGGCGGCGGACGTCCGGACTTTGCGGAAGCTGGCGGGAAGCATCCGGAGAAGATCGACGAGATGCTCGCCGCGGCACCGGCTGCGCTGCAGACAATTCTGGGCTGACGTCCGACGCGCGCCTCGACTGTGGCGGCGGACGCCACGCCGTCAGAGCGGCTACCGCGAGCTGGCGCGTTGCTCGCGCTCGGTCTGTTCACGGTCTGCGCGTGCGGGTTGTTCGGTCCCGCGCGCCGCGCACTGCGCCCGGGAGGGCGGTCCCGTTGCGCAACCCGTTCAAGCTGATCGCACTGTGCGTCGCCTATTCGATGGCGTTCTGGTTCTGCTCGATGTTCGTGCTCGACGTTGCCTCCAGCGCGCTCTGGCAGACCTTGAGCGGCCCCTTGCTGCTCGCATCGATTGGCCTGTCGATCGTGCTCACGGTGCGCGGCAAGCTGCCCGGCACCGCCTAGCCCTTGACCTCGACCTTCACCTCGACACTCTGCAGGAAATCGAGCAGCACCTGTCCCGCCAGTTCCGCATCGTCCG
>Ga0209023_10006241_pt1 | contig 12635 bp, 11 predicted proteins | sample LakOneMetagenome_FD_187468 | JGI IMG/M metagenome (GOLD analysis project Ga0209023, IMG submission 187468) | Freshwater and sediment microbial communities from Lake Erie, Canada (SPAdes) (version 2) | ecosystem: Environmental > Aquatic > Freshwater > Lentic | place: Lake Erie, Canada... | reverse complement strand
TCGGTGAAGCGCAACGCATTCCAGCCTCAGGCGGAACGCCCATGTCTTCAGAAATCCCTTCAGTCCAACCCGATGCAGCCAACCACGATCCGTCTCAGGTCTGGTCGCTGTACGTCTTCCAAGTGGCCGGCCGCGCCGCACAGCAACGCGTCCTCCGCGCACTGCTTGAGCTCGGACGCGAAGGCGTCACGGGCCTGGGCACGCATCGCGGATCTGAGCACTTCGTGATCGTCGACTACTCGACCGACACCGACAAGGCCCACGCAAGACGCGTCGTGCAGGCGATCGATCCCAGCGCGACCATCACCTTCTCCGGCCGGAAGCGCCAGATCGCGCGAAACCCGTGAGAGCCGAGGATGAGTGGGAACAGATCTCTGAGACCGTACGCGCGATGGGCGCGGCGGTCGGCCTGAAGGACACCCTCCACTTCGCCCTGGTCGGCGCTCTTGAGGTCATCGAGCACGCTGAGCACGCGGGCGTTTCCATGGTCTACCAGCACACCCGCATCGAGACGCCGGCCGCGACCGACGATGTCGCCAGGCGCGGTGACGAGTTGCAGTACGAGCTGGGTGAAGGGCCGTGCCTGCAGTCGATCCGTGAGCAGGAAACGGTCTGGAGCGACGACCTGACGGTCGAACGCCGGTGGCCCCGGTGGTCACAGCGCGCCAGTGACGAGCTGGGCGTCAGGAGCATGCTCTGCTTTCAGCTCTTCGTCACGCACGACACGCTTGGAGCACTCAACCTCTACTCCAGCCAACCGCATGCCTTCGAGTCGGAGGACCGCACCGCCGGACTGGCACTGTCGGCGCATATCGCCGTGGCCCTGAGCTCGGCACAGGACGCCGCGGGCCAGGAGAGTGCCTTGTTGGGAGCGTCCGTGATCGGACAGGCCCAAGGGATTCTCATGCAGCGCTACGAGCTGTTGCCCTCTCAAGCATTTCTGGTCCTGGCACGAGCGGCGCAGCGTGACGACAGCACTCTGCAACAGATCTCCGAGACGCTGGTCGGCAACTCCGTACGTTCTCACAGTGGTCGGTGAATCTGAGCGACCGCTGACTCACGGCGACCGGCTCTGCCGGCTCACTGCCAGATGTACTCGGCGCTGTCTGACGGGCTCCTCGACGTGTCCGGGCCGAGGATCTTGGGCATGTTGAGCGTTGCGCACGGTGCCGGCACCGGCCGATGAAGCGACCGGAGTGCCTGATCCTTGCGGATGAGCACGGGCTTGCCGCAGATGTCGTCGGTCTGGACGTAGTTCTCGGCCAGCAGGCGACTCGTCTCGCCCGAGGTGTCCATACCGAGGTCCGACGGCAGCTGCCACTCCACGATCCACGTGGGCCGCTGGGACGGGGTCTTGAGCATCTCGCGCAGCTTGTGCTCGGCACCGGGCACGGCGCGAATCATCGTGCTCCAGGCATAGGGGTACGTCGTGGGCATGTCTGCGTAGTAGAGCAGGTTGGCCCGGGCATACAGCACGTAGAGGCTGTCGTCGGGGTGCGCGTTGGTGCGAAGGTACTGGGCGACGGCGAGCGTGCGCTGCTGCGGCGGATCGACGCTTTGCAGGGTCGTGCCGACCGCGACGTTGCCGACGGCGAGCACGGCGAGGATCGACCCGGTGGCGAGGAACAACCGACGGCGGCGCGTCACTGCGAGGGCGCATCCCGACAGCACCGCGAGCGCGGCGAGCGGCTGAATGAAGTAGTGCGGGTAGTAGTTGCCGCCGCCGGTGATGCCGATGAATCCGACCACGAGCCACGCCGCCAAGGGCAGCACGAGCTGAGGATCGGCGCGGCGATGATAGAGCCAGGAGGCCGCCCAGGGCACCAGCAGCAGGCAGCCTGACGCGATGATGATCGGCAACCCCAGGTGCACCAGCATGTAGACCGGGCCCTGATCCGACTGGTGCAGGAGGTTCAGGCTGTCGAAGCGGAAGCCGACGATCGCGTAGACGAAGGACCTGACGCCGACCGAGTAGTGCGCGAACCACGCAAATGTGGCGATCAATGGCAGCGCGACGCCCGCCGACCACCACAGGACCCACTGCACACTGAAGCCCGACCGTTCACGGGTGCGCCAGCTGACCAGCAAGAACACCCCGCCGGCGACCAAGACCTCGCCGAACGACTGCTTGATGAGCAGGGCGCAGCAGGCCAAGAAGCCGGACGCGAACAGCCAGGCGAGCCGGCGATGTGAGTCGCGGCTGCGCACCAGCGCGACGATGGAGAACGTGACCGGGACGGTCGCGAGGATCTCATTGCCGGTGAAGACTGCGCCGAGCACGACCGAGGACGACATGACCGCGGTGATCAGACCGGTGATGCGGGCAGCGCGCGGACCGCTGATGCGGTGGGCGATGATCATCGTGCCGGCGACGAGCAGCACTGCGGCCACGATGCCCAGCACGCGTACACCCCGGTCGCCGCCGATCACGCCGAGCTTGTAGACCAGCACGAGCAACGGAGGGCGATCCAGCCAGGACCGGCCATACATCGATCCCTGGGTCGTGCCCCAGGCGCGGGCCACGAATGAGTCGCCGCCCTCGTCGATGCCCAGAGGCACGTTGAGGAATGGCGCCCGCAGCACGACGGCCAGGCCGGCGCAGAGCAACCACCAACGGAGCATTGACGCCTGGAACCACTCGGCAACCCGCACGTGCACACTCGTGGGTGCGGTCGTGCTCACGCTCGTTGGTTCATCGAGGAGCGTCACGATGGTCTACCGCGTCGCCCATAGATCGTGAGTCGTCCGAAGAGCACAGCGATGTAGGCCAGCAGCAGGCCGGCCGCGTCGTCGACCACGAAGTGCCAGCCGAGATAGATGGTGGAGATCATGATGAGGATCAGGTAGACCGTCATGACCTTGGTGGCGCGCGGGAAGCCGTAGTAGCGCACCATCAGCAGGATCAGGCAGGTGAAGCCGACGTGCAGGCTGGCGAAGGCCCCGATGCTGGCGAAAGAGTCGCTGGCGCCCGGGTGTGCGAGGAGATCGGCGCGCTCCGTCATGTACTTGGCCTGCGTGCGGGTGACCTTCGTCGGGTCGAGTCCGGCGAACTCCTTGCTGGCGGACCAGAACGGCCCGATGGCGGGGACCAGATAGTACGTGCCCACGCCGATGATCCAGGCCCACAGCGCTGCCGACAGGAATACGTAACCCTGCCGGATCTGATTGGCGAAGACCAGTGCGGCGACGAACGAGACCGGCACGATGTAGCCGAAGGACTGGTAGATCACAGTCAGGATCTGCGCGGCGGCACCCTCACCGAGCAGATCGTGCAGCAGCACGGCAGGGCTGTGCCCAGCGAACAGGGCCTTGTCGAGGCTCAGCAGGTGATCGTCCTGTTGGTGCCTGAAGGCGTTCCAACTCTTCAGATTCCGATAGCAGGCGTAGACGAGGTGATAGGCGAGCACGCCGCTGAGACCGAGGATCAGGCGGTCCTTCGGCCAGCGTCGGCGCACCTCCTGGCTCAGTCGCGAGAGGTTCCAGCCACGGCGATCGATCCGCACGGCGGCGTCAACCACCGCGAACACAGCGAACAGGACCAACGACAGTGCGATCCGGTTTCGGAAGATCGAGCCGGAGGGGTCGCGGAGCGGGATGCCGACCTGGTGAGAGCGGAAGGCGGTGACCACGGCGAACGCCGCGACCACGACCCACATCGTCACGACCCACGAGTAGTCGCCGGGTTGGGTGCGTGAGGGGGCGGTGGGCGCCGAAGTCTGCACGGAAGGGGTGTCGGCAGAGATGTCCGCTACCTCGCTATCGAAATCGAACCGACCACTCGACCGGCAACTGTGCGTGAACCCATGACTGGCATGTGTCGACGTATTGAATCGGTGAGCGTACGTTTCGACGCCCCACCAGCTCTCGAGTCACTGAGGACTAGCCAGCGCCGTCAGCGCCGAAATGAGCCACCACACGATGATAGTCGGTGGGAGCCCCTAGCACGAAGTCAGCGGCGTGAAATGGCAAGTGCTGGCACCCGATGCCGTGCGGCAGTAATGTATGGGTGAAGATAGGCACCAGCGACTGACCTGCCTGTACTCCGCACGAAAACCTGTCAGGAATCTCCTGCGCTTCAGCAACACCGCAGGTCAGCAGACACGATCCGGATCGTGATGACGATCCGGAGGTCACCGGGCCACCCGCTCCATCGGAGAGGGTGTGTCGTCCCGTTCCTGGGATCGGCAGCGGTGACGCCACGTCCGACTCCCACGGTGGGTGACGGGCATGTCAGAGGAGGAGCAGTTGGCCACACGAGGCCAGCGCCGTTCGGGCGCAACGCGCAATGCACCCCAGGGCCAGCGACGCGCCCGCGGCCCTGAAGGCATCCTGCCGGTGCTTGCCCGCGCCGTACGCGAGGTGGAGGCCGGTGCCCAACGGGGCCGGGTCTCTCCGTCGACGCGCACGAAGTTCCAGGTCGTCGCCCTGCTCGCCCGTGAAGAGCGTGCCAAGGTCCGCGCCGACGGGGCCCTGACCGAAGCCCAGCGCAATGAACAGCTCAAGCGTCTCGACGGCATCGGCACGATCCTGGCGCAGACGGCCGCCCGCGACACCTCCCTGCTGGCTCTGCTCGTCGAGGATGCCGTCGTCTCGGATGCCGCCACCTCCCTCAAACGCGACATGCTGCGTGCCGCTGGTGTGGAAGTAGAGGCCGAGCCGGTCCGCGCCCCCGAACCGTCGATCGCATCGCCGGCCACCGAGCGCCAGGTCGTGCCCCAGTCGGTCGTGTCGCGCCAGCTCTCCAACCCCTTCCTGCCGCCCGATTTCGCCGCCGCCGCGAGTCAGGTCGCCCAACCTCGCAGACTCGCGACCTGGGAACTGCTCGGCCCCTTGCTCTCGGCGTTCGAGCGAGCCGCCGGTGGTGCCTCGGCGTGCATGGATCTGCCCGATCCGGAGTTCTCCCGAGTGCCCGCTGGCCTCGAGCTGATGCGGCACCAGGCCCAGCTGATCGAGGCGGCCGCGGAGGGCCACCGTACGTTCCTGCTCGCCGACGAGCCCGGACTCGGCAAGACGGCTCAGGCCCTGCTCGCCGCGCAGGCCGCGAATGCCTACCCGCTGCTGGTCGTGGTGCCAAATGTGGTCAAGACCAACTGGGCCCGCGAAGCCGCACTGTGGACCCCCAACCGCACAGCTACCGTGATCCACGGCAATGGCGACAACATCGACGGCTTCGCCGACATCGTGATCGTCAACTATGAGGTGCTCGACCGACACGTCGGCTGGCTGGGTGACCTGGGCTTCCGCGGCATGGTGCTCGACGAGGCGCACTTCATCAAGAACAAGGCCTCGCAGCGCTCACAGCACGTGCTCCAGCTGTCCGAACGCATCAGTGCCCGCACCGCTCATCCGCTGCTCATGGCCCTGACCGGCACGCCGCTGATCAATGACATCGAAGACTTCCTGGCCATCTGGCAGTTCCTCGGCTGGATCGACGGCAAGAAGCCGCGCGCAGCGCTGATGCACGCGCTGGAGGAGACCGGGCTCTCGCCGGTCGATGCCGGCTTCTATGCGGCCGCGCGCAATTGCGTGATCGACCTCGGCATCGTCCGGCGTCGCAAGATCGACGTTGCCGCCGACATCCCGGCTCGCCGCATCGCCGACATCCCGGTTGAGCTCGATGACGAGGCCGGCCGCTCGATCAAGGAGGCGGAGCGTCAGCTCGCCCGCCGCCTCGTGGCCCAGTACGAACGCGCGCTCGAGACGCGCACGTCCGGCGTGACGGTCGAGGGCATCGACCATGAGCTCGTACGCCGGGTGGCCGGTTGGGAGCGCGAGGACAGCTCGACCAAGACCGACGAAAACGTGTTCAGCATGATGCGCCGCATCGGTCAGGCGAAGGCCGGCCTGGCCGCGGACTACACCGCACAGCTCGCGCACAGCGTCGGCAAGGTGGTCTTCTTCGCCAAGCACATCGATGTCATGGACGTCGCCGAGGAGACGTTCGCCAAGCGCGGTATCAAGTACGTCTCGATCCGCGGCAACCAGGGCACGGCGGCTCGGCAGAAGGCGATCGACGCGTTCACCAATGATCCCGAGGTCGCGATCGCGGTGTGCTCGTTGACCGCGGCCGGGGTCGGGCTCAATCTCCAGGCCGCGTCCAACGTCGTGCTCGCCGAGCTCTCGTGGACCGATGCCGAGCAGACCCAGGCGATCGACCGCGTCCACCGCATCGGTCAGGCCGAACCCGTCACGGCATGGCGCATCATCGCCTCGCAGACCCTCGACCCCAAGATCGCCGAGCTGATCGACAGCAAGGCCGGTCTCGCCGCACGCGCGCTCGACGGTTCGGACGAAGAGGTGTCCGATTCCACCGATCTGCAGCTTGAGGCCCTGGTCGCGCTGCTGACCGATGCGCTGACCGAGTCTCACGCCAAGGCGGACTAACCCCGCTCGACCCGCAGCGCGAGTGCCGGGCAGGCCATCGCGGCCTTGCGTGCGGCCTGGACCAGCGATGGATCGACCGCACGCCCGTCGATGATCGGGTAGCCCCACTCATCGAGCGAGATCTTCTCCGGCAGCAGCCGGGAGCACAGGCCGTGCGCGTCGCATCGCGTCCAGTCGACGTCGATCGTCGTCATGCGGCACCTCCGGGCAGGGGGAGGACCTGCGATGTCGGGCGGCCGCAGGATCCGTGACGGGCGTGCGCCTCGAGCTCATCGCTGAGCGCGGTCACCGCCGAGCTGATGAACTGCACCGAACCGTCCGGATGGGCGCAGGCGCCACGCCCGCGAACCAGGCCGACACGCCTGATCAATGACTGGAGACGGTCGATGCCGGCACCCGCGGCAAGCGCCGCCAAGTCGTCCGCGAGTGCCGGCAGTCCGAAGAAGCAGGGCCCGCACTGGCCCGCTGACTGCGAGGCCAGCCAGCGGCTCACCGCGACGACCTCGGCAAGGACACACGTACCGGCGTACGGGCGTGCGATCACTCCGGCGCCGAGAGGTGTCCCGGCCGCGCGCAGTGCAGCTCGATCGAGGACGAGTCCGCTCAGGCTGCGTACCCACGTGCCGTGGTAGCCGCCGATCAGCACGGGCGCATCGGCCCGGCCCGGCAGCAGGGATGCGAGCGGGATGCCGTTGGGGACCTCGACGACACCGGGTTCCTCGACGTCTCCGAGCAGGGTCAGCAGGCTGGTGCCGGGCTCGGAGTTCGATCCCGTGTGTGCGTAGGCGGACACACCGAGTCGGCTGAGCAGGGCGATGTGGGCGAACGTCTCCACATTCGAGGCGAAGCTGGGCCGGGCGTTGACGCCGTGCTGATGGGGCAGGATCCGACGACCGCCGGGTGCGCCTCCCTCGCCATTGAGTCCGTTGATGACCGCGCGGATCTCACCCCCGACGAAGCCGTCATACGTACGTACGATGCGGAGGCGACGGGCGTCGTGGCGTTCCCGCACGGCGAGGGACAGTGATTGGTGCGAGCGCTGGTCGTGCACCGCGATCGTGACGCCGGACGTTCCCAGCGCGCGCGCTGTGATCAGGGCGCCGTCGATGATCAGGTGGGGCGCCGAGGTCATGAGGGTGCGGTCCTTGCGGCTGGCCGGCTCGCCTTCACTGCCGTTGACGAGCACGTTGACCCGGCCGGACGGCATCGCGTCGAGCTTGTCGGCGACGGGGAATGCCGCACCGCCGCGGCCGAGCAGGTTGACGTCGCGCAGGGCGCCCGACAGCCAGGTGCGACGACGGAGGACCGGATCGCCGTGCAGGGCTCGATGGTTGGCGAGATCGACCCGCCCGAGCTCAGCGACCCCGGCGAGCAGTCGGGGGGCGCCGAAGGTGTGGACGGCTTGGTGGGTCTGCTCTGCGATGACGGTCATGACCTTCTCCCGGATGTGAGTCCTGCCGTGATGCGTGTGCGGGCGCGGGCAACGGCAAGAGGATGACTGCGCTCGGTTCGCAGCGACCACAGTCGGACGGTGACAGCGAGGGCGACCGCTGCGCCGCAAGCGAGGTAGATCGCGGTGGTCCAACGGGTGCCGGTGTCAGTCCCTGCCAGGATGCCGTGGCCCATCGACAGCGCCCAGCCTGCGTACGCCGTGAGGTGGATCCGTCGCCAGTTCCTGGCTGAGCGGGCAGAAGTGGCCAGCCGTCCGCGGGCCGCACCGGCGATCGCGACGAGCACGAACACATACACCGAGATCGTTCCGAGGCCGACGGCCAAGGGCCGGTACCCGGCGGTGAACGGGATGAGCGACCCGGTCACGGAGACGTTGACGTAGACATCGGTGAGGATCAGCGCGACGTGGACGGCGAGCATGAGCAGGCCGGTGACGGCAGCGGACCGGTGCGCCATCTGTCGCAGATAGCGCCGATCGAGGCCGCGGGCGCCGGTGCGGCCCCTCGTCGCGAGGGCGCCGAGAGCGGTGGAGGCGGTGAACGCGATCAGGGCGGCGAGGCCGGCCCCGCGGGCGAGGTACCAGAGCGTCATCAGGCGGCCCTGACCTCTGTCGGCCACGCAGGCGTGGTCCAGACCTGGCCGAACCTCCCGACCAGGCGAGCCGCGAGTCCCGCCTCGTTGAGGTAGGCGACGGCCTCGTCGCCGAGCACGAGCGCTGCGGTGCTGGCGGTGTTGGCCTCGACGGCGGTCGAGGCCCATACCGTCGCGGTCCGCCAGGGACCCGACGATGGGAGGCCGGTCCGCGGGTCGATGATGTGGTGCGCTTCGCCGTCAGTGGTGCGCCAGCGCCGGACCGCGGTCGACGACGTGGCGAGCCCGCCGTGGGTGAGGGCGATGCGCTGGGCAGGTGTGCCGGACCGCTCGCCCACGTCGATCTGCCACGGCTCGTCGCGGTGACCGGCGACGCTCAGATCGCCGCCGATCTCGACGAGTGCGGCGGTGTGCAGGGTGTTCGCGATCGTTCGTGCTGCGACGTCGGCGGTCCAGGCCTTGGCGGTCGCACCGAGGTCGAGCTCGAGACCTGCGCCGACCCCGGCCATCGACAGGTCGTGATCGATCTTGACCCGAGTCCAGTCGGCTTGAGAGACCTGCCCGGGGCGGATGACCTGGGTCGCCGTGCGGACCTCGGCGATGTCGGTGCCGTAGCCGACGTGCTTGACGTGCGCGCCGATCGTGGGATCAACCGCCCCACCGGTGCTGGCGGCTGCCTGCAGCGCGGTATCGAGCAGCGTGATGGTGCGGCGGGAGACCGGGATCATCCGGCCTGCGGACGAATTGATCGCCGACAGCTCGGAGTCGTCCCGGAATCGGTCGACGGCGACCGCGACATCGTCCATCAGGTGGCGGACCAGCGCGTGCGCCTCGCCGAGGGCCGACGTACGGTCGACCGCCACACGGACTTCGCACGACCAGTCCGACCACGACTCGCTGGCGGTCATGATGCGTTCGTCCCGCCATTGCTCGACGAGGAGCTGTTCGAGCTGCTGATCCCGGGATTCGATGAGGAGCCTGATGAGTTCGAGGACGTGGACGAGTCGTCGTCGTCGGAGGAGCTCGTGCTGCTCGTGGCCGCCGAGCCGGACGACTGGTCCTGGTGACCCGCGCAGGCGGCGAGCACACCGGTGAGGGCGAGTCCGGCCGCGGTCATGGCAGCGAGGTGGCGCCGCGATGCGGCGGCGAGGGCTCCGCGTGAGGTGGCAGTTGAGTTCTTCATGACTCCAGCCTCGTCGAGGCCGTGTCTACGGCACCTCAGTCGCAGGTCAAATGCAGGTCAAATATCGCTGTGAGGAGACTGAAGGATCAGCCGGACCACATTGCTGCCGTCGTCGTTGGACAGGATGTCGAGGTGGCCGCCGGTCGACTCCGCGCAGCTTCTGGCGATGTCGAGACCGAGTCCGCTCGAGCCCCGGTCGCTGCGCCCTCGGCGGGTGGCGCCGAGCGGGATCCCGGAGCCGTGGTCGATCACGTCCAGCTGCGCGCCGTCGGCCGTGACGAGCAGGGTGACCCCGAGACTGGAGCCCTCCGGTGTGTGGGCGATGACGTTCTCGATGAGCGCGTCGATTGCCGACGACAGCTCCTGGGACGTACATCCGACCATGACGGGTACGCCGGGTTCGTTGATCACGACCTCGCGGTCCTGGTCCTCGGCGAGCGGGGTCCAGAACGTCACCCGATCGCGCACGACCTCGCGGGCGTCGCATCCCCGTGCCGAGCGCTCCTGCTGAGGGAGCCGGGCGTGCCGGATCACCTCGGTGAGCGTGCGCTCAAGGATGGCGACGTGTCTCGCCAGCTCGGTGGCCCGATCGGACTCGGGCAAGGCCTCGACGTCGAGCCGGATCGCGGTCATCGGCGTGCGGAGGCGGTGGGAGAGATCGGCGATGGTCTCGCGCTCGGACTCGAGCAGGTCCTCGATGCGATCGGCCAGCTGGTTGAGCGCCGTGGCGACCTGGGCAACTTCGCGTGCCCCGCTGACCGGCGCGCGAGCGTCCAGCTGGCCGGCGCTGAGCTCGGCCGCGGTCGCCGCGGTCGCCACGAGTGGTCGGGTCAACCGTCGCGAGACGATCTCGGCACCGAGCGCGGCAATTGCCAGCAATGCGACTGAGGCCCCGGCTACGATCCCCCAACGCTGTGCCACCTCGCGGTCGACCGTCGCGTCGCTGACGTACCCGCGCACAAGGGCACGACCGGAAGCGTTCGACGACTGGATGTCGACGACCCAGCCGTCGGCGGACCGTTGTATGTGGGGGGTGGAGACCCTGCCCAGGTCGTCGTGTTCCTCGTCCGCGTCTCCATCGCCGTCGGACTCGGGATTGGGCCGCTTGGGGATGTCGGAGGGCAGCGTGGCGCCGACGGTCTCTCCGCCGGGAAGCAGGACTGTCACCGCGGTGTCGGTGCGGGAGTTGACGCGGTCGACGTACTGCGAGGTCTGGGTGGTCGTGTAGGTGTTGGTGCTGAGGTAGTCGGCGACACCCTGGGTGACGTACTGCGACTCGCGCACCACTCGGTCGGATGCCGACTGCTTCAGCGCAATCGCGAGCGGCACGGCAAACAGGATCAGGACGAGGGCAGTCAGACCCGTGGCGAGCAGGATGATGCGCGAACGCAGGGTCATGTCGGATCCACCAGCTTCACGCCGACCCCGCGGACGCTGTGCAGGAAGCGCGGATTGGCGGCGGACTCACCGAGCTTGCGGCGCAACCATGAGACGTGGACGTCGACCGTGCGGTCGCCACCACCCCACGGGAGGTTCCAGACGTCCGCGAGCAGGTCCCGCTTCGACACCACCTGGCCCGGCCGCTGCGCCAGGTAGTGCAACAGGTCGAACTCCTTGCGCGTGAGGGTCAGGAGCTGGCCGTCGAGCCGGACCTCGCGACCCTGCGGGTCGATCTCCAGGTTGGCAATCGTGAGGATGGAGCTGTCCTGGGTCGCGTCCGGTGCACTGCGCCGGAGGACCGCCCGCACCCGTGCCAGCACCTGGGCGGCGGAGTACGGCTTCACGATGTAGTCGTCGGCGCCGGCGTTGAGCAGACGTACGATCTCCTGCTCGTCGTCGCGCGCGGTCGCCACGAGCACGGGGATCTCGCCGAGGGACCGGATCATCGCCAGAACGTCCGCCCCGTCGAGGTCCGGGAGCCCGAGGTCGAGGATCACCGCGTCGGGGGAGAACTCCGCGAGTCGGCCCAGCGCATCAGCCCCACGTGCCACCGCGGCGACCGTCACGCCCTGTGCGGTCAGGGCGCGACTCAGCGCTGCACGGATGTCATCGTCGTCCTCGACGAGCAAGATGCGCAGCATGCGGTGAGCGTACTGCGGGCCCTGGACCGTTCCGGTAGTTTCGCGCCATGACTCAGATGCAGCCGGTCATCCTGGTGGTGGCGACGAAGGAGCACAAGGACGGGTTGGCCGATGAGTTCGCGAGTCGCTACGGGCGCGACTACGACCTGCAGATTGCGGAGGGACTCGAGGAGGCGCACGGGCTCGCGCCCTATCTCAAGGCCGAGGGTCGGCAGGTGGCCCTGATCGCCGTCGACCACAGCCTCGAGGGCGGCGCGCTACCGCTGCTCGACAAGCTGCGGAATGCCTCCCCGACGAGCCGACGCGTCGCGCTGATCCCTGCCGAGCGGTTTGCGACGGCGCTGGATGAGCTACGGCCGGCACTCGGCGAAGGACGCCTCGACACCTACCTGATCATCCCGAGGGGCGCGCGCGACGAGGAGTTCCACACCGCGATCTCCGAGTACCTCTCGGACTGGAGCTGGTCATCGACTGCTCCGGTTGTCGCCGGGGTACGGATCATCGATGACGGGAACCAGCCGGCGATCTCGGGCATTCGCGACTTCCTCGACCGGATGGGCATCTCGTACGAGAGGTTCCGGCCCGACTCCGAAGTGGGTCAGGAGCTGATCGCGTCGATCGAGGGGGAGGCGACACTGCCGATCGTCGAGGCATTCAACCGCGGAGCGATCGCCGGTGCCACGGCGGCCTCGGTCGCTTCGACCTTCTATGGCTCGCCGGCCGACCTCGGTGAGGGATTCGTGGCTGATCTGCTCGTCATCGGTGGTGGCCCGGCCGGCCTCGCCGCCGCGGTATACGGAGCGTCCGAAGGTCTCACAACGGTCGTGCTCGAAGCCGACGCGATCGGCGGTCAGGCCGGCACCAGCTCGATGATCCGCAACTATCTCGGCTTCCCTCGCGGGGTGTCCGGTATGCGGCTCGCGCTTCGCGCCAGGACCCAGGCG
>Ga0209023_10006240_pt1 | contig 12636 bp, 14 predicted proteins | sample LakOneMetagenome_FD_187468 | JGI IMG/M metagenome (GOLD analysis project Ga0209023, IMG submission 187468) | Freshwater and sediment microbial communities from Lake Erie, Canada (SPAdes) (version 2) | ecosystem: Environmental > Aquatic > Freshwater > Lentic | place: Lake Erie, Canada... | reverse complement strand
GTTTTTTGTTTTTCAAATTCTTCTTCCTTCTTTTTCTGCCAGTCCACCATTTTGCTGCGCAGTTCTTTCTCCACTTCACCCCGCAGGCTTTCATTCAGTTCAAACTGGTGACCACAATTAGGGCATTTAATTTCAGCTGCCATTACATTTTTTTTACAAGATAGATAAAATAAAAAAGCGAAGCAAAAGCTTCGCTAGTAGTGCCCTAGACTGGATTCGAACCAGCACGCCGTTTCCAGCGCCACCACCTCAAGGTGGTGCGTCTACCAATTTCGCCACCAGGGCATTTGTTTTAAAAGCATTTAACTGTTTTATTAAAAATTCGAACCAGCATCCCCAACGTTGTTGGGGGCCACCACCTCAAGGTGGTGCGTCTACCAATCCTGCCTGCCGGCAGGCAGGTTCGCCACCAGGGCATTTGATTGGATTGCAAATGTAAAATTTTAAAGACTATAAAAAAACAAAACTGTACAAATTATAAAAATGCGCCCTTGCGGCTTGAAGCTGGGAGCTATTTTTTTAATACAATTCTAAACGTGGTACCCTTACCCGGTTCGGAATGTTTTACAAATAATTCCCCTTTATGATATTGCTCTATGATTCTTTTTGAAAGGCTGAGGCCCAAACCCCAACCGCGTTTTTTAGTGGTAAAACCCGGTTTAAAAACTTTACTGATATTGGCGGCACTGATGCCTTTACCGCTGTCGGTTACATCAATAAGGGTATGGGTGGTTTCGTTTTTAATGTTGATGCTGATACTGCCTTTTCCATCCATGGCATCCAGTGCATTTTTTAATAAATTTTCTATCACCCAGTCAAATAAAGGGGCATTGATCATTACAATGGGATCGGTTACGGTGCTGCTGTTAATATTAAAGATGACCTTGTCGCTGGCCCTCCTTTTAATATAGGCCATCATGTTTTCCACCTGCGTGATGATATTTTTTTCTTCCAGTTGCGGTGTGCTGCCAATTTTGCCAAAGCGGTCGCTCACCAGTTTAAGCCGGTCCACATCCTTTTCCATTTCATGGGCAATTTTTTCATTTTGCGGGTTGTCTTTAAGCATTTCCACCCAGCCCTGCAGGGAAGAAAGCGGTGTGCCGATCTGGTGGGCAGTTTCTTTAGCCATTCCTGCCCATACCTGGTTTTGGGTGGAGGTATTACGGACAGAAACTGTGATGAGGGTAATGATGATGAACAGTGCCACAATAATCAACTGGATGATGGGGTAGTAGCGCACTTCTTTCAGCAATTGGGAATCGCCATAATAATATTTATTATACACCAGCGGGTCTTTGCTTATCTCCACAGTAATGGGCTCATGTTCGCTTTTAAATTCGGCTACTTTTTTTCTCAGGTAGCTACTGTCTGATTTTACCCTGGCCGTATCGATGTTTAAAAACTCATTGATGGGATTGTCTTTTTCATCTGTGCCGATGATAGGGATCTCGGTATTTTCTGAAGTGATGGTATTGGTAAGGTCCAGTGCAGATTGTTCGGTGGTGGTGCTCCTCGTTTTTAAGGATTGAATCCATACATCCACTTTCCTGCGTTCATCCGCAGCAATTTTTTTTGCCACGTAGTTGGAATAGAAAATAGTACCTGTTACAATGGCAATGGCTATTGCAGCAAGAGCGGTACGCCAGTTAAGGAGTTGAGAAAGCATGAGTAAAAATAAGAAATAAGTTATGAGTATAAGTTGTAAGATATAAGTAAGTTTGTGCAATACATAATAAAGGTTTCTCCGGTCAAATCCATAAGCAGGCCATATGCCATACCGGGGACAGGATATTGATAACAACATAATTTAAATGCAACAACCAGCTGTAGCCATTGTTATTTTGAACTGGAATGGTAAAAATTTTTTAGAACAGTTTTTACCATCTGTGCTGGCATCAGCTTATCCTGGCAAAAGGGTAATTGTGGCCGACAATGCATCAACAGATGATTCTGTTAGTTTTTTACAACAGCATTACCCGCAGGTTGAAATTTTGCAAAACAGCAGAAACGAGGGGTTTGCAAAAGGGTACAATACTGCATTACAGCAGGTACAAAGCGATTATTATGTTTTGCTCAACAGTGATGTGGAGGTAACGCCCAACTGGATAGGCCCTGTTATTGATTTGATGGAAAGTGATGCCGCCATCGCTGCCTGCCAGCCCAAATTACTGGCCTGGCAAAATAAGAACAAATTTGAATATGCAGGCGCCAGCGGGGGTTGGCTCGACAGTTTGGGTTACCCGTTTATGAGGGGCCGTATATTTGATGTGTGCGAAACAGATAATGGGCAGTATGATACAGCAAGGCAATGTTTTTGGGCAAGCGGCGCGGCGCTGTTTGTGAAGTCCCGGGTATATCATGAAATGGGCGGACTGGACGGTTACTTTTTTGCACACCAGGAAGAGATTGACCTGTGCTGGCGCATGCAGCTGGCCGGGTATAAAATTTTTGTACAGCCAGCTTCGGTGGTGTATCATGTGGGGGGCGGCACTTTACCCAGGGGCAACAGCCGCAAAACCTATCTTAATTTCCGGAATAACCTGATCATGCTGGCTAAAAATTTCCCTTTGTCAGAAGCGGTGTGGAAAATACCCCTACGTATCGGGCTTGATGCCCTTTCGGGATGGAAAGCATTATTATCGGGCGACGGTGGATATTTTACAGCAGTACTGAAAGCTCACTTTCATTTTGCCAGCTGGCTGTTATTTGATAAAAAGAAAACGCTGTTCCCGGCAAAAAAACAAGGCAAAAGAGCAGGCTGGTATACCGGTGCTGTGATATGGCAATACTTTGTAAAAAAGAAAACCACCTTTTCAGAAATTGTTGATAACAAATAAGTTTTTTTAACTGATACACCTTATTTTTGCACAGCAAATTTTTAATACATGGAACAGGAAATAATAGACAATTCCCATAAAGATTTTACTCATAACTGGGTTTCCACTTCACGTTTTATATGGTTTTGCCAGGTGTTTTTAGTGCTGGCTTTTTTACTGGGCGGCTGTTACAACCTGTATACACACAGGTATAAAGGCAAACCAGATGTAAATGTGCCTGAAAACACCCTGTATAATCCAAAATACAAGTAAAAAAATTTTTGTTGTAGCAATACAACCCTTATTTTTGCCGTCCCAAAAACGGAACAGTTCTTATACCTATTGCGGAAGTAGCTCATTTGGTAGAGCACGACCTTGCCAAGGTCGGGGTGGCCGGTTCGAGCCCGGTCTTCCGCTCAAAATTATCCCGATTCGTCGGGATTTTTTTTCGGTTTAATTACCAGTTACTCGGGTGGTGGAACTGGTAGACACGTCCCGATTTAAATCGGGATTTGCAGCATGCAGTGTGGGTTCGAGATAATAGTTCTTATATAAAAAATGATTTGAAAATAGTGTCACTCGGGTGGTGGAACTGGTAGACACGCAGGACTTAAAATCCTGTTTGCAGCAATGCAAGTGTGGGTTCAACTCCCATCCCGAGTACTAAGCCCTGGAATTTCCGGGGCTTTATTGTTTTATGTTCTGTACCTATATACTTTACTCCAAAACTTTTGACAGGTATTATGTTGGCCATTGTGAAGATGTGGCTGTAAGACTACAGCGTCATAATGCGAAGCAGGTATTCTCTACAAAAACATATGCTCCATGGGAATTAGTTTATACAGAGGTGTTCAGTAGCAGGAGTGAGGCAAACCGGCGGGAGCTTTACATTAAGGGACAAAAAAGCAGAAAATATATTGAAAAGCTGATTAGCGGTGGAACTGGCAGCCACGTCCCGATTTAAATCGGGATTTGCAGCCTGCAAGTGTGGGTTCAACTCCCATCCCGAGTACTAGGCCCTGGACTTTCCGGGGCTTTTTTGTTTTATGTGCTGTACCTATATTCTTTATTCAGAAAGCTATTACAGGTATTACGTTGGCCATTGTGAGGACATGGCTGCAAAACTGCTGCGTTCTTTTACTGCAGGCTTTGCCTGTATAAACAATTACTTAAAATTTGCTTAAATAAAATACATTTGCATCCATCAGTTGATGTGTTTCGTCTTGCAATAAATAATTTTACACCATGAAAAAATTAATATTCCCTGCAGCCCTATTGTTTGCAGTAAACATTTTTGCACAAAGCTATAAACCACTGGTGAAATTAGCATCGGGTAAAAAATATGTAGTAGCCATCAATACCAAAGGCAGTATGTCACAGGAAGTGATGGGCCAGACCATGGACATACCCATGGATGTTACCATCAACAGCCTGCTGGAAGTAAAGGCCGCAGCTGATGCAGGCTACCAGCTGTCTACATTAAATAACCGCCTGCAGTTGTCCATGAGCATGATGGGGCAGGATATCAGCTACAACAGCGATAAAAAGGAAGACCGCAGTGGCCAGCTGGGTGCGGCATTGGAAGACATGCTGGACAAACCCACCACATTCAGTATTAATAATTATGGAAAAATTGATGCAGGCAGTATTGTAAAACCTGCCGGCGTCAGCAAAGAAGCTGCCGGCAATAATCCAATATTGGGAATGATGAATATGGGTGATGCCGATATTATATCTCCTGCAGTAGATCTTTTTACAACAGATAATGAAATAAAAGTGGGCGATAGTTTTACTGACAGCAGCACTTCAGCCAATGGGAAAGATAAGAAGAGCATGACCTATACACTGGCAGAAATAAAAGACGGTGCAGCAAAATTTACAGTAAACGGTACAAGTATGCTTACAAAAGACATGGAAATGCAGGGCATGCAAACCACATCTATCTCTAACTCAAAAATTACAGGAGAGATGTGGGTAAATACGGTAACCGGGCTGCTGGCAAAAAAAGTGCTGACTACAGCCATTACTGGTTCTGTGGAAGTTGCAGGTATGAGCATACCGGTTTCGGGTTCCAATACCACCACCATTACAGTAAACGAGCAGTAATACAACAATTGCAGGGTATAAATTCCTGCAACAGTCATTAACAGTTTAATTACTTCACCTACCTTTGCCCGAGGTGAATCCTTATATGCAGCAATTGATATCTTCCTATTTATTTCAGCATAAAAGCTGTCCCTTACCGGGATTGGGCACACTGATGGTTAACCCAGGTACCGCACAGGCTGATTTTGTAAATAAAGTAATTACTGCACCGGCTCCGGCTGTAACTTTTACCACTACCGAAACTGAGGCTGATAAACTGGTGGATTTTATTGCCACTAAAAATAACAGCAATGCCTTAAGTGCCATTGAGGTGCTGGGCAAATATTGTAATGATTTAAAAGCGGCTATAAATAATGATAACAGTGCTTCAATAGAAGGAGTGGGAAATTTTTTTATAGATACTGCCGGCAGCATATTGTTTACTCCTGCTGCGGTACCGCAGGCATTTCTGCCAAAGGTGGATGCAGGAAGGGTAATTCATCCCGAGGCTGCACATAACATACTTGTTGGCGATAGAGAAACCACCAATATGCAGATGGCGGAGTATTACAATGAAGCTGCCCCGGCAAAAAATTATTGGTGGGTATGGGCAATTATACTCGGCATTATTGGTCTACTGGCCATACTCATTTACAGTAATGGCATTTATTCCTCTGCCTTATTTGGCAACAGTGCCCCTGCAAAATAATTATGAACAAGAAAATGAAAATAATATTGTTTTGCTGCTGTTGCCTGGCTTTTATTGGCTGCGACCGGGTTACCAAAAACCTGGCAAAAGAAACTTTAAAAGATAAAGAACCGCTTACTTATTTTCATGATACCATAAGGCTGCTGTATACAGAGAATACCGGCGCTGCATTAAGCCTTGGAGATGACCTGCCAAAAACAGCAAGCTTCTGGCTGCTGAGCATTGTGCCGCTGCTGATTTTACTGGCCTTATTTGTGTATACCATAAAAAATTTACAGCAGATGGGCACCATGAAAATATTTTCGCTGGCACTTATTTTTTCCGGGGGAATAGGTAATATTATCGACCGTATTTTTTTTGACAGGCATGTTACCGATTTCATGAATGTGGGTATCGGCAATTTACGTACTGGTATTTTCAATGTGGCCGATGTATGCATTACTGCCGGGGTGATCGGGCTTTTGTTTTTCTTTAATAATAAAAAAATTGCTACCGTAACAGCTGAGGAGGCCCCGTTATAATAAAGTAACTGCACATGATTCATTATTCACATTGCCCGGTTTGTTCGTCTGATAATATTATTGCAAAACTCAGTGCTAAAGACTATACCGTTTCACAGCAGCAGTTTTCAATCTGGCATTGTAACCATTGTACGGCCAGGTTTACCCAGGATGTGCCGGGGCAAAATTACATTGGTGCTTTTTACCAGTCTGATGATTATATTTCTCACAGCGATACTAAAAAAGGGCTGATCAACTCAGTTTACCATCTGGTAAGAAAACGCACTTTAAAGAAAAAAATGCAGTTGGTAAAAGGAGCGGTGGGCAGGAGCAAAGGCGAAATCCTGGATATTGGTTGCGGTACCGGTGCTTTTTTAGATACCATGAAACAGGCAGGCTGGGATATTACCGGTTTGGAGCCTGATGCCACTGCAAGAACAAAGGCCGCCACCTTATACAACATACAACCACAGTTACCAGAAAAATTGTTTCACCTGCAGCCTGCGGCCTACCATGCCATAACCATGTGGCATGTGCTGGAGCATGTGCATGAGTTACAGGCATACATAAAACAGCTGGCGGAATTATTGGCGCCCAATGGTAAAATATTCATAGCTGTACCTAACTATACATCCCAAGATGCTGCGGTGTATGCAGCATACTGGGCAGCCTATGATGTGCCCAGGCATTTGTATCATTTTTCACCTTTATCCATGGAGCATTTACTTTCAGGCTATAATTTAAAAATTACAGCCATGAAGCCTATGTGGTACGATAGTTTTTATGTAAGTATGCTCAGCGAAAAATATAAAACGGGCAGGGGCAATATCATCAAAGCCTGCTGGAATGGCTTTGTTTCCAATTGTAATGCATTGGTTAATGTATCCAGGTGCAGCTCGGTTATTTATGTGATCTCCAAAAATTAATGCAGCTGCAGCTCAAACAGTTTTGGCCAGCGTTTGCCGGTGATGAACATTTTTTTTGACGCACTGTCCCACGCGATCCCATTCAGTACTTCATCTTCCGGAACAGGTGTATAGCCGGGTGCATATTTTTCAATGATACCGGGTAAATTCAGTTTGCCCGCCACGTGCCCATTTGCAGGGTCGATCTTGAGGATCACATCGGCCTGGTAAACATTGGCATAAATGAACCCGTCAATAAATTCCAGTTCATTCAGGCTATCCATTGGTAAACCATCTTCAGTAACGGTGATCCTGGTTCTCACTTTAAAATCATCAGCATTTACAAAATATAAATTAGCGCTGCCATCACTGATGATTAAGTCGGTTCCATTGTTGGTAATACCCCATCCTTCGTAAGGCCATGTAAATGTTTTAACGGGTACATCAATATTGTTCAGGTCGTACACGTACACCACATTGCTGCGCCAGGTCAACTGGTAAATCTTTCCTTTAAAGATAGTAATGCCTTCACCAAATATTTTTTGAGAACCCATCGGGTGTATCTTTTCCACCTTCCCGGTTTTATAGTCGGTAATGCGTAAAGAGGATTTGGCCCAGTCACCTGTTCCTTCATACATTTTTCCATTATACCACTGCAGCCCCTGTGTATAGGCGCCTGTATCGTGGGGGTAAATATTTAGAATATTATAGCTGAGTACAGGTGCTTCCTTATGTATTAAAGAAGTATCAATTCCCCCGGCGGGAGTATCGCCGGTGCCGCCGCCATTGCATGATGCCAGTACAATGATCAGTGTAATTGCTGCAAGTTGTTTCATTATTGTATTTATCGGTAGCTGCAAAAATAATAAACAGCCCCTGATGCCGGCTTTTTATTTTTGAAATTAAGGAATATTAACTTCCTTTTTACTGTAAATAACATTGCGCTGTTTTAAATAATCCAGTATAAACCTGAAGCAACCCTCATCACTGCCCACCAGCTCGGGCGGAAAAACTCCCGGTGTAATAAACAGTTTTTGTATAAGCATATTGACCGCTGCGGTGGCCGTATAGCCAGTGGTGCGGCTCATACTGCTCATTTCTTGCAAGGCATCATACTCGTCATACAATTCATAGCTGATGGTCCTGCCTTCGCCTGTGATGCTGATGGTCATTAAAGTAAATTCTTCTTCATTGGCGCCCAGTTTCCATTGGTCAAACAGCAGTGCAGTAGTAAATGCCAGCGGGGAGATTTGCTGCCCGTTACAATTAACCGGTTTGGTATTTAAAAAACCCGCTTTAATTAAGTCCTTCATTAAACCGATATGTCCGGGATAGCGCAGCGTTTTTTCTTTCATGTTTGGTATATGCGGCATGGTAAATAAAATACTCCGCAGCCCATCTGTATTGAACGATTCTAATGTTCCCGCCTTACCAAAGTCAATCAGCTCCGCATCGCTTAATGCCGGCTTGGTAATGATAGTGCCATTTTCGATGTAGCGGGCGGGCCGGGTATATTCCTCCAGCACATCGATGGGAGAGAAGGGCGCTTTATATTCAAAAGGCTTTACCCTTTTTTTGGGTAAGCCACCCACCAGGCATTCAAAACTGTCAATTTTTATCCGTTTATCGTGGTAGCCTAAAATTAAATTGCTCATACCCGGTGCCACACCACAATCCACAATAGCCGTTACATTATTTTGTTTTGCCAATGTATCCAGCAGCAGGGCATTCTCCGGGAAAAAGGAAATGTCCACCACATTTTTTTTGGCAGTAATGATGGCTTTTAAAGTGTTGAAGCCCATAAAGCCGGGTACGGCACTGATTACAAAATCAAAACCCTTTAACAGGTTGTTGTAATTGCTGTAGTCACTTAAATCGGTTTGTGCAGTTATGATATTTTTATTTTTATCCTTCAGTAGTAAAAGCGTTGTCTCATTCACATCAAAAGAAGTAACGGTATAATTATTGGCCAGATCCAATGCCATGGCACGGCCTACCATGCCGGCACCTAAAATTGCTATTTGCATATACTATGATTTTACCGCCCTGTTAAACAAAAATCGGGATAGTGAGTAATGATTTTTTGGAAAAGTTGCTGGGTCAGGAATGCGGCTGCGATGTGCCATTCATCATGATAGAAACCCAGGCAGAAAGCCTGTAGAAATGTGCGTATGAATTTTTGACTGGCAAGCTGTACTAATTATGGCGCAAAGCTATAAACGTTTCCCCAATATTTTTAAACTTCTTTCTGTGCCGTTGAGGTCGGCAATATTTTTTAAATGCCCCCATTCTTCAAAGCCCAGGGCGGTAAAGAGCTGCAGGCTGGGGTTGTTATGCGCAAAAATAAAACCCAGTAATGTTTTTAATCCTAATGCGGGAGCTTCGGTAATGCAATGCTGCAGTATCTTTTTGCCATAACCTTTGCCTCTCTGTAAGGGATGAAGGTAAATACTTATTTCGGCGGTGGCATCATAAGCGGGCCTGCCATAAAAAGCCTGGAAGCTCACCCAGCCAATAACCGTGTTGCTTTCATCTTCCACCACCCACAGTGGATGTTTGTTGGGGGAATGTTCTTTAAACCATTGCTGCCTGCTTTCAACAGCAACCGGCTCTGTATCCGCAGTTACCATGCGGCTGGCCACAGTTGAATTGTATATGTCAACAATTATGGCCAGGTCACCCTGTTCAGCATCCCGGAATGTTATCTGCATTATTAGTTAATACCTTTTAATGTCTTTACTTTCGTCAGATACGCTTCAAACTCATTCAACCCAAAACTGCTTAAGTTTTGTGCAGCAGTTACCATGGCTTTTTGTGCAGCCAGCACGCCATAGCGGATGTCGTCAAAGCCTTCAATAGTATGTGCATCCGGATCTATAGAGATGAGTACATTTTTCTGCAGGGCATAATCAATATGCCGCCAGTCAATATCAAGCCTGCTGGGATGTGCATTCAGTTCTATGGCCACATGGTTGGCAGCACAGGCATCAATAATTTTTTTATGATCAACGGGATACCCCTTACGGCTTAATAACAGGCGGCCGGTCATATGTCCCAATATGGTGGTGTATGGATTTTCGATCGCCTTTAATAAACGCAGCATGGCTTTTTCTTCTGTCATTTTCAAATTGCTGTGTACAGAGGCGATCACCAGGTCAAAAGTGGAAAGGATGCTGTTGGTATAATCAAGACTGCCGTCATTTAAAATATCACTTTCTATGCTTTTAAAAATTTTAAAGCCGGTTAACCTGTTGTTCAGTTCATTTACATACTGGTGCTGGGCAGCAATTTTTTCTTCGCTCAGTCCCTGGGCATAAAAAGCTGTTTTGCTGTGATCGCTTATTACTAAATATTCAAAGCCTTTCTCTTTGGCAGCTTTTGCCATTTCTTCCAGTGTATTGCTGCCATCGCTCCAGTTACTGTGACTGTGAATGATGCCTTTTATATCCCCGGGCTGGACGAGTTGGGGTATTGTTTTGACCTTTGCTGTTTCAATAATCGCTGCCTTCTCCCTTAAGCAGGGCGGTATGTAACTTATACCGGCCTGTTCAAACAGTAAATTATCGTCCAGTGTATAATCAATATTGGGAAACTGCTGTTCAAAAGCGGTTATAAACTCAACACTGCCGCTGGTGCTAAAGCGGCGCTTCAGAAAATTTTCTGTACCTGTGTACAGGCGGAGCCGCAACCCGTTCAGCAGTTTGTATAATAAACTACCGGAATTCTCTTCCAATAGCTCAGGGGGGTTGGCGCTGATGAATTTTGGTTTTACGGCCTCATTGCTGCTGTTGACCAAAAATTCAAGTTCATCAATAATTTCTGCCTGCCTGGTATAGGCACCGGTGAGGGCCACATTTCCGGGTTCAAATAATTTTTCAAGGTAAGCCGTGATCTGCGGCACCACTGCTTCCACCTGCGGGTATAAATAACTGCCCTGGTTGTGAAAATAATATTCTATGGTTTCAATAATATTCTGCTGGGTCTTTTCGCCAAATCCTTTGTATAATTTTAAACGGTTTTCCTGGCAGGCATATAACAGCTCGCCCACACTTTCTATTTCCATTTCTTTCCAGATGGTATGAATTTTTTTTGGCCCGATACCCTTTATGTTCAGCATTTCAATCACACCTGCAGGAGTTTTACTGATCATTTCCTGTAACACAGCCAGCTGTCCGGTTTGTAATAACTCAATTATTTTTTTTCCGGTTGATTCACCAATTCCTTTAAGCGTACTGATTTTTTCAACCGGTGTGTTGCTTAACTGTTCTGGTAAATTCTCGACATGGTAAGCTGCTATGGCATATGTTTTGGCCTTAAAACTATTTTCGCCATGAATGTCCATCAGCTTGCTTAAAAGAGAAAAATTCTCGGCAATTTGGTAATTATCCATGTTCCAAATGTAATAAAATCAAAAATAGGAGGTTTGCCGGGTTTTAAAAAAGAGGCTGAAAAACCAATTTTGTTTTGTTGTAAAACAGCATTTTTTTTATGCCTGGACAAATTTTAAAGTATAAAAAAAATAATGCGGGGTAACCCTTTACAGCATTTTTTTTGCGTTGCACAAGAAATTGCCGTTTAATACTTGAGGTAAAAAAAATAAATTCAAAAAAAAAGATAAACTCCTGAAAAGCAGTACTGGCAAGGGTTACAAAAGAAAAAATCCCGGTAAAAACCGGGACTTTTTTATTTCTTTGCTTTAAAAAGCACTGCTTATTTTTTCTTAGCAGCTTTTTTCTTAGGAGCAGCTTTTTTAGCAGCTTTTTTAGGAGCAGCTTTTTTTGCGGCTTTCTTTGGTGCAGCTTTTTTAGCAGCTTTTTTCTTTGTTGCCATTTTTTTAAAATTTAATTGGTTAGTTAATAATGTTAAAAATAGAAATATTTATTAAACTAACAAAAAATTTTTTAAAAAAAATGCCTAGGCAGTCACTTCAACCGCACTTACAGAAACTATTGTTCTGTCACCTTTGCTCTTTTTAAATTCCACCAACCCGTCGGTTAATGCAAAAATGGTGAAGTCTTTTCCAACGCCAACATTTTTACCTGGGTGATAAACGGTGCCACGCTGACGCAGGATAACATTACCTGCCAATGCCGGCTGACCACCATAAATTTTTACACCTAATCTTTTGCTTTGTGAATCTCTTCCGTTTTTTACCGAGCCTTCACCTTTTTTATGTGCCATGAGAAATTGTTTATTAGTTAATCGGTTAATTAGTTAATCAGTTAATCGGTTAATTTATTTCGCAGCCTGCTTGCTGATAAACAAATTGCCTGTTACACCAATCAGCCTTTATGCAATTGCTGTTACTTTAATATGTGTGTACTGTGTACGGTGCCCGTGCTTTTTACGGAAACCTTTTCTTCTTTTCATTTTAAAGGCAATCACTTTATCACCTTTAATGAGGTCGCTTACAATTTCAGCTTTAACAACAGCTTTAACTGCTGCACCGGCAACAACGGTACCGTCGCTGTCTGTCATTAAAACATCTGCAAACTCAACCTGGTCTCCGGCTTTACCTGCAATATGAGGCACATATAAACTGTCGCCTGCTTTAACTTTAAATTGCTGACCTGCTATTTTTACTACTGCTAACATAAATATCCCAAATTTAGGACGGCAAA
>Ga0209023_10006239_pt1 | contig 12641 bp, 8 predicted proteins | sample LakOneMetagenome_FD_187468 | JGI IMG/M metagenome (GOLD analysis project Ga0209023, IMG submission 187468) | Freshwater and sediment microbial communities from Lake Erie, Canada (SPAdes) (version 2) | ecosystem: Environmental > Aquatic > Freshwater > Lentic | place: Lake Erie, Canada | collected... | reverse complement strand
ACGGGCCGCCGGAGCGCCTTCGGGCTTGGCGCCGGCGCCGCCCTCCTGATGCCAGGCGCGGCGCGGCTTCGGCGCCGGGGCGGCCGGCTTGTCCTTGTCTTCCTCGCGCACCATGCTCTGGCCCGGAAGGCGCAGGCTGCCCTTGCCCGACAGCGGGCTGGCGCGGCGCGCATTGCCGACCGGGGCACGTGGGCCGGCGCTGGTCTCGCGCAGGCCGGCGGCGCCCGTCACCTGGGTGCCGGTCTCGATCGTGAAGCGCGCGCCGCTGTCCTTGCCCAGCACCTGCACCAGGTAGGGCAAGGTGTCGCGCAACATTTTTTCCAGCGTATAGGGCGGGTTCAGGATGAACATGCCGCTGCTGTGCAGGCCGAGGCCGTCCGGGCCCGGGGTCGACACCGTCAGCGTGACGTTCAGCCATTCCTTGGCCGGCAGGCGCTTGAGCCTGTCGGGGAACTGGCGCGACTCCATGCGCTGCAGCACCGGGTACCAGACCGCGTACATGCCGCTCGGGAAGCGGCCCAGGGCTTCTTCCAGCGCGTCACGCACCTTCTTGTAGTCGTCCTTCACTTCATAGGGCGGGTCGACCAGCACCAGGGCGCGGCGCGAGGGCGGCGGCAGCAGTTTCTTCAGGCTCTGGAAGCCATCGCCATGCTCGATGATGACGCGCTTGCCGCGCGAGCGCTCGCCCTGCTCGGCCTTGTGCGCCTCGGCCTTGCGGACATTCTCGTGCAGGATCTTGACGTCGGCCGGGTGCAGCTCGAACAGGCGCAGGCGGTCTTCCGGGCGCGACATCTGGTCGGCCACATAGGGCGAACCCGGGTAGTAGCGCATCTTGCCGCTGGGATTCATCGACTTGACCAGGTCCAGGTAGGGCTTGAGCGCTTCCGGCACCTCGGTAGCGTTCCACAGCGGGCCGATGCCGGTATCGAATTCCGCGGTCTTGGTGGCCTGGAAGCTGTCGAGCGCATAGACACCGGCGCCCGAGTGGGTATCGATATAGGTGTAGGCCGCGTCCTTCTGGTTCATGTACAGGTGCAGCTGAACCTGGACAAAGTGTTTGAGGACATCGGCGTGGTTACCCGCGTGGAAGGCGTGGCGGTAGCTCAACATAAGCTGGAATTCCTGAGAAGAGAGTCGGTGCCGGGTATCTGATCCGGCGAAATTGCCGCCATTATCCACTACAAGTCGCGTTCGTAGGGTGGACGGCTTCGCCGTCCGCGCGTTCACACAGTGCGGGAATGGCCAGGGAGCGTCAATTCAACAGGGAGTTGAACGCGCGTCCGGCGCAGCCGAACACCCCACGAAAAAAGCCGCAGGGCCTGGTTGGCGCTGCGGCAGATAGGAGGTATGTGGAAGCGAGAACTGCTTACGCGACCTTCTTCTCGTCGAAGAACTGCTCGTCTTCGGTCGAGCCATGCAGGGCCGTGGTCGAGCTCTGGTTCTGCTGGATGGTCTGGGTCACGGCGTCGAAGTAGCCGGTACCGACTTCGCGCTGGTGCTTCACGGCGGTGAAGCCCTTCTCGGCGGCGGCGAATTCGGCTTCCTGCAGCTCGACGAAGGCCGACATGCCGCGGCGCGCATAGCCGTGGGCGAGATTGAACATGCCGTAGTTCAGCGAGTGGAAGCCGGCCAGGGTGATGAACTGGAACTTGTAGCCCATCGCACCGAGCTCCTTCTGGAACTTGGCGATGGTGGCGTCGTCCAGGTTCTTCTTCCAGTTGAAGGACGGCGAGCAGTTATACGCCAGCATCTTGCCCGGGAATTTCGCATGGATCGCCTCGGCGAAGCGCTTGGCGAAGTTCAGGTCCGGCTTGCCGGTCTCGCACCAGACGAGGTCGGCGAAGGGGGCGTAGGCCAGGCCGCGCGAAATCGCCTGCTCGACGCCCGGCTTGACCTTGAAGAAACCTTCCACGGTGCGCTCGCCGGTGCAGAAGGGCTTGTCGTTGTCGTCCACGTCCGAGGTGAGCAGGTCGGCCGCTTCCGCATCGGTGCGGGCGATGACCAGGGTCGAGGTGCCCATCACGTCGGCGGCGAGGCGCGCGGCGTTGAGCTTTTCGACGGCCTCGCGGGTCGGCACCAGCACCTTGCCGCCCATGTGGCCGCACTTCTTGACCGAAGCCAGCTGGTCCTCGAAGTGCACGCCGGCGGCGCCCGCGTCGATCATGGCTTTCATCAGCTCGAAGGCATTGAGCACGCCGCCGAAGCCGGCTTCCGCATCGGCCACGATCGGGGCGAAGTAGTCGATGTCGTCCTTGCCTTCGGACCACTGGATCTGGTCGGCGCGCTGGAAGGTGTTGTTAATGCGGCGCACGACCTGCGGCACCGAGTTGGCCGGGTACAGCGACTGGTCCGGATACATTTCGCCGGCGACATTGGCGTCGCCCGCCACCTGCCAGCCCGACAGGTAGATGGCCTTCAGCCCGGCCTTCACCTGCTGCATCGCCTGGTTGCCGGTCAGGGCGCCCAGGGCGTTGACGTAGGGCTCGTTGTTGACCAGGTCCCACAGCTTCTCGGCGCCGCGCTTGGCCAGGGTGTGCTCGATCTGGACCGAACCGCGCAGGCGCACCACGTCGGCCGCGGTGTAGTTGCGCGTCACGCCCTGCCAGCGCGGATTGCTCTCCCAGTCTTGCTGGAGTTGGGTGATCTGTTGTTCGCGAGTTGCCATGCTGTTTCTCCTGGATGAATAAACGGTTGGGAAGCTGTTGGAATCATCATAGTCCAGTTTGTGCGCAGCACAACAACTCTTATATAAGACATCAAAAGATTTTTTACCCCTTTTATTTCAATAACTTACAATCGTCGTTCCATGATGTGGCATGAAATTTCTCACGATGAGAATTACTGTGCACATGGGTTTGCTGCGCATTTCGTAATGCGGGCGTGGTATTTCGGGATGTGAAATTCACAGGCGGTGACGCCACCCTTTGTTGTAATTTCTCTGGCCTAATAACGTGTTTTATGGAAATAAAGCTTGATGAATTGAATTTATATTGACGAAGATCATGAACGATGCGAACCTGGGCATGTCGTCAATTTCATCAAATAAAGCGTCAAGAAAAACCATGACCCGCACACTCCGCACTGCCCTGCTTCCTCTGCTTCTCGCAGCCGCCAACGCCTCGGCTGGCGTCATCACCATGGACGGCGTGGTGTTCACCACGAGCTACACGGGCAATATCCTGAAGCTGGAGATCGATGCGGCCCGCCGCACCGGCGGGTGGGCGGCCGCTACCGCCATCGATGCGCTCGGCATCAAGACGGTCGGCAGCTTCGACAGCGTGAGCATGACGAGTTCGACGGGCGCTGCCTGGACCCTGTCGAGCGCCGAACTGAATGCCGGCGGCTGCGGCGGCAAGGCCAAAGGCAAGGCAGAAGCAGGCCGCATCTGCTACACCGGCGGCGCCGTGAATCTCGCCGACAACATGATCTTCACCTTTACCTTCGACGGTAGCCCGACGCTCGGCGCGCCGCACCTGAAGGTTCATTTCGTCAACGACGGCGGCGCCAAGATCGGCAGCCTGCTGTCGATGGACTTCCCGTGGCAGGCCCAGACCGTTGCCACGCCGGCACCGGCTCCTGCACCCGCACCGGCTCCTGCACCCGCTCCGGCACCGGCCCCCGCTCCCACGCCGGCACCCGTTCCAGCGCCAGGCCCCGCTCCAGAGCCGGCCCCGGTGGCCGATAACGGCTCGCAGCAAGGCGGCAGCGACAGCGGCGCCACCACCCCATCCCCAGCCACCCCGGAACCGGATCCGGCGCTGCCGGTCACGGTCGACCCGATCCTGGTCCCGCAGCCCGCCCTGGGCACCCCGGTTGGCGACGACGGCCAGGTCGGCGGCGGCCCGGTGATCCCGCCGGCCGATAGCGCATCCGGCGACGTCCCGGAACCGCAGACGCTGGCCATCCTCGGCGCCGGCCTTGCCGGCATCTGCGTGGCGCGCCGCCGCAGGCGTCCGCTGGCCTGAGCCTGCCTTCCCCTTCGAACGGACCGCCCAGCTGCGCCCACCTGAAGGTCAACTTCTTCGGCATCGGTGATCGGCCCGGGCATGATGGGATGGATGGCCGGCAGGTAAATAAAAAGGCGCGTGCCTTGCGGGACGCGCCTTTTTTTTACGGGAGAGCGGGTTACTTGGCCAGCTCGACCCCTTCGCCGAACACCAGCTGGCCGCCGCGCACCCGCACCGGGATCGTGTCCTTCGGCCCGAACCTGCCGGACAGGATGGCCTTGGAGAGCGGGTTCTCGATCTGCTGCTGGATCGCGCGCTTGAGCGGACGCGCGCCGTACACCGGGTCGAAGCCGGCTTCCGCGATCTTCTGCAGGGCTTCCTCGTCGATGTCGAGCTGCATTTCCATCTTGGCCAGGCGCTCTTCCAGGCCGTGCAGCTGGATCCTGGCGATCGCGCCGATGTTCTTCTCGTCGAGGGCGTGGAAGACCACGATCTCGTCGATGCGGTTGATGAACTCGGGACGGAAGTGCCCGCGCACCTCGGCCATCACGGCCAGCTTCACCACCGCCGGCTCGTCGCTGTCCATCGACTGGATCTTGTGCGAACCCAGGTTCGAGGTCATCACGATGACCGTGTTCTTGAAGTCCACGGTGCGGCCCTGGCCGTCGGTCATGCGGCCGTCGTCCAGCACTTGCAGCAGCACGTTGAACACGTCCGGGTGCGCCTTCTCGATCTCATCCAGCAGGATCACGCTGTAGGGCTTGCGGCGCACGGCTTCGGTCAGGTAGCCGCCCTCTTCGTAGCCGACATAGCCCGGCGGCGCGCCGATCAGCCTGGCGACCGAATGCTTCTCCATGAATTCGCTCATGTCGATGCGGATCAGGGATTCCTCGGTGTCGAACAGGAAGGCGGCCAGCGCCTTGCACAGCTCGGTCTTGCCGACGCCGGTCGGGCCCAGGAACATGAAGGAACCATACGGCCTGTTCGGATCCGACAGGCCGGCGCGCGAGCGGCGGATCGCATCCGACACCGCCTCGATCGCCTCGTCCTGGCCCACCACGCGCTTGTGCAGCTCTTCCTCGATGTGCAGCAGCTTGTCGCGCTCGCCCTGCATCATGCGCGCCACCGGAATGCCGGTGGCGCGCGCCACCACTTCCGCGATTTCCTCGGCGCCGACCTGGGTGCGCAGCAGCTTGGGCTTCACGGCTTCGCCATCCGCCGCGCTGGCCGCTTCCTCGGCCTTCTTCAGCTGGGCTTCCAGTTCCGGCAGGCGGCCATACGACAGCTCGGACATGCGGCTGTAGTCGCTCTGGCGCTTCGCTTCCTCGATCTGGTGGCGCACCCGTTCGATCTCTTCCTTGATGTGCGCCGTCCCCTGCACCGCCGCCTTCTCGGCCTTGAGGATTTCCTCGTAATCGTTGTACTCGCGTTCCAGGCGTGCGATCTCCTCGCCGATCAGCTCGAGGCGGCGCAGCGAGGCTTCGTCGGTTTCCTTGCGCACCGCTTCGCGTTCGATCTTCAGCTGGATCAGGCGGCGCTCGAGCTTGTCCATCACCTCCGGCTTGGAGTCGATCTCGATCTTGATCTTGGACGCCGCCTCGTCGATCAGGTCGATCGCCTTGTCCGGCAGGAAGCGGTCGCTGATGTAGCGGTGCGAGAGCTCGGCCGCGGCGATGATGGCCGGGTCGGTGATCTCGACCTTGTGGTGCAGCTCGTATTTTTCCTGCAGGCCGCGCAGGATGGCGATGGTCGCCTCCACGCTCGGCTCGTCGACGATGATCTTCTGGAAGCGGCGCTCGAGCGCGGCATCCTTCTCGACGTACTTGCGGTATTCGTCCAGCGTGGTCGCGCCGACGCAGTGCAATTCGCCCCTCGCCAGCGCGGGCTTGAGCATATTGCCGGCGTCCATCGCGCCTTCGGCCTTGCCGGCGCCCACCATGGTGTGGATCTCGTCGATGAAGACGATGGTCTGGCCCTCGTCCTGGGCCAGTTCCTTCAGCACGGCCTTGAGGCGTTCCTCGAACTCGCCGCGGTACTTGGCGCCGGCCAGCAAGGCCGCCATGTCGAGCGAGAGCACGCGCTTGCCCTTGAGCGAATCGGGCACCTCGCCATTCACGATGCGCTGGGCCAGGCCTTCGACGATGGCGGTCTTGCCCACGCCGGGCTCGCCGATCAGCACCGGATTGTTCTTCGAACGGCGCTGCAGCACCTGGATGGCGCGGCGGATCTCGTCGTCGCGGCCGATGACGGGGTCGAGCTTGCCCTGGCGCGCACGCTCGGTCAGGTCGAGGGTGTATTTCTTCAGCGATTCGCGCTGGCCTTCGGCGTCCTGCGAGTTCACCGACTCGCCGCCGCGCACGGCGGAAATGGCCGATTCCAGGGCTTTCCTGGACAAGCCATTCTCGCGCGCCAGCCGGCCGGCGTCGGACTTGTCCTCGGCGAGGGCCAGCAGCACCATTTCCGAAGAGAGGAACTGGTCGCCGCGCTTCTGCGATTCGCGGTCCGCGAGGTTGAGCAGCGCCACCAGCTCGCGCCCGACCTGCACGTCGCCGCCGGTGCCCGTGACCTTGGGCAGGCGTTCGAGCGCCGACTTGAGCGCGTTGGACAGGGCCCCGACGTTGACGCCGGCGCGCTGCAGGAGGGAACGGGCGCTGCCGTCGTCCTGGTTCAGCAGGGCGACGAGCAGGTGCACCGCCTCGATGTACTGGTTATCGTTGCCGACCGCCAGGCTCTGGGCATCCGCCAGCGCTTCCTGGAGCTTGGTCGTGAGTTTGTCTTGCCGCATGGTCTTGCTCCCTAGTGGTGTTCCTTGGTGAATTCCTAACTGAGGAGCAAAATTGGGATGGCAATCCGCTTTTCAAGATGTGCAATGCTCTGCAGGCGGCTCATGCGACGTCGGACTGCGGCTCGGCGCCCTTCAGGCCGGCCAGGTCACGCACGTTTTTCTGCACCGCGACGACAGCGAACAGGCTCAGCGTGAAAGACATCGCATAGAACCCCTTTTCGCTGGGCGCCAGGGTCGCATTCCACAGGCCGACGGTCAGCAGCAGGACGGCGGAGAGCAGGGAGATCCAGCACATGCCGACATACAGGCCGGTCACCTGCAGGCCTTCGCTGCGGTCGCGCACGGTCTTCTGCAGCGAGACGGCGGCGAACAGGCCATAGAGCAGGAGAGTCAGGTAATAGCCCTTCTCGTTGAGCTGCATCTGGGCGTTCCACAAGCCGATCAGGTAGGCGCTGGCGCCGATCAGGAGCGCGCCCCAGGAAGCGCCCACAAAAGCGGCGGTCGGGCGCTGGGTCGTGTGTGCGGTGGTGTGCATGGCGGGTCCTCGGGTGGATTGAACGAGCCGCCAAGGTAGCACGGGCCTTCAGCCAAACACTTGCGCAAGTGCATTGGTATCGGATGACGATACCATCAGCCGCGCAGGGCGCGCCATGTCGCGAATCCGGCTCCGCAGCACAGCAGCGAGCCGAACAGGTGCAGCGCCGTATGCGCCAGCGCCCATCCATACTGCCCGCGCTGCAGCAGCAGCACCGATTCGCCCGAGAAACTGGAAAACGTGGTCAGGCCGCCGAGGAAGCCCGTGATGGCGAACAGCCGCCACTCGGGTGCGATCGCCGGATGCGCCGTGAAGAAGGCCAGCGCCAGTCCGACCAGGTAGCCGCCGAGCAGGTTGGCGGCCAAGGTGCCGAGCTGTACATGGGCATGCAGGCTGCCGAGCAGGATGGCCAGCCGCCAGCGCAGCCAGGCGCCCAGCGCCGCCCCCGCCCCGACGGCGAGCCAGCTCAAGGGGCAGTTCCCGGCGCCGCCCACCTGGCCTTGGCCGAATCGTCGCTGGCGCGGGCGTCGACCCAGCGCGCGCCCTGCGGGGTCTGCTCCTTCTTCCAGAAGGGGGCGTCGGTTTTCAGGTAATCCATGATGAATTCGCAGGCCGCGAAGGCTTCGCCGCGGTGCGCCGAGGCGCAGGCCACCAGCACGATCTGGTCGAGCGGCGCCAGCGGGCCGACCCGGTGCAGGACCGTCACGCCGAACAGGGCCCAGCGCCGGCGTGCCTGGGCCACGATGTCCTCGAGCGCCTTTTCCGTCATGCCGGGATAGTGTTCCAGCTCCATCTCGGACACGGCGGCGCCCTCGTTCAGCTCGCGCACGGTGCCGACGAAACTCACCACCGCGCCGACCCGGCCGTCGCCTTCGCGCAGGCGGGCGACTTCCAGCGACAGGTCGAAGTCGGCCTGCTGGACCCGGATCTCGGTGCGCGCCGCGGTCCGCGCTGCGGCGCCGGCCGCCGCTTCCAGCGGCGCGTTCACCGGCCGTCCTTCGCTTGGCACAGCAGGAGCTGCTCGATGCGGGTCTCGGTGCGGGCGTCGGCCAGGGCCGGCAGGCCAAGGAGCTCGCGCAGGCCGGCCGTCTGCGATCCCGGCTTCTGGCCCGACTTCAGCGAGCTTTGCAGCACTTCGACCTGCAGCTTGAGGCGCTCGCGCGCGAATTCGGCGCCGCTGTCGATGCCGGCCGCGATCTCGAGGCGCAGCAGCTCGTGCAGCAGGCGCTCGCGGTTCGCTTCCAGCTGGCGCGCATGGGCTTCGCGGCCATTGTCGAGTGCGGCCAGGGCGGCGTCGAAGCGGGCCCGCAGGATCGCCTCATACCCGCCCTCGAGCGGCAGCAGCGCCTCCCAGCGCGCATGCCAATCGGCGGGGTTGGTATGGGCGTCCGGGTTGACCAGCGCCGTCTCCAGCGCCTGGATCAGGCGCAGCTTGTCGCGCACGGCGCCGGCCAGGGCCATGCCGGCGGCGCGCCGCGCCAGATCCGCGTGATGCTGCACGGCTGCGATTGCCGCATGGTAGCGCTTGTCGATGCGCGCTTCGTGGGCGCGCGGCACCGGACCGATCGCCTGCCATTCGGCCGCCGCCTCGCGCAGCAGCTTGCCGGCGCTGGCCGGGGTCGCTTCATGGGCGGCCGCTTCCAGGCGGGCGCACACGGCTTCCTTGGCGGCCTCGTGCGAACGGCGCTCGGCGTCGAGGGCGTGCGCATGTTCCTTGCGCTGGGCAAACAGGGCGTCGCAGGCGGCGCGGAAGCGCTGCCACAGGGCCTGCTCGGCCTTGCGCTCGAGCGGCACGGCGCGTGCATGTTCCTGCCAGCGCCCCTGCAGGCCGCGCAGGGCGTCGACCGCGTGGCGGTCGTGCGGGTCGAGCCCCAGCGCTTCTTCAATCAATTGTTCGCGCACGGACATCTCGCCCTTGCGCTGCTCTTCCAGCGGACGCTGCAAGGTGTTCAAGGCCTGGGAGAACTGCCCGTCGAGACGTTTTTTATCCTTGCGGTCGATGGCGCCCAGATGGCTCCAGGCGGTGCGCAGGCGCTGCACCGTGCCGGAGACGTGTTTCCAGTCGGCGCTGCCATCCTGCAGGCGCACCATCTCGGCCTGGGCTTCCTCGACCAGGGCCTGGGCCCGCGCGGCATTCGCGTGGCGCTCGTCGGCCAGGTGGCGGAAATGGGCGGCGGCCGGCGCGTAGGCCGCGGTGCAGGCGGCGTCGAAACGCTCCCACAGCGAGCGCGGCGCGGCGCCGGACAGGCTGTCGAGGGCCTTCCAGCGCTCGCGCATGCTGCCGACCTTCTTGGCCAGCTCGCTCATCGCCAGGTTCTGGGTCGGCAAGGCCTCCACCGACTTGATCAGTTCTTCGCGGGACACATTGCCGCCCCAGCGCGCCCAGTCGGACAGACGCTTGAGCTCGGCGCGCACATGGGCCAGGCGGTCGGCCTGGGCCTGGGTCAGGCGCATGCCCTTGTCCTTGCTCTCCTTCAGCGACTTGTCGAGTTCGGCGGCCGTGCCGAGCGAGCCCTGCTGCAGGGCCGCTTCCATGGCGTCGAGGCGGTCGAGGAAGTGCTGGTCGGCGCCCTTGTTCTGCGGCTTGGGCGACTTCGGCTGGGCCTCCGGCGGCGCCGGCTTGTGCTCCTGCTTCGCCTTCGGCGCCTCCTGCGGCACGGTGGCGAGCAGGGCCTCGAAACGGCGTTGCAGCTCGGCGCCCGGCGGGCTCGCGGGCAAGGCCGGCAGGCGGCTCCACTCCTTGCGCAGGACCTCGGCCTTCAGTTCGGCTGCCGGCTGGGACTGCCATTGGCCGAGCGCCGCCTCGCGCGCGGCAAGCGCGGCCCGGTCCTGCTCCAGCGTCGCCAGGCTCGCGCCGAGGCGCGCATGCTCGGTGGCGAACTCGGCCACCAACGCGCGCGGCAGCGAGGCGTGTCCCCGTGCGACCAGGGCCGCCGACTGCTCTTCCTGCAGGCTTGCCAGGCGCTGGGCAAAGGCGCCTGGCTCGAGCCCGGCGGTCTCGATCTGGCGCAGGGCGGCCAGGCGGTCGATCATGGCGCGCTGCAGCTGCACCTGGTCTTCCAGGCGCTTGCCGAGCTCGGCGCGGATGGCGTCGAAGTCCGGCGCCAGCTCGGGCGCCTTGATGGCCGCCCATTCGCGGTCGAGTTCGGCAACGTGGTTGGGCGTGAGGAGTTCGTCGTTCAGCAGCGACTGCGCATGCGCCAGGGCGACCTGCCCGCGCCGCAGCTCGGCCTCGTGGTGGCGGATCGCGTCGAGGCGCGACTGCATGAGCTTGGCGACGCGGCGGTCCAGGTTGCGCATGGCGGCATGGACACGCTCGAGCTGCGCACGGCTGTGGACCAGTTCGGCCGCGGCCAGGCGCAGTTCGGAAAATTCGGAGGACAGGATGAAGGCGACGGCGGCTTCTTCGTCGCCGTCCAGGTGCTTGAGCTGTTCGGCCTGCTGCTCGCGCGGGCCGGGTGCGCCGCCCGCCCCCTCACGCGCGGCGGACTGCCCCCGCGCCCCAGGCTGGGCGGCGGCCGGCTGCCCAGCGGTGCCCGGCTGTTCGCCCGGGGCGCCGGCTGGCTTGTCGCCACCTTGCCGCTTGAAAAGGAATTCGAACATGATGAAATCGCACTTCCAAAACCCCCATCATAGCAAAGAACTACGGTGGGGCTTGCCCGGGGCGCCGGGTGCGCAGCGCCGCCGGCGAACTAGTGCGCCGCATAGTGCGGGACCTGCTGCGAAACCGCTACGAAAGGACTTTGCCTGGCAGAACTCCTGGCCATGGCCGCGGCCGGCATCGGCCCGACCGGGCAGCCGCGGTTCTCGCTCTGCCATGCCTCGTGGGCCAGCATCTGGTTGGCGATGGCGAACCAGACCTCGCTCGGCACATGGGTGCGCGCCAGCGGGAACAGCTCGCGTTCCTCGCGCTCTAGGCGTTCGAGCAGCAAGGTACAACAGCGTTCGACGGCCTCGGCAAAGCTGCCATCCTGCACCGCCGCGGCCGCATGCGCATCGGCGCGCGCCTCGATGGCGGCCAGGGTGAGCGCGTCGAGCTCGGCCAGCAGACTACCTGCCGCGCCGGCCCGCCGCAGCGCCGGGATGACGAACTTGTCGAGCTTGCGCCAGTGGCAGCCGTCGAAGGCAAGGCGCAGGGCGTCGCAGGCCAGCTCGAGCTGGCGGCGGGTGGGCTCGGCATGCTGCCGGCCGCCCGCCCGCCAGCGTTCGAGCAGCGCCTGCAGTCCGTGGCGTGCACCCGCCTGTTCGATCGACAGGGCCACCAGCGTATAGGTTGAAGTCAACACCGTTATGTCTCCTCTCGGAATGGCTCCGCCAGCACGCGGTCTCGGCTGTTGCCGAAGCGCGATGGCTGGGGTGGCTTTTATCGGGAACGGCGGCTTGGGTTTATTGGTCTTGCCGGCCGGTGGGAACTCGTAGTGTAGAGAGATGGATCACATCGGGTTTGAGGTGGCGCAAACCCAAACCGGTGGACATTGGAGACTTTTCGGAGGTCGCGATGTCCAATTATTCTTCACCAGGGGCAGGCTCCGGCAGCGTTCGCCTTGCTCCGCCCTGCTCCCCTTTTCATGCCGGCGGCGCTGCTTCCAAAGCGGCCTCGAGCAGGACACCGAAGCGCTCGGGCACGGCATGCGTGAGCCGCACGCCGGCGCAGGCATGCCAGCGCGCGCAGCGTTTCACGGCCGCGGCCACGTCCGCCGCCAGGCGCTCGCTTGGCCGCACGCCCGGCTCCAGCACGATGCTGCGCAACTCGAACTCGCCCGCCTTGCGGTGCGCCTTGGCGTCGACCCGGCCGACCAGGAGGCCGCGGCGCAGGATCGGCAGGGTGAAGTAGCCGTACTGGCGCTTTTCCGCCGGGGTATAGCATTCGAGCCGGTAGTCGAAGCCGAACAGTTCCAGTGCGCGGCGGCGGTCCCAGACGATGGGGTCGAACGGCGACAACAGGGTCGTCAGGCTGGGCTTGAGTGCGCCGTCGGCGGCGCGCGCGGCCAGCTCCGCATGGTCGGGGTGGATGTAGAGGGGCTCACTCCATCCTTCGACCCGGGCGCGCAGCAGCAGGCCGGCGTCGGCCAGCGCCGCCGGGTCCGGGTGGGGCCGGCGGGTGCGGTGGTAGTCGGGAATCCAGGCGGCTTTCGCCAGCCCGAGCGCGCGCACCGCCTGCAGCGCGAAGGTGCGCCGCACCTCCTCCAGGGGCGGGGTCAGGCCGTCGTGCCAGCGCGGATGCACGCGCTCGGCCAGGTCATAGATCCGCTGGAAATTGTGGCGCCGGGCGATCATCAGGTGGCCCGCCGTGAACAGCACCTCGAGGCTGCGCTTTTCCGGCTTCCACTCCCACCAGCCGCCCGCCTTGCCGTCGCTGCGCTCGAAATCCGAG
>Ga0209023_10006238_pt1 | contig 12641 bp, 12 predicted proteins | sample LakOneMetagenome_FD_187468 | JGI IMG/M metagenome (GOLD analysis project Ga0209023, IMG submission 187468) | Freshwater and sediment microbial communities from Lake Erie, Canada (SPAdes) (version 2) | ecosystem: Environmental > Aquatic > Freshwater > Lentic | place: Lake Erie, Canada... | reverse complement strand
TGCGGCAAGGCTATGTGCGCTATCTGCCGGTCGGGCTGGTGGTGGCGGTGCTGATGCTGGTGCAGATGCTGGCCTTGATCGGTGTGCGCAGCGCCGTACAGACGCCGCTGGCCGACAACGCCGCGGTGGCTGCCGACATCCCCAACACCACCTGGCTGGCGCGCGCCCTGTTCACCGAATTCATGCTGCCGTTTGAAGTGGCCGCGGTGATTTTGACGGTCGCGGTGGTGGCTGCGGTGATGTTGACCTTGCGTCGGCGCCCGGGTGCCAAGCACCAAAACCCGGCCGAACAAGTTCGCGCACGCCCGGCCGACCGCGTACGCATGGTGAAGATGGCAGCAGTGCAAGCAGCCACGCAAGCCAAGCCGGAGGAGGGCACGCCATGACCAATCTCATCTCGGCCCTGACCCTGGGCCATTACCTGACGCTGGGCGCGGTACTGTTTTGCATCAGCGTGGCGGGGCTGTTCTTGAACCGCAAGAACGTGATCATGCTGCTGGTGTCGCTGGAGCTGATGCTGCTCTCGGTCAACATCAATTTCGTCGCGTTCTCGCGTTCGCTGGGCGATGCCGCGGGGCAGGTGTTCGTGTTCTTCATCCTGACCGTGGCTGCTGCCGAGGCCGCGATTGGCTTGGCCATCCTGGTCACCTTGTTCCGCAACCGCCGCAGCATTGATGTTGCGGACATTGATAGTTTGAAGGGCTGACCTGATGGATTCGGCAATCCTGATCTCCAAGACCCACCTGTTGCTGGTCGTCTTGCTGCCCTTGATCGGCAGCATCTTGGCTGGCTTGTTTGGTCGCCAAATCGGCCGCGCCGGTGCGCACAGCGTCACCATCCTCGGCGTGGCTGCCAGCTGCGCGCTGTCGGCCCATGTGCTGTGGCAGTTGTTGCAAGGTGCCGCGCCATTCAACGAGAACCTGTACACCTGGCTGCAAGCCGGCGACATCTCGGTCAATGTCGGTTTCATGGTCGACAAGCTGACTGCGATGATGATGGTGGTGGTCACCTTCGTGTCGCTGCTGGTGCACATCTACACCATCGGCTACATGGCCGAAGACGATGGCTACCAGCGCTTCTTCAGCTATATCTCGCTGTTCACCTTCAGCATGTTGATGCTGGTGATGAGCAACAACTTCATGCAGCTGTTCTTTGGCTGGGAAGCGGTGGGCCTGGTGTCGTACCTGCTGATTGGTTTCTGGTACAAGAAACCGACCGCCGTGTTTGCCAACCTGAAAGCCTTCCTGGTCAACCGCGTCGGTGACTTCGGCTTTTTGCTGGGGATCTCGGGCGTGCTGTACTGGATTGGCACGCTGGATTACGCCACCGCGTTCGCCAATGCAGGCGTGATCAAGGACATGACCGTGCAAATCCTGCCCGGGCATACTTGGATGGTGCCCACCGTCATTTGCATCTGCCTGTTCATTGGTGCGATGGGCAAGTCGGCGCAGGTGCCGCTGCATGTGTGGCTGCCCGATTCGATGGAAGGCCCGACCCCCATCTCGGCGCTGATCCACGCCGCCACCATGGTCACCGCCGGTATCTTCATGGTGGCGCGCATGTCGCCGCTGTTCGAGCTGTCGGAAACCGCGCTCAATTTCATCCTGTTCATCGGTGCCACCACCGCGTTCTGGACCGGTTTGATCGGCATGGTGCAAAACGACATCAAGCGCGTGGTGGCGTATTCCACCTTGTCGCAGCTGGGCTACATGACGGTGGCGTTGGGCGTGTCGGCGTATTCGGCGGCGGTCTATCACCTGATGACGCACGCCTTCTTCAAGGCGCTGCTGTTCCTGGGTGCCGGCTCGGTGATCATCGGCATGCACCACGAGCAGGACATGACCAAGATGGGCGGTCTGCGCAAATACATGCCGATCACCCATATCACCATGTGGATTGGCACCCTGGCGCTGGTGGGCACACCGTTCTTCAGTGGCTTCTATTCGAAGGACACCATCATTGAAGCCGCCGCGCATCACGCCGCCGAAAATGCGGGCAGTTTCATCGCCCAATATGCCAACTGGGCGGTGTTGCTGGGTGCGTTTGTCACCAGTTTCTACAGCTTCCGTCTGCTGTATCTGACCTTCTTTGGCGAAGAACGCTTCCGCAACAACCACGCGCACGATGCACATGGCGCGCACGATGATGCGCATCACGATGCACATGGCCATCACGGCGTGCATGTGCCACACGAATCGCCATGGGTGGTGACCGTGCCACTGGTGCTGCTGGCGATTCCGTCGATGCTGATCGGCTTCTTCACGGTTGGTCCGATGTTGTTTGGCACCGATATGCTGGGCCACGTCAAGCAATTGCCGTTCTTCCTCGGCGCCATTGAAGTGCTGCAAGAGAACGACGTGATTGCGGCATTGGCGCACGAGTTCCATGGCCCGGTCGCGTTTGCCCTGCACGGGTTCATGGCGCCGGCCTTCATGCTGGCACTGATGGGCTTCTTCCTGGCCACCTTGCTGTACATGGTCAAGCCGGAATGGCGGGTGGCCATTACCCGCCATTTGGCGTGGCCGATTCGCCTGCTGCAACGCAAGTACTACATGGACGATCTGTGGATTGGCGGGTTTGCCGGCGGTGGTTTGAAGATCGGCAAAGCGTCCAGTTCGATCGACAGCGGGCTGATCGACGGTGCCGTCAACGGCAGCGTCAGCTTCATCGGCATGGTGGCAGCGCTGGCCCGCAGGGTGCAGACCGGCTACCTGTACCACTATGCCTTCGCAATGATTTTGGGTTTGGTCGCGCTGCTGGCGATGGCCAAGTACTACTGGCTGTAAGCCGGTACCGATGACTGGATGGAAACTGCAAGCGTGACCCACTGGCCCCTGCTTAGTTTGTTGATCTGGCTGCCGATTCTTGGCGGCGTGTTCACCCTGATGGCTGGCAACAAGCGGCCGGATCTGGCGCGTTGGATTGCGCTGGGGTTTGCCTTGCTGACCTTCGTGGTGAGCTTGCCGCTGCTCACCGACTTCCAGATGGGGAGCGCGGCGATGCAGTTCGTCGAGCAGCGTGCGTGGATTCCGGCGTATGACATCCAGTACCACTTGGGTGTGGATGGCCTGTCGGTGCCGCTGATCGTGCTGACCACCTTGGTGGGTGCATTGGTGCTGGTGGGCGCATGGGGTTCGGTGAACAAGCGTGTGGCGCAGTACTACGCCAGCCTGATGATTCTGGAAGGCGCGATGATCGGCGTGTTCTGCGCGCTGGACTCGATGCTGTTCTATGTGTTCTTCGAAGCGATGCTGATCCCGATGTTCATCGTGATCGGCGTGTGGGGTGGCCCGCGCCGCATTTATGCGTCGATGAAGTTCTTCCTGTACACCTTCATCGGTTCGGTGTTCATGCTGATTGGCCTGATCTACCTGTATCTGAAGGGCGGTAGCTGGCAGATCGCCGACATGGCCGCGCTGCCGCTCAGCATGACCGAGCAAACTTGGTTGTTCTGGGGCTTCTTTGCCGCGTTCGCGATCAAGGTGCCGATGTTCCCGGTGCACACCTGGTTGCCGGATGCGCACGTGGAAGCGCCCACCGGTGGTTCGGTGGTGCTGGCGGCGATCATGCTGAAGATCGGTGGCTACGGTTTCCTGCGCTTCACCCTGCCGATCGTGCCCGACGCCGGCCACGAATTTGCATGGTTGATGATCGCATTCAGCCTGATCGCCATTGTCTATGTGGGCATGGTGGCGCTGGTGCAGGCCGACATGAAGAAGCTGATCGCGTACTCGTCGGTCGCGCACATGGGCTTCGTGATTCTGGGCACCTTCATCGCATTTGCGCTGGTGCGTGACCAGAACCTGGGCGATGCCGCACGCCTCGGTTTGCAGGGCGCCATGGTGCAGATGATTTCGCACGGTTTCATTTCCGGTGCGATGTTCTCCTGCGTGGGCGTGTTGTACGACCGCATGCATACCCGCATGATCAAGGACTACGGCGGAGTCGCCAAGGTCATGCCGTGGTTCGCGCTGTTCTGGGTGTTCTTCGCCATGGCCAATTGCGGCCTGCCGGGTACCAGCGGTTTCGTGGGTGAATTCCTGGTGGTGTTGGCCAGCTTCCAGCAGAACCCGCTGATCGGTTTGGGTGCAGCCTTGACCTTGATCATCAGTGCGGCGTATTCGCTGTGGCTGACCAAGCGGATCATCTGGGGCGAGGTAGGCAACGCGCACGTGGCCGAGCTCACCGACATCAACGCACGCGAATGGATCGTGCTGGGCGTGTTCGCTGCCTTTACCCTGGCGCTGGGGGTGTATCCCAAGCCGCTGACCGATTTGATGGAGCCGTCCATCGCGCAACTGGCGGGTCAGCTCGCCGCGACCAAACTTTAAGGACATGACGACGATGCAGGCCACTCTCGCCATGCCGGCAGTCACCCAATTGCTGCCGCTGATTCCCGAACTGGTGCTGGTCGGCGCCGCGTTTGGATTACTGATGCTGGATCTGTTCCTGAAGGACAGCCAGCGCGTGTTCACCCATGTGTTGTCGGTGCTGGCGCTGTTGCTGGTGGCCGGTTTGATTGCGTGCGGCGTGGGTGTGGGCGATGACACCAGCGTGCTCAACAACATGTTCGTGCGCGACACCATGGCCGATGTGCTGAAAATCAGTACCTGCCTGATTTCCGCAGTGGCCTTGCTGTTTGTGTGGCCGTACCTGCGTGATCGCGGCCTGTACAAAGGCGAAGTGTCGGTGCTGGTGCTGTTTGCGGTCCTCGGCATGCTGCTGCTGATCTCGGCCGGCAGCCTGATCATGGTGTATCTGGGCCTGGAGCTGCTGGCGTTGAGTTCGTACGCGCTGGTGGCCGTGGACCGCGACAGCAAGTTGGCGTCGGAAGCGGCGATGAAGTACTTCGTGCTGGGCGCGCTGGCCTCGGGCTTGCTGCTGTACGGCATGTCGTTGGTGTATGGCGCCACCGGCAGCCTGGATCTGGCCACCATTCGCGAGGCCGCCCCCGGCGTGGCGCAGCCCATGCTGCTGCTCACCGGCGTGGTGTTCATGATCGCCGGCATCGCCTTCAAGTTTGGCGCAGCGCCGTTCCATATGTGGCTGCCCGACGTCTATCACGGCGCACCCACACCGATCACCTTGTTCATTGGTTCCGCGCCCAAACTGGCGGCGTTTGCCATGGTGGTGCGCCTGCTGGGCTTTGGGGCTTCGCCGCTGGCTGCGCAGTGGCAGCCGATGTTGGCGGTACTGGCGGCATTGTCGCTGGTGCTGGGCAATGTCATCGCGTTGATGCAGACCAATCTCAAGCGCATGCTGGCGTATTCCACCATCTCGCATGTCGGCTTTTTGTTCCTCGGCCTTGCCGGCGGCGGCGCCGAAGGCTATGCCGCTTCGATGTTCTACGCGATCAGCTACGCGTTGATGGCGACCGCCGCGTTCGGGGTGATCGTGCTGTTGTCGCGCCGTGGGTTCGAGGCCGACAACATCGACGACTTCAAGGGCCTGAACGCGCGCGACCCGTGGAGTGCCGGCATGGTGCTGTGCGTGATGGCCTCGCTGGCCGGTATCCCGCCGTTCCTCGGCTTCTGGGCCAAACTGGCGGTGCTGCGTGCGGCGATCCATGGCGGCATGCTGTGGCTGGCCATCGTCGGCGTGGTGTTCGCGGTGATCGGTGCGTTCTACTACCTGCGCGTGATCAAGGTGATGTATTTCGATGAACCCGTCGGTGAGCCCGTGCTGCCGCGTGATGACCGCCTGCTGCGCCTCGTGTTTGCTGTCAATGCACTGGGGCTGTTGGTGCTGGGGATGTTCTGGAGCCCGCTGATGGCGTGGTGCCAGGCCGCGTTCACCGGTTGATTCAAGCCTGGCGGGCAGCTTCAGCGGTTGCACTTTGCATGGACGGCGGCTAAGGTGACGGCTGCCGTTCATTGGATGAACACCTGCTCGCATGTCGTCGCCTGCCGATGAACTCGACATCGCCATCCTGCGCCAGCTTGCCGACACGCAGCAGGCCAGCCAGCGTGATTTGGCGCGCCGCGCCGGGGTGTCGTTGGGCAGCCTCAACTATGCCCTGCGCGCCTTGATCGACAAGGGTTGGGTCAAGGTCGGCAATTTTGGCCGCAACCCCAACAAGCTGGGGTACGCCTATCTGCTGACACCGCATGGATTGGACGCCAAGGCGCGGCTCACCCGTGCGTTCCTGGCGCGCAAATTGCGCGAATACGACAACCTGCATCTGGAAATCCAGCGTCTGCAAGCCGAAATCGAAACCGAAGCCGAAGCCGCAACCGGGCAGGGCAGTGCCAGCCACGGGGGCAGCGCCGAATGACCGCGCCGGTCGCCGTGCAACGCAATCAAACCGCCCATTGGTATTGCGTGCATACCAAGCCGCGTGCGGAAGCACAGGCGTTGGAGCATTTGCAGCGGCAGGCGTTTGAATGCCTGCTGCCGCGCATCCAGCACAGCGTGCTGCGTGGCGGCCGCCGCCAGCGCGTGGTGGAGCCGCTGTTTCCGCGGTACTTGTTTTTGCGCGCCAACCCGGAACAGCAAAGCCTGGCGGCAGTGCGTTCCACGCGTGGCGCACTGGGCCTGGTGCGGTTTGCCAATCTGCCCGGCATCGTGCCGCAAAGCTTGATCGACGGCCTGCACCGCGATACCGATGCGCAAGGTGTCATCGTGCAAGCCGACGCCCACCCGCAACCGGGTGATGCGGTGACCGTCATTGCCGGTGCATTGGCGGGTCTGCGCGGCGTGTATTGGCAGATGCGTGGCGACCAGCGCGCCGAGGTATTGCTGCAACTGCTGGGCGGCGCGCAACGCGTGCTGCTGGCGCAGGAAAGTTTGCAAAAAGCAGGGCCTGCCCAGCTGTCATAAACGGCCGGCTTCGCACAATCCATGCCCCACGGCCCGACGGACACGCCGATGCAACCGTAGGGCGGTAGCGTGCCAAACACGGGATCAACCTTTCGATGATGACACTTTCCAACACCCGCATCGCCCTGATCGGCCTTGGCTACGTTGGCCTGCCGCTGGCGGTGGAATTTGGCAAACGCTATCCCACCGTGGGCTTCGATATTCGTGCCGCCCGTGTCGAAGAACTGCGGCGCGGCCACGACAGCACGCTGGAAGTGGAGCCCGACTTGCTGGCCCAGGCCACGCAGCTCGATTTCACCCATCAACTGGCCGACATTGCCCAGTGCACTGTCTATATCGTCACCGTGCCCACCCCGATCGATGCCGCCAAGCGTCCCGACCTGACCCCGCTGGTCAAGGCCTCCGAAGCCATCGGCAGCATCCTCAAGCGCGGCGACACCGTGATCTACGAATCCACCGTGTATCCCGGCTGCACCGAGGAAGTCTGCGTGCCCATCCTGGAGCGCGTCTCCGGCCTGCGCTTCAATGTCGATTTCTGCGTCGGCTACAGCCCCGAACGCATCAACCCCGGCGACAAGGCCCACCGCGTCACCAATATCCTCAAGGTCACCTCCGGCTCCACCCCGGCAACCGCCGACTTTGTCGATGCCCTGTACGCCAGCATCATCACCGCCGGCACCCACAAAGCCCCCACCATCAAGGTGGCCGAAGCCGCCAAGGTCATCGAAAACACCCAGCGCGACCTCAACATCGCCCTGGTCAACGACCTGGCCATCCTGTTCAACAAACTCGGCATCGACACCCTGGACGTGCTGGAAGCCGCCGGCACCAAATGGAACTTCCTGCCGTTCCGCCCCGGCCTGGTGGGCGGCCACTGCATCAGCGTGGACCCCTATTACCTGACCCACAAGGCGCAGGAAGTGGGCCACCACCCGCAGGTCATCCTGGCCGGCCGCCGCACCAACGACGGCATGGGCGCCTACGTGGCCGACCAGGTCATCAAGCTGATGGTGCGCAAGGGCATCAACCCGGTGAATGCCCGCATCCTGATCCTGGGCCTGGCCTTCAAGGAAAACTGCCCGGACCTGCGCAATACCCGCGTGGTGGACATCGTTGCCGCCCTGCAGGGCTACAACGCCCGCGTGGACGTGCACGACCCGTGGGTGGATCCCGCCGAGGCCCGGCACGAATATGGGCTGACGCCGATCGCGAAGCCGGAGCAGGGCCGCTACGACGCGGTCGTGCTGGCGGTGGGGCATGACCAGTTCCGCCAGCTGGGCGGGCAAGGCGTGCGTGCGTTCGGCAAGGCTGAGGCCAATGTCGTCTATGACGTGAAGTACGTCCTGCCGCGGGATGCGGTGGATGGACGTTTGTGAAACAATCGAATTTGCATGAATAATCGGAATAAATCCGATTATTCGCTCATTCTTTAAGAACGATGGACGCCACACTCGCCCGCTTCGGAACGGTCCCCTTCAGTCACGGTGCCCTGCTGCCGCTGCTGAAGGACTACCGGCGCCCGAACGACAAGATCGCCGAATGGCTGCGGCAGGGCGTGCTGTTGCCGCTCAAGCGTGGCCACTACGTGCTGGGCGATGCCGGGCGCGCGCCCAGCCTGCCACTGGTGGCCAACCACCTGTACGGCCCCTCCTGCGTCTCGCTGGACCATGCGCTGGCCTGGCACGGGCTGATCCCCGAGCGCGTGCACGAAATCACCTCCGTCTGCACCGGTCGCGGCCGCGTGATCGACAACGTATTGGGGCGCTTCTCCTACACCCGGCTGCCCGCCGACGTGTACCCCTGCGGCATCACCCAGGCCAGCGCCTCGGCGCAGGAAACCTTCCTGATCGCCTCACCGGCCAAGGCGTTGTGCGACAAGGTCCTGCTGACGCCCGGGCTGCGCGCCACCAGCCGTGCCGCCATGCAACGCTTCCTGTTCGAAGACCTGCGGCTGGACGCCGCCGCCTTGGACAACCTGGACCTCGACGTCATCCGCGCCTATGCCGCCTGCGGCCGCAAGACCGCGCAACTGCGCGCGCTGCTGCAGTGCGTGGAGGCGGCGCGGTGAACGTGGTCGAGCAGATGCTAGCGCGCTATCCCGCGCAGGAACGCGAACACGCCCTGCGCGAAGTGATGCAGGAAGTCGCCCTGGCCGGCCTGCAACGTGGCGGCTTCTTCGACAAGGCCGCGTTCTACGGCGGCACCTGCCTGCGCATCTTCCACGGCCTGCCCAGGTTCTCCGAAGACCTCGATTTCTCCCTGCTCACCCCGGACCACGCCTTCACCCTGGCACCGTACTTCGACGCCATGCGCAGTGAGTTCGCTGCCTTCGGATTCGAGGTGACCATCACTGCCCACGCGAAATCGGTGGAATCGGCGGTGGTCTCCGCCTTCGTGAAACAGGGCACCTCGATCTACGACGTGCAGGTGCGCGGCCAACGCACGCTCAAGATCAAGTTCGAAGTGGACACCCAGCCGCCCCCGGGTTTCGCCACCGAGGAACGCCTGCTGCTCCAGCCATACTCGTTTTATGCCAAGTGCTACGCATTGCCGGACCTGCATGCCGGCAAGCTGCACGCCCTGCTGTTCCGCAAGTGGAAGCACCGGGTCAAGGGCCGCGACTGGTTCGACTTCGAATGGTATGTACGCAACGCGGTGCCGCTGCACCTGGCGCACTTAGAACAGCGTGCCCGCCAGAGCGGCGACTGGAACGGGGACGTACTGGATGCCGCGGCATTCCAGCGCCTGCTGCAGCAGCGCATCGAGACCCTGGACATCGAGCAGGCCCGCGCCGACGTGCGCCCCTTCCTGCGCGATGCCCGCGCGCTGGCGATCTGGTCGCCGTGGTATTTCCGCGACCTGGCGGACAAGGTGGTGTGCATATGAACCTCCTCGTTACCGGTGGTGCCGGCTACATCGGCAGCCATACCTGCGTGCGCCTGCTGGAGGCAGGACACGATGTCACCGTCATCGACAACCTGTGCAACAGCTCCCCCATCGCGCTGGAACGCGTGCAGGAACTGGCCGGGCGTTCTTTGCGCTTCGTGCAGGGCGACATCCGCAACCGTGCAGACCTGGACAAGGCCTTCGAGGGCGGCATCGATGCGGTCATCCACTTCGCCGCGCTCAAGGCGGTGGGCGAAAGCGGCGAACAGCCGTTGGCCTATTTCGACAACAACATCGGCGGCACCATCACCCTGATGCAGGCGATGGAGGCGCATGGCGTCGAGCGTCTGGTGTTTTCCTCGTCGGCCACCGTGTACGGCGAGCCCGACAGCGTTCCCGTCCGCGAGGACGCACCGCTGCGCGTCACCAATCCCTACGGCCGCACCAAGCTGGCGATGGAGCAGCTGATCGGCGACTGGTGCGCGGCGCGGCCGCAGGCAAGCGCGGTGCTGCTGCGCTACTTCAATCCGGTCGGCGCCCACCCCAGCGGGCGCATCGGCGAGGACCCGCGCGGTGTGCCCAACAACCTCATGCCCTACATCGCCCAGGTGGCGGTCGGCCGGCGCGATCGGCTGCAGGTCTTCGGCAACGACTATCCGACCCCGGACGGCACCGGCGTGCGCGACTACCTCCACGTGATGGATCTGGCCGAGGCGCACCTGATGGCGGTGGACTATGCCGCCGCACATCCGGGTTGCGAGCGGTTCAACTTGGGGACCGGCCGTGGCTGTTCCGTGCTTGAGCTGGTCGCAGCGTTCGAGCTGGCCAGTGATCGGCGCGTGCCTTTGGACTTCGCGAGTCGCAGGGCAGGGGATGTGGCCGAATTGACAGCGAACCCCGGCGAGGCCAATGCGCGCCTGGGGTGGGTCGCACGTTACGGCATCGATCGCATGTGTGGGGATGCATGGCGTTGGCAGCGGGCCAATCCTGCAGGCTTCGCTGCTGAATGACGGTGCACGAAATGGACTCGTTCGATACGCAGTTTTACCCGGGTAGCGATGTGCAGATCACTGCCATCGGGGGTATTTGCATCTGGCAAGACGGCGTAACCTCTCCCTGATCCCGGCCACCTGAGAAGTAGAGCTTTCTGGCATCTTTCCGTCAGGAGGTTCCATGAAGAAGTCAAATCCACCGATGGGACGGCCTTGCATCTGGAAGATGGCGTATGCGTGCGGCATCGGCCGACGCCAAGCGACGCCGACGCGTGCGCCTGCCCCGGATCGAGCGGGAAGACACCGGCACCGCACAATCTGCATAATGTTGCGCTGCCACAGCGCGGCCCGCCGCACTCCCGAACCGCAACCAAGCGAAGCCGCATGACCGACACGCCGCCCGACCTCGCTTCCGCCCGCATCGCCATCGTCGGCCTGGGCTACGTTGGCCTGCCGCTGGCGGTGGAGTTCGGCAAACGCTATCCGACCATCGGCTACGACATCCACGCCGCCCGCATCGCCGAACTGCGCCAGGGCAGGGACAGCACCCTGGAAGTCGAGCCCGAACTACTGGCCCAGGCCACGCGGCTGGGCTTCACCGACAACCTGCGGGACATCGCCGCCTGCAACGTCTACATCGTCACCGTGCCCACCCCGATCGATGCCGCCAAGCGCCCGGACCTGACCCCGCTGGTCAAGGCCAGCGAAGCCATCGGCAGCGTGCTGAAGCCCGGCGACACGGTGATCTACGAATCCACCGTCTATCCCGGCTGCACCGAGGAGGTCTGCGTCCCCATCCTCGAACGCGCCTCCGGCCTGCATTTCGAAGCCTCCGCCCTTCCCCCTCTCCCGCAAGCGGGAGAGGGCCGGGGTGAGGGCGCCCCCGACGCGAAGACTTTCGCCATCGGCTACTCCCCCGAACGCATCAACCCCGGCGACAAGGCCCACCGCGTTACCAACATCCTCAAGGTCACCTCCGGCTCCACCGCGGACACCGCCGACTTCGTCGATGCCCTCTACGCCAGCATCATCACCGCCGGCACCCACAAGGCGCCCAGCATCAAGGTGGCGGAAGCGGCCAAGGTCATCGAGAACACCCAACGCGACCTCAACATCGCCCTGGTCAACGACCTGGCCATGCTGTTCAACAAGCTGGGCATCGACACCCTGGACGTCCTGGAAGCGGCCGGCACCAAATGGAACTTCCTGCCGTTCCGCCCCGGCCTGGTCGGCGGCCACTGCATCAGCGTGGATCCGTACTACCTGACCCACAAGGCGGCGCAGGTGGGCCATCACCCGCAGGTCATCCTGGCCGGGCGCCGCACCAACGACGGCATGGGTGGCTACGTCGCCGACCAGGTGCTCAGGCTGATGGTGCGCAAGGGCATCAACCCGGTTGGCGCCCGCATCCTGGTGCTGGGCCTGGCGTTCAAGGAAAACTGCCCGGACCTGCGCAACACGCGCGTGGTGGACATCGTGCATGCGCTGCAGGGCTACAACGCCCAGGTGGACGTGTTCGACCCATGGGTGGATGCCGCGGAGGCAAAGCACGAATACGACCTGACCCCGGTGACCGATCCGGAGCAGGGCGCCTACGACGCCATCGTGCTGGCGGTGGGGCACGACCAGTTCCGCGCGCTCGGCGGTGACGGCGTGCGCGCATTCGGCAAGCCCGCAGGCAGCGTGGTGTTCGACGTGAAGTACGTGCTCCCGCGCGAGTCGGTGGATGCGAGGCTTTGAGATGAGGCAGATACGTCGGCTTAAGGCCTCGCGATGATGGCTCCGTAGATGCTGAAACTGCGTCTTCCACGCCTGCCGCAAGCCCTGCTCCTGCGGCGCGCTGCACTGGCCTACCTGATCATCTGGGTATTGTCGCCGCCCTTGGCCTATGGCACCACTTGGCGCGTGCTGGCGGTGATGGCGATGCTGCTGTGGATGGCGCTG
>Ga0209023_10006237_pt1 | contig 12642 bp, 11 predicted proteins | sample LakOneMetagenome_FD_187468 | JGI IMG/M metagenome (GOLD analysis project Ga0209023, IMG submission 187468) | Freshwater and sediment microbial communities from Lake Erie, Canada (SPAdes) (version 2) | ecosystem: Environmental > Aquatic > Freshwater > Lentic | place: Lake Erie, Canada... | reverse complement strand
CTGGCCCGGTTCGCGGCCCAGACCTGGGAAACCCTGCCCAAGCCGTTCCGCCGCTATGCCTATGGTCCGGTCTGGCGGAACGAGAAGCCCGGCCCCGGTCGCTTCCGCGAGTTCTGGCAGTGCGACGCCGACACCGTCGGCTCGGACCGGCCTGAGGCCGACGCCGAGATCATCGCCATGGGCTGCGAAGGCCTGCGCGCCGCCGGTCTGGACGCCGGCCAGGCCCAAATCCGCGTTTCGAACCGCAAGCTTTTCGACGGCCTGTTCGACGCCGGCGGCGTGACCGAGGCCGGTCAGCGACTGACCGCCCTGCGCGCTATCGACAAGTTCGACCGCCTGGGCTGGGAGGGCGTGGTCCAACTGCTGGGCGAAGGGCGTCTGGACGACTCGGGCGACTACACCAAGGGCGCCCAACTGCCCGCCAAGGTCACGGCCGCCATCGAGGCCTTCCTGGCTTCGGCCAATACCCCTGGCCTGTCGCGGGCCGAGACGCTGGACGCGGTCGCACGCTCCGGCGACCTCGGCGCGGCGGGCGAGGCGGCGCTGAATGAACTGGCCGCCATCGACCGGGCGCTGGCCGCCATGTCGGTCGGTCAGGACGCCGTGAAGTTCGATCCGACCATCGTGCGCGGCCTGGAATATTACACCGGCGCCGTGTTCGAGGCCGAGCTGCTGCTGGACACCGTGGACGACAAGAGTCGGCCGGTCCGCTTCGGCTCCATCGGCGGCGGCGGCCGTTATGACGATCTGGTCGCCCGCTTCACCGGCCAGAGCACGCCGGCGACCGGCTTCTCCTTCGGCGTCTCGCGCCTCGCCTCGGCCCTGCGCGCCGCCGGACGCGGCGCAGAGGACGCCGTTCGCGGACCAGTCGTGGTCATCGTCTTCTCCGAAGACGACATGGCCCACTATCTGACCGCCGTCGCCGAACTGCGCGCCGCCGGGATCGCCGCCGAGCTCTATCTGGGTCGCGCCGGCATGAAGGCGCAGATGAAATACGCAGACCGGCGCGGAGCCCCGGCTGTCGTCATCCTGGGCGGCGATGAGATCGCCGCCGGCGAGGTCACGATCAAGGATCTGGACGCCGGCCGCGCCGCCGCCGCCGCCATCACGGACAACGACGCCTGGAAGGCGGAACGCCCCGGCCAGATGAAAGTCCCCCGCGAAGGCCTGGTCGCCGCCATCAGGTCCATTATCGAATAAGCTTCGATAATGACTGGTTCCTGAAATGGGTTATCAGTGATAAGTCGAAGAAAGTTCGACTCTTGCCAAACCGGCCGTTGACGACCGACCGGCCCTTGCGTCAAATGACCTCACTCGAGGGCAAGCGTTGCTCAAGCGCGCAGCACTCGAAGGCGTTTCGGGGAGGAAACGTCCGCTCTTTAAAGAGCGCGAAAGCCCGCTGCGATGTATCCCCCGCAGCGGGCTTTTTCGCGTCTGAAGCCCAGAAAAACTCCTCTGAAACCTCGACAAATTCTTGATACGGCGTCGAGATCGAGCAGCCCGGTCTCGATATGAAAAAAGGCCGGGGCGAACCCCGGCCTTTCGATTCTCGAACAAGCGTCGCCTTACCAGAGACGGACGCGCTCCTCGGGCGTCAGATAGTATTTCGTGCCCGGTTGGACGTCGAAGGCGTCGTACCAGGCGTCGACGTTGCGCAGCGGGCCGATGACGCGGAACTGTGCGGCCGAGTGCGGGTCGGTGGCGACCTGCTGCTTCAGCGCCTCGTCGCGATACTTCGACTGCCAGACCTGGGCCCAGCCATAGAAGAAGCGCTGGTCGCCGGTCGCGCCGTCCAGAACCGGCGCCGGCTGGCCGTTCAGCGACAAGTGATAGGCCTCGAGACCGACGGCCACGCCAGACGCGTCACCGATGTTCTCGCCCATCGTCAGGCCAGGGTTGATGTGATAGCCGGCGATCGGTTCGTAGGTCGCATATTGCGCGCCCAGACGCGCCGTCAGGGCCTCGAAGTTGGCCTTGTCTTCCGGCGTCCACCAGTTGCGCAGCACGCCGTCGCCATCGGACTTGGAGCCCTGATCGTCGAAGCCGTGGCCGATCTCGTGCCCGATCACGCCGCCGATGCCGCCATAGTTGACCGCCGCATCGCCATTCGGATCGAAGAAGGGCGGCTGCAGGATTGCGGCTGGGAAGACGATCTCGTTGTTGGCCGAGTTGTAGTAGGCGTTGACGGTCTGCGGGGTCATGCCCCACTCCGACTTGTCGACCGGCTCGTTCAGACGGGCCAGATCATAGTTCCACTCGAACAGGCCGCGGCGCTCGGCGTTGCCGACCAGGTCGTTCGCGCGGATGTCCAGACCGGAGTAGTCGCGCCACTTGTCGGGATAGCCGATCTTGACGGTGAACTTGCGCAGCTTCTCCTGCGCCGCCGCCTTGGTCTCGGTCCCCATCCAGGTCAGGTTGTCGATCCGGTGCGACAGGGCGGTGCGCAAATTGGCGACCAGTTCTTCCATTTTGGCCTTGGATTCGGCCGGGAAATACTGGGCGACGTAGAGCCGGCCCGTGGCCTCGCCCAGCGACCCTTCGGCGAAGGAGATGGCGCGCTTTTCGCGGGTGCGCTGCTCAGGCTGACCCGACAGATCGCGCGAACGGAACTCCCATTGGGCGTCGGCGAAGCGTTTTGACATGAGGGGCGCCATGTCGTCGGCGGTGTGGAAAGCCTGCCAGGCCTGCAGCAGTTCGACCGGCGTCTCGGCGTAGATGGCCGCGATCTTGGGCATGGCCGTGTCCTGGCGCACAATCAGGCGCGGCACGCCACCCAGCTTGGCCGCATCGTAGTAGGCCTGCCAGGCGAAGCCCGGCGCGTCCTCGGCCAGTTTGGCGATGGTGAACTCGTTGTAGGTCCGGTCGCGGTTGCGGTTCTCCACCGGGGTCCAGTGGGCCTCGGCGATCTTGGTTTCCAGCGCGACGATCTGGGCGGCGGTCTCGGTCGGGTTGGTCCAGCCGATCATCTCCAGCATCCGGCCGACATAGGCCTGATACTTCTCTTTCTTGTCGGCGAAACGGGCGTCCAGATAATAGTCGCGGTTCGGCAGGCCGATGCCCGACTGGCCCGTCGAGACGACGTAGCGGGTCGGTTGCTTGGAATCGATCGTGATGCCGGTGCCGAAGAAGGACGAGCCGAAGCGGCCGGCCGTCTGGCCCATATAAACGGCCATCTTGTCGTGGCTGTCGACGGCGCGGATCGCGGCCAGATAGGGTTGCAGCGGCTGGGCGTCCAACTGCTCGATGCGCGCCTCGTCGATGTAGGAGCGATAGGCGTCGGCGACCTTGGCCTCGTCCGATCCGGGCGCCAGGTCGGTGCGGTTGGCCAGGCCCAGCACCAGTTCCTTCATGCGGTTGTCCGACAGTTCGCGCAGCAGGGCGAACGAGCCGTAGCTGGTGCGGTCCGACGGAATGACCAGCTTTTCCAGCGCCTTGCCGTTGGCGTATTGGAAGAAGTCGTCGCCCGGCTTCACCGAGGTGTCGCGGCCGGCCATGTCGAAGCCCCAGGTTCCGTAGCGGGGCGCCTCGGTGCCCTGCCAGCCGGCTGCCGTCTCTTCGCCCGAGAACAGCGAAACGATGGTGCAGGCGTCGTCGATGCAGGCGTGGTCGTGACCGATATCCTGAGCCAGAACCGTGCTGGCGGGCAGAAGAAGGGCGCCGACGGCGGCCCCGATAAGCAGACGTTTCATCACTATGTCCCTGTTCCCACCCGGCATTTGGATGGTTCGGCGCCGACCCTAGTCCGGCGAGGGGGGGTGTCGCCTTAAAAAAAGTTCATGATTCCGATGCGGCCTCTCGCCACAGCGCCGGGATCAGGGTCAGATACGCCGACGCGAGGAGGGCGGATGCACGGTCAGGGCGGCGACTATAAGGATCTGGTGGTCTTTCTGGCGGCCGCCGGCGTCATCGTGCCCCTGGTCAATCGGCTCAAGGTCAGCCCCGTCCTGGGCTTCCTCGCTGCGGGCGTTTTGCTGGGGCCGGACGGCCTGGGTCGGTTCGCGCAAAGCCTGCCCTGGCTGTCGTGGCTGACCATCGGCGATCCGCGCCAACTGGCGCAGCTGTCGGAACTGGGCGTCGCCTTCCTGTTGTTCATGATCGGTCTGGAGCTGTCGTGGGAGCGGCTGCGCGCCATGCGTCGGCTCGTGTTCGGCCTGGGGCTGATGCAGGTCGTCGTCTGCACCGCCGTGCTGGCGGGCGGCTTCATGCTGATGGGGCAGACCTTGGCCAGCGCCGTGGTGCTGGGCATGGGCCTTGCCCTGTCCTCGACGGCTGTGGTCATGCCCGTCCTGGCCGAGCGAGGGCGGTTGAAGGGGACGGTCGGCCGTTCCACCTTCGCCATCCTGCTGGCTCAGGATCTGTCGGTCGCCCCGATCCTGATCACCGTCACCGTCCTGGCGGCCCTGGCCCAGCAGGGCGGCGCGCTGGATCCGGCGATTCTGGGTCGCGCCCTGTTCACCCTGGTTCCGGCCGCCATCGGCCTGGGTCTGATGGTGCTGCTGGGACGCGTGGTGCTGCGGCCGATGTTCCGATCGGTGGCCAAGGCGCGCAAGGCCGACCAAGGCGGCGAACTGTTCGTCGCTGCCTCCCTGCTGGTGGTGGTCGGGGCCGGTCTCGCCGCCCAGGCCAGCGGCCTGTCGATGAGCATCGGCGCGCTTCTGGCCGGCGTGCTGCTGGCCGAGACAGAGTTCCGGCGCGAAGTCGAGGTTTCCATCGAACCGTTCAAGGGGCTTCTGCTGGGCGTCTTCTTCGTCGGCGTCGGCCTGGGTCTGGACCTGGACGCCATCGCCGCCGATCCGGTCGGCGTCTTCGGCCTGGCCCTGGCCCTCACGGTCCTGAAGACCGGCGTCATTTTCAGCCTGGCGCGTTTCTGGGGCCTGGGCGCCCGCCCGGCGCTGGAGACGGCGCTCGTTCTGGCGCCGGCGGGCGAGTTCGCCTTCGTGGTCTTCGCCACCGGCCTGGTCGAAGGCCTCGCGCCGCCGCAGCTGACCAACACCGTGGCCCTGTCGGCGACCGTCAGCATCTTTTCGATCCCCCTGCTCGCCCTGCTGGGTCAGAAGCTGGCGCGCAAGTCGTCCGCCGCAGGCCAGCCTGTCGAGCTTCCAAAGCTGGAGGCGGCCGACGGCGCGGTCATCATCGTCGGCTTCGGGCGCGTCGGCCGGTTGATCGGGGAAATGCTGAAGGCGCACGATCAGCCCTTCATCGCCCTGGACACAGATGCGGGCGCCGTCGCTAAGGGCCGACGTGACGGATTCGATGTCTTCTATGGCGATGCGGGGCGGCGCGAGATGCTCCAGCACTGCGGCGTCCAGTCCACCCGCGCCCTGATCGTCACCATGGACGCGCCGACCAAGGTGGACGAAGTCGTCACCACGGCGCGGTCGATGCGCGACGACCTGATCCTGATCGCCCGCGCTCGCGACGATCAGCACGCCATTCGGCTGTATGGACTGGGCGTCACCGACGCCGTGCCGGAGACGACCGAGGCCAGTCTGCAGCTCGCCGAAAACACCCTGGTCGATCTGGGTGTGCCCATGGGGCTGGTGCTCGCCTCGGTCCACGAACGTCGCGATCAGTTTCGCAAGGCCTTCCAGTCGGCCATCCCGATCGAGCGTCGCAATCGCCCCAGCCGCGCGCTGCGCCGCACGCTACGCCCGGCGCGCGTCGACCCAGCGCCGGAGTAAGGGAAGCCCCTTACAGAACGTCGCCGGACCCATTTTCGTCATGGTTCCGTGATGCAAGCGCCGCTCTCCATGACTGCATCTGCGGAGCAGAAGCGCCCTTTCGGTTCGATCCAAGGGCTCAGATATTCATTCGAGGTCGCTGCCGGGCCCGCCCCGACCAGAGACCGAAAGTAGAGTAAAAGCCTGATTATATGACAGATACCGTCGCCTCCCTCGCTGTCGAGCCCCGCTTGAACCGCCGTCAGGCCGCCAAGATCCGCACGCGACAAAAGGTTCTGGACGCCGCCCGCTCGCTCTTCGCCGAGCGCGGCTATGAGCCGGCCACGATCCGCGACATCGCCAAGGGCGCGGGCATGTCCACCGGCGCCGTCTTCGCCAACTTCCAGGACAAGGCCGAACTGTTCGAAGCGGTCCTGACCGAGGATATGACGCGTCTGGCCGAGGTGGTCGAGGCCGCAGCGCCCGAAGGCGAGCCCGTCCGCCAGCGCCTGGTCAGCGCGCTGAGCGCCGGCTACCACTCGTCGCTGGACCAACTGCCCCTGTTCCAAGCCATCGTCGCCCGCTCGTGGTTCCAGCCCCTGGCCGCCGAAATGCGCGCCCGCGCCGCAACCAAGAACCTGCTGCTCGCCATCAGCAACATCCTTCAGGATGCGGTGGCCAAGGGCGAGCTGTCCAAGAACGCCGACAGCCGCCTGCTGGTCGAGCTGATCTGGGACGCCTATCTGTCGAACTATCGCCGCGCCGCCTATGACGAATGGGACGCGCAGGCTTTGTCCGACCATATGGGCAAGCAGATCGACGTGATCCTGGCCGGCGCCATCACCGCCAAATAATCCAGAGCAAAGCCGCTTTTCGAAAGGCCGGGTCCGCCAACGCGGGTCCGGCCTTTTTCGTGAGCGTTAGGTCCGGCGTTTCAGGGTGACGTAGAAGGCGCCGTTTCCGCCGTGCTTCTGGTGGGCGATGGTGAAGCCCGACACCACGCCGCGCAGTGCCGGCGAGTGCATCCATTCCGCAAAGGCCGAACGGATCACCCCGCCGCCCATCCGACCCTGGCCGGTGATGACCAGCACCGCCCGCATTCCACGCGCCTGGCACGATGTCAGGAATCCTCGAAGCTGATCCTCGGCCTCGAACCGGCCGAAGCCATGCAGGTCGATGCGCGCCTCGATGGGGTCGCGCTCGCGCGACAGCCGCTGCTTGCGGCGCGGCTCCAGATCCTCGGGCGCGGGCTTGGGCTTGTTCGGCGAGGGTCGCTTTTCCGCCGGCGGCGCGACAGCGGTGCGTTTGGGAGACGCCTTGATCAGGGGGCGCGGGCGCTCGACCGGCGTCACTACGATCTCGGGAGGCGTTTCGGCGCCGGGCGTGACTCGGGCGGCCTTGCGCGTCCTCGGCGTCACGACCGATCCGGCCACGCGGGTCCAGATGCGACGGTCTTCGGGCGTCAGTCCGTTTTCGTCACGGCTTGGGCCCTTTCGCCTCATGCCTCGCCGTCGTCCTCGATGGTGTCGCCGGGCCCTGGCTCGTGCGCCAGCAAGTCACCGGGCTGGCAGTCCAACTCGCGGCACAGGGCGTCCAGAGTCGAGAACCGAACCGCGCGCGCCTTGCCCGTCTTCAGGATCGACAGGTTCGCCACCGTCACCCCGACCCGGTCGGCGAGTTCGGTCAACGACATGCGGCGTTCCACGAGGACGCGGTCGAGCTGGACGCGGATGGCCATGCGGAAATCCTACTTCGAAACGGCTCAGATCGTCAGTTCGGATTCGCGACGCAGGCGCGCGCCCTCGCGGAACACCTCCGCCAGCACGAAGACGATAAGTACGGAAAAGATGGGGGTCAGCAGTTCGCCGAAGCCCTGCGGATCCATGACGCCGGGCGCCAGCCGCTTGGCGACGAAGCCTTGGGCCACCCAGACGCCGCCGGTCACGACCGCCAGGGTCAGGCCGATCTGGCGCAGGCGACGGACGTTATCGGGCTGGAACGGGTCGCCCATGGTCAGGGTGCGGATGATGCGGCGCAGGCTGCGCAGGATCAGCATGAAACCGCCGAAATAGGCCGTCGCGGCGCCCAGGCCGAACAGCAGCAGGGTGCGCGTCAGCGGCAGTTGCTTGCCGCCGAAATCCCCGCTGACGGTGATGTTCACATTGTCCAAGGGAATGAAGATCGCGGCGATGACCAGCAGCAGCAGCACGCCGGTGATCAACCAGAGAAGGATATAGGCGACGTCCAGAACCACCTTCAATACGCTGGACACCGACCCTGGGCCTAGCGCCTTGATCGGCGCGCCCAGCCAGTTCGGAACGCTTGCCTCGCCTCGCTTCAGCGGATTTGGCGGCAGGGGCAGGCGCATGGTCTTTTTGATCTCAAGCCGGGGAAGGCGGGGCGATGGCCACGCGGGGTCCGGCGAACCCGCGCGCGGCTCTATACATCGCGGTCTTCATGCAGGTCGTCAAAGCTCCAGTGATCGAAAAGAGAGGGATCAAAGGGCTTGGAACAGGGTGACGACCAGGGCGGTGGGCAGGGCGGCGATCAGAACGGTGCTGACAAAAGCAGCGCCGACCTTGTCGAGCCACATCGAGGTGTTCATCGTATGCATTGTGGTTCTCCGTCTTTCTAGTTTAGGCGATTATCGCCGTTTGGATTTGTTAGCCGCACGATCGTTCCCGGTTTTCCGGAGGTCATGAACGCTGCGACCTCGTTCCTGACGATCAATAGATAGGCCGTGCGGGCGAAAAAGGCACGTTACATATCGTTTAACGATATTAAACTTTGGCAATAGACTGTTTCAGGAGCGTGATCGACGATGAATCTCAAGCTTATCAAGGGGATGCGGATCGTCGTGGCGACGCACAACGCCGGTAAGGTTCCCGAAATCTCGGCGCTGCTCGGCGGAATTTACGAACTCGTCACCGCCGGCCAGCTGAACCTGCCCGAACCCGACGAAACGGAGAGCACCTTTACCGGCAACGCCATGCTGAAGGCGCGCCACGCGGCCGAACTGTCGGGAGAGGTTTCGCTGGCCGACGATTCCGGCCTGTCGGTCGCCGCGCTGGATGGCGCGCCGGGCATCTTCTCTGCGCGCTGGGCCGGGCCGGGCAAGGATTTCGCCGTCGCCATGAAGAAGGTCGAGGAGCGGCTGGAAGAGATCGGCGCGACGGACCGCACCGCCTGGTTCACCTCGGCCCTGGCGGTCGCCTGGCCGGACGGCCCCTGCGTCGTCGTCCAGGGCGAGGTTCACGGCCAGCTGACCTTCCCCCCACGCGGCGATCGCGGGTTCGGCTATGACCCGCTCTTCATTCCGAATGGGGGCGATCAGACCTTCGGCGAGATGGAGCCGGCGGCCAAGGACGCCATCAGCCACCGCACCGTCGCCTTCGCCAAGCTGAGAGCCGCCCTAATTGACTGATCCGCTTGATCCGGGATCGGACGTCGGCCTCTACGTCCACTGGCCCTATTGCGCGCGCATCTGCCCCTACTGCGACTTCAACGTCGTGCGCGATCGCGGGCGCACCGAGGAACAGGCCGGGCTGGTCGAGGCGATCCTGGCGGATCTGCACGCCCAGAGAGATCTGACAGGTCCGCGACGACTGGCCTCGGTCTTCTTCGGAGGCGGCACGCCGTCGCTGATGGCGCCCGACGCCGTCGCACGCATCGTGGCGGCGGCCCGCGACCTGTTCCCGCCCGCCGACGACATCGAGATCACGCTGGAGGCCAATCCCACGGACGCCGAGGCCGGCCGGTTCGCCGCCCTGGCCGACGCCGGAATCAACCGCCTGTCGATGGGCGTTCAGGCGCTGGACGACGCCGCCCTGCGTTTTCTGGGTCGCGACCATTCGGCGGCCGAGGCCCTGCGCGCGGTCGATCTGGCCCGCCGCGCCTTCGACCGTCTGTCCATCGACCTGATCTACGCCCGACCGGACCAGACGCCTGAAGATTGGGCCGCCGAACTGACGGCGGCGCTGGCGCTCGGGTTCGAACACGTCTCGCCCTACCAGCTGACCATAGAGCCGACGACGGCCTTTGGCCGGGCCTTCGCACGGGGAACCCTGACCCCGCCGGACGAGGACCGGGCCGCCTCCCTTTACGAAACCACCCAGGAGGTCCTCTCGGTCGCCGGCTTCGAAGCCTATGAAGTGTCCAACCACGCGCGCGGTCCCGCCGCCCGGTCGTCGCACAATCTGCATGTCTGGCGCGGCGGCGACTATCTGGGACTTGGCCCCGGCGCCCATGGCCGGCTGACGCTGGACGGCGTCAGGACCGCGACCGTCGCCCACCGCCGCATCGCCGACTATGTGGCAGGCGTCTCGGACCGTACGCCCTGGTCCGAGCGCGACGCCCAGACTGCGCCCGACGCCGCCGAAGAACGGCTGCTGCTGGCCCTGCGCACCACCGAAGGCGCGCCTGCAACCCTGCTGTCAGCGCTCGGCCTGTCGGCAGAACGCGCGCCGGTCGCGGACCTGATCGCCGACGGATTCCTGATGCTGAAGGCCGAGCGACTGATCGCCACCGAGCGCGGCCGCCCTGTGCTGGATGGCGTCCTGAAGGCGCTGCTGACCTAGGCCTTCTTCAGCCCCAGCATTCCCAACCAGCCGCCGCTGGTCAGCAGAGCGACATCCAGCAGGGCCAGCGGCAGGGGCGTCGAAACCGGCGCGGCGATGAAGCGCGAGCGCCAGTCCGGGCCGAACTTGGCCTTGTAGCTGCGCAAACCCTGGAAGCCGTAGAGCGCCCCGCCCTCTTCGAACACAAGGGCGCCGACACGGGCGAAGACCGGCGCGATGCGACGATCCTCCAGCCCAGCCAGCGGCGCCATACCCAGGTCGAAGCTGGCCAGGCCTTCCGCCTTGGCCCACTGGGCGCAGCGAATGAACAGATAGTCCATCACCCCATGCGGCGCGTCCGGCCGATGGCGCATCAGATCCACCGCCGCTTCGTCCGGCGAGGTCAGCAGATTGGCGAAGGCGACGACGCGGCCGCCCTCCTTGACCACCGCCAGCGGCGTCAGGTCCAGATAGTCGACGTCGAAGCGCCCCAAGGAGAAGGATTTCTCCGAGCCCTCGTGCATGGCCAGCCAGGCGTCCGAAATCTCGCGCAGCTCGTCTGCGATCGCTGCGGCCGACCCGGGCGGCAGAACCTCGAACGAGGAGCCTTCACGCTCGGCGCGATTGATGGCTGTGCGAAGGTTCTGCTTGCCCTTGCCCTCGATGGAGAAGCGGTGGGCGTCGATCACGGCCGTCTCGCCGACCTTGCGCACCGCCAGCCCCATGGTCGCCAGGTCGCCCAGCACCTCTTCGCTGACCGAATAGAAGACCGCCGCCCCGCCGTAGCTGTCGGCCATCTCGGCGAAGGACCACAGCAACTCCAGCCGTTCGCTCTTGAGCCCTGCCGGTTCGCCCATGGCGATCCAGCGCCGCCCCCGCACGCGATAGGCCAGGAAGCTGGAACCCGACGGGCTGAACATCAGCGCCTTATCGCCCAGCATGGCCAGCCAGGCCTCGGGCGTGGCCGTATCGGCGGTCTGCAGCGCCTGGAGCGCGCGATCGATGTCGGCCTTGCTGGCCGGGCCGTGACTGTGGGCGCCGGGTGAGCTCAACAGCGAGCGGCCGGCCACCACCAGCGTCAGGATCGCCAGAACCAGCCCGGCCCGCAGGAAGCCGGACGCCTGGCGATCACTCAGGAAGCGCCACCACAGCTCGTCATTATAGGCGACGTCGCGATAGGCGAAGAAGCCCAGCCACAGCATGGCCGCCACCACCGCCGTCAGCAGCAATAGCCAGCTGGGCCGCAGCGGCTCGCTGAGCCGCGAGCGCCGATTGAAGGCCGTGCGGCACGGCGCCAGAAGCGCGGCGACGACCAGCAGATCCGTCGCCTGTTCCCAATCCAGACCCTTCAGCACCGAAAACACTGCCCCGACCGCCAAGACCAGCAGGGCCGCCCAATAGGCGCCGCGCCGACGCCGCCACAGACCGGCTGACAAGAGCAAAAGAAGGAAACCGGCGATACTGCCGACGAAGTGCGACAGGTCGATCAGGATGGGAGAGACGACGCCTGTCAGCTGGCGCAGCCGACTGTCGAACTCGGGCGTCACCGCAGAGGCTAGCATCAGCGCGCCTGCGCCGAAGGCCAGCACCGCAAAGATCTGAGGCGTCAGCTCGAAGGCCAGACCCGCCAGTCGGCGGATCAGACCGGATGTGTGCCGGGGGCGGCTGGACAAACGTGGCCTCTCGAATCGCGGATCGCCCGAACATAGACCAAGAATCGTCCAACCGGGGCGCTGCCAAGGTCATTTCGGGGCATACGAAACAATCCGTAACAGAGCGAGTATATAGGGGTGCGGGCGTCGGGCCCGTGCAACTGGGGATGACCCATGACCATCAAGACCGCTCTTCTGGCTGGCGCCGCCGCCTTCATGACCGCCGCGCCGGCTCTGGCTCAAGAAACCACGCCCGCTCCCGCCGCCGCGCCTGCCGCCGCTGCGTCCTCGCAGCAATCGCTGTCGCTGAACCCCGGATCGAGCGTTTCCGGTCCTGATGGCGAGCTCGGCAAGCTGGAAGGCGTTCAGAACAACGCCGAAGGCAAGCAGGAGCTTACCGTTCGCGGCGCCGACGGCCAACTTCGCGCCGTGCCGCTGAGCGGGATCCGCCAGGAAGGAACCGGCGTCGTGGTGGCCTACACGAAGGCCGAGTTCGACGCCGCCGCTCCTATCGCCGGCGCCCCGGCGGCCCCCGCCGCTGATCCAGCCGCCGCGCCCGCGCCGACCGCGGAACCTGCGGCCGAACCGACTGATCCGGCGACCACAGAACCGGCGACCCCGGCTCCGGACAGCGCCTCGCCGGCTCCGACAGAGCCGCAGTAAGCCAGTCTTCCAAGGCTGGATGATCAAGGGCGGTCGGGTCTCCCGGCCGCCCTTTCGTCTGTCCGCAACTCAGCGGCGACAGTGGCGCAGCAAAAAGGGCGGCTCGTAAGA
>Ga0209023_10006236_pt1 | contig 12643 bp, 8 predicted proteins | sample LakOneMetagenome_FD_187468 | JGI IMG/M metagenome (GOLD analysis project Ga0209023, IMG submission 187468) | Freshwater and sediment microbial communities from Lake Erie, Canada (SPAdes) (version 2) | ecosystem: Environmental > Aquatic > Freshwater > Lentic | place: Lake Erie, Canada | collected... | reverse complement strand
GCAAGGCGACCGCCAAGAAGGCGGCCCCACGCAAGGCCACCGCCAAGAAGGCAGCGCCACGCTCGGCAGCTGCAAAGAAGGCAGCGCCGCGTCAGGCGACTGCCAAGAAGGCCGTGTCGGCCAAGGTGCCGGCAGCAAAGCCCACGTCGACCAAGACGCCGGCGGCGAAGGCTCCTGCGCGCGCTGCAGCGAAGAAGGCGGCGGTTCGCAAGTCGGCGTGACCCGACTGCTTCGCACACTGCCCATGGCCGACGGAACCCCGGTCCGCATCGACGGACGAACCCTCTCGCTCTCGAACCTGGACAAGGTGCTGTATCCGGAGTCGGCCACCACGAAGGCGGAGGTGATCGACTACTACGCCCGTGTCGCGGAGGTCATGGTTCGTCACACCGCCGGGCGCTGCATGACGATGCGCCGCTTCCCCAACGGCGTGGACGGGAAGTCGTTCTTCGAGAAGCGCTGCCCGTCGCACCGCCCGGACTGGTTGCCCACCGCTGTCGGCCCCGGCGACCGCTCCGGTGAGCTGCACTACTGCCGCTTCGACGAACCCGCTGCGATCGTGTGGGCGGCGAACCTGGCGGCGTTGGAGCTCCATGCTCCGATGGCGCGCTCCGATGACCTCGACCACCCGCTGATGTGCGTCTTCGACCTAGACCCCGGGCCCGGCACCACGATCATGGAGTGCGCCCAGTTGGCGTTGGAGATCAGAGACGTCCTGGCTTCGACGGACCTGCAGTGCTTCGCCAAGACCTCGGGGTCCAAGGGGATGCAGGTGTACGTGCCGCTGAACGGCGATCGGGTGGCCGGTCGGGGCGACGATCGGGGCGCCGGGCAGAGCGACGCCCTCCAGCGCAACGGGCCTGGCGGCGGCGATGACGGGCGCAGTGATCATGAGCACTGCGCGTCGTTTGCGCTCGCGGTCGGGCAGCTGCTCGCCAAGCGCCACCCCAGGGGTGTGACGACCACGATGGCAAAGGCCGAACGGTCGGGCAGGGTGTTCGTCGACTGGTCCCAGAACGCACATCACAAGACGACGATCTGCGTGTACTCGATGCGGGCCCGGCCCCGACCGACCGTGTCGACTCCGATCGACTGGGACGAGGTCGCCGCCGGAGCGGCAGGAACCGACCCGCTGGTGTTCGAGATCTCCGATGTTCTTGCCCGCGTGGCCGAACGTGGCGACCTGTTCGCCCCGACGTTGGACCTGGTCCAGCGGCTGCCCCGGCCTCGTGTCTGACCTCAGGAAACGAGCGCGGCCACGGCCTCGGCGAACACCGCCGTGTGGTGCTCCACATCGGACGGGAGGTGCGACGGGCAGAACAACGCCATGTTGTGGAACGGCGTCAGCAGGATGCCCCGATTCAGGCACCACAGGTGCAACAGAGCATCGAGTTCGTGATCGACCGCAGCGGCGGCCTCTGCACCGTTGCGCGGCGCGGGGCAGAACCAGTATTCGGCCCGGCAACCCAGTCGGTTCACCGTCCACGCCAGCTCGTGATCGTCGATGACGGACTGGACTCCGTCGGCCCAGGTCGCTGCCAGCGGCACCGCGACGGCGAAGTCCTCGTCACGCAGCGCGCCTGCCAGCGTGGCGCGCACCGCAGCCAGCGACAGTGCGTTCGCAGTGAGGGTGCCGCCGATGCCGGCGACATCGCTGTCGGGCCCGGACACGACGTCGGTCACCCTGGCCGCCAAGTCGTCGGTCATGCCGTAGGCCGCGCACGGGACACCGCCGCCGATCGGCTTGCCGATCACGAACATGTCCGGCTCCAGACCCCACTCCCTGGTCGCCCCACCGGGACCGCAGCAGATCGTGTGCGTCTCGTCGATGATCAGCACCGTCCCCGTCTCCCGGGTGATCCGCCGGAGTGCCTCGTGGAACCCCGGCTCGGGTGCGACGATGCCGATGTTGGTCAGCGCAGGCTCGGCGAGCACCGCTGCGACGTCCCGGGCGGACAGGACGCGCTCGAGTGCGTCGACGTCGTTGAACTGCACGACCTCGACCGACAGCGACGGATCGGTCGCCCAGCCGGTGTTGCCGGGACGAGGCACCACGTGGCCGTCGGGGCCCACGACGTTGAGCGCTTCGTCGACGGTGCCGTGGTAGCACCAGTCGAACACGAGGACCTTCCTGCGCCCGGTCGCGTGACGCGCGAGACGGAGCGCGAAGCGGTTCGCGTCGGTTGCCGTCATGGCGATCTGCCACACGGGGAGGCCGAACCGGGAACGGAGCTCGTCGCCGACGGCGATGGCATCAGCGGAGGGCAGCATCGTGGTGATGCCACGTGACGCCTGCTGCTCGATCGCCGCCACGGTGGCGGGGAGCGAGTGGCCCGTCATCGCACCCGTGTCACCCAGGCACAAGTCGATGTAGGTGTTGGCGTCGACGTCGGTGAACCGGCCACCCGAGGCGTCGTCGACGAACACCGGGTACGGGCCGGGCCACCGCGTCATCCAGCTCATCGGCACCCCGGCGAGGAGCGATCCTCGAGCGGCTTCGTGGAGTCGGGCCGACTCGGGCGTGCGCGCCCGGAAGCGGTCCACCTCCGCCGCCATCAGCGCAGCGATCCGGTGGCGGTCGATCGTGAGGCCGGCTGTCGGACCCGGAGCTCGGTCGGTCATGGGTCGACCGTACCCAACGGGGCGCTGACGTTCACCCGATGCGAAGTCGGAACGCAGCCAGGGGAGGGCTACCGTGACCGGGTGCTGCGTCGTCGGGCCCTCGTCCTCCTCACCGTGTTCGCATTGAGCGCTGTTGCGCTCGCCGGCTGCCTGCCGGGCGCCAACCGGACGTTCAACGGACCGGACGCCGGCCGTACGGTTCCGTTCAAGGGGTTCGGGGTCTGGTGGGACGTCTGGGACTGGTCGCCGTCGATGGGGGGCGGGAGCGCTGCGCTCGGGCTCGGTGACGTCGACCGGATCGCCGGCCAGGGTGCACAGACGCTGTACATCCAGACGGCGACCTTCCGTCGGGACGCGAACGTGCTCGACGAACCGGTGCTGCGCTCGATCATCCGTCGGGCGCACGCTCGCGGCATGAAGGTCGTGGGCTGGTACCTGCCGCAGTTCCTCGACACCAAGACCGACGTCAGGCGCCTCTCCGCGATGGTCGCACTGGGCGTGGACGGCATCGGCATCGACATCGAGTCGACCGACAACCCCGACGTGGCAGACCGCACTGCCAAGCTCCTCGCCGAGGTCCAGTTCCTCCGACTGCTGCATCCCGACGTGCCGATGGCGGCGATCCCGGTGACCCCGGTGATCTGGGAGGGCCTGAACCGGGGTTGGTGGCCGAACTTCCCGTACCGGGAGCTGTCGAAGTACTTCGATGCATGGATGCCGATGGCCTATTGGAGCTACCGCAAGACCGGCAGCTTCTCCGAGTGGGGCGATCCGTACCGCTACATCGCCGAGTCGGTGACCCAGCTCCGATCGTTGACCGGTCGCCCCAACCTGCCCGTGCATCCGATCGGCGGTGAGGGCATCTACCACTACTCGACCGGCGATGTGCGCATGAGCGTCGAGGACGCCAACGCGATGGCCCGCGCTGTTGCGGCCACCGGTGCCATCGGCGGCAGCATCTACGACGATCGGACCACGCCGGCGTCGATCTACCCGGCCCTGGCCCAGATGCGCCGGGCGCAGGTCAAGTAGCTCGCAACAGCCGCCCTTCCCGTTCTGTTCGTCCTTTCACAACGTCTTCGTTGTGAAACGACGAACAGAACGAGCCGGAGGGGTGCTCAGCGGGCGACGAAGTACTTCGCCCGTGGGTGGTGGCTGATCAACGCCGAGGTGGTCTGCTCGGGCTGGTACTGGAACCCGGTGTCCTCGTCGCAGGTGACGCCGATCCGATCGGCTCCGAGGAGTCGGGCGACGGTCTCGTTGTCCTCCAGGTCCGGGCACGCCGGATAGCCCCACGAGTAGCGCCCGCCCCGGTAGCGCTGGCGGAACAACCCGTTCAGCGCTCCGGGCGACGGTGCTGCTGCCTCTGCACCGGTCGGGTCCTCGTCGGCGAAGCCCCACTCCTGGCGGATGCGTCGGTGCCAGTACTCGGCGAGCGCCTCGGCCATCTCGACGCCCAGGCCGTGCAGCAGCAGGTAGTCCTGGTACTTGTTCTGGGCGAACAACTCGGCGGTGCGCTCCGAGATGGCTTCGCCCATCGTGACGATGTGGAACGCCACGTAGTCGACGTCGCCGAGTGCTCCTGGCGTCGATCCCTCGATGCCGACCTCGTCGGGGTGCAGCGGCCGGAAGAAGTCGGCGATGCACAGGAACGGATCCTTGCGCTGGCGGGGGAACGGGAAGCGTGCGAGCTCCTCGGTTCGGGACTCGTCGGCCCACACGACCAGGTCCGTACCGTCGCCGTTGGCGGGGAAGTAGCCGTAGACGACCTGAGGGATGAGCAGGCCGTCGGCCTTGGCCGCAGCGAGCTGCTCGCGGAAGATCGGCTCGATCCGCTCCTTGAACTCGTCGTCGGTCTCGGCGACGCCGTCCGCCTTGGTCTCGGGGCGGAACTGCCATTGGTTCCGGAACAGTCCGGTGCGGTTCACGAACCCGGCGATCTCATCGACGGCGATGCCCTTGACGACCGACGAGCCGATGAAGGGCGGGATGAACACCGGGTTGTCGGCGATCACCTCAGCGGAACGCGCTGGCAGCTCGACGGCATCACCGGCGTCCTGGTGGGTGGTGCGAGCAGGGATGTCGCGGCCACCCGGTTCGCGCCCCCAGGCCGGGTCATCGGCTTCGCCGCCACGCCGGATGTCGCCGAGTCGGTCCATGACGCGCAGGCCTTCGAATGCGTCCTTGCCGTAGAACAGTCGACCTTCGTACACCTCGCGCAGGTCGCGCTCGACGTAGGTGCGGGTGAGCGCGGCGCCGCCGAGGAGCACGGGGATCTCTTCCAGACCGCGGTCGTTGAGCTCCTCGAGGTTGTCGCGCATGATCAGCGTGGACTTCACCAGCAGGCCCGACATTCCGATGGCGTCGGCCTTGACCTCGAGCGCCTTGTCGATCATCTCCGTGATCGAGATCTTGATGCCCAGGTTGTGGACCTCATAGCCGTTGTTCGTGAGGATGATGTCGACGAGGTTCTTGCCGATGTCGTGGACGTCGCCCTTGACCGTGGCGAGCACGATTCGGCCCTTGCCAGAGTCGTCGTCGTCCTTCTCCATGAACTGCTCGAGGTGGGTGACCGACATCTTCATGGTCTCGGCGGACTGCAGCACGAACGGCAGCTGCATCTCACCCGATGCGAACAGCTCGCCGACGACCTTCATGCCGGCGAGGAGCACGTCATTGATGATCGACAGCGGCGTGATGCCCGCAGCCAGCGCCTCGTCGAGGTCATCGATCAGACCCTCGCGGTCGCCGTCGATGATCCGCTGGCTGAGGCGCTGCTCGACGGGCCAGTCCGAGCGGTCCTCTTTGACGGTGGTCGTGACCTCGACGCCGGAGAACACCTCGAGCAACTTGGTGAGCGGGTCGTAGGACTCGTCGCCGCCCGACAGGGCTCCGGCGGTGCCCCGGCGGTCCCAGACCAGGTCCAGGCACACGTCACGCTGCTCGTCGGAGATCCGGTTGAGCGGCATGATCTTGGAGGCGTGGACGATCGCCGAGTCCAGCCCGGCCTGCACACACTCGTGCAGGAAGACGCTGTTGAGGACGTGGCGCGCAGCAGGGGACAGGCCGAAGCTGACGTTCGACAACCCGAGCGTGGTGTTCACTCCGGGCAGCTCCTCCTTGATGCGCCGGATCGCCTCGATCGTGTTGATCGCGTCGTGTCGGAGGTCGTCGTCGCCGGTCGACAACGGGAACGTCAGCGCGTCGAAGATCAGGTCCTGCGGTTCCAGTCCGTACCGTTCGACGGCGAGGTCGTGGATCTGGTGAGCGACCCGGAGCTTCCACTCGACGTCGCGAGCTTGGCCCTCTTCGTCGATGAGCAGGCAGATCACCGCAGCGCCGTAGGTGCGCGCGAGGGTCATGACCCGGTCGAAGCGGGAACCGGGCGCGTCGCCGTCCTCCAGGTTGGCGGAGTTCAGCACCGCCCGACCGCCGACCCAGCGGAGGCCGGCCTCGATCACCGGCGGTTCGGTCGAGTCCAACACGAGCGGCACCGACGACTGCGTCGCGAACCGCTGGGCGAGCTCGTCCATGTCGGCGGTGCCGTCGCGGCCGACGTAGTCGACGCACAGGTCGAGGACGGTGGAGCCCTCCTTGACCTGGTCCTTTGCCATCTGGACACAGGTGTCCCAGTCGCCGTCGAGCATTGCTTCGCGGAACTTCTTGGACCCGTTGGCGTTGGTGCGCTCGCCGATCATGATGAGGTTGGTCGAGGCGGAGCCGCCCGATCCGTCACCGGAGTCGTCGGCCTCGGCCAGGATCACCGGCGAGTAGATCGAGCTCAGCCCGTGTTCGAACTGCGGGTTGCGTTGCAGCGGTGTGGCCTGGGCGACGGCCTCGGCGAGCTGGCGGATGTACTCGGGTGTGGTGCCGCAGCAACCGCCGACGACGTTGACGCCGAACTCTTCGATGAATCGCAGCTGGTACCCGACGAACGCTTCGGCGGTCAGGTCGTAGTGCATGTGGCCGTCGACGACCGACGGCAGGCCGGCGTTGGGGAGCACCGAGATGGGGATGCGGCTGTGCTGCGCGAGGTGGCGGACGTGCTCGCTCATCTCCTCCGGGCCAGTCGCGCAATTGATCCCGATCACGTCGGGGCGCATGGCGTCGAGCGCCACGAGCGCGGCGCCGATCTCGGTGCCGGGCAGCATGCGGCCGGTGAGCTCGATGGTGACCTGGGTCTGGATGGGCACATGGCGACCGACCTCGGCCATCGCGGCACGGCAGCCGTTCATGGCGGCCTTGATGCCGAGCAGGTCGAACTGGGTCTCGATCAGCAGCACGTCGACACCGCCGTGGAGCAGACCGAGCGCCTGTTCTGCGACCTGGTCGCGGAGCTCCTCGTAGCGGACCTGGCCGAGCGACGCGAACCGGGTGCCTGGGCCGATCGAGCCGGCGACGAAGCGCGGCTTGTCGGGAGTGGAGAACTCGTCCGCGACCTCGCGGGCGAGCGACGCTGCGATCCGGTTGAGCTCGACGACCCGGTCGCCCAGGCCGTACTCGGCGAGGGTGGCCTTCATGCCGCCGAACGTGTTGGTCTCGATGACGTCCGCGCCCGCATCCAGGTACTCGGCGTGCATCTTCTTGATGAGCTCGGGACGAGTCTCGACGAGGATCTCGGGGCAGCCCTCCAGCTCGGGTGTGCCGTAGTCCTCCATCGTGAGGTCCTGCTCCTGCAGCCAGGTGCCGGCGGCGCCGTCGTAGACGACGACGCGGTCCGCTATCGCGGCCAGGTAGGGGGAGTCGGCGGCGTCGCCGCGGGGCGCTTGAACAGGAGCCATAAGTGCTCTCGATGCTACTTCGCACCCTCCAGCACTCCAGAGCCGGTTCCTCCTCCCGGTTCTGTTGCGCAGAAGCGCGGAGAACCCCGCGGTTCTGCGCAACAGAACCGGGATGGAGCCGGGGTCGGGCCTGGGGTGTGGGTAGGCTCCGGGCCGGCATGGACATCTACACGCGCAAGGGCGACGACGGCACCACCGGATTGCTCTACGGCGGCAGGGTCCGCAAGGACGATCCCCGTCCGGCGGCGTACGGCGACGTCGACGAAGCGCAGTCCGCCGTCGGAATCGCCCGGGCCCACGCGTCGGCCTCGGTGCCGCTCGAAGCACACGCCGTCGATGCCACCGATGAGTTGATCGGGCTGCTCATCGGGATCGAACGAGACCTGTGGGTCGCCATGGCAGAGCTCGCGACGGCCGAGGGGAACCGACACAAGCTCACCGCCGGCACCTCGCTCGTGACACAGTCGATGGTGACCGACCTGGAGACCACGATCGACGACGTGATGGGCCGCTTCGAGGCACCCAACGAGTTCGTCGTCCCCGGAGAGACCGTCGTCTCGGCCCATCTGGATCTCGCCCGCACCATCGTGCGTCGAGCCGAGCGCTCGTCGCTCGCCGCGGCCGACGACGGCTCCTTCGTCATCGCGTACCTGAACCGTCTGTCCGATCTGCTCTGGGCGCTCGCCCGCTGGCAGGAGGGCAACTCGCTCACGACCCGTTCGGTCGAGCTCAGACCCGGAGGTTGAACATGGCTGATCCCATCGACGTCAAGGTGGCGAAGACCACACCCGGGGGCGCGTCTTCCGTGGCCGTGCTGAGCCACAGCGACAAGCTCAACAAGGTGTCGGGCTTCAAGAAGGCGGCGCTCGAGCGGGCCGGGTTCTCCGGCGCGGTCGGCACGGTGGCGACCTTCGACGACGGCGACACCGCCACCGTCGTGGTGGGCCTGGGCCCCTCGGGTGCGACCGGCACCGAGTTGAGGGATGCGCTGCGCCGGGGCGCAGCCGCGTTCGCTCGGTCGGTCCTCAAGCACAAGCGGGTCGCGTTCGAGCTGGACGGCCTTGCCTGGCTCGCCGACGAGCGCTCCGAAGTGTCGCTCGACGCAGCCGCCCGAGCGGTCACCGAAGGGTTGGTCCTCGGTGCCTACCGATTCGACGACATGCGCTCTGCCGACAAGATCAAGGCTGGCCTCGCCGCAGTGACGCTGGTCGTGGGCGACGACAACGCCGCGGTGCGTGCGGCTCGTGCCGGCGTCGCGGCCGGCGCGGCGGTCGCCTCGGCGGTCACCTTCGCCCGCGACCTGGTGAACACCCCGGGCGGCACCCTGACAGCCCCGGAGTTCGCCGACCGTGCAGCGTCACGAGCGACCGATGCGGGTCTCACCGCAGAGGTGCTCGACCTCGCCGCCATCAAGGAAGAGCGACTCGGTGGACTGGTCGCGGTCAACCAGGGCTCGGCGATCGAACCGCGCCTCGTGAAGCTCTCCTACGAGCCCGAGGGCGCGGACGACGACACGCCAACCATCGCCCTCGTCGGCAAAGGCATCACCTTCGACTCCGGCGGCCTGTCGCTGAAGCCGGCCGCGTCGATGATGGACATGAAGGACGACATGGGTGGCGCTGCCGCCGTCATCGGCGCCATGTCGGCGCTGCCCGCCCTCGGCGTCGACGTGCGCGTCGTGAGCTTCACGCCGATGACCGACAACATGGTCAGCGGCCAGGCCCAACGCCCTGGCGACGTCTACACCGCCCGAAACGGGACCACGGTCGAGGTGCTCAACACCGATGCCGAAGGTCGGCTCGTGCTCGGCGAGGCACTCGTCCTTGCTTCAGAGGAGGAGCCTGCCGCGATCGTCGACCTGGCGACCCTCACCGGTGCATGTCTGGTGGCGCTGGGTGACCGCATCGCGGGGCTCATGTCGAACGACGACGCCTTCCGCGCCCAGGTCGCCGAAGCTGCTGCGTCGGCAGGCGAACGCGTGTGGCCGCTGCCGTTGCCCGAGGACTACCGGGCGCGCCTCGACAGCCAGGTCGCCGACATCAAGAACATCACCTCCCAGCCGTTCGGCGGCACGCTCACCGCCGGGTTGTTCCTGCGCGACTTCGTCGGCGAGGGGATTCCGTGGGCACACCTGGACATCGCCGGGCCGGCGTATCTGTCCGAGCCCGATGGCGAGCAGTCCAAGGGTGGCACCGGATTCGGCGTTCGCACGCTGCTGGCGCTGCTCGAAGCCTGGCCCTCGGCCGTCGACGCTGATGATGATGCGGCCGGCCAGGACGATGACGCCGTCGAGGCGCTCGACGCGAACGACTCCTGATCGTTGGAGTGCGCTGGCACGAGTTGATGGTGGGCGAACCTCAGCGGGGCCGACGTCGTTGCGTGGACGCCCGCTGACGCCGTTGCTCCGCCACATGCGGGCGGTGCTCGGCGATCCATTCTGCGTGGGTGGTTCGCAGGAGCGGCGGAAGCTGGCGCACGAAGCGTGACGGCAGCAGTGGCATGTGCGTGCGCACCTCGATCTGTCCGGGTTGGTCTGCTCGGAGTAGGCCGAAGTTCGCAGCACGGTCGATCGTCCGGGAGATCGCAGCATTGCGCCCCGTGCCCTTTCCGAGTCCGAGTGCGAGCGACGTGTCGGCCAACCCGACGCGGAACCCCGTCGGCCGCTCTTCGAGCCCGCGGGCGAAGCGTCGCAGCAGCAGAACAGTGCTGGGTCCGAGCACGCCGAGCCAAAATCGTTCGACGTAGGCGTCTCGAGGGTCGACACCCTTGGTCGCCAGGATTGGATCCCACAATGGGACGACGGTGAGCAGGTCGCTGCGGGCCGGCGACGAGACGGTGCTCGGTGCGGGGGCTTCGGAGTGGTCGGTGGCGCTGCTGGGTCCGATGTCGGGACGCTCAGGAGCGGCCGATGCCGCTGCGTTCGGCGCCGCTGTGTTGGACGCAGGAGCTCCGGATTCCGGAGGGGTCGGTGCCGGGTGGCTTGCTGGAGGGTTCGCTTCTGGCGTGATCGGTGCATGCGGTGCGGTGGGGTGCGCAGGGCGCACGACGACGTCGGTGTAGGTCACGGGGTCACTCCTCGGAGCGCGTCGAAGTGGTCGGCCGGGCGGTTGCCTGGCGGGGGGAAGCGCGGGGAAGTGCTGCGAACCTGGTTGGTTCTGGGTTGACCTTCGCGCCGATTGGGCGATGGCACCACCGGGGACCGCGACCCGGTGTTCACCGTTCGTGACGTCACGAACAGCTCCGGTCGGAGTGGTAGCAGCCTTGGAAGTCGGGGATCGAGCATCGGAAGACAGACGTCGGATGACGCGCCGTTGATGAGGGTCGCCGCCGACGCAGATGCCTGTCGCCCAAGGCGTGTTGCTTGGAGCATCGGCTTCCAGCGCGAACAGACCCCTTGCTGCTGCTACCATGTGTTCGATGTTCGTGACGTCACGAACGCCCTTGGGGCGTGAGCTGATCGACGCACTGCGCGCCGCTGGCCTCGAGGTGACGACCCCGCGAGGTCGCGTGACCGTGGACGGCGTGGCGGTCGAGATCGACGTGGTCGAGCGCAGCCACCCTCATCCCGGCGAGCTCACCGCGCTGGTCGGCGAACACGGTGAGCCCACTGCGGGAGCAATGCTCGTGGCCGACAGGATCAGCGCTGCGGGACGCGACGTGTTGCGAACGGCGGGTTGGTCCTGGCTCGACCGCCGGGGACACTTGCGCATCTGGGTGCCCGGTGTGCGTGTGGAGACCGACGTCGCGCTCGGTGGCGGCGACGCGCGGGGAGTGACGGCGTCGCCGTGGACATCGGTCGGCCTCGAGGTCGCGCTGCACGCCCTGTGTCATCCGTCGGATCCGGTGCGGGCCCGGTCGATCGCCCCCGACATCGGCCGCAGCGTCGGGGGCACCCACGAGGTCGTCGGGCGCTTTGCCGAGCAGGGTCTGATCGGTCGAACCAGCCGCATGCCCCTCCTTCCGGACCTGTTCTGGGAGACCGCGTCGCACTGGCCTGACGATGATTGGATCGCAGTACCCGCCGAGCTCGCCGACGTCGTGTCGGTGCTCGGCGGCGACGCGCTCGTCCGGGTCGACGAACGTGCCGCGACGCTCGGCGGCGCCAGGGTGGCAGCGGCGGCCTCCCTTCCGGCCCGCTGCTACGTGCACGGGCGTTCCGCGCTGCGTCGGGTCCGGACGGCGTTCGGAGCTGTCGGTACCGCACGGACCTTCCTGCGCCCGTCCCCGGTGCAGTGGCTGCCCGAGCTCGATGGCTTCGGGCCCGACGATGACCACCCCTGGCACGTCGCTGCACCGATGGTCTGTGCGCTGCGCCTGGCCAAGGACCCTGCTCGGGGTCGGGAGATCGTCGAGGACTGGGGCATCGTGCCAGGCGAAGTCGACCGGATCGCAGCCGAGGGGGTGGAGGCGCCCCACGACGACAGGGGAGCTCGATGATGTCGAACCCCATGGTGTTGACCGGCCGTCCCGACGGCACGACGGCGCGTTCGGTCGAGGTGCTGTCTGGTCTGCCGGCCGAGTTCCGTCTGATCGGCGGCCTGGCCGTCCTGTGCCGTGTCGGTGTGCCGCACCGGGCGACGGTGGACCTGGACGCGCTCGCGAGGGGACTCGACCACTACGACCCGGCGCTCCGCTCGGTCGCGTTGAGCGCCCCCGGGGGCGGCCAGTATCTGATGGCGGGTCGGCTGGAGCTCGACGTGATCGACGTGGGCGAGTCCGACGCTCAGTCGCTCGTCGATCAACTCCTGGCGACCGGCGAAGAGATCACGGACCTGGAGTTGAACGCCGTCGGCCACACGTGGGCACATGACGCGGCGACACCGCTCGACCTGGTCGTGCTGTCCGAGCTCGACGGCACGGTTCTCGCCTCGGCGTCGGATCGGCTGGTCGCGAGCCCAGGAGGCCTGGTCGCGATGAAGGCGACGACGGTCACGTTGCGTGCGAGCTCCAAGCCGGAGAAGCGGGCGAGTGACCTCTATGACCTGGGTCGGCTGCTCAGCTCCACCGACGGCTGGGCGGCGGAGCTCGACTCGGCCCCCGCACCGTTGCTCGACGCGGTTCGCGCTCGCGTTCGGCAGTGGTTCCTGGATCCGGCCGGGGTCGATCGGACGTTCCGCGACACGCGCCGGTTCGACGAGGTGCGCCTCGACCTCGACGACGTCGCCGACGCGGTGTCCGAAGCCTGGCCGAACTGATCCGGGATCCCCTCGCCCCACCCGCTTTGTCCCGCGCTGTGGTGG
>Ga0209023_10006235_pt1 | contig 12643 bp, 11 predicted proteins | sample LakOneMetagenome_FD_187468 | JGI IMG/M metagenome (GOLD analysis project Ga0209023, IMG submission 187468) | Freshwater and sediment microbial communities from Lake Erie, Canada (SPAdes) (version 2) | ecosystem: Environmental > Aquatic > Freshwater > Lentic | place: Lake Erie, Canada... | reverse complement strand
GTAGTGAATTACATGATAAAAATGGCAAGATGATTGTAGAAACTAGACCGCAAATACAATTTGCGTACACATTAAGTCTAGGCTTTTAAAATTGATGATGATGTTATGAATATCTTTTGCCCGCAAATATAGAAATAAATACGAGAGTCATGCATGTTGGAATACGTTAGTGATTTGTGGCACGCTTTTACAGCCCGACCAGATCATCTTGCCATATTAAGTATTATCCCCGTAACAGCCTTTGTCACATGGGCTCACGTGTGGATGGCCTTGAAAATGGTTTTTTATCCAATCAAATTCTGGGGTTTTCACATCGGCCCATTACCTGTGGGTTGGCAAGGTATTGTGCCACGTAAAGCTGGACGCATCTCTGGTATTATCACTGATAACACGTTGTCTAAATTAGGATCACTCAAGGAATTCCTTGAGGCAATGGATCCTGAGGACATGGCTCGGATCATTGGTGAACAGGTCGGTTTTGAGTTAGAGCATTTGATCGATGAGGTGATGATTGATCGTAATGCGACATTGTGGGAAAACCTGCCTTATTCAATTAAACGAAGAATCTACGGTCAAGCACATAAGCAAATGCCGGGGATTTTAAAAGATTTAGTGACTGAGCTCACCATGAGCGTTGAGTCTTTGGTTGACATGAAAGAAATGATTGTCCGTCAAATGGAAGGCGATCGTCGTTTAATGGTTTATATGTTCCTTAAAGTGGGACAAAAAGAAATTAACTTCATTTGGCATATTAGTGCAGCCATTGGTGCATTCTTTGGTATTTTCCAAATGTTCGTCTATGTGTTTGTGCCACAACATTGGACAGTTCCATTTTTCGCTGCAATTTGGGGCTTTTTGACCAACTGGATCGCCATTTGGATGGTGTTTAACCCTGTTGAACCGCATTACGTTCGTTATCCTCAATTCTTTGAGTTAACTAAAAATCGTAAATTTCCATGGATTAAGCCTGTCATTCCTCGCATCGGGACGTATAATGTGCAAGGTGCTTTTATGAAGCGCCAAGAAGAAGTTTCTGATGTTTTTGCAAGTGTAGTCACAGAAGACCTGATTACGTTAAAATCGATTATGAGTGAAATGATGTATGGGCCCAAAAAGGACAAAACACGACGTATTATCAAACGTCATGTGAATGTCATTATGGAATCACCGTTAATTCGTACTGCTTTGCAATTGTCAATAGGTCCGAGTGAATACGCAAAGCTCAAGACAGACTTGATTGATCGATCAATTGAAATTACGATGGTACCTGTTTGCGACCCTGCGTTTAATGCGAGCCGTGCAAAGAAAATCTTTCAGATGTTTAAAGAACGTATTCGTGAATTAACACCGACAGAGTTTCAGAACTTATTACGTCCCGCTTTTAGGGAAGACGAATGGATTTTGATTGTATTGGGCGGTGTCACTGGATTTTTTGCAGGTTTAATACATTTGTTTGTGGCTTTCATATAATTTAGATGCCATTCCGATGACAAAGTTTAATTTGTCATGGCAAACGGTATCATACATATTGTTTTAAATGAGGATGTTTTTTTATGCGCATTATATTACTTGGACCACCTGGAGCAGGCAAAGGTACACAAGCTCAGTTGATCTGTAAGCGCTACAATATCCCACAAATTTCAACCGGTGATATGCTCCGTGCTGCGATTCGTGAAGGTACTGAATTAGGTCTTAAAGCTAAAAGTGTAATGGAGTCAGGCGGTTTAGTTTCTGATGAACTTATTATTGGTTTAGTGAAAGAACGTATTGCACAACCTGATTGTGTGAACGGTTGTATCTTTGACGGTTTCCCACGTACGATTCCTCAAGCTGAAGCTTTAGAGAAAGAAGGCATTTCGATTGATCACGTTATCGAAATCGAAGTAGCTGATGAAGAAATCGTAAAACGTCTTTCTGGTCGTCGTCAGCATCCAGCTTCTGGTCGTGTTTATCATACTGTTTACAATCCACCAAAAGTGGAAGGTAAAGATGATGAGACAGGTGAAGATCTGGTACAACGTCCTGATGATGAAGAATCAACGATTCGTAAGCGTTTAGGTTCTTATCATACTGAAACTGAACAGCTTGTAGGTTTTTATCAAGGTCGTGCAGCGTCTGGTGAAAATGCACCGACGTATGACAAGTTGAATGGCTTACGTGCGATTGAAGATGTTCAAAAAGATTTATTTGCAATCTTAGACAAATAAGATCGTATTCAAAGCATTCTTTTTAAAGCTTTGACAATCAAAGAGACCTGATTCATATTAGGTCTCTTTTTTTTGCTAGAGTAGCGTAGACAATGAAAATTGCATTAATTGCCTTGGTTATTTTAAGTATAGTTTTTTTATTTGGCTTACTTTTTTTTAGTTTTAAGCTACTTCGCAAAACACAAAAAGAAGAGCTTCAACAACGCCGTGAAATGCGAAAAACAGGTGATTATAAAATCCATCCTCAACTGGCTGAAGAGTGGAAACGCCTTGAGAAAATGAAGAAAAATTTAAAAGATAAAGACAATCAATAATTTCTCAATGCTAGAAATTAAAAGTTATTACATTATTGATTAACGAAAATTTTACGATTGAATAGCAATATAGATGACGAAATAAATCATGAATTGAATATTCAATAAATCAGAGAATAAACTGTGTAATCCACATCCTAAACAAATTAACGATTCTATCTAAACCATGATGGAATCGTTAAAAATTAGCTGTATTTTAGGCTTCAATATTCTTGGTTTTAAATGTTCTTTGTTTTAATTGGGCGATGCGCACCAAATTCATATTTATCAGGCCAATTACATACATGTGAAACCACACATTCAGCACATTTGGGTTTACGTGCGATGCAACAGTAGCGACCATGTAAAATTAACCAATGATGTGAATCCAAAATAAACTCTTTGGGAATGACCTTAATCAGTCTGTGTTCAACTTCTAAAACGTTCTTACCAACAGCTAAACCTGTACGATTCCCTACACGGAAAATATGTGTATCTACCGCCATTGCTGCTTGACCAAAGGCAGTGTTGAGCACCACATTGGCAGTTTTACGCCCTACACCGGGTAAAGCCTCTAAATCAGCACGATTATCAGGGACTTGGCTTTGATGCTTTTCAATGAGAATTTTACAAGCCTTGATGACATTTTCAGCTTTAGAATTATAAAGCCCAATGGTTTTGATATATTCTTTTAAACCATCTACACCCAGTGCATAAATCTTTTCAGGCGTATTGGCAACTGGAAACAGCTTGTCGGTTGCTTTGTTAACACTCACATCGGTTGCTTGAGCTGAAAGTGTGACTGCCACTAAAAGTTCGAACGGAGAAGAAAAATTCAGTTCAGTTTCAGGATGAGGGCGTTGTTCACGTAAAATTTCAAAAAAAGTTTGGATCTGTTTTTTAGTCATATTTTTAACAGTCACAACATTCTCCTCAGTGATGATTCTGTAGCGCAATCAATTGTTGTTGTAATTCATTCAATTGGACTAATTTTTTATCATCTGCTCGTACAGACAATTGTTTTTCAAGTTTCTTAATTTGAGTACGTAGTTTGGCCAATTCAATTGTGGTTTTTGCATCAATTGGCGTAGTGGTTTCTGTTGGCTTTTGATTGATTTCGATAGAGGGAAGTTCTTGAATCTGTTTAGAGAACTGCGCAAATAATTGTGTATCAATTTCAGCACGCACCACTGGTCCTTTACGATGAATTCTTTGTTTTTCTTCACGTTGAATATGCGCATAGTAACGATTTCTTAAATCATTTTGCTCTATATTTCGGCGCTCTTCATTGGGTAAAGGTTGAATGTCTTCAATAAGATCAATGCAATCGACTGGGCAAGGCGGAATACATAGTTCACAGCCTGTACATAAGTCAGTCAGTACAGTATGCATCAATTTACCAGAACCAATAATTGCATCCACAGGACAGGCGCTAATACATTTGGTACAACCAATACATTCATCTTCACGAATGACCGCTTTCATACGCTGTGGTCGACCGTCTATTTGTATTGGCCATACGCTTTCTTCAGCAGTCAGTTTCGTACGATTGAGCAGTTCTGCGAGTGCATCAGCAACGGGCTGACCGCCGGGAACACACTTATTGGCATCTTCACCAAGAATAATAGACTGGGCATAAGGCAGACAGCCATCCCGATGTCCACAAAGACCACATTGCGTTTGAGGAAGGAGTGCATCGACTTGCTGGATGAGAGAAATTTGCGAATTCATCAGATAAAAACGTACTAAGCCTTGAGAGGTAAATCAACGGTGAAACTCGGATCATTTTAACATATTTTTATCGTATTTTATTGAGCTAAAATAGAGCTACAAATGTCTTAAAACAATGCAAAAAAATTATTTCATTATTAAAAAATAGACTGGGTAAATATACAAAAAGTTATCATTAATAAAATTATTTTATTGAAAATAAATATTATTTTAAAAATATTGAAAAAATGTTGTGAATATTTGATAAAAGAGATTAAATACTTTGCGCCAAAATGTATCTTTTTAAAATTATTGCCCAGTTTTGATTCACCTTTTCTGAGGATTGTGCGTTGAAATATACTAACCTGAATGACTTCCTAAATTACGTTAAAGCACGTGATCCAAATCAACCTGAGTTTCTGCAAGCTGTAGAAGAAGTAATGACCAGTTTGTGGCCATTCATAGAGAAACATCCAGAGTATGCTGAACATGGTTTACTGGAACGATTAGTAGAGCCAGAGCGTGTTATTCAGTTCCGTGTTGCGTGGGTAGATGATCAAGGGAAAACACAAGTAAATCGTGCATTTCGTGTTCAATTCAATGCTGCAATTGGCCCTTTTAAAGGGGGAATGCGTTTTCACCCATCTGTGAATCTGTCCATTTTAAAGTTTTTAGGCTTTGAGCAAACGTTTAAGAATGCTTTGACGACATTGCCTATGGGTGGTGGAAAAGGTGGTTCAGATTTTGACCCAAAGGGTAAATCTGAAGGTGAAATCATGCGTTTCTGCCAAGCTTTAGTGATAGAGCTATATCGTCATCTTGGTTCAAATACGGATATTCCTGCGGGTGATATTGGTGTGGGTGGCCGTGAAGTAGGTTACATGGCAGGGATGATGAGGAAACTCAGCAATGACACTTCCTGTGTATTTACAGGGAAAGGTTTGTCATTTGGTGGTTCTTTAGCACGTCCTGAAGCAACTGGTTTTGGCACGGTTTATTTTGCTGAAGAAATGTTAAAAACCCGTGGTGAAAGTTTCAATAATAAAATTGTGGCTATCTCAGGTTCTGGTAATGTGGCTCAATTCGCCGCTGAAAAAGCCATGTATTTGGGGGCGAAAGTGGTTTCACTTTCGGATTCAAACGGTACAGTTTATCTAAAAGATGGTTTTACCAATGAATTACTTGTTGAAGTGATGGAGCTGAAAAATCTAAAGCGTGGTCGTATTTCTGAGTTTGCTTCTAAGCATGGTTTTGAGTATTTGGAAGGGCAACGTCCTTGGTCAATCAAATGCGATATCGCATTACCTTGTGCCACTCAAAATGAATTAGATGCAGATGATGCCGCAATGCTATTGGCAAATGGCACAATGTGTGTTGCTGAAGGTGCAAATATGCCGTCTACACTAGGTGCAGTTGAAAAGTTTGTCGAAGCTAAGATTCTTTATGCACCGGGTAAGGCATCGAATGCGGGTGGTGTTGCAACATCTGGTCTAGAGATGTCTCAAAATGCGATTCGTTTGGGCTGGACATTTGAAGAAGTTGATGAGCGTTTGCATGCAATCATGAAAGAGATTCATCGTCACTGTGTGAAATATGGTACTCAGGAAGATGGCACTGTAAATTATGTCAATGGTGCAAATATCGCAGGCTTTGTAAAAGTTGCAGATGCAATGCTCGCTCAAGGTGTATTTTAGTTTTTAGTATGTTTCAGTGTTGAAAAACCGATGCAAAAGCATCGGTTTTTTATTGATATTTGAATTTTGAGGAACTTAGAGTGTTCCTTTTACTGACTCACGTTCAATAATCATATCTTGTACATAAGCATATTTAGACTGATCCGCAGCAGGATTCTTGATTTCATAACGTTTGATACGAACCACTTGGCGTTCATTTGGACGATGGGTAAAACCATCGATCTCATCATAGAAGAACGTCCAATCTTTATCGACTTGGGTTTTTACCCCATTATCTGCATATTTAATTTCACGAACGAGTAAGCATTGTTTCTTCATTACACCCGCAGAACATTCTTTAGTTTCTGGGCTAATTTCTAAGAAAATGGTTTGACCTTCCGATTGATATTTTGTTTCAGCCGTCACTTGACCTGTAAATATGAATTTTTCGCCTGTTGGCGCAACGATGGTTAATGTTGGTTTTTCAACATCAGTCGTGTCTAGTACAAAAGGAACTTTACGATCTTGGAATAACGCAGCTGAAGCTTGTTCTTGTTTCATTAGTTCAGGTGAACACATCATTTGAGTGCTCATTAAGTTTCCTACTGAAAGCAAACCATTTTCAATTTTCCAAGAAGAACCTTGCGTATTACATCCTGTTGCGATGCTTAGACGTTGTTCATCAAAGTTTAATACAATCGGTTTGGTCGTCCCTGTAGGTTGGTAAGACCATTGATATGCAGTTAAAGTTTGATTGGCATTGCTTTGTTGTTGTAATACTTTCACAGTAGTATCACCTAATTTTTGAATATCCCCAGATTGACATGCTGCAAGCGCTAATGGAAGAATTGCCAAAGCTAAATATTTGAATTTCATGTTTTAATCACGTTTAAAAAAGCCTAGATATAGAATAAAGCATACTTCTTTAAAAGATGTGGATACATATTATAAATTCAGTTTCAATATGTATCCATTCAGCTAAAACTTAAACGATTATTAACAAAGTGTTATTTATCTGTTTAACAATTATTCACATATAATTCATTTATATACCATTAGTCAAAACGATAGATATCCATCCCTAATGCACCCATAGAAAAACTGCTGTGTACAATACTAAAACGAGGTCCTGTACCCATTGAGAAAAATAAAGGGGCAAAGTGTTCAATCGTTGGATGATTTCTTTCGACATAGGGAATATCTTGCCATTCTAAAACAGCATCATATTGGCTATGGGTTAATTTATTCACCACATAATTTCGGAATGTCGATGCCCACTCAGGGACATTATTATTATCACCATTCCAAGACAGTTCTCTTAAATTATGGGTAATACTGCCTGAACCGATCAATAAAATTTGTTTTTCACGTAAAGGCGCAAGTGTTTGTCCAATTTTATAGATTTCGTCAGCATTCATATTCATGGGTAGAGAAATTTCAACCACAGGAATATCTGCATCAGGATACATATGTAATAACGGCATCCAAACGCCGTGATCGCGAGGGCGAGTACTGTTCGCATGTGCGGGAATGTGTGCTTCAGCCAATAAATGTAGAATTTCTTCAGCAAGCTCAGGATTACCCGGAGCAGGGTAACGCATTTCGTAAAGTGCTGGCGGAAATCCTCTGAAATCATGCCAAGTTTCAGGACGTACACCTGTACTTACTTCGAGCGCATTACTTTCCCAGTGCGCAGACATCACAATTATGGCTTGCGGTTTGGGTAAGTTTAAACTTAAACGATGCAATGCAGGCCCCACTTGTTCAGGATCAAGCGCGAGCATAGGAGAGCCGTGTGAAATAAATAAACCGGGGAGTGTTTGTAAATTCATATCAATACGCCTAAAACAGTGTGTGCAAAACAGGATTGCATCTGAATTGAGTTAAATCTTTTGTGTTACTTATTCAAAATAATCAATCATTGATTGAAGTTTGAATCATTCATTTATTCATAAGTATTCACAATTAATCACAACAATATCTCTAATAATTTTCAACATCTTAGAATCAGAGATATTGGAAATGTTTAATTGCTATCAGCAATCTTCTTACCAATCATCATCTCAAAGTTTCAGCAACGATATAAGCCTGTTTATTTCAACAGAATGTTGCATCTATGCAACGTTGCTATCAGCTATCAATTGCAGTAGTGCCGATTAAATTAAAACTTAACCCGCCCGATGATAAGGATGATTATGGTTAATACTCATTGCTCGATAAAGTTGTTCAATCAGCATGACCCGAACCATAGGGTGAGGCAGTGTGAGTTTGGACAATGACCAATGCCAAGCGGCTGCTTTACGCACAGCTTCCGAGTGTCCATCTGGCCCACCAATCGCTAAAACTACATCATTTCCTTCAAGCATCCAGCCTTTCATAGTTTCAGCCAATTTTTCAGTACTGAATTCACGACCACCCACTTCGAGTGCGATTAAGACTTCATTTTGTTTGACCGCTGCCAGTATGCTGTCACCTTCAATTTGGCGGTATTTTAAAATATCTGCTTCTGAATCATTTTTACCTCGTTTTGCCATAGGTAATTCAAGGATCTGAGTTTGTACAAAAGGTTGAATGCGTTTGAAATAGTCTTCAAAACCTGTAAGTACCCAAGCAGGCATTTTTTGTCCAATGGTAAGAATACGGATTTTCATATTAACAATTTCTAACGTGGCAATAGGCCATTATAACGCTATATTGATTATTCTCAGGATGAGAACAAGGACAGTTTTTTAAATAACAAACGATTATATGGCTAATATTCAAAATTGGGTTCATCAATGCAATTTCAAGATGTGTTTAATACGATTTTAAAACAGCTTATGTTTATTTTAGTGAGCTGTATTTCAATAAGTAGTGACGCAGATAGCAATATTTATCGTCAGGCGGATACTTATCGTTTAAAGGATTATTTGGATCATATTATTGCACCAGATGCATTTAGAAATTATCAGAATACGCAAGAGTTAGATCGTGTTGCAGCATATATCAAGCAACGTGTTGAACAGTTTGCAATTCCTTGTGAATATCAACCTTACCAAGTCGCAGGTAAAACCTACCGCAATGTGATCTGTCATTTACAGACAGGGAATGCTCAGAAAGTCATTATTGGTGCACATTATGATGTGTACGGAAATTTCAAAGGGGCAGATGATAATGCTTCGGGTGTCGCAGGAGTGATTGAAACTGCACGTATTTTGGCTATCAATAAGACACGTTTAAAGCAGAATGTCGATTTCGTATTTTATACTTTAGAAGAACCACCGTATTTCCGAACAGAAAATATGGGCAGTTATGTACATGCAAAATCTATTTTAAATCAAAAGGATCAGATTCAGGCAGTTTATATCTTAGAAATGATTGGCTATTTTAATCATAAACCCATACAGGAATATCCATCGGGTTTAGCTTTGTTTTATCCTAAACATGGTAATTTTATTGGTGCAGTCAGTAATTTTAGTTCACGAGATTTAGGTGAAAATTATTGTGATTCGATGAAGGCAATTCGACAATTGGATTGTCAGCGTCTAATTGCTCCATCCTTTGTGCAAGGTGTCGATTTTTCAGATCATTTGAACTATTGGAATTTTGAAATCCCTGCAATAATGATCACGGACACTGCCTTTTTTAGAAATAAGCATTATCACACCAAGGATGATACGGTTGAAAAACTGAATTTAAATAAAATGGCTGAAGTGATCAATGGTTTGACTTATGTGCTTTTAGAGAAGAATAAATAAGTGCGATGTGTGAATTAAAATGTGTTTGCACAGCACATAAAAAAACACAGTCTTAAAAGTTTTAGACTGTGTTTTAACCTCTAATCGTCTGGAGAATCGCTTAGAAGTTAATCAACTAAAAACGATAAAATCAGCTACATGTTTAATATTAAGATGGCGTTGCTTTAATATTATTCAAGTGTTCCTGATGAATATTATGATTAAAATTTAAACACATTTTCAAGTAATATGAAATATCAAAATAATACTTTATATCAATAACTGTAGTGACTGAATTGTTTTAGCGATTGTATGGGTTTGATTATTTCATCGAATGAATACCAAAAAGATTACCTTCAGTATCGACGCCTAAGACGATATGGCCATGTTCACCAATCGCCATTTTAGCTTGGTGAATTTTTCCACCAGCTACTTCAATTCTGGCTTCTTCGATGGCACAGTCTTCGCTACTAAAATAAATGACGGTACTATTTCCACCTACTGGCATTCCAGCCATTTTAACCAATGAACCTGTTGCGCCATATTGCTGCATATCCGAAGGGAAGGTCCACATTTCCATTGTAGTGTCATTGGGGGCGCTGAGTTGGGTGAGTTGTAATTGGAGTAGGGTTTCATAGAATTTTTTGGCTCTATTCATATCATCGACATAGATTTCGAACCAACAAACTGGATTTGACATGAGAACATTCCTTTTGTTTTAGATGTGGTGATTTTCAGTATTGTATTGAAGCTTTTTTATTATGTGGCAAAGTATAAATAGTAAAATTTGAATATTGTAAGTGAAGGCTTATCATGTGGTTTTATTTGCATGAATATTTTTCATCTATAAGATTTATAAAGAAAAAAAGAGCGCCGTAGCGCTCTTTAATTTTGTATCAAGTTTTATGAGTCTAGCTTAATGACGTGCAGCTTTTTTACTATCGTCAACGGCTTTCACAATCGGTGCTTTAACCAATGGCGTAGGTTGTTCAACCAATGCAAGTGGAAGAATCTCATCGATACTTTTCACTGCTTTAATTTCTAAACCATCTTTCACGTTTTGTGGAATTTCAGCTAAATCACGTACATTATCTTGTGGGATAAAGACCAGTTTTACACCACCGCGATGTGCAGCTAAAAGTTTTTCTTTTAAACCGCCGATACGCATTGCACGGCCACCTAAGCTGGTTTCACCTGTCATTGCAATATCAGGACGAATCGCAATACCTGTAAATGCTGAAACAAGCGCAGTGGTCAATGCTAAACCTGCAGATGGGCCATCTTTTGGTGTTGCACCTTCAGGTAAATGCACGTGTACGTCAGTTTCTTCAAAACGAGAAGCTTCAATACCTAACTCATCAGCACGTGTACGCACAACTGTCATTGCAGCGGTAATCGATTCTTTCATTACGTCACCGAGTGAACCCGTTGTAATGAATTTACCTTTACCTTTTACTGCTGCAACTTCAATGGTCAGTAACTCACCACCGACAGAAGTCCAAGCCAAGCCATTTACACGACCAATTTGAGCTTCAGTTTCCGCCATGCCGTAGTCAAATTTATGCGCACCTAAGTATTCTGGTAAGTTTTCAGCGGTTACATCAATATGTAAATTTTTCGCTTTCTTACTTACAGACTCTTTCACTACTTTACGTGCAATTTTTGACACTTCACGCTCAAGGTTACGCACACCTGCTTCACGTGTATAACGACGCACGATGTCACGAATCGCTTCTTCATGAACAGTCAATTCTTTAGCTCGTAAACCATTGTTCTTGATTGCTTTTGGAACAAGGTAACGATCGGCAATATTCACTTTTTCATCTTCGGTATAACCCGGTAGACGAATCACTTCCATACGGTCTAAAAGCGCCTCTGGAATGTTCATGCTATTTGCAGTACAGATGAACATCACTTCAGATAAATCAAGATCAAGATCTAAATAGTGATCGTTGAATTTACTGTTCTGCGATGGATCTAATACTTCAAGTAAAGCAGAAGCAGGGTCACCACGGTAGTCTTGCGCCATTTTGTCAATTTCATCGAGTAAGAACAGTGGGTTCTTCACGCCAACTTTTGTCAAAGACTGCACAATTTTACCGGGCATCGCACCGATATAAGTACGACGGTGACCACGGATTTCCGCTTCGTCACGTACGCCACCTAGCGCCATACGCACAAATTCACGACCTGTTGCTTTTGCAATAGACTCACCTAGTGAAGTTTTACCTACACCTGGAGGTCCGACTAAGCAAAGGATTGGACCACGAAGTTTTTTGACACGTGATTGAACCGCTAAGTATTCAACAATACGCTCTTTTACTTCATCCAAACCGTAGTGGTCTGTATCTAAAATTTCCTGTGCTTTCGGCAAGTTAATGCTGACTTTGCTCGCTTTATTCCAAGGCGTATCTAAAATCGCCTCAACATAGTTGCGAACTACAGCAGCTTCACTTGACGCAGGTTGCATTGCTTTTAGTTTACGAAATTCGTTTTCAGCTTTTTTACGAACGTGTTCAGGTAAATCAGCTTCAGCTAATCGTTTTTCGATTTCTGCAACATCATCCTCAGCACCGCCATTCATGTCAGAAAGTTCACGCTGAATGACCTTCATCTTTTCATTGAGGAAGTATTCGCGTTGGTTTTTCTCCATTTGGCGTTTTACAGAGTCATGCAATGTTTGCTCAATCTGTTGTTCTTCAGATTGTTGTAACAAATAAGTCATTAACTCTTGTAGATGCGCTTCAAACTCATCGTGTTCCAAGAATTTTTGTTTTACATCAATATTCAATGGGACGCGAGTTGCGACAAAGAATAACAATTGCAATAAATCATCTATTTTGTTTGCCGCAGCAATCAGCTCACGTGCATTACGTAATTTTGCTTCTGCATATTGTGCAAATAGCGCACGTAATTCTTCAACACGTGTTGTTTGAGTTGACGCATTGACATCAACAGTCATCGGGCTTAATGCATGTTCAGCAGACAGGTATTCACCATTATCAATGATTTCAACCAGCTTAGAACGATGTAAGCCTTCAATT
>Ga0209023_10006234_pt1 | contig 12644 bp, 14 predicted proteins | sample LakOneMetagenome_FD_187468 | JGI IMG/M metagenome (GOLD analysis project Ga0209023, IMG submission 187468) | Freshwater and sediment microbial communities from Lake Erie, Canada (SPAdes) (version 2) | ecosystem: Environmental > Aquatic > Freshwater > Lentic | place: Lake Erie, Canada... | reverse complement strand
GCCGAGGCCGACACCGCATCCAAAACGAGCAAGAAAAGAAGTAAAGCATGAAGAATAAAATGATTTTCGGTTTCCACGCGGTGACGTCGCGCCTGCGCCATGAAGCCCAGTCCGTGGAAGAAATCTTCGTCGACGCCGAGCGCAACGACGCACGGATGAAGGCCCTGATCGCCAACGCCAAGGAAGCCGGCGTACGCGTGATGCCGGTCGAAGCCAGCCGTCTCGACAAGATCGTCGGCACCCGCCGTCACCAGGGCGTGATCGCCTTCGCCAGCCAGCTGGCGCTGGCGCGCAACCTCGACGAGCTGCTCGATGCCATCGAGGGTCCGCCGCTGCTGCTGATCCTGGACGGCATCACTGACCCGCACAACCTGGGCGCCTGCCTGCGCGTGGCCGACGGCGTCGGCGCGCACGCGGTCATCGTGCCGAAGGACCGTGCGGTCGGCCTGAACGCCACCGCCGCAAAGGTCGCCAGCGGCGCCGCCGAGACCGTGCCCTACATCACGGTCACGAACCTGGCGCGCACCATGCGCGACCTGAAGGAGCGCGGCATCTGGCTGATCGGCACCTCGGACGACGCCGACAAGGGCCTGTACGAAGCCGACTTCACCGGCCCGATCGCGCTGGTGATGGGTTCGGAAGGCGAGGGCATGCGCCGCCTCACCCGCGAAACCTGCGACCTGCTGGTCAACATCCCGATGCTCGGCTCGGTCGAGAGCCTGAACGTGTCGGTGGCCTCGGGCGTCTGCCTGTACGAGGCACGCCGCCAGCGCGGCCTCTGATGGTGCGCGCCGCGCGGCGCGTTTGCGGCATCTCCCACCGATGCCGTTAAGTTGTCTCTCGGCAACTTGATCGTTTCCCATGGTCGCATAATGGGGCTTCCTTCCGAAGTCCATGCGTCGATGCGGAGCCGTTCATGACCACGTTCTATCGTCCCTCGGGCCGGGTGCCCGCCACCCTGCTGCCTGTCTTCCTGCTGGCCCTGCTGGCGCTCCTGCCGCTGGCCTGGGCCTATGTCTGGCTGATTACCCGCGCACCGCTGGTGATCAATGTCTTCCTTGCCTTCTGCTATGCCGGCTGCGTCGGCATCCTGGCGAGCGTCGTCGCGGCGCGTGCCAAGGTGCGCAACCCGGAATGGATGCGCAGGGCGGGCATCGCGCTCGCGCTCGCCGCCTGGTATTGCCAATGGGCGGCATGGATCGCCGTCACCTCGGTGCGCGAATCGCCGCAGTTTGCCGGCATGGCGCCTGCCGGCCTGTTCTGGAGCACGCTCGCCGATCCGGTCGCGATGGCGCGCTTCATGTTCGAACTCGCTACGAGCGGCAGCCTGCACCTGGGCCAATGGCGGGTGCCGGCCGTCGTGCTGGCCCTGATCTGGCTGGGCGAACTGGGGATCCACGTGCTGATGGCGCCGGCGCTGGGCCGCATGCGCGCGCAGCAGCCGTTCTGCGAGGCCTCCGGCGCCTGGGCAAAGGAGATCACGGTGCCGCAGCGCTTTGCGCCGCTGGACGACGAGGACGTGCAGGCGCTGCTGGACGATCCGGCCGGCCTGGCCCGGCACCTGCATCCGGTGGCGGCGGATGCCGCCGATTACGCCGAAGTGTTGCTGTACCGCTGCCAGGGAGAGGGCGCCTACCTGTCGATCATCGCCATCGCGACCCACGAGGGCGAGCGTGGACGCAGCGAGCAGAAGAAAACCCTGCTGTTCGAGTACCTGCGCCTGGACGGCATCGACCTCGACGCGCTGCTCGCGCGCTCGGCCGCGGCGGGGCAGGGCGCGCAGGAGCAGCCGGTGCCGCCGGCGCTGGCCGCCGCGCTGGCCCACCTCCAGGACGATCGCTATGCCGAAGCGCTCGCCGCCGCCGCGGCGCATACCGGGGCAGCCGATCCCGCGCTGCGTGCGGACGCACTGCGCATCTGCGCCATCGCCTGCTCGCGCCTGGCGCGCTGGAGCGAGGCGCTGGCCTACTGGCGCGATCTGTTCGGCCAGGAAGGCTCGGCGCACAATGCCCTGCAGGTGGCGACCAGCGCCGTCATGGCCGGCCAGCTGGCCCTCGGCGTCGAGTGGATCGACACCTGCTCGGCGCGCAACGCAAATACCCGCGACATGCCGGCCATGCAGATCCTGACCGCCTTCGTCACCGCGCTCGGCCACGCCGGCGAGCGCCATGCCGCCATGCCCTACCTGGAGCAGATCCGCCAGCTCTATGCCGATCTCGGCAACACCGATTCGACCTTCCTGCACCTGCGCGGCCTTCCTTTCTTCAGCGCCTTCCTGGCCAATACGCGGCCTTTCGTGCACGCGGTGCTCGGCGACGAACGCGGCCGCGAATGGTATGCCGCGCTCGGCCCCAGCCTGGATGCCGGCGGACGCCAGGAACTCGACGCCTGGCTGCAGGCCGAGTTCGGCGAGGAAGTGCCGCACTGAAGCGCGCGGCGGACGGCGTGGAAAACCGGCCCTCGCCAAGCACACGGCGCGCGGATAAGCTACCATTGCCGCTGTTTCGCTTATGTATTGATTATGTTTTCCTTCCTGCGCGAAGATATTCGCAACATCATCGAACGCGACCCGGCCGCCCGTAACGGCTGGGAAGTGCTCACCTGCTATCCCGGCCTGCACGCCATCGTCCTGCACCGCTGGGCGCATGCCTGCTGGCGCATGAACCTGAAATGGCTGGGGCGCTTCGTCTCGCACATCGCGCGCATCTTCACCGGCATCGAGATCCACCCCGGCGCCACCATCGGCCGCCGCGTCTTCATCGACCACGGCTTCGGCGTGGTGATCGGCGAGACCGCCGTGGTCGGCGACGACTGCACCATCTACCAAGGCGTGACCCTGGGCGGCACCACCCTGGTGGCCGGCACCAAGCGCCATCCCACGCTCGAGCGCGGCGTGATCGTCGGCGCCGGCGCCCAGGTACTGGGCGCGTTCACGGTCGGCGAGTTCGCCAAGATCGGCTCGAACGCGGTGGTCGTGAAACCGGTCCCGGCCGGCGCCACGGCGGTCGGCAACCCGGCCCACATCATGCGCAAGGAAGACCAATCGCAGTCGAGAAGTGCACGCATGTTCGCCGCCTATGGCGTCACGCCGAACGGCGACGACCCCTTGTCGAAGGCCCTGCGCGGCCTGATCGATCACGTGGCGCGCCAGGACGAGCAGCTGGAACGGCTGACAGCGACGATCAAGGCGGCCGGCATTGCCTGTCCGAACGTGCGCGAGGGTGATAAACTCGATTCGGCCGAACTGAACCGGCTGGTCGACTGAGGAACCCCATGACTGACGAAGTAAACGACGTACTCGATCCGTTCGAGATCCGCGTGCTCGCGGTGCTCGCCGAAAAGGAAGCGCTGACGCCCGATAACTACCCGATGTCGCTGAACGCGATCACCAACGGCTGCAACCAGCTCTCGAGCCGCGATCCGGTGATGCAGCTGTCCGAGGACACCGTCCAGGACACCCTGCAGCGCCTGATCGAACGGCGCCTGGTGAACGGCATCACCCAGGCCGGCGCGCGCGTGACCAAGTACGAACACCGCATGCGCATCAAGTGGACGCTGGAGCAGGACAAGGTCGCTGTGCTGACCGTGCTGATGCTGCGCGGCCTGCAGACGGCCGGCGAGATCCGCACCCGCACCGGGCGCCTGCACGAATTCAAGAGCGTCGGCGAGGCGGAAAGCGCGCTGCAGTTCCTGATCGATAAATACCCACCGCTGGTGGCGAAGCTGGAACGCGCTCCGGGCACCAAGGAATCGCGCTATGGCCAGCTGCTGGGCGGCGAGATTTCGACCGCGCGCGATGATTCAGCTTTCGGCGCGGCCTTTGGCGCCGCCGCCAGCCCGGCAAGCGCGCCGGGCAGCCGCGTCGGCCAGCTGGAAGCCGAAGTGGCGGCCCTGCGCGCCGAGGTCAGCGACCTGAAGGCCCAGTTCGAGGCCTTCCGCCAGCAGTTCCAGTAAGCTTCAGCGCCCTGCCTGCGCCCCGGCCCCGTCGGCCGCGGCGATCACCTTCTTCACGGCCGCAATCACCAGCTCGGGCTCTTCCAGCTGGATGTTGTGGCCGCTCTTCGACGTCAGCACCTGCGAACCACGGCTGAACTGGCGCACGAAGTCCGCATGCAGCTTTTCCTTGATGGCCACGGCCTGCGGCGTCTCCAGGAAGAATTCCGGCTTGTCCGCCTGCTGGGTCGAGGTCAGCACCACGACCGGCACGTCGGGCAGCTTGCCGGCGAAGGGCAGCTTGCCGCTGTCGAGCACCGGCTGCAGCAGCTGCAGTTCGGGCTGGAACTTGGGCGGAACGATGGCCGCAAAGGCGCGCTCGTCGGCCGCCGCGCGTTCGGCGTCGAGCCGGCGCAGGGCGGGGTTGAAGCCTTCGTCGCTCGGGTCGACCAGCACCATGCCGGCCACCTGTTCCGGGTGGCGCGCGGCGAAGGAACGCACCAGCAGGCCGCCATACGAATGCCCGACCAGCACGAAGGGCGGCGCCAGTTTGGCGCTGGCGATCAGCCCTTCCAGTTCGAGCGTGCTTTGTTCGATCGTGCGCGGTTCGGGCCGCGCTTCCGACATGCCGTGGCCGGCACGCGAATAGGCCACCGCGCGCGCCGACTTCGCCACTTCCGGCGCCACCTTGCGCCAGGCGCGCAGGTCGGTGCCGAAGCCGGATTCGAAGATCACGGTGTAGCGGCCGCTCCCCAGGCTGGCCATCTGCATGTGATACGGCCTGGCGCCGACAGCGATTTGTTCGCTGGCCAGGGTGGCGGGTGCTTGCGCCTGGGCCAGGACGCAGCAGCCCAGGGCCGCGGCGGCAAGCAGGGTAGGGAACAGGTTCTTCATCGTCGTCTCTTTTCGTTCTATGTGATGCGTGATGTGGCGCTTCAGGGCGCGGGTGCCGCCGGCGCCGGCGCAAACTCCAGTCCGACCAGCGCATCGTCGCCCCAGGACGTGTCGCCCAGCGCCACGCTGAAGCGGTCGCCGTCGGTTTTCAGCAGCTTGCTGCGGTTTCCCTCTTGCAGGATCGCCCCGACCAGCGGCGCGTCGCTGTCGAAGCCCCAGTCCGGCATCGCTTTCTTGTGCGTGAATTGCACCAGTCGCGGGTCAGCAGGAGGCTGTTGATGGTCAGCACCCAGAACAGCGGAATCTCTTCCTTGGCAATGGCGACCATGGTCTTGCATTCCAGCCGCAGGTCGCCCAGGCGCCGCACGTTGGCCGGCAGGCCAGGCGTGCGCACGTCGGGATGGATGCGGTAGAACTTGCGCTTCTGGTTCAGCACGACTTCGCCGTGCGCATCCTCGGCCGCTTCGCTGCGCGGCACGCTGAAGCGGTGGCTGGCGTCGAGGTCGAGCGGCAGGATGAAGTCATGGTCGCCTTCGATCCGCACGCGCGGCGCTTGCGGCAGGCCGGCGCCGCCGCGCGGCCGGATCCGGAAGCGCAGCTCCGCCACGTTCGGCGCCAGCGCGTGGTGCTGGTCGAAGCTGTCCAGCCCGGCCAGCACGGCCTTGTAGGTGTGGATCTCCGGGTTGCGGATCGCGTTGACCTTCACGGTATCCGGCTCGTCGATGCCCGGCACGGCGGCCGCCGGGCCAGCGGCGAGCAGGGCGGCCAGGGCACAAGCGGGGAGGGCGCGGCGCACGATCGTCCCCTCAGCCTTCATCGCGCCAGCGGCGCAGGCGCACGGCGCCGAGGATCATCGCCACCCCGGCCGCCGCGCCGACCCACAGTTCCGGCCGCGCCAGGCTGCCCCAGGAAGCGCCGAGCACCGACAGCAAGTTCACGCCGTGCCCGCCGTTGACCGGCATCGCGGTGCCGCCGTCCATGAACCAGGCGCCGGGCACCAGGCCGAGCAGCAGGGTTTCGAGCACGTTGTTGACGATCCAGTCGGCGTGGATGGTGCTGCCGTACAGGGCCAGCAGGTAGTCCATCCATTTCAGCAGGACGGCGACGATCAGCGGCAGGCCGACGGCCCACAGGAAGACCTTCGATTTCGCCCAGCTCGACACCAGCAGCAGCCAGCCGGCGGTCGGCAGCGCCCACAGCACATACACCGGGATCATGGCCAGCAGGTAGAGCGGCGACAGGTAGAGGTTGACGTTGCTGAGCACCGGGCCGAACAGGTTCACGCCCTGGGCGCTGACGGCGACCCCGGCCAGCATCAGGATCAGGAAGGCGGCCGCGCTGGCGATGCCGACCGTGATCACCGGCGCCAGCACCAGTCCGGTCAACAGTTTCGACAGCACCGTCGTCGAGTCGGAAATCGGCAGCGACTTCCAGAACAGGATGCTGCGGTCGCGCCGGTCGTCGTAGAGCGCCGCCAGGAAGTAGAAGAAGGCGACCGTCGGCAGCACGATGAAGACCGGGGCGCCGACCGCGATGTAGTTATTCGCGGCCACGCTGGCCATCTCGGTGCGGCTGTGGCGCGTGGCCAGGTCCGCCATCTGCGAACGGTGCACTTCCTCGCCGCCGACGCGCACCGTGATGCTGTCGCCGTTCATCCTGCCGCTGGAGACGCCGTAGCCGACCACGCCCGCCACCAGCACCACCATGATCACCGCCGCGATCAGCGGCGCCCACACGAAGCCGCCCTTGTGTTCCCAGAACTCGCGGCGCAGCAGCCATTTCATCGTATTCATGCGTAGGTTCCTTTCATCGTTGCCACGAACAGGTCGGCCACGCTCGGATTGCGCGTTTCGCCGAGGGCGGCCAATTGGGCGCGCGAGACGCCGTCGAACAGCATCACCGACTTGCCGAACACGGTGCGCTGGTCGATCGGCTGCAGCGCATTCGCCGCGTTCACCTTGTCGGCCGGGACCATGACTTCGACATAGCGCTCGCCGACTTCGTCCATCGAGGCGGCCAGCACGATGCGGCCGTCGCGGATGAACATCAGGTCGGTCAGGATGTGCTCGACTTCCTCGACCTGGTGGGTGGTGATGACGATGGTCTTGTTCTCGTCAAAATAGTCTTCCAGCAGGTTCTGGTAGAACTGCTTGCGGTACAGGATGTCCAGGCCCAGGGTCGGCTCGTCGAGCACGAGGAGCTTGGCGTCGATGGCCATCACCAGCGCCAGATGCAGCTGGACGATCATGCCCTTCGACATCTGCTTGACCTTCATCTCCGGTTTCAGCCGGGTATTCGCGATGTAGCGCTCGGCGCGGCTGCGGTCGAAGCGCGGGTGGATGCCGGCCACGAAATCGACGGCGTCGCGCACCCGCAGCCAGCGCGGCAGGATCGCCACGTCGGCGATGAAGCAGACATCCTGCATCAGGGCGTCGCGCTGGGTGCGCGGGTCCAGGCCCATCACGCGCAACTCGCCCTCGAAAGGAATCAGGCCGAGGGCCGCCTTCAGGGTGGTGGTCTTGCCGGAACCGTTGGGGCCGATCAGGCCGACGATGCGCCCGGCCGGAATCTCGAAGTCGATGCCGTCCACGGCGGTCTGCTTGCCGTACTTCTTGCTCAGGTTTTTCGCGGAGATGACGGCGTTCATGCTGTTCCTCCCGGCTGCGCGGTGTGCAGCAACTGCTCGACGCTCAGGCCGAGCTGGCGGATGCGCTCGACCATGGCCGGCCATTCCTCGCTCAGGAAGCGCTCGCGTTCGCTTGCGAGCAGTTTCTCGCTTGCTCCTTCAGTGACGTACATGCCAATTCCCCTTCGTTTTTCTACTAGGTTTTCGTCGACCAGCTCCTGGTAAGCCTTGGAGACGGTGATCGGGTTGAGTTGGTATTCGGCCGCGATCTGGCGGACCGAGGGCAGGGCGTCGCCGGCTTTCAGGACCCCGTCGAGCATCATGCCGATGACGCGGTCCTTCAACTGGCGGTAGATCGGTGCGTTGTCGTTCCAGCCGATGTTCATGTCCGGCCTCCCTGTCGTGCTGCCTTGGCGGCTCCCTGCAGCGCTACATGTTTCTGCATGTCTGGCTCCTGGTGGATGAATGCGTTGGTGTTGTAGTGGAGTATGACACCAGCATTCCAGTCAACGAGCGGAATGCGACGAGCTGCATAAAAACGGGGGTATACGGCAGGAATGGCGCGCTGGGCCGTGCGATGGCCGCGGCCTGCGCGGCGCCAGATGCAATGGTATGGGCACGACGGATCCTCTTGCGCGGGCTGTGAACCAGCTGGCAATGATAGAGGATTTGCTTGCGAGAAAACTAACGAACTATTGCTAAAAGCAAATTATTTTATCGGAGCGGGGATTCAGGCCGGCCGGCCGTCGAGTCCGCAACGCTGGATGGCGCCGCCGCCGTCGATGGCGATCCAGCCGCCGCGCGCCGGGTCGGCATCCAGTTCCCAGTCCGGCAGCACGTAGCGCAAACGCGCGCCGTGCCGGTAAACGGCGGGGCGGTGGGTGTGGCCGTGGATCAGCACCTGCGCACCGGTAGCGTCGAACACGGCCTCGATGGCATCAGGCGTGACGTCCATGATCGCGTAGGACTTGGTGGTGTGGGCTTCGCGGCTGCCTTCGCGCAGGCCGGCGATGATGGTCTTGCGCTGCGCGAGCGGCATGGACAGGAATTGCCCTTGCCAGGCCGGCTGGCGCACCATGGCGCGAAATTCCATGTATTTGGTGTCGAGCGTGCATTCGGCGTCGCCGTGCACGAGGGCGATGCGCTGGCCGCCAATATCGATGACGTACGGTTCCTGCAGCAGGGTCAGCCCGGCGGCATCGGCAAAGCCTTGCCCGACCAGGAAGTCGCGGTTGCCGGCCATCCAGAACAACGCGACGCCGTCGTCGGCGAGCGTACGCAATGCGGCAACGATGCGGGCGTTGAAAGGCGTGTCGAGATCGTCGTCGCCGGCCCAGTATTCGAAGATGTCGCCCAGCAGGTAGAGCTGGCGGGTCTGGCGCCCGTGTTCTTCCAGGAAGCGGAAGAAGGCATCGAGGGTGCGCGGATGGGATTCCTGCAGGTGCAGGTCGGAAATGAAAAGCGCGAGCGTGCGCGCGGGAGTGGACATGGTGCTGGTGTTCTGGTTCCCGCGCGCCTTTTACTTATTACTGAACGACTTCGATCTTCTCGATGATGACCGGCTCGGCAGGCACGTCGGAATGCATGCCCGAACGCGAGGTGGCGACGGTGTTGATGGCGTCGACGACTTCGGTGCCCTGGGTGACTTTGCCGAACACGGCGTAGCCCCAGCCGTCCTGGCCCGGGTAGTTCAGGAAGTCGTTGTTCTTGGTGTTGATGAAGAACTGGGCCGATGCCGAGTGCGGCGCCGAGGTACGGGCCATGGCGATGGTGTACTTGTCGTTCTTCAGGCCGTTCTTGCCTTCGTTTTCGACGGTGGCGTCGGTGGCTTTCTGTTTCATGCCCGGCTCGAAACCGCCGCCCTGGATCATGAAGTCCTTGATCACGCGGTGGAAGATCGTGTTCGTGAAGTGACCTTGTTCAACGTATGCCAGGAAGTTGGCAACGGTCTTGGGCGCCTTTTCGGCGTCCAGTTCGACGGTGATGTTGCCCTTGTTGGTGGTCATGAGTACGGAGGTCATGTAGTGTCCTTTTCTGATGAAATGCGAATGGGATGCGAAATGTGCAACCGTTATTTTACAAGCTTATCGCCGGTGAGGATGGTCGCGTTCTGAATCACCACCGGCACCACCGGCACATTCTGCATGCCGCGCACGTCGTCGACCATCACATTCTTGATCTTGTCGACCGTTTCCTGGCCCTTCACCACGCGCCCGAACACCGCGTAACCGTGGCCATCCTGGCCCGGATAATCGAGGCCGGCATTGTCGTTGGTGTTGATGAAGAACTGCGAGGTGGCCGAATTCGGATTGTCGGTGCGCGCCATCGCCACCGTGTACGGCTTGTTCGACAGGCCGTTCCGGGCTTCGCTCGGGATCGGTTTGCGCACGCCCGGCTTGTCGATCAGTTTCTCGGTGTAGCCGCCGGCCTGGATCATGAAGTCGGTAATGACGCGGTGGAAGACCGTGCCTTTATAGAAGCCGGACTTCACGTATTGCAGGAAGTTGGCGGTGCTTTTCGGCGCCTTTTCCTGATCGAGTTCGATGACGATCTCGCCCATCGTGGTTCTCAGCGAAACCTGGGGATTCTCGAAGGCGAGGGCGCTGCCGCAGAGCATCAGGGCGGCGCCGGCGGCGGCCGCCTGCATCAGCAGGCGGCGGGGTGGGTGGGCGAAGCTGGTCTTCAAAGGCGTCTCCTCGGTGGACGTGGCGCAAAGCCGTGTCAAGTCTTTTGCAGAAAAATAAACCTGAGCCGTAGGCGGCCAGTCGGGATTTTATCAATGCTATACTTTGCGCAGAACGTCCCATTCTATCAAGAAGAACAACAACGAGGGTCTTGACGATCTCGACGCAAAGCACCACCTCCCGGCGCGCACTCCTTTTGGTGCTGTGCCCGGCATTCGCTTGCTCGGGTGTCCCGTCCCCTCAGTTTCATCATCACCAATGAGCCAATTAAAGATCTACAACACGCTGGCGCGCGAAAAACAGGTATTTGTCCCGATGGAGGCCGGCAAGGTCGGCATGTATGTCTGCGGCATGACCGTCTACGACTATTGCCACGTCGGCCACGCGCGCATGATGATGGCCTTCGACGTCATCTACCGCTGGCTCATGGAATCCGGCTACGAGGTCAAGTATGTCCGTAACATCACGGACATCGAAGACAAGATCATCAAGCGCGCCGGCGAAAACGGCGAAACCATGTCCTCGCTGGTGAACCGCTTCACCCGCTACATGGACGAAGATACCGAGGCGCTGGGCATCCTGCCGCCGAACTTCGTGCCGCGCGCCACTGAACACGTGCCGGGCATGCTGTCGATTATCGACATGCTCGAGGCAAAAGGCCTGGCCTATCGCAGCGACGACGGCGACGTCAACTTCGCCGTGCGCGACTTCGAAGGCTACGGCAAGCTGTCGGGCAAGTCGCTCGACGACCTGCGCGCCGGCGAACGCGTCGACGTGAACACCGGCAAGCGCGATCCGCTCGACTTCGTGCTCTGGAAAGCCGCCAAGGAATCCGAACCCGAGGAAGCGAAGTGGGATTCGAAATGGGGACGCGGCCGCCCGGGCTGGCACATCGAGTGCTCGGCCATGTCGTGCGCGCTGCTGGGCGAACATTTCGACATCCACGGCGGTGGCCAGGACCTGCAGTTCCCGCACCACGAAAACGAGATCGCCCAGAGCGAAGGCGCGTTCGGCGGCCCGATGGTGAACTACTGGATACACAACGGATTCGTGCGCGTGGATAACGAAAAGATGTCCAAGTCCCTGGGCAACTTCTTCACCATCCGCGACGTGCTCAAGAAATACGATGCCGAAGTCATCCGCTTCTTCATCCTGCGCTCGCACTACCGCAGCCCGCTGAACTACTCGGACGTGCACATCGACGACGCCAAGGCCGCGCTGACGCGCCTGTACACGGCGCTTGCCGACATCGACCTGGGCGATGAGGCCGTGGCGGTCGACTGGAACGAGGAACACGCCGTGCGCTTCCGCGAAGCGATGGACGACGACTTCAACACGCCGCTGGCCGTGGCCGAGCTGTTCGACCTCGCAAGCGAAGTCAATCGCACGAAGTCGGTGGACACCGCGCGCCAGCTGAAGGCGCTGGCCGGCGTGCTCGGCCTGCTCGAACGCGCACCGCAGGACTTCCTGCAAGCTGGCGTGGGCGCAGGCGAGGGCGGCCTCGACGAAACCCGGATCGCTACGCTGATCGCGCAGCGCGCCGCCGCCAAGAAAGCGCGCAACTTCGCCGACGCCGACCGCATCCGCACCGAACTGACTGCCGCCGGGATCATCCTCGAAGACAAGCCAGACGGCACGACGAATTGGCGCCGCGCATAATGGCAGCCGAACAGGACAAGGGCGGACTCGGCGCACCCGCGCCGGAACTCGACGTTCCCGCGTACTGGGCCGAGGCCAAGGCGGAGCTGATGCGGCGCGACCGCATCATGAAGCGCCTGATCCCGCAGATCGGCGACATGCACCTGAAGGGCCACCCCGACCCGTTCACGACGCTGGCGCGTTCCATTGTCGGCCAGCAGGTCACGCCGAAAGCCGCCGACGCCGCCTGGACCAAGCTCGGCCTGGCCTGCCCGAAACTGACCCCGGCGCAGGTGATCAAGCTCGGCGCCGAGGGGCTGGCCGCCTGCGGCCTGTCGAAGCGCAAGACCGAATACATCCTCGACCTGGCCGACCACTTCAAGGCCAAGCGCGTGCATGCGAATTTGTGGTCGCAGATGGACGACGAGGCCGTCATTGCCGAGCTGGTCCAGATCCGCGGCATCAGCCGCTGGACAGCCGAGATGTTCTTGATATTTAATCTGCTCCGGCCGAACGTCCTGCCCCTGGATGACGCCGGCCTGATCCAGGGCATCAGCCAGAATTATTTTTCCGGCGAGCCGGTTTCGCGCAGCGATGCGCGCGAAGTCGCAGCCAATTGGGAACCCTGGCGCACCGTTGCCACCTGGTACCTGTGGCGCAGTCTCGACCCCGCAAATGGGGCCGATGGCGCGTCCGATACGGTCTAGGCTGCGGTAGAATAGCGCCGAAACAGGCACCGAGTGCCGCCGCCGGCCCCATCGCATGGGGCCCGGCCACAGAACAACCCCGGAGGTACAATGACTAAAACAACTTTCCTCAGCTTCGAGCAGCCGATTGCCGAGCTCGATTCGAAAATCGAAGAGCTCCGC
>Ga0209023_10006233_pt1 | contig 12645 bp, 9 predicted proteins | sample LakOneMetagenome_FD_187468 | JGI IMG/M metagenome (GOLD analysis project Ga0209023, IMG submission 187468) | Freshwater and sediment microbial communities from Lake Erie, Canada (SPAdes) (version 2) | ecosystem: Environmental > Aquatic > Freshwater > Lentic | place: Lake Erie, Canada | collected... | reverse complement strand
CCTGATCGGCGGCGCGCGCAGCGCGCGCCGCCTCGCCGTCGTCGAATGGCTGACCTTTGTCAGCAGCGAACTGCACAAGGTGTTCAGCCCCTGGCTGTGGCACAAGGAAACGGCCGAGTCGACCAAGGTCGCGGTGCGCGAAAGGCTCGCGACCCGTTTCGCCGAACTCGATGCGCACTTCAAAGGTCACGAGTACCTGGCGGACGAGTTCAGCGTTGCCGACGCGTACGCGTTCACGATCATCAACTGGTCGCACTTCGTGATGGTGCCGATGAAGGCCTATCCGAACCTGCAGGCCTATATGGCGCGCGTCGCGGCGCGGCCGCAGGTGCAGGCCGCGCTGCGCGCCGAAGGGCTGGCGAAGTGAGCTCGCCGCAGCTGATCCTGGTCTCGCACGCGTTGTGCCCGTACGTGCAGCGCGCCGCGATCGTTCTGGCGGAGAAGGGCGTGGCGTTCGAGCGCCGCGTCGTCGACCTGGCGAACAAGCCCGACTGGTTTCTCGCGATCTCGCCGCTGGGCAAGACACCGGTGCTGCTCGTCGACGGCGTGCCGATCTTCGAATCGGCGGTGATCTGCGAGTACCTCGACGACACGCTCGCACCGCGCCTGCATCCGGCCGACGCGCTGGAGCGTGCCCGGCATCGGAGCTGGATCGAGTTCGGCTCCGCGGTACTGAACGACATCGGCGCGCTCTACAACGCGCCCGATGCGTCGGCGCTGGCATCACGGCGCGACGCACTGGCCGCGCGCTTTCAGCGCCTCGAGGCCGCGCTGCCGGACGCAGGGCGCGGCTTCGCCGGCGCCGCGTTCAGCATCGTCGATGCGGTGTACGCGCCGGTCTTCCGCTACTTCGACGTGTTCGAGACCTTCACCGATCTCGGCACGTTCGATGCGACGCCGAAGGTTCGCGCATGGCGCCGCGCGCTCGGGCAGCGTGCGTCGGTGCGCGACGCCGTCGCGCCGGACTATCCGGCCCGGCTGCGCGCGTTCCTGCGTGCGCGCGGCTCCGCGTTGGGCGCGCTGGTCCCGGCGGCGTAGCGAACGATGACTATTTGCCGGCCTTCAAGGCGGTGAAGATGCGCGTCTGCACGCGCTTCACGTCCTGCGGCACCGCGTCGGGCGGCGTCATGCGCTTCTTGTCGGCGTCCGACAGGAAGATCGTCGGGTTCTCGGCCACGTCCTTCTTGACGAACTTGAGCGACGCCGCGTTCGGGTTCGCATAGAAGACCTTGTTCGTCAGCGACGCCGCGACCTCGGGGCGCAAGATGTAGTTGATCCACAGGTGCGCGTTGTTCGGGTGCGGGGCGTCCTTCGGGATCGCCATCGTGTCGAAGAACAGCGTCGCGCCGCCTTTCGGGATCAGCGCTTCGATCGCCGGCGGCGCCTTCGGATTGGCCTCGATCGCCCGCGCGCGCGCGATGTTGATGTCGCCCGAGTAGCCCATCACCGCGCACAACGAGCCCGCGGCCAGGTCGTTGATGTAGCCCGACGACGAGAAGCGCGTCACGTACGGCCGCACCGACGCGAGCATCTTCGACGCGGCGTCGTAGTCGGCCACCTTGGCGCTGTAGGCGGGCTTGCCGACGTAGAGCATCGCCACGGGCAGGACCTCCGACGCGGAGTCGAGGAAGTTGATGCCGCAGCCCTTCAGCTTGGCGGCGTACTTCGGATCGAAGATCAGGCTCCAGGCGTTGTCGGGCATCGGCATGCCGCCGAGCGCCGCCTTGACCTTCGCGGTGTTGATGCCGACGGTGACGTAGCCCCACATCCAGTCGACGAGATACTGGTTGCCGGGATCGACGTTGGCGAGCTGCTCCAGCAGCCCCTTGTCGAGGTTGCCCCAGTTGCCGAGCTTGGACTTGTCCAGCTTCTGCAGCAGCCCGCCGGCGATCTGGCCTTTCGCGAAGTGCGAACCGGGCACGACGATGTCGTAGCCCGTCTTGCCCGCCACCAGCTTGGCATGGAGGACTTCGTTGGCATCGTAGTTGTCGTAGTTGACCTTGATGCCGGTCTCCTTCTCGAAGTTCTTGATCGTGTCGTCGGCGATGTAGTCCGACCAGTTGTAGATGTTGAGCACCTTCTCCTCGGCCGCACCGGCCGCGTGAGCGGTGGCGGCGGCAAAGGCCAGGGTGAGCGAGGCGGCGAGGGCGGTGGGGTTGATCATCACGGTGGGCTCCGGTTCGGCCAAGGCGGCGAAGAATAAGCCATCATTCGGGGGCCTCACAACCCACGCAAAGGACGACTCCATGGGACTGAACGCTTTGAAGCAGATTACGCTGACCGCCGCGCTCGCGCTCGCCGCCCCGGCGTTCGCGCAGACCGTGGGCACGCTCGACAAGGTCAAGCAGTCCGGTGCGATCACGCTGGCGTACCGGGAATCGTCGGTGCCGTTCTCGTACCTGGACGACAAGGCGCAGCCGGTCGGCTTCGGCCATGAGATCTGCCTGAAGATCGTCGACGAGGTGAAGAAGGTCACTGGCCGCGCCGACCTGAAGGTCAATCTGCAGGCCGTGACCTCGGCCAACCGCATCCCGCTGCTGCAGAACGGCACGATCGACATCGAGTGCGGCTCGACGACCAACAACAGCACGCGCGGCAAGCAGGTCCAGTTCGCGATCAACTACTTCTACACGGGCACCAAATTCCTCGTCAAGACCGGCACCTCCGTCAAGACGATCGACGACCTGAAGGGCAAGACGATCGTCTCGACCACCGGCACGACCAACTTCCAGATCCTGCGCAACCTGAACGAGGAGAAGAAGCTCGGCATCGAGTTGCTCGGCGCGAAGGACCACGCGGACGCCGCGCTGATGGTCGAAAGCGGCCGCGCGGTCGCGTTCGGCATGGACGACATCCTGCTGTACGGCCTGCGGGCGAGCGCGCAGAACCCGGCGTCGCTCGCCGTCGTCGGCGATGCGATCCAGGTCGAGCCCTACGCGATCATGATGCGGCTGGACGACCCGGCGTTCCGCAAGGTCGTCAACGACACGATCGCCGGCTTGATGAAGAGCGGTGAGTTCGCCAAGCTCTACGCCAAGTGGTTCATGTCGCCGATCCCGCCGAAGGGAATCAACCTGAACGCGCCGATGAGTCCGGAGCTGCTCGAGAACCTGAAGGCCCTGAGCGACAAGCCGGCGACGTGACGCTTCAGCCCGGGCGGTGAAGCGACGCGGGCTGTTCGTCGCCCGCGGCGCGGGGCAGAAAGCGCGCCAGCATCGCGGCCATGTCGGTCTCGCGGAACGGCTTGGCGAGGTGCTCGTCCATACCGGCCTGCAGGCTGCGCTCGCGGTCGCCTTCGAGCGCGTTCGCGGTCAGTGCGACGATCGGCACCCGCGGTCGTCCTTCGCGCTGCTCGATGACGCGGATCTGCCGCGTCGCCTCGAAGCCGTCGACACCCGGCATCTGGCAGTCCATCAGGATCAGGTCGTAGCCGCCGAGCGCGGCCTCGGCGACGGCCTGGTCGCCATCGGTGACGGCCTTCACCTGCACGCCGATGCGCGCGAGGATCGCACCGGTCACCAGCGCGTTCACCGGGTTGTCTTCGGCCAGCAGCACCCGGGCGGCGAACTGCGGCCGCAGCTGCGCCGCGGCGTACGCGGGCGCGGCGGGCGGCTCGGTCGATCGCAGCATCGACGTCAGGCGGAACGTCGCGCCACCGTCGGCCGACGGCAGGCACACCAGGTCGCCGCCCATCGCGCGCGCCAGTTCGCGCGAGATCGTCAGGCCCAGGCCGGTGCCGCCGTGGCGCCGGCTGTCCGAACTGTCGAGCTGGTTGAAGGCCGTGAAGATGCTCTCGCGCTGCTCGGGCGCAACGCCGATCCCGGTATCGACGACATCGAACACGGTTGTGCCATCGTTGGCGCGCGTCACGCCGAGCGTGATCCCGCCACGCGAGGTGAACTTGACCGCGTTGCCGGTGAGATTCAGCAGGATCTGGCGCAGCCGCGTCGCGTCGCCCTTGACCCAGCACGGCGCGGGCATCTCGTGCGTCACCTTGAGCAGCAGGCCCTTGCCGGTGGCCGAGATGCGCGCGACATCGGCGACCGAGTCGACCAGCATGGCGAGATCGAACGGCTCGATCACGAGGCGCAGGTGCCCGCTCTCGATCTTCGAGAAGTCCAGCACGTCGTTGATGATGCCGAGCAGGTGCTCGCCGGTGCGCTGCAGCGTCTTCAGGCTGTTCGCGGTCGAAGCGCCGAGCCGGGCGTTGTCGCCCTGCAGGATGCTCGCCAGTCCGAGGATGCCGTGCAACGGCGTGCGCATCTCATGGCTCATCGTCGCGAGGAAGCGGTCCTTGACCGCACTGCTGCGTTGCGCCTGGTCGAGCGCCTGCTGGCGCTGCTCGGCCAGCTCGACCATCTGCAGGCGCAGCCGCAGCATCGCTCGTGTGTGCAGCGACGCGCGACGCCCCTCGAGGCTGATCAGCCCGAGGTAGATCGCCATGCCGATGCCGATGTAGGTCGGGACCGGCCCGCCGAGCCAGAACTGGTACAGCATCGGCGGCAGCATCAGCGGCAGCACGAGCGCGAGTGCAGCGCGAAACGGCGTCGACAGCACCACCATCGCCATGCCGGCGATTGCCACGATCGTGGCGAGCATGATTGCGCCGAGCTGCATGTCGTGCGGCGGCAGCAGCACCGTCCCGAGCAGGCCGAACAGCAGACCGTCCAGCGCCAGCGCGCACTCGAAGCGGCGGCCCCAGAGACCGCCGGCGCGATCCGGGTCGCTCCGATGCGAACGCGCGATTGCGACACGCGCCAGGCTGACGAGCGTCTTCGCGACGATCCACGCGATCAGCCAGCGCCGTGGGACCGCATCCCACAGCACCCAGGTCTGCAGTGCGCCGACCGGTATGCCGAGCCAGTTTGCCAGCCGCGTCCGCTCGAACAGCATGTCGATCTGTGCGGCGCGCACCTGTGCGCCCAACGCGTCGGGATCGGTCCCCTGGCGGGCGAGTGGGCCGATCGGCGTGTCGTGGATCAAGGGCGGGGCAACAGCATCATGGCGAACGAACTGCATCGTCCCACCGCCGGCCCTGTCGGCGCGCCGACAGGAATGTCAACTATCGTGTCCTGAGCCCATGGGCGCCGGGCCGCGGGAGGGATGCGACACTCGCCACGATGGAAAGCTGGCTCGCCCAACTCGCGCTGCTCCAAGGCCTGCCGGCGTATGCGCTGCTGTTTGCGCTGCTGTTTTCCTGCGGCATCGGCGCGCCGATGAACGAGGACATCGTGCTGCTCGCCGCGGCGGCGTTGACGCTGACAGGCGTGATGGAGCCGGCCGCGCTGATCGCCGTCGCGTGGTTCGGCCTCGTGCTCGGCGACGCGCTGGTGTTCCACTGGGGCCGGCGCCTCGGGCCGCGCCTGTTCGCGACGCGCTGGATCGCACGCATCGTGCCGCCCGAGCGACTGGCGGGCGCCCAGCAGCGCGTGCGCCGCGGCGGTCCGGCGACGATCTTCGTGATCCGGTTCATGCCCGGCATCCGCACGCTGCTGTTCTTCGCCGCCGGCACGCTGAAGCTGCGCTACCGCACGCTGTTCTTCTACGACGGCCTGGCCGCGGCCATCGAGTTGCCGCTGCTGGTCTATGGCGTGCGGTTCGTCGGCGGACGCTGGCAGCAGATCATGGCGTGGGTGCAGCAGTTCCAGCTCTGGCTGCTCGGCGCGGTGGCGCTGCTGGTCGCCGCATGGCTGATGCGCCGCTGGCGCAAGTCCGGAACCAAGGCCACGCCGCGATGACGATGAAGCACTGGCACGACACCGGTCGCGCGACCGCCGAGGTGCTGCGCGAGCTCAAAGGCTATGCCGTCGACGACCCCAACTACCGCGAGGGGCGGCTCTGGAGCCTGGTCTATCACCTCGACGACGAGTATGCGGCGTTCCTCGCCGAGGCTTACGCCAGCTACTCGGCCGCCAACGGCCTGAACCCGACCGCGTTCAAGAGCCTGAAGCGCCTGGAGACCGAGATCATCGCGGCCACCGCGGAGTTGCTGCATGGCACGCCCGAGGTCTGCGGTGTCGTCACCTCGGGCGGCACCGAGAGCTGCCTGCTCGCCGTCAAGACCTACCGCGATCTGGCGCGCACGACCCGGCGCGTCACGCGGCCGGAGATGGTCATTCCGGAAAGCGCGCACGTCGCCTGGTTCAAGGCCTCCGAATACTTCGGCGTCAAGTTGCGGCTGTTGCCTCTGGCAAGCGACTTTCGCGCCGACGTGAGCCGGCTCGACGCCCTGATCAATCGCCACACGGTGATGGTGCTCGGCTCGGCGCCCGAATACCCGCGCGGCATGGTCGACCCGATCGAGGCGATGGGCGAGATCGCGCAGCGGCGTGGCGTGCCGCTCCACGTCGATGCCTGCGTCGGCGGCTACATCCTGCCGTTCATGGAGATGAACGGCATCGCGCTGCCGCGCTGGGACTACCGCGTGCCGGGCGTCACGTCGATCTCGGCCGACGTGCACAAGTACGGCTACGCGTCCAAGGGCGCGTCGACGATCACCTACCGCACGCTCGATCTGCTGAAGCACCAGATGTTCGTGTGCGAGAGCTGGCCGGGCGGCGTGTTCGCGTCGCCGGCGTTGCTCGGCACGCGGCCGGGCGGCGCCTACGCGGCGGCGTGGGCGGCACTGCAGCACTTCGGCATCGCCGGCTACCGCGATCTCGCCGCACGCACGCTGCAGGCGTTCGAGCGCCTCAAGGCGGGCGTCGAAGCGATCCCCGAACTGCGCGTGCTCGGCGAACCGCGCGGACCGTTGCTCGGCTACGGCTCGCGCGATCCGGGCGTCAACATCTATGCGGTCGGCGATCAGATGGACGCGCGCGGCTGGCAGGTCAACCGGCTGCAGTTCCCCGAAGGTCTGCATGCGATGGTGACGGCCCAGCACCTCCTCGTCGTCGACGACTACCTGGGCGATCTGCGCGCGGCCGTCGCGACGGTCAAGGCCGATCCGTCGCTCGCCGGTCAGGGCCACGCGGCGACGTACGGGATGATGGCCCACATTCCGCTGCGCGGCCTGGTGAAGAAGCGCGTGCTCGACATCTTCGCGCGCATGTACGCCGCGGGCGGCGGCGAGGTCGAGCTCGCCGAGCCGGACGCGGGCAGCGCTTCGATAGCCGACCGCCTCGCAAGGTGGTACGTGACGCGCCGGCAGCGCCGAGCCAACTCGACGACACTCAAACCCTGATGCCGCCAGCGCCCGCCGACCCCGCCCATGCCCGCCAGGCCCGGCATGCGCTCTGGGCCGCATTGGCGATGGTCGCGGTGTGGGGGTCGAACTTCACGGTCCAGAAGACGCTGTTCGCAGTGCTGTCGCCCGGCGGGTTCCTGTTCGCGCGCTACCTGATGATGCCGCTGGCCGCCGCGCTGCTGCTGACCTGGCGGCACGGCACGCACTGGCCGCGGCTGCCGCGCGGCGAGATGCTCGAGTTGCTCAAGCTCGGACTGGCCGGCCACCTGCTGCACGTCGGGCTCGTGACCTACGGGATCCACTGGTCGACTGCCTTTTCGAGCTCGCTGATCCTCGCCCTCGGCCCGGTCTTCACGCTGTTGATCCTGCGCTGGCAGGGCATCGAGGACAAGCTCTCGCGCGGCCAACTGGCCGGCGTCGCGGTGGCGTGCGGCGGCGTGCTGGTGTTCCTCTCCGACAAGCTGCTCGGCGGCCACTGGCAGGCCAGCGGTGGCGACCTGACGCTGGTCGTCGCCGCCTCGTTCTTCTCGTACTACACGGTCGCCGCCAAACCCTTGATCGAGCGCCGCGGCGGCGTCACGGTGATGGCCTATGCGACGCTGCTCGGCAGCGCACCGGTGGTCCTGCTGAGCGCGCCGGCCGGGCTCGCGGTGGTCTGGACAGAGGTCACACCGATGATCTGGCTCGGCCTGGCCTACGCCGTATTGATCTCCGCCTTTCTCGGCTGGCTGGTCTGGGGCTGGGTCAACGCAGTGCGTGGCGTCGCGCGCAGTGCGCCGCTGATGTACCTGATGCCACCGATCGCCGGCCTGGTCGCCTGGGCCGTCACGGGCGAGCGCTATACCGGCGTCAAGCTCGCCGGCGCGGCGCTGACGCTCGGCGGGGTCGCGCTCGCGCAGTTCAGCTCGAGCAAGGTCGCGGTCGTCAGGGCCTCCGCGGCGCCGGTGGATTGAGGTCCAGCGGCTGGCGCTATGCTTCGGCCCTGGTTCAAACGGACGACCCATGAAGCCGATCGTTTTACTCGTGACGGCAGCCGCGCTGATCGCCGGATGCTCGAAGACGCAGGAACCGCAGGCTGCCGCGACCGCACCCGTCGCTGCCCCTGCGCCTGCCGCGCCGCCCGCCGCGGCGCCGACTGACGCGCACGCCGAGGCGGGCATCGCCTGGAAGAACGCCGCCAGCGATGCGGATGTGGACGCCGCGTTCGCGCAGGCCCGCGCCGACAACAAGCCGGTCTTCGTCTACTGGGGCGCCAAATGGTGCCCGCCGTGCAACCAGGTCAAGGCGACGCTGTTCAACCGCCAGGATTTCATCGAGCGCTCGCGTGCGTTCGTGCCCGTCTACGTCGACGGCGACAGCCCGGGCGCACAACGGCTGGGCAGCCGCTTCAAGGTCAGCGGCTACCCGACGATGGTGCTGTTCAACCCGCAGGGCACGGAGCTGACGCGGCTGCCGGGCGAGGTCGAGGGCGAGCGCTACACCCAGGTGCTGACGCTCGGCATGAACGCGCAGCGGCCGGTGAAGGACGTGCTCGCGCAGGTCAAGACCGACGCGAAAGGCCTCGGCGCGAACGACTGGAAGCTGCTCGCGTTCTACTCGTGGGACACCGATCACCAGACGCTGGTCGCGAAGGACGGCGTGCCCGCGCTGCTGAAGCAGCTCGCTGACGCCTGCCCGGTCGACCAGCACGACGTCGCGATGCGGCTGCGTCTGAAGGCGCTCGCCGCCAGAGAGGACAAGGCGCCGGCCCGTCCCGACGCCGCGACCCAGGCCGCGCTGCTCGCGCTGCTCGACGATCCGGCTGCCGCACGCGCGCAGCTCGACATGCTCACCAACTATCCGAGCGACATCACACGTGCGCTGACGAAGGCGGGCACGCCGCAGCGCGCCGAACTGCTGAACGGTCTCGGCGCGGCGCTCAAGCGATTCGAGGCCGACACGACGTTGTCGCGCGCCGACCGCATGCAGGCGCTGATCGCGCAGGTCGACCTCGCGAAGATCGACGTGAAGGGCAGCGGCGCGAAGAAGGACGCGGCCGTCAAGCTCCCTGACGCGCTGCTCGACGACATCCGCGCACAGACCAGCCGCGCCGACCGCGAGATCACCGACGGCTACGAACGCCAGGCCGTGATCACCGCCGCCGCGTACCTGCTCGACGAGGCCGGGCTCGGGAGCGAGTCCGACGCGCTGTTGAAGGCCAACCTCGCGAAGAGCCATTCGCCGTACTACCTGATGTCCGAGCTCGCGAGCAACGCGAAGAAGCGCGGCGACAACGCCGAAGCGCTGCGCTGGTACGAGGAAGCGTTCGACAAGAGCGAAGGGCCGGCGACGCGGCTCCAGTGGGGCTCGAGCTACATCAATGCACTCGTCGATCTCGCGCCGCAGGACGGCGCGCGCATCGAGAAGGCGGTGAGCCAGCTGTTCGCCGAGGCGGCCAAGCAGCCGGATGCGTTCTACGAGCGCAGCGGGCGCTCGCTGCAGCGGGTCGGGACGAAGCTCCAGGCGTGGAGCAAGGGCGGTGCGCACAAGGCCGAGATGCAGCGGCTGCAGACGCAGCTCGACGGCGTGTGCGGCGCGCTGGCCAAGGACGATCCGAAGCGCGCGAGCTGCGAGGGATTGCTGAGCGCGCCCAAGGCCAACGCCGGCCGGAACCGCGCGTGAGGCGCCGCGACGTTCTCGGGCTCGCCGCGCTCGCGGCAGGGCCGTCGCTTGCGGCGACACCGGCTGTGCCGACCGACGAGGTCGCGCCGGCCGTGCCGCCGTCGTCGCCCGGGGCCTGGGTGCATGCCTTTGCCGCGTTCGGCGAGCCGAAGTATCCGCGCGGGTACACGCACTTCGACTACGTCAATCCGGACGCCCCGAAACGCGGCACGCTGTTCCTGAAGAACCCGGACCGTCGCACGGCGTTCGACAAGCTGAACTACTTCACCATCCGCGGCGATCCGCCCGCCGGCGTCGCGATCTTCGTGATGGAGACGCTGACCTTCCTCGGCGCCGACGAACTGCAGACGATGTACGGCCTGCTCGCCGAGGAATTCCAGGTCGCGCCCGACCGGCGCGCGGTGACGTTCCGTCTTCACCAGAAGGCGCACTTCTCGAACGGCGACCCGGTGGCGGCCGAAGACGTCAAGTACAGCTACGACATCCTGGCGGGACCCTTCGCGGATCCGTCCTACAACAGCAACCTCAGCAACGTTGCGCGCGCCGTGGTGCTCGATCCGCGCACGATCCGCTTCGAGCTGAAGGAGCCGGGGATCGACCAGATCTTCAAGCTCGGCCGCATGCCGGTGTTCTCGCGCAAGTACGGACTCAAGGCCGATGGCAGCCGCCCGCCGTTCGACCAGATCATCGACGAGACGCCTATCAGCAGCGGCCCGTACACGATCGCGAAGACGAGCAACGGCCGAAGCATCGAGTTCCAGCGCGATCCGAACTACTGGGCGCGCGACCTGCCAGTCACGCGCGGCATGTTCAACTTCGATCGCATCGTCTATCGCTACTACGCCGACGAAGACGTCGAGACCGAAGCGTTCAAGGCCGGCGAATTCGATCTCATGCGCGTGTACGCGGCGAAACTTTGGGAGCGGCAGCTGGTCGGCCCGAAGTTCCGCGACCGCCGCATCATCAAGCAGTCCATCCCGACCGAGACCGGACAAGGGCTGCAGTCGTACCAGCTCAACCTGCGCCGTCCGATCCTGGCGGACATCCGCGTGCGCAAGGCCTTGTGCCTCACCTACGACTGGGATACGAACGACCGCTATCCGGACTTCGGACTGACGGTAGCGAACAGCGTTTTCAACAACTCGGAGTTCGCGGCGCACGGCTTGCCGTCCGCGGGCGAACTTCGCCTGCTGGAGCCGTTCCGCAACGAGTTACCCGCCGAGGTCTTCGGCAAGCCGTATGTCGCCGCGCACACCAACGGCGATCCGTACGCTTTGCGGCGAAACTTGCTGGAGGCGCGGGAGTTGTTGAACTCGGCGGGCTGGAAGCTCGACGGTGCCGGCCAGCTTCGCAACGCAAAGGGCGATCCGCTGGTAGTCGAGTTCCTCGCGCCCGGCAGTCAGGACACCGATCGCCGCATGCTGCCCTGGGCGCGCAATGCGGCGAAGGTCGGCATGACGATACGCACGCGGCGCGTCGACTACGCGCTTTTCAGCCGGCGTCTGCAGGAGTTCGATTTCGACATGGCGACCATCGTCGAGCCGGATTTCCAGCTGCCGGCAGTGGCCGACTACGCCGACATCTACGGCAGCAAATCCGCCGACGTGAAAGCGAGCGGGAACCTCAGCGGCGTCAAGAGCAAGGCGGTCGACCGGGCGCTCGATGCGATGCGAGCCGCGACGGCGCTGGAAGACTTCCGCGATGCCTGCCGGGCACTCGACCGCATCGTGATGTGGAGCTACTGGCAGGTTCCAGAGATCTACAAGGCGGACGAAACCCTCGCCTACTGGAACAAGTTCGCGATGCCCGCCGTACAGCCGAAGCATTTCGTGACGGACCTGGTTCCCGAACTGGACACACGCTTGACCTGGCCGCTGAAGGCCTGGTGGCTCAAGGGCTGAGCGATGTTGAGCTACATCGTCAAGCGCATCGCCCTGATGATCCCGACGCTGCTCGGCGTGCTGACCGTCGCGTTCCTCGTGATCCAGTTCGTTCCCGGCGGACCCGTCGAGCAAGTGCTCGCAAAGTCGCGTGTTGGCGCCGGCGGCGCGTACAAGGCTGGCGGCGACGTCAACGAGAAGCAGATCGAGGCCCTGAAGAAGCTCTACGGCTTCGACAAGCCCGCGCATGTGCGCTACGTCGAGATGCTGAAGAACTTCGCGACCTTCAAGCTCGGCACCAGCTTCATGCAAAACAAGCCGGTGTGGGACCTGATCCTCGAGAAGCTGCCCGTCTCGATCAGCCTCGGCTTGTGGACGTTCCTGATCTCGTACCTGATCTCTGTGCCGCTCGGCGTCTTGAAGGCCGTGCGCGAAGGCAGCGGGTTCGACGTCGTCTCGACCTTCTTCGTGATGCTCGGCTTCGCGATCCCCGGCTTCGTGCTCGGCGTGCTGCTGATCGTGCTGTTCTGCGGCGGCACGTTCTACGAGGTGTTCCCGCTGCGCGGGCTGGTCTCCGACAACTGGCACGAACTGTCGTGGCCGGCGCGAATCGCCGACTACTTCTGGCATCTGGCGCTGCCGCTGACCTGTCTGGTGATCGGCAGCTTCGCCGAGATGACGATGCTCACGAAGAACACCTTCATCGAGGAGATGCGCAAGCAGTACGTGCTGGTCGCGCGCGCGAAGGGGCTGTCGCAGCCGCAGGTGCTGTGGAAGCACATCCTGCGCAACGCGCTGATCCCGATCGTCACCGGCTTCCCGGCCGCGTTCATCGCGGCGTTCTTCAGCGGCGCGCTGCTGATCGAGTCGCTGTTCACGCTCGACGGCCTCGGCCTCTTGAGCTATGAGGCGATCGTG
>Ga0209023_10006231_pt1 | contig 12648 bp, 11 predicted proteins | sample LakOneMetagenome_FD_187468 | JGI IMG/M metagenome (GOLD analysis project Ga0209023, IMG submission 187468) | Freshwater and sediment microbial communities from Lake Erie, Canada (SPAdes) (version 2) | ecosystem: Environmental > Aquatic > Freshwater > Lentic | place: Lake Erie, Canada... | reverse complement strand
CCCAGACATAACAGGCGGGGTACCGGAGCGGAAGAAGCTCCCGAGGGACGAGGGAGCGAGCCTGAGTGGAGGTGGCCCCGCCCAGACATAACAGGCGGGGGCACTAGCCTCGTCGCTCGTGGGAATTCGACGCCGACGCGGCCACCGCTCCTGGCCCCAGCGCCTGTTGCTCCTCGTGAACTCGATCCTCGTGATCGCCTGCATCGGTGCTGCCGGGGTGTTCAACTTCATCCGCACCAAAGCGGAGTCGCTCCCGGTCGTCGACATCGGCTCCGAGGCCCGTCAGCGCCCCGACCTGTCGGGCCCCCGCAACTTCCTCCTCGTCGGCACCGACAACTCCGACAGCCTCGCCAAGGGCGACCCGGTCAAGAAGGGCCGCAATCAGGGCGAGCACCTCGCCGACGTGATCATGATCCTGCGCGTCGACCCGGCGACGAAGGAAGCATCGCTGTTGTCGATCCCTCGAGATACGTGGGTGCCGATCGCTCCGAGCTGGTCGAAGAGCAAGATCAACTCGGCGTTCGGCGGCAACGACGGTCCCAGCACGCTCATCGCCACCATCAAGCACAACTTCGGTATCTCGATCGACAACTACGTGCAGGTCGATTTCGGCGGGTTCCGCGATCTCGTGGAGGTGCTCGGCGGGCTCACGGTCTTCAACACCCACCCGATCCGAGACCCGGCGACCGGCTTGTACCTCCCGCTGACGGGCTGCATCTACGTGGAGCCGACCCAGGCGCTCGCGTACGCCAGGTCGCGTCACCTCGAGTACCAGAACACCGACGTGTACGCGAAGGGCGCGAAGTGGATCCAGGACCCGACCGGGGACCTTGGGCGGATCACCCGCCAGCAGGATTTCCTGCGTCAGGCCGCCCAGCGGGCGATCGACGAAGGCATCCGCAACCCGTCGACCGCGATCGGTCTGGTGAACGCCGGCATCGAGTCGGTACAGACCGACAACGACCTGAACGCCGGTCAGATCGTCGACCTCATCAGCACGTTCCGTGACTTCTCGGTCGAGAACCTGAAAGCCGAGCAGATCCCCACCAAGGGTTCCGGCAGCAAGGGGGTCTCGTACCAGGAGGTGATCTGGGGCGAGGCCGAGGGATTGCTCGACATCTACCGCGGCATCCGTGCCGACGGCGACGTCGTACCGGCCGACGTGATCGTTGGCCTCCCACCCGCAGTCGCCACCTCCGCCGAACTCGCGCTGCAGCTCGACGCCGCCGGGTTCGACGCCGGCGTCGAGGACAGTTCCGTGGTCGCCGGCGGAAAGAAGAGCGCCAAGGGCACGGTCATCCGGTTCGGCATCCGAGGAATCGAGGCAGCCCGGGTCCTTGCCAGCCACATCGAGGGAGCCGTGACCTACGAGTTCAGCGCGACGCTGCCCGGCCGGCGTCTCGAACTGATCCCGGGGACCGTGCCGCCACAGCTGCTCGACACCCCGACGCCGATCGACCAGGTCCCGGTGCCGAGCATCGTCGAACAGAAGAACGGTCGGGGGAGCACCACGACGTCGTCGACGAGCACCACGGTGGTCGGCCGGAGTTCCACCACGGTTCCTCCAGTGTCCACCCCAACGAGTGTGGATTCGGTCACGACCACCTCTACCCTGAACCAAGATGTGACCACGACGACAGCGATCGGCGTGAACACGTTCGACGCCAAGGCCGCGACCTCGTGTCCGGGGTCGTAACACCATTCGGAAGTCGGTCCGTCGGGACCTGAGCAAAGAGGAACTGATGGCAAGCAAGATCGCGGTGATCGGTACTGGCTATGTCGGATTGACGACGGGCGCTTGCCTGGCCCATCTCGGCCACGACGTGGTGTGCGCGGACATCGACGAGGCCAAGGTCGAGGCGCTCAACAACGGCGAGATCCCGATTCTCGAGGACGGTCTCGACAACCTGGTGAGCGAGGGTCGTCGTGCCGGTCGCCTGCGCTTCGTCGTGGGTGCCGCCAATGCCGTCGGTGACCGCGAGTTCGTGTATCTGTGCGTGCCGACGCCCCAGGGCGACGACGGGTCGGCCGACCTCTCCTATATCGAGTCCGCCGCCCGGGAGATCGGTCCCGAACTCGCGCCCGAGGCGATCGTCATCAACAAGTCCACGGTGCCCGTCGGCTCGACCCGTGTCGTCGAGCAGGCGTTGCAGCGCGGCGACGTATCGGTCGTCTCCAACCCCGAGTTCCTCCGCGAGGGTTCGGCGGTGCACGACTTCCTGAACCCCGACCGCGTCGTGATCGGTGCCGTCGACCAGGCAGCCGCCATTCGGATGGCCGGTCTCTACATCGGCCTGACCGCGCCGATCATGGTCACCGACCCGGCGTCCGCCGAGACGATCAAGTACGCCTCCAATGCGTTCCTCGCGACCAAGATCAGCTTCGTGAACGCCGTCGCCGCCGTGTGCGAGGCGGTCGGCGCCGACGTGAACGACGTGGTGCTGGGCATGGGCTACGACCGGCGGATCGGCCAGGAGTTCCTGAAGCCCGGTCCGGGTTGGGGTGGTTCCTGCTTCCCCAAGGACACGGTTGCGCTGATCCACATCGCCGAGGAGGCCGGGTACGACTTCCGCCTGCTCAAGGGCGTGGTCGACGTCAACAACGAGCAGTTCGAGCGCGTCGTCCGCAAGGTCGTGGCCGCCGTCGGTGGCGACGTCTCCGGACGCCACATCTCGGCCTGGGGCCTCACCTTCAAGGCCCGCACCGACGACACCCGCATGTCGCCGGCGATCGAGGTCATCAAGCGCCTGCAGGCGCTCGGCGCCGAGGTGACCGCGTACGACCCGGCGATCCGTATGGACATCGAGGGCATCACGGTCGCGAACGACCCGATGACGGCCTGCAAGGGCTCCGAGCTGCTCATGATCCTGACCGAGTGGGACGAGTTCAAGTGGGTCGACCTCGACGAGGTCGCCGAGCAGATGACCGAGCGCCGCATCGTCGACACCCGCAACCTGCTCGACCGCTCCCGCGCCCAGCGCGCCGGGTTCGAGTACCAGGGCATCGGCCGCCGCTGAGGCGTCCGTCGCCGAGACGATCGTCGAGTGGGCCAAGTGGCCTGCTTGACTCGGACCGGCACTGTGAGTTGAGATCGTCCGGCGTGCCCGACGGGGGGCACACACGACGACGGTGAGCGGGTAGAGACGTGAGAGTGGTGTTGACCGGCGGGGCGGGCTTCCTCGGTTTCCATCTGAGCGAGATCCTGTTGGGACGTGGCGACGAGGTCGTGTGCGTCGACAACCTGATCAGCGGTACCCGGAGCAACGTCGACGCGCTCTCACGGCACGACGGCTTCGAGTTCCTCCTGCAGGACGCGTCGGTGCCGTACGAGGTCGCCGGTCCGGTCGACGCGGTGATGCACTTCGCGTCGCCCGCGTCGGTGCCCGACTACCTGGCCAACCCGCTCGAGACCCTTCGGGTCGGCAGCAACGGTACGTTCAACGCCCTCGACCTCGCTCGTGCCCACGATGCCCGATTCCTCGTGGCGTCCACGAGTGAGATCTACGGTGAGCCGCTCGTACACCCCCAGCCCGAGTCGTACTGGGGCAACGTGAACCCCAACGGCCCCCGCAGCGTCTACGACGAGGCGAAGCGGTTCGCCGAGGCGGTGACGGCCGCGTACCGGCGTACGTACGGCACGGACACCTCGATCGTTCGGTTCTTCAACACCTACGGCCCCCGGATGCGCCCCGAGGACGGCCGCGTCGTCACGAACTTCATCGTGCAGGCACTGCTGGGCAAACCGCTCACGATCTACGGCGACGGCAGCCAGACCCGGAGCTTCGGCTACGTGGGCGACATCGCCGCCGGCACGATCGCCCTGCTCGACAGCGGTCACGCCGGCCCGATGAACCTCGGCAACCCCGACGAGTTCACGATGATCGAGCTGGCCGACCTCGTGCTGGAACTCACCGGCTCGACGTCCGACCTCGCGTTCGAGCCGCTGCCCGAGGACGACCCGACCCAGCGTCGTCCCGACATCTCCCTGGCCCGGGACGTGCTCGACTGGGAGCCGACGACGGCGCTCCGCGAGGGTCTCGTGCCGACGATCGCGTACCTCCGGGAACTGCTGGGCCTCTAGAACGCCTAGGTCCGGGTTTCGGCCTCGGCGCGGTGGGAGAGGTACCAGTCGATGGTGCGTCGCAGGCCTTCTTCGAAGGGGATCTGCGCCCGGAAGCCGAACAGCTCCGCGGCCCGTGACGTGTCGACGTTGCGTCGCGGTTGCCCGTCGGGCTTCGACGGGTCCCAGCGGATCTCACCCTCGAACCCGACCAGCTCGGCGATCAGGGGCACGAGTTCGCGGATCGGTCGTTCCTCGTCGGTGCCGAGGTTGACCGGATCCTCGCCGTCGTAGAACTCGGTGGCGGCGACGATGCCACGTGCGGCGTCGTCGACGTAGAGGAACTCGCGACTCGCCGAGCCGGTGCCCCACACGTCGATGTGGTCGGCCCCCGCCTCCTTGGCGTCGACGCACTTCTTGATGATCGCGGGGATCACGTGGCTGACCGAGGAGTTGAACTTGTCGCCGGGGCCGTACAGGTTGGTCGGCATGAGGTAGATGGCGGACTGGCCGTACTGGGCGCGATTGGACTGCACCTGCACGAGCTGGACCAGCTTGGCGACGCCGTAGGGGGCGTTGGTCTCCTCGGGGTAGCCCTGCCAGAGTGACGTCTCGCTGAAGGGGACCGGGGTGAACTTGGGGTAGGAGCAGATCGTCCCGATGACCACGGTCTTCGCGATGCCGAGCCGACGGGCGGCGTCGATGACGTAGGTGCCCATCAGCAGGTTGTCGAGGTACAGGTCGGCCGGACGTTCCATGTTGGCGCCGATGCCGCCGACCCGGGCAGCGAGATGCACGACGATGTCGGGCGAGTGCGTGGTGAGCATCTTGTCGACATCGGTCGGGTGCCGGAGGTCGAACTCGGCGCTCGACGGCGTGATGATCGCGTCGGGACGGCGCGACTCGAGCTCGGCGCGCAGTGCGGTGCCGAGAAAGCCGTTGCCGCCCGTGACCAGCACGCGCTTGGTGCCCCAGAAGTCGCTCACACCGTCGCCCATGGTGGACCGAGGCTATCCGACGCGGCGGGGCCACCTCTGCCGCCCGGGTGTCGGAGGCGGCTCGGCCCGGTGGGCGGTCGGGTGTCGGAGGCGGCCCGGCCCGGTGGGCGGTCGCGTGCCGGAGGCGGCCCGGCCCGGTGGGGCTGTGCCAGACTCCGGCGATGGGTGAGCCGGTCCGCGTCGCGTACACGGTCATGCAGTGCTGGCACCGGGTGCCGGGCGGGACGGCCAGCTCGGTGCTCTCGCTGGCGTCGGCGCTCGGCGACCGTGACGATGTCGATCTCGTCGGCGTCGGCCCCTGGTTCGGCGGGGTCCCGGCGGCGCCGTGGGTGCCCCCGATGCCGGTGCGGCGGCTGCCGGTGCCGTACCAGCTCGCCTATGAGGCGTGGTACCGCTCGTCGCTGCTCGCCCCGACGTGGGTGGTGCCCGATGCTGACGTGGTGCACGCGACGACCGTCACGGTTCCCGCCAAGGGCCGCGCTCGCGGGTTGGTCGTGACGGTGCACGACCTGTTTCCCCTCACGTCGCCCGAGCAGTTCACCCCCCGTGGTGTCCGGATCATGACGGGAGGGATCCGTGCGGCCATCGACCGGGCGGACCTCGTCTGCTGTCCCAGCCAGGACACGATGGACGACTGTCTCCGGGCCGGGTTCGCCGCTGAGCGCCTGCGGCTCGTGCCGTGGGGCGCCACCCCCCATCCGGTCACCGACGCCGATCGCCGCCGCGTCCGCGAGCGGTATCGACTGGACCGACCGTTCGTGCTGTGGGTCGGCACGATCGAGCCGCGGAAGAACCTGCCGACCCTGCTCGAGGCATTCCGTCGGATCCAACCGACCGACGTCGACCTCGTCCTGGTGGGCCCGGTGGGCTGGCACGAGCAGCTCGAGGGCCACATCGAGGGGATCGGCAGCAAGGTCCGCCAGCTGGGCTTCGTCCCGGCCGAGGACCTGCCGGCGTTGTACGCCGAGGCCCGCCTGTTCTGCTTTCCGAGCACCCGTGAGGGGTTCGGTCTGCCCGCGCTCGAGGCCATGGCGCAGGGCACGCCGGTGATCGCCGGTGCCGGCACCGCGGTCGCGGAGGTGGTGGGCGACGGCGGCGTCACGATCGCTCCACTCGACGTCGAGGCGTGGGCGGAGGTGCTGGTGGAACTGCTCGACGACGAGCCGCGGCGCTCGGCGCTCGGCGCGGCCGCGCTGGTGCGCTCCGGCGAGTTCACGTGGGAGCGGTGCGCGGAGCAGATGGCGGCCGCCTATCACGAGGTCGGTGGGTGACCCGCCGGGTCGGCGTGAACCTGGCCTGGCTGGTGCCCGGCGTGGTCGGTGGGAGCGAGGAGGCGACGACGCGGGCGCTCGGTGCCGTCGGCGACCTCGCCGTGGCCGCAGGCATCGAGGTCGTCGTCTTCGGGCTGCCGTCGCTCACCGACGCCCACCCTGCGCTCGTCGAACGCTTCGAGTTCCACCCCGTCGGCGCCGCCGGAGGCAACAAGGTGCGCCGCGTCGCTGCCGAGACCGTCGACCTCCCTCGCCTCGTCGCCCGGGCCAGGGTCGACATGGTGCACCACGCCGGGGGTGTGATCCCGCTGACGGCGAGAGGGCGCGTGACGCTCGCCGTGCACGACACCCAGCCCCTCGATCTGCCCGACAACTTCTCGGCCATGAAGCGCCGGTATCTCGGTGCGATGGTGCCGAGTTCGGTCCGACGGGCTGATTTCGTCACCGTGCCGTCCCGATTCGTGCTGGGTCGGCTGGTCGACGGGCTGGGGGCCGACCCCGATCGGATCGCCGTCGTGCCCTGGTCGGTCCCTCGGGTCGTGGCGCCGGCAGCCGGCGCCGGCGCCGAGGTGCGCCGCCGTCACGGTCTGGGAGACCGTCGGTTCGTCCTGTACCCAGCCATTGCCTATCTCCACAAGAACCACGCCGTGCTGCTCGACGCCGTCGCAGCGATGGGTCGTGACGGTGGAGCGCCCGTGGACCTGGTGCTCACCGGTGCCGCCGGCCCGCTCGACGCCGAGGTGGCCGAGCGTGCCGCTGCTCCCGATCTTGCGGGCCGGGTCCACGTGCTGGGTCGGGTGCCGGCCGGCGACCTCGCGGTCCTGCTCGCCGAGGCGGATGCGGTCGCAGTGCCGTCGCGCTACGAGGGCTTCGGGCTCCCCGCCCTGGAGGCGCTCGCGGCGGGTCGTCCCACTGTCGTCGCCGACGCCGGCTCGTTGCCCGAGGTCGTCGACGGTGCGGCGCTCGTCGTCGATCCCGACGATGTCGAGGGATGGGCTGCTGCGCTCCGGATCGCCGTCGACGACCCCGCCGAACGGGCTCGACTTGTCGACGCCGGGCTCGCCGTCGCAGCATCTGGGACGCCCGAGCGCACTGCGACGGCCCTGATCGATGTCTGGCTTCGTTGCCTCGGCGGCGACGAGACACCTCCCCGAACCGTCCGGAACCCGTCGTGAATCTCCTCGTCATCTGTCCCCACTACGCCCCCGACGTCGCCCCCACGGGCGAGGTCATGACCTCGATCGTGGAGGCGCTCGCCGCTCGGGGTCATCGACTCCACATCGTCACGGCACTGCCGTGGTACCGGCACCACCGCATCGACGAGGGGTGGGACCACCGGCTGGTCCAGACGGCCGACACGCCCTGGGGGGCGATCACCCGCCTCCACCCGTTCCCGACCGACAAGTCGAACATTCCGGCCCGCGCCCTCGCGTTCGGGGGCTTCACCGGTGTGGCGACGGCCGTCTCCCTCCGGCCGGGACTGAAGCCCGATGCCGTCCTGGTCATGTCGCCGCCGCTGATCCTCGGGATCGCCGGCTGGCTGGCCGCCCGTCGCTGGCGGGTGCCCATGGTCTTCAACATCCAGGACGTGTTCCCCGACGTCGCCATCGAGGTCGGGGCCATCAAGAACCCCACCGTCATCAAGGCGGCGCGGTGGCTCGAGCGGTTCCTGTACCGCCGCTCCGACGCGGTGACGGTGCTCAGCGAGGACCTCCGGCTGAACCTCGCCGGGAAGCTCGCCGGCCACCGTCCGGAACGGGTCCGGGTCATTCCGAACTTCGTCGACACCGATCGAATCCGTCCCGCGTCGCGGGTCAACGCGTATCGCGACGAGCTCGGTCTCGGTGACCGGACCGTGGTGATGTACGCCGGCAACATCGGCTACTCGCAATCGGTCGAACTGATGGTGGGCGCGGCCCGGCGATTCGCGGACCGTGACGATGTGGTGTTCGTCGTCAACGGTTCGGGCTCGGGGCGAGCCGCGGTGGTCGAGTCGGCAGAGGGGTTGGACAACATCATCTTCGTCGGGCTCCAGCCGAAGGAACGCCTGTCGGAGGTGCTGGCCGCCGGAGACATCCACACGGTGCTCCTCCGCCGCGGGCTCGCCCGGTCGAGCGTCCCGTCGAAGATGTACTCGATCCTGGCGTCGGGTCGCCCCTGTGTGGCGTCGGTCGACGACGGCACCGAGGTCGCCCGCTCGTTGGCCGCCGCCGACGGCGGTGTGGCCGTGCCGCCTGAGGATGTCGACGCCTTCTGCGCCGCCCTGCAGCCGCTGCTCGACGACGCCGCCGAACGCGAGCGCCTCGGCGCGAACGGGCGTCGATGGGTCGAGGCGTGGGCATCGCCCGAAGCCGTCGCCGAGTCGTACGAGGCGTTGTTCGACGAGCTGTTGGCTCGCTGATCGCCTGCTGCTTCCTGGTTCACGAGTCGACGTGTCCGTCGGCTACCGTGGTCCCGCTATGGCTACGCCTTCCACGTCCAAGAAGATCCAGCGCGTCCAGCAATCCGGTGTGACGCGCCGGGTCGGCCAGCGCCGACCGCTCGGGTTCCCCGCCGCCGTCGTCGCGATCATCGTCGTCGGGCTCGTGCTCGTGTGGTTCGCCCGCGACGCCCGAATCAACGTCGACGGCGACCGCCCCCGCGCCAACCAGGACAAGTGGTACGAGGCGTACGGCCTCTACATCTGCGACTCCTACCAGGCCAACCCGCCGGCCCCCGCCGAGTCGAACGACATCTCGACGCGGGGCAACGGCCTCATCGACGTGTTCCCGTTCTCCGACGCGACGGCAGGCGACAACGCCACGCTCGGCAAGTTCTTCTCGTCGATCGGGTTGAAGGTGACCACCGACGGAATCACCACCGCCGACGGCACGAAGTACGAGGCCGGTGACGAGTGCGGCGTCGGCAAGAAGAAGACCGACAAGACCGTGGTGAAGTTGTTCGTGTGGCCGCCGCAGGCGTCCGACAAGACCAAGCCCGAGGTCATCACCGACGACTTCGGCGACGTCCGCATCGATGAGGACAAGGGCGCGTACGCCTTGGCGCTCGTCCCCGAGTCGACCGACCAGATCGACCTTCCCGGTTCGGTCTCGAACCTCGCTGATCCCGAGGCGTCGGTCCCGGCCACGACGTCGGCACCGGCGACCACCGTCCCCGGCGAGACCACGGTCGCGCCCGAGACCACCGCCGCCCCGGCGGAGACGACCGTGGCACCGACCACGACGGCCCCGAAGGCGACGACCACGACCGCGAAGGGCTGAGCGTGCGCGCCGTCGTGCTGGTCGGGGGCTTCGGCACCCGCCTCCGACCGCTCACGCTCGATACGCCGAAGCAGATGCTGCCCGTCGTCGACGTGACGATGTTCGAGCGCGTCATCGCCCGCCTCGGGGCCTGCGGCGTCGACGAGGCTGTGGTGTCGCTCGGGTTCCGCCCCGACCGGTTCGTCGAGGCCTTCCCCGATGGCACGTGTGCCGGTGTCGCGCTGCACTATGCGATCGAGTCCGAACCGCTCGACACGGCCGGCGCCATCCGCTTCGCCGCCACCCACGCCGGGGTCGACGACACGTTCATCGTGGTCAACGGCGACGTGCTGACCGATCTCGACTACGCCTGGCTCGTCGACGAACATCGTCGCCTCGGGGCCGAGGCCACGCTCCACCTGATCGCCGTCGACGATCCGTCGCGGTTCGGCGTCGTGGCCACCGATGACGCCGGGCGGGTGCTCGAGTTCGTCGAGAAGCCGGCGCCGGGCACCGAGCCGACCAACCTGATCAACGCCGGTACCTATGTGATGGAGCCGTCGGTCATCGACCGCATCGCCGACGGCCGCAAGGTGTCCGTCGAGCGCGAGACGTTCCCGGCCCTTGCCGCCGCCGGCACGCTCTTCGCCGTGTCGACCGACGACTACTGGATCGACGCCGGCACCCCAGCGGCCTACCTGCAGGCCAACCTCGACCTGATCGACGGTTCCCGGGCCGAGGAACGCGCTGTCGACCCCGCAGCGCAGATCGACGAGACAGCGACAATCACACGGTCCGTCATCGGCGAGGGCGCCGTCGTCGGACCCGATGCCGTCGTGGCCGACTCGATGGTCATGGCCGGGGCACACCTGGGGGCGGGCGTTGTGGTCTCGGGCTCGATCATCGGCCGATCGGCCCAGGTCGGCGACCGCAGTGCCGTGACCGCCGGCAGTGTGGTGGGCCACGACGTGGTGCTCGCCGCCGACACCGAACTGACCGGCGCAACGTCGCCGGATCCGTCCACCTGGCAATGACGCCAGCACGATCAGGGCGGAGCCGGGCGGGGAGTCCGTCCGCCGACGAAAGGGATTGACATGCGAGCACTCGTGACCGGCGGAGCAGGCTTCATCGGTTCGACGTTGGTCGATCGGTTGCTCGCCGAGGGCCACGCTGTGGACGTCATCGACAACCTGTCCTCGGGCAAGTTGGCCAACCTCGCCGACGCCCGCGCCAACCGCGACCACGACGTCACGTTCCACCAGATCGACATCCGGGAGCCGGGTGTGGTCGATCTGATCGAGCGGCGCTCACCCGACGTCGTGTTCCACCTCGCCGCCCAGGCCGACGTGCGGGTCTCGGTCGCCGACCCGGTGCTCGATGCGTCGATCAACGTCATCGGGGCACTGAACGTTCTCGAGGGCGCGCGACGCGCCGGTGCCGACAAGATCGTGTTCGCGTCCAGCGGCGGCACGATCTACGGCGAGCCCGACGTGTCGAGCCTGCCCGTCGAGGAGACCCACCCGTTGCGTCCGGAGTCGCCGTACGGCATCACGAAGCGGGTGTTCACCGACTACCTCACGGCGTACCGGCTCCTGCACGAGCTCGAGTTCACGTCGCTCGCCTTGGGCAACGTCTACGGGCCCCGCCAGGATCCCCACGGTGAAGCGGGTGTGGTGTCGATCTTCGCCGGCCGGCTCCTCGCCGGGGAGCCCTGCACGATCTTCGGTGATGGTCAGCAGACCCGGGACTTCGTGTTCGTCGACGACGTGGTCGACGCGTTCGTCCGCGCCGCCACCCGTGGTGGCGGCCTGCTGTTCAACATCGGCACCGGCGTCGAGGTGTCGGTCAACGAGCTGTACACGTCCATGGCTGCGGCCGCCGGCGTGACCGAGCCGGCGGTCATCGCTCCCGCCCGCGCCGGCGAGCTCAACCGGATCGCCCTCAGCGCTGCGAAGGCCAAGATCCATCTCGGCTGGGAGTCGTGGACCACGCTCGACGAGGGCACGAAGGCCGTCATCGACTGGACCCGCGAGACCTCGTCCTGATCGAGGACATCGTCACGATCCGGCCGGGAATCCCGCAACTGGTCGCGGGCGTCGCGTCCCTTGCAATATGGACCGCTGCCGTCGTTGCGCTTCTCGTCTCTCGCCCGCTCGGAGGCGGTTGGATCGTCGTCGCGTTCACGCTCTTCCTCGGTCCCCAGGTGGCGTACTGCCTCGCGTCGACCGCGCGTGTCGTACCCCGGGGCATCCAGGTCCGCAACGGGCTGCGGCGGCGCTTCGTGGACTTCGACGAGGTCGCCGAGCTCAGGGTCACCCGGGTGGCGTACAGCTTCGCCGCTCGCTGCCCGGTGAAGACGGAGGGATTGCAGCGGCTCCGCCTCGATGTCGTGACCACCCCGGGTGTCGTCTTCCCGATGGTGGCAAGTGAACGGCTCGTTGCGGTCACGAGGATGCCCCCGGTGTATCTCCGTCTGTTCGACGCCGTCGCCATACCGATTACCGTTTTCGGCCACCCCGACGGGTTGTGGGGCGTCGGAACGCCGAACTGACCCGCCCGGGCCCGGCCCGGTGGCGCCCAATCGAACCTCAGACGCGCTCAGGGTGTCGTCCCATGTTCGATTGGGCCGACCGCCGACCCGAAGTTGTACGTACGGGGACCGCTCAGGTACCGAGCGGTCCAAGTTCGCCCCCAGAGTTCGCGGCGGCTCGCCGGGTGCTACCGGAACAGGTCGTCGGCGGGGGAGCGGACGACGTCGGTGAGCACTCCCGACGGGGTGCCGGACGGCACGAACCACTGGGGATCGACGCCACGGATGACCGCGACGGGCACCCCGGTGGCCTTCCCCATCACGAGTTCTGCGGCTCCGGCCAGCTCGTCGACGATGCACACCTCGGTGACCATGAGCTCGCGACCGTAGGAGTCCTGGGTGCCGCGGAGGTCGAGCACGGGGATGATGCCCGCCGCGCCGATCGCCACGTCCGTCACCCCTCGGCGCCACGGCCGGCCGAACGTGTCCGAGACGATCACGCCCACATCGACGCCGATCTTGCCCCGCAGCCCGTCACGGATGCGGCGGG
>Ga0209023_10006228_pt1 | contig 12656 bp, 5 predicted proteins | sample LakOneMetagenome_FD_187468 | JGI IMG/M metagenome (GOLD analysis project Ga0209023, IMG submission 187468) | Freshwater and sediment microbial communities from Lake Erie, Canada (SPAdes) (version 2) | ecosystem: Environmental > Aquatic > Freshwater > Lentic | place: Lake Erie, Canada | collected... | reverse complement strand
GATGTTACCTATCATTATCATGGGAAGAACGGAGACTTTAGTTTTCATGCAAATGGAGGAACTGCTGTCCTGCACGATTGGATATATAATACAGACAAGAAGAAAGACACCAGCCTTTTCCTTTATGCGCACAGTGGGCAAGTTAGGTTTGACGACCTTGTATTTGTTAAGAAGAACGGACGCTATACAACAAAGAAGCCGGAAATTGATTTTGAGACGAGTCCCAACAGTGTGACGCTGAAAAAAGTGAAGATAAAGCACATGGTAAACCATGATCCGAAAACATGGGCTGAAAAGGAGATATACGATCTGCTATTTCCCTCCCTAAAGCTTACAGGACTTAATTGGAATGAGCTGATAACAAATACGTTACATGCCACACAGGTTGATGCTGAAGCTCCGAATATTGCCGTTCGTTTTTTTGATAAGAATGCGGCCGGTGGAAGCAAACTGGGAAGCTATCCTCATCAACTATTGTTGCAGGTGGGACTGCAAACAAACCTGGAAACAGTAAACCTGCACAAAGGGCATTTAAAATACACTGAAGTAACAGAGAAAAATGAAGAAGCGGTTATTGAGTTCACCAATATTAAAGGCCATATGAAGAATGTGACCAACATGAAGGAGATAATTGCTTCGCATAAAACCTGTGTGATACAACTGGAAGGAAAGTACATGAACAAAAGTGATGTAAATACAACATTCAATCTCAACCTGGCAGATACTACAGGGCGCTTTAGCGTAGATGGCTTTGTGAAAAATATTGATGGTGAAGATGTGCTGAAACAGGCGCAGGCATTCACTTTGGTAGAGGTTACGTCATTTCATCTTGATAAGATAGATATGCACATAGAAGGTGACGGTACGTATGCGAAGGGCGATTTTGCCGTGCTGTATAAAGACCTGAAAATATCGTTGCTGAAATTTAAAAGCAAGCACCGAATGGGCAAAAAAGGTCCGCTGTCGTTCCTGGGAAGTGCACTGATCCTGTACCCCAGTAACCCGATAAGAGATAAAGAAGTACGCACGGTGACAACGACATTCGCCCGTGATCCGGATAAGGGATTTATTGCGGTGCTATGGCAACAAATATACCGTGCGGCAAAAAAGACGGCAGTAAGAAATGAAGGTTTCCTGGATGTGACGGATATAAAAGAAAGCTTCAAGGGCGAAGACCCTAAGAAAAAGGGCATGTTAAAACGCTTGTTTGGCAAAAAGGATAAATAGCCAAAACTGCTACCTTTGTATCAAATTATATCCTGTGAAGAAATATTCCTCGTATCTACTATTGCTGGTTGTTTTATTTACTGCATGTAAAAAAAGTAAAAATCCAACCTACACATCCATGACACTCTTTGTAAATAATGACAGCACATGGACTATAACTGACGTTACCTCCAAACCGCAGGACGATGGAAGTCTGCTCATCACCGGGCATAATACACCAAAGGGAGAGACGGTTACTTTTACTTTAGCCGATTACCGGGAAGGACGGAAAACCTATTACATAGGTAGCGGCTCTATACCTGGCTACAGCTACGGTAGCTCAGCTACTTACGATTATTCCGGTTATTTGGCAAAGGGGACAGGAGGACAAGTAGCAATAACCAACCAGACAACGCACATAATAGAAGGTACTTTTGACGTAGTAACTGATAGGGTGCATATCAGTGGCCGGTTCGGCGCTCCTATACCAGATTAAATTTAAAAAGCCGGATACTATATCCTGCTTTTTAAATTTCTGATGGCTCTTCTTTACTATCCTTTGTAGGTAAGACCCATATTCCACAACAGGAACGACCATTTGTCAGCCTGTTCGGATATTACCATATCGGTAGGCTTGCCTGCGCCGTGGCCCGCCTTTGTTTCAATGCTTATCAGTACCGGGTTGTCGCCCTTTTGTGCCGCCTGTAGCGATGCAGCAAACTTGAATGAGTGAGCGGGCACTACACGGTCGTCATGGTCGCCTGTGGTGACCATTGTAGCAGGATATTTTTGTGCTTTGGTATTGTGTACCGGAGAGTATTTGTAGAGATATTCGAACATTTCTTTACTGTCTTCTGCGGTGCCGTAATCATACGACCAGCCTGCACCCGCTGTAAATTTATTGTAGCGTAGCATATCCATTACACCAACAGCAGGGAAGCAGACACGGAACAGGTCAGGGCGCTGTGTTTCGCATGCGCCAACCAATAAACCTCCATTAGAGCCACCTGCAATAGCCAGGTAATCCTTTGAAGTGTATTTCTGTTTGATCAGGTATTCGCCTGCCGCTATAAAGTCGTTGAACACATTTTGCTTCTGCATCTTGGTGCCGGCATTATGCCATTTATCACCGTATTCGCCGCCACCACGCAGGTTAGCTACTGCATACACCCCGCCGTTCTCCATGAACACCAGGTTGCTGACGCTGAATGATGGTGTAAGGCTTACATTAAAACCACCATAGCCATATAGCAAGACAGGATTTGTTCCGGTCTGCTTCATCCCTTTTTTATAGGTTATGATCATTGGTATCTTTTCTCCGTCTTTTGAATTATAGAAGACCTGCTTGCTTTCATACTGTGCAGGATCAAACTTAACACCGGCTACTTTGTAGATTGTTGATGTTCCCGTCTTGATATCGTACTTGAATATAGTAGGAGGGTAAACATAAGAGGTGTAAGTATAGTATGTCTGCTCTTCAGTCATTTTACCACCAAAGCCGCCGGCAGTACCAAGTCCTGGAAGGTTGATCGTTCTTTCTTTTTTTCCGTCAAGGCTATATTGATACACTTTAGACACAGCGTCTTCAAGGTATATGGCAAAGAACTTACGGCCGCATGGGGCTACGCTCAATGGGAATTTTGTTTCAGGTATTACGTCCTTCCAGTTTTCTTTTCCCGGTTTTGCAGCATCTACTACTACCAGTTTACGGTTAGGAGCTCCCTGGTTGGTTTCAAGGTACAGCTTGCCGTTCTCAGAATATACAACGCCCTGTTCATTATCAAATCCCGTAACAATTGGTACTATCGGCGCGTCTTTTTTGGTAAGGTCTTGTATGTACAATTCATTGCCATAAGTGGCATTGGCTGCACTAATTACAAGGAACTGCTGATCTTCTGTTACACCGCCGCCTATGTACCTGCGCGGTGTTGCTTCTCCGCCAAATACAAGCTTGTCGCTGCTTTGCGGTGTACCTAGCTTGTGATAGTACAGTTTGTGGATCTGCGTCTTTTCAGAAAGCTGGCTTCCCTTAGGCTTGTCATAGCTGCTGTAATAAAAACCATCATTATGCAACCATGATGTGCCGCTGAATTTTACGTCGCGCAACGTATCATCTACTTTTTGTTTGGTCTTGGTATTGATAACGATCACCTTCCGCCAGTCAGATCCGCCTTCGCTTATCTGGTAAGCAGCTAATGAACCGTCTTTAGTGAAGTCAATGCCCTGGAGGGAAGAAGTGCCATCGGAAGAAAAAGTATTTGGGTCAAGAAATACTTCTGGAGTTTCGTTGCCCATCTGGCGATAAAGCACGCTCTGGTTTTGCAGCCCGTCATTTTTATAAAAATAGGTATAGCCGCCTTCTTTAAATGGGGCGGAATATTTTTCGTAATTCCACAGTTCTGTGAGCCGTTTTTTTATTGCATCACGGAAGGGTATCTGTGCTATATAGGAAGAAGTTACCTTGTTTTGTTTGATAACCCAGTCTTTCGTTTCCTCAGAACGGTCATCTTCCAGCCAACGGTACGGGTCAGCCACTTTTGTACCAAAGTATTCATCAGATTGGTCCGTTTTCCTGGTTTCAGGGTACTGGCCGGTAAATGCCATTTTTTTTTGCGCTTGTGCCATTATGCCTATCATTAAAAAGGAACTGCAGAGAGTTATTGCTTTCATTATAATTATTTTAAAAGTCCTGCTATATAATTGGCCTCAAAATAAGCGTATTTTTACGATATTAGGGCTGTCTTATAAGCTAATGTTAACAGTTTATTTCAGACTAAAGTGCAATAATGAATTTACATTTGTAAGAAGTTAATAATACTGATTTTATAGTCTGAAACTCTTTTTTAAAATATTGAGATACACAGTAGGTATTTTCTTCCTGCTGCTGGTAACTGCTGTTGTACTGGTGAACCTGACACCGGTTCAGAATTACCTTGCCCGAAAAGCTGGTAATATGCTCAGCAAGAAGCTGAAAACCAAAGTGGAAATAGCTCATGTGCGGATTGATTTTCTTGATCACTTTTTGTTGCAGGGATTATATATAGCAGACCAGGCCAATGACACTATTCTGTACGCAGGGGAGGCACAGGTTAGAATTACCGATTGGTTCATTTTCAAAGACAAACCGGAATTGCATTACGTGGGATTGAAAAATTCCTTCGTTCATCTATATCGCAATGCAAAATCAAAGGCATGGAACTATGATTTCCTTAGTGATGCATTCAAAACCACTGATCCGAAAGATACCGGCAGCGGTAAACCATTTGAGTTTGATCTTAAAAAGATAGAACTGGAAAACGTACGCTTTCATATGGATGATAAGTGGGGCGGGGAAGACCAGGACTATGATATAGGTAGCCTGGTTTTTAATTCCGAAGGGTTGGATTTTAAAAAGAAATTGCTGGAGGTTAGTACCATAACAGGAAAGAACTGTGTAGTTACGATCAGAGATTATGAGCCCGGCAAGCCGAAGCATTTGCGCAGGCATGGACCACTACCTTTTGATCCTACGCCATTCAATCCTGATATGTGGGCTGCGAACGTAAAAAGCATTTCGCTGGACAATTGTGAATTTCACCTGGTGATGAATGACAAATTACCGGTGCCGGGTGAGTTTGATTATGATCACATTGACGTAACGAAGATCAAAGCTTACGTTACTTCAGGTACTATTCGTGGAGATACTATTCGAGGCAATGTGGAGCACTTTGAAGTGAAGGAGCGGTCAGGACTGGTCATCAAAACAATGCGTAGCAAGGTTTCTGTTTCTCCGGTTGCTTCCATTTGCGAAAACCTCTACCTGGAAACGAACAACAGTAAACTGCATAACTACTATGCGATGCGGTACAAACGCTTTCCCAACTTCACTTCTTACCTGGACAGTGTAGTCATGGAGGGTAACCTCAATAATTCCATTGTGGACATGAGGGACATTGCTTTTTTTGCTCCTGAGCTGAAACGGTTGCCGCCTATTACCTTTCATGTAAGTGGTGATGGAAAAGGTACCGTTGCGGACCTGCATGCACAACACCTGAATATTACTGATGGTAATTCTGTGTTGAAGGGTACCTTATCTATGAAAGGCCTGCCTGATATCTACAAGACCTTTATTACGCTATCTGAAGGTGAAATATTCACCACGAATGCGGGCATTGTCCGGTATGCGCCGGCATTGAAAGCAAATCCCAATGTGGCGATGGATAAGCTGGTTTATGCGTACTTCAAAGGAAGGTATGACGGTTATATAGAGAACTTTGCTGTCAATGGTATATTCAATACAAACCTTGGTTCTGTCAATACGAACATTAAGATGAGTATACCGGGATTCATTAGCAGCAGTGCGGTGTATTCCGGTACGATAGCCGCCGATAGAGTGCAGATCGGTACATTTTTAAAGCAACCTTTGTTTGGTAGCATAACATTGAAAGAGGATATTGCCGGAAGGTCGTTTGACCCTGAGCATGCTCAACTGAATGTTGATGGAACGATCAAGGAATTTGGGATCAATAACTACTTGTATCACAACATTATTACTCACGGTACCTTAGCAAAGAAGCAATTTAACGGAACATTGATAGTCGATGATCCGAACCTGGCGTTGGAATTTGACGGTGGCATTAATTACAGTGACAAGAATGTACACATTAATGCCACCGCCCACCTGCTTAACGGCAATTTCCGGGCGCTGAATTTGATAAAGGATTCAGTCACTGCCGCTGCAGACTTTGATCTTAACTGCACCGGTAGCAATATTGATAACTTCTCAGGTTATGCCAAGCTGAACAATATAGACCTGAAAAGGAATAACCGTAAGGTTGACATTGACTCTGTACTTGTAAATGCAACAGGTAGTGATGGTAATAAACTGCTTACTATAAATAGTAATGATGTTATTGCAAGCATTAAAGGGAACTACCAGCTTAGTAAACTGCCGGCATCGGTGCAATACTATTTATCAAGGTACATACCAAACTATATAGGCATGCCGGAGAAATTTGCACCGGAGCAGAATTTCGAATTCAAGGTTACCACGCTAAGTATTGATAGCATACTTGCTGTAACCGTACCATTGCTTAGAGGCTTTGATTCATCTGTTATCAGCGGGTCTTTGAATACCGTTGCCCAGAAGCTTACATTGAATGCAGATGTCCCTAAGGGTAGTATAGGGAAGTTTCATATGAATAGACTGTCTATTGCCGGACAAGGTAATCTTGATGCCATAAGCCTGAACACGACAATTGATACTGTAATAATCGGTGATAGTATCCTGAGCGGGTCGCTCAGTTTAACATCATCATTAAGCAATGACTCTGTTTCATTTACGATTGCCACTACTACTCCGGAACCGAGTAGTGCAATAACGCTTAACGGACAGGTAATAGCCAGGAAAGACTCGTTGTTCTTTACCATACTTCCTTCCCGGTTCTTCCTTAACCTGGTGAAATGGGATATTGCAGGCAATAGTAAAATTGTATACAGCGATAAGTTCCTTTCTGTGCAGGGTTTCGCGTTGTCATCCGGACTGCAGAAGATCACTGCTAATACGGAAATACAGAATACAGAAAAGGCATTGTTGATCAGCACTGAAAATCTCGATCTCGGCCAGTTTGGCTCCTGGGCGGGCCTTGCGGCTTATCAGCCCGACGGTCGTGTAAACGGGACGATCAAAATTGATAAGATATTTAAGGACTTTTTCATAAGCGCCAATCTGAAGGCAACTGGCGTGAAGCTCGGGACGGATACAGTGGGCACAGTTACCTTAATAGGTGATTATGATGGAGCAAGAAAACTATACACTCTTGACCCGCAAACGGGAATATTCAGGGATAATGCTTCTATTAGTGCATCGGGCAAGATATCCTTCGATAGTGCGACCCATCAAAAACTGGATGGTGTGATACAATTCAACAATGCACAGGTTGGATGGGCGTCGCCATTTCTTACCGGCATTATGAGTAAACTCTCAGGAACGTTGAACGGCAGTATCAATTTTGGTGGCGCAGCTTATGATCCCGTTATCAAAGGGAATGTTGCTTTGGCCGATGCTGGCTTTCATGTCGATTATACGGGATGCAACTACACCATACCAACGGCAAATATCTATATAGACAATCGTACGATCAGCTATGGCAGCGTTCAGGTATTTGACAGTTATAAGAATACGGCAACGCTTACTGGCCGGTTTTCGCACAATATGTTCAAGGATATGCGGATGCGTCTCTCTGTGCGGTCGAAGAAATTTGAAGTGCTCAATCTTGCCAGCGGTGATAACAGTTATTTTTATGGAAATGTGATTGCGGGAATGGATTCATTCAATATCAGGGGCCCATTTAATAATGTAAGGCTAAATGTGTATAATGCTACGCCGGCAGCCAAGTCTCGCATGTATATACCCGTTACATCTGGTGCAGAGGTTGGTACTTACAGTTATGTTTCATTTAAGACTTACGGCAAGAACCAGGAGAAGGCAGTTCGTAAGGATAAATTCAAAATACACGTCAATATAGATGCTAACCTGAATACCCTTGCAGAGATGCATATTGTGCTTGACCCATCTACAGGCGATGAAATAATGGCAAGAGGTGACGGAAGGTTACAACTGGACATACCATCCGACAATGATATACACATAACCGGTTTGTATACCATTGATAACGGTATGTATACTTTCACGTTCCGTAAATTGTTTGTAAGGCAATTCAAGCTAAATCCGAACAGTACGATAAGCTTTAACGGACCGTTTGGCGAAACAAATCTTGATGTAGACGCCGTTTATCCGACTAAGGCACGCCTATATGACTTGCTCTCGGACGTTGATAAGTCATTGATAACAGGTAGTGGTGATCAGTCAGATGCACAAACGCCTCAGTGGGTGGATGTGATATTGCATATGCAGGGGTCGTTAAAAAGCCCTACGCTCACTTTTGACCTTGATCTCGAAGACAAGCACTCGCAAAGTACTTATGCTTATAGAAAGCTGATGCTTATCAATGCTGATGACAGGCAAAAAACACAACAGGTAGGGTCTCTTTTGCTTATCAGCAGCTTTATGCCACCGGACGGGGCGGGTAGCAGTTCCCTTTTGCGTACAGGAAGTGTCAACAACTTTAACCAGATATTTTCCAGTTCAGCATCTACTGGTCTTACCTCAATTATGAATAAGCTTACCGGTGACAAGCAATTGAACGTGGCCGTGAGATATGAGAACTTCAATTACAGCGATCAGGCTATAGCAACCAGCAGAAGTCAGGCTACAGTGAACGTAAATAAGAACTTTTTTAATGACCGGCTCGCTGTGGAATTAGGTGGTACATCCGATTGGGGAAAGCCTACCAGCAGTGCCAATACTTCTTCATTTAATATTACCGGCGACTTCAGGATACAGTACTTGCTCAGCCACAATAGTAATGTTCGCCTTAATGCATTTCGTACCAGTGATTACGACATTACGCTGGACAGAGACATAATACGCAGTGGTTTTGGTGTTAGCTGGCGTAAGTCGTTTGATGGTTTCAGTGACTTCTTCAGAAGCAACCGTTATCTGGCAAAACAAAAGGAGGCCGCAGAAAAGAAGATGCTGGAACAAGTTGATACCACCAATAAAGGATCGGGAGGCTCCGGTACCACTCAATAACTTTATCGCCCGATAAGCGTATACTGTTCACCATCTCCGGCCAGTACGGTATCGACGGATGCAGGTAAAAGGTTGAAATTTCCCGTTACATCTGCAAGCTTGCTAATAGGATATACAGGCAGGTGAGTAGAAACATGGTATGCCGGGAATGTCTTTAATACCCAGTCTCCGGGCACTGTGTTATGATAAGGATAGTTGATCGTTTTGTCATAAGGCCACACTACACCCGGGGTGATCATGATAGGTATATTTTGTTGTTCTGCCAGTTGTAGCGCACGCTCTGTAGCGCGATAGATAGTCATCTTCTTTGCGTAGGCGGGCTCTGTAAAACCGGCATAGCATGTCGTAAATATATTGCCGATCAAACCCAGGAAGAGAATAACAGATATGCTCCCTGATAGCTTTTTGTAGTTGCCTTCATTCAAATGATCGAGGAAGCGGATGATGAGCATTGATATAGCAGGAATAGCAAAGGCATTCAAACGGGGCTCGCCCAATGGATATTTACCCCAGAGAAACAGGATGATCATCATGATCAATAGCAAAATGCTGTAAAGCTGCATTATATGAGCAACGCTATTGTCCCATCTGTATTTGAGGAAATTATAAGCCCCTGATAAAAAGGAAATAATGCCCAGTATTCCGAAGATGTACCAATAGAGCATGCCGGAGCCTATTTCCGCAAACAGGTTGTAAAAGCCATAAGTTAACACAGACAGGCTAAATCCATTCTTCATCATCAGGTGGCCCCAGAATTGGTGCATGTCTTTGTCTCCCATTAGCTGGTTTACATCTATCAAATAGAATAAAGCAATACTCAGGCCACAGAGGAAAAGCGGGAACACCTGTTTTGCCAATATTGCTGTTTTGCCTGATTGGATGTCCTTGTCCATTAGCGTGATGGTGCTGAATGTCAGTTGTATCATAAATGCGGGTGCGATAGCTATTGGGTAAGTATAGCTGAAGAACGGCACTGCAAGAAAGCTGGTGCACAATAGTAGATAGCGGGCTGTGGTGGTGGGCTTGTTGTTGTTTATCTGTACTAACTCAAGGAGTTGCCATATAGCCACAAAACCCAGCAGTAGGTCCATTGTATATTGTTTGATCTCTACATAATAGTCAGTAAATGTACTGGCAGATACGAGTATCAGGATGAATAGAAACTTGTTGTAGTTCGCCGCGCTGTACAATTTATTCATCAGCCGGTATGAAAACAGGATAAGCAATGTGCCAACTATGAATGATGGTATTCTTAAAGATGTATAACTGTAATCAAAAGTGGCTGTAAATAGCTTTACTAACTGCAGATATACCCTGGGAAACTGTTGCAGGTAGTCGAGCTGTCCCCAAAGCATTGCAGCGTTCTTGAACTTCAGATTATAGATAACTCGTGCTTCATCTATCCAGAATGGTTTTACCTGGGCGAAGACCATAACTGCGCCCCATGCTATAACAAATGATAGGGTAGCTATGGTAGCTATACGGGCGATCTTTTCAGGCTGCTTGATGCGGAACGACATTGCTTCAAAAATAGACGATAACGTAAATCTTCGGTAAAAATTTTCACTGATGGCACATTTCTTATATTATCAGTTGTTTACTTATTTAACTTATAGTCCTATTAACATAAATCAACCTACCTTTATACTAGTTTAAATAATATAAATGTCGAAAAACGGAAAGAAAAAATTTAAGGGCCCTGAAACAGGCAAGAAGACCTATACGGGCAGATTGGAAGTGACAAAAAGCGGAATGGGGTTTGTAATAGTTGCAGGGCAGGACCAGGACATAATGATTGAGCGGGACCATATGCATACCGCATTGAATGGTGATGAAGTAAAAGTGGAAGTAAAGGGATACGCTGATAATAATAAACGCTCAAAAGGAAAGATAGTAGATGTAATACGTCGTAAACAATCAGAGTTTAGCGGTAAGGTTCAGGTGCATCCTAATTTTGCATTCCTGCTGCCGGATAGTGATAAAATGCCGGTGGATATATTTATACCATTGCATTTGCTGAATGGTGCGAAAAGCGGTGACAGCGCAATTGGCAGGATAGTAGAGTGGACCACTGATACTAAGAATCCTGTAGGCGAAATAGTAAGCATACTCACCAATGAATCCGTAAATGAAATTGCCATGCAGGGGTTGCTGGTGGAAAATGGTTTTCCGCTTAGCTTTCCTGACGATGTGCTGGAAGATGCGGCCTGCTACCCGGAAGGGATAGATAAGGATGAGATACGCAAGCGCAGGGATATGCGCAAAACGCTTACAGTCACCATTGACCCTGTAGATGCAAAAGACTTTGATGATGCCATCTCTTTTAAAGAGTTGGGTGAAGACCTGTATGAAGTAGGCGTGCATATTGCGGATGTGAGCCATTATATACTCCCTGATTCTGCCTTGGATAAAGAAGCTTACCGTCGCGCTACAAGTGTATACTTACCTGACCGTGTATCGCCTATGCTGCCAGAGCGTTTATCTAATGAGCTATGTTCACTACGTCCGCATGAAGATAAGTACACGTTCTCAGTCATATTCCAGATCAACAAGCATGGCAAAATAAAGGAGCACTGGATAGGCAAGACCATTATCCATTCAGACCGCCGCTATGCTTATGAGGAGGTGCAGGAAATAATAGAAGGCGCGCATGGCGATAATGAACAGCAATTGCATACGCTGAATCATATAGCAAAACATCTGCGCAGCAAGCGTTTTAAAGATGGAGCTATCAACTTTTCCTCAAAAGAAGTGAGGTTTCAGCTTGATGAAACAGGCAGGCCAATAGGTATTGTAGTAAAAGAAAGCAAGGAGGCGCACCAGCTGATAGAAGAGTTCATGTTGCTGGCTAATCGCACTATTGCTGAATATGTCGCTGGACTAACCTATAAAGGTGATCCGATACCATTCCCGTATCGTGTACATGATCTGCCTGATGAAGATAAGCTGAAGATGTTCGCATTATTTGCAGGCCGGTTCGGTATTAAGTTTGATTTCAGTGCACCTGAACTGATTGCTAAGTCATTCAATGCAATGCTGGAAGCCGTAAAGGGTAAGCCGGAGCAGCAGGTGTTGGAACAACTGGGTATACGTACTATGTCAAAGGCGGTATATACTACCGACAATATAGGCCACTATGGTCTTGGATTTGAACATTACTGCCACTTTACCTCTCCTATACGCAGGTATCCTGACGTATTGGTGCATCGTATTTTGCAACAATGCGTTGAAAATGATATTCATCCTATAAAGCATCTGGAGGCCCAATGCAGGCATTGCTCAGACCAGGAGCGCAGGGCAATGGAAACTGAACGTGCAGCGAATAAGTACAAACAGGTGGAGTACATGCAAAGCTATGTTGGTGAAGATTTCGATGCAGTGATCAGTGGGGTATCCTCATTTGGTTTCTGGGCAGAAACTATTGAACACAAATGTGAAGGCATGGTCTCCATAGGGGAGCTTTCCGGGTATGATGATTTTGAATTTAAAGAAAGCGAGTATGCGCTTGTAGGCCGTAGCACTGGCCTCCGCTTTGCGATGGGCGATAAAGTGAAAGTACGTGTCGCCTCAGCTAACCTGGAGAAACGACAGATAGATTACTCTATACTGGATTTGCCTGAAAATACAAACAGGAGAAGAGCTCCGGTAACGCCGGGATTCCGTTCTGAACGTTCACCTCGTGGTGGCCGTCCCGGTGCAGATAATAATCGCACTAAGAGATCTGCAAGCAGCAAGGCTCATGGTGATAAACCTAAACATACTAAACGCAAAAAGAAATAAATGCACTCATTTACTGACCTCGTTACATCTTTCGAAG
>Ga0209023_10006226_pt1 | contig 12662 bp, 11 predicted proteins | sample LakOneMetagenome_FD_187468 | JGI IMG/M metagenome (GOLD analysis project Ga0209023, IMG submission 187468) | Freshwater and sediment microbial communities from Lake Erie, Canada (SPAdes) (version 2) | ecosystem: Environmental > Aquatic > Freshwater > Lentic | place: Lake Erie, Canada... | reverse complement strand
GATCTCGTGCGCAAGCGGCTGGACTTCGATCGGCCGGTTCCCGACGACCTGATCCGGGAGTGTGTGGCATTGGCCATGCAGTCGCCCAGCGGCTCGAACAACATGACCATGCAGTTCATGGTCGTGCGCGATGCGGCGAAGCGGGCCGCGATCGGCGAGGTGTACCGCCAGTGCTACGGCATCTACAGCCAGCTCCCGGGCATCTACATCGGCAGCATCGACAAGGGCGAGGACGCCGCCAACGCACAGCAGGCGCGCAGCGCGACCTCCGCCGACTTCCTCGGCGAGCACATGGGCGAGGCGCCGGCGCTGGTGATCGCGTGCACGGCCGGCCGTGCGGAGAACCTGCCGGCGATGATGGGTGCCTCGCTGTTCGGCAATGTGCTGCCCGCGATGTGGAGCTTCATGCTCGCCGCTCGTGCCCGTGGGCTGGGCACCTGTTGGACCACGATCCACCTGATGATGGAGCAGCAGATCGCGGAGATCGTCGGCATCCCGTTCGACAGCGTGCAGCAGGTCTGTCTCAGCCCGCTGGCGTACACGAAGGGCACCGAGTTCAAGCCGGCCGCCCGCCCCGCCGCGGACAGCATCATCCACTGGGACCAGTGGTGAGCCTCTCCGCCGAACTGCGCGGGCACGCGATCCGGGCCAAGGGCTTCATGCCCGTGGAGGAGGGCGATGCGCTGTACGAGGCCGCGGTGGCCGCCGGGCACGCCGTACCGCGCTTGCCGTTCCTGGAGGTCGGCTCGTACTGCGGGCGCTCCACCGTGTGGTTGGGTGGTGCCGCTCGCGCCGCCGGCACCGTGCTGTTCGCCGTCGACCACCACCGCGGCAGCGAGGAGAACCAGGCCGGCTGGGAGCATCACGACACGTCGGTGGTGGACCCGCGCACCGGGAAGATGGACACGCTGCCGACGTTCCGCGACACGATCCACGACGCGGGTCTGGAGGACGTCGTGTTCGCCGTGGTCGGCCAGTCGGCTGCCGTGGCGGCACATTGGACCTCGCCGTTGGCGTTCCTGTTCATCGACGGCGGTCACGGCGAGGAACCGGCGCGGCTGGACTACGAGGGCTGGACGCCGCGTGTGGCAGTCGGTGGCACGCTGGCGATCCACGACGTGTTCCCGAACCCGGACGACGGCGGCCGACCGCCGTACGAGCAGATCTACCGGCCGGCGATCGAGAGTGGCAGGTTCGAACTGGTCAGCACCCGCGGCAGCCTGCGCGTGCTCCGCCGGACGCAGTGACTGCGGCGCCACACCGTTTCACGCCGGCGCCCATTGCACTGTCGGGTCCGGTTCCGGGCACCGTGGCAGCGGCCGGCAGATGAACGCGACGATGAAGATCGAGTCGTCGGTGGTCGTCGTGCTGGCGGGTTGCTCCGGTGCCGTCGCAGGCTGAACGACTGTCTCGTACAGCGCCGCCTCCGGTGGCGAGGCAAGCACGTCGCGCAGGAAGCTGCTGGACCGCAGCGAAGTGAGCGCTCGGTGCCCGCCCACGGCGCCCAACTGCAGCGCTGGAGCGGCGAGTGTCGTGTCGAGGGCAATGATCGCGCTGCTGTTCTCCAACCTCTGGGTCAGCAGCGACGGCTGCTCCTCGGTCGCGACCAACGACACCGTGTCACCCAACGACACCGTGTCACCCAACGACACCGTGTCACCCGGCGACAGCGTGTCGCGCAACACCGTGTCGCTCAACGACACATGTCGCAGCACGTTCACCGTGTCCTCTGCCGAGATCCGATCCTGCAGCCGGGCGACGTCGAGGTCACGCTCGGGCAGCTGCAACCGCAGCTCGGGGTGCCTCGTGATCGTGGTCACCACCGGCATGTTCGCGATCTCGAACTGCAACCCCAATGAGCCGGCGCCCTCGGACGGCGGCGCCGGCGTACGACGCTCGACGGTCACCTTGCGGGCGAACACGACGCCAGCGGTGTAGGCGGGACAGATGCCATGAGCGGGCGTGCCCCCATCGCTGAGCAGTGTGTCGCCGGGGAACCGCCAGACCCTGCTGGTGAACACCGACGTGTCCAGCCAGGGCCTGGTCAGGCCGGCAGAGCTGAACTCGAAGCTGATCGAGAGCAGGTCGTTCGACGAGCCTTCGCTCGCGAAACGCTGTTGCAGCTCGGCGGGCGCTGCACCGGCGGTCGCGAGGATCTCCGGTCCGGTGATGACCAGCGGGCGCCACGAACCGTCGTCGACGGCATTCGCCGGGCTGAAGCTGGTGGGGTACACCTGCAGGTCGTCCTGAGCGCGGGTGAGCGTCGCCGTGTGCGGGTCGAAGCGCGTGCTCCATTCGTCACGGAGCACCACCGGCGACTTCTGCTCCAGCGAGGACAGCAGCGCTTCCGCCGCCTCGATCAGGTGACGGTTGCCCTCGCCCTCCCAGTCCGCCTTCGCAGCCAGCATGCGAGCGGTGGCCGCCTGTTCGTCCACCCGCGCCGTGTCGTGCACTGCGGGGTCGACGGCCGTGCCGTTCGCGACGCTCTCGTCCATTGCGGCCAGCGTCAACTGGATCGCTCGCAGCTGCTGGCCCGCCAGCAGGTAGGCGTCACGCTTCACGCGGTACACCTCGACCGCCGGCGTCCGAGTGCGCGTCCCGTCCTCGTGGGTGGTGAACAGGAGCGACCGTACATGCTGGTAGTCGCGCTCCTCATCGGCGGTACGGCTGGACCAGGCGAACTGGCCCTCGGCGAGGACCTGGCCGAGCACGGTCCACAGGTATGTGTCCGTGCCCGGCTCCCAGGCGACGCCACCGGGGATGCGGTTCACCACTTCGGAGAACGCGATCAGGTTGTTCAGCCCGTCGGCGTCGCTGGCCAGCAGGTTGAGCTGTGCTGCGGTGAACGCCAACGGGGTGACGGGGAAGCTGAGGTAGGTCTCGTCGGTGCTGAACACCGTGGCCGCCTTCGACATGATCGCCAGTTGGGCGAGCGCATCCACGTCAGATCCAGTCGGTGATCGTGCTCAGCGGGTCCGGCGACTTCGGGAACACATGGCACTTGAACCCGATGATCTGGGTGCCGTCCACGCGCATCGTCTGGGTGTTGTCGTCGTAGTGGTACTGGCTGCTGCGCGAACCACTGCCGGAATCCTGTGCGTGGCTGCCACCGAGGTGGAAGGGACCCCAGCAGAAGTAGCCGCCGCCCGAGGTCGACGACTGGTCCCACGCCGAGCGAAGGTCACTGAATCCACTGGACTTCTCGAAGCACAGCGCCAGATCGCGGATGACGATCATGCTCGTCGGGTACGCCGGCAGCAGGCCCTTCGCCGGCACCGCGCCGTCGGACACCATCTGCCCCTTGGCTTCCGGGTTGTTCTGGTCCATCCGCCAGCTCTTGCTGTTGATGAACGCCGTCTTGAACCACGGCCGGACGAGCGGGATCTGCGCGATCTTGAACGACATCTTGAAGTACTCGGAGTCGAACTGGAAGTGGGAGGCCGACTCGCCGTGGCTCTCGCTGTGGCTGGCGCCGCCGCCGAAGATGCCGAGGAAGCCGCCACCGCCGGAGGTGCTGGAGCTGCTCACCGAATAGCTGGAGTTGCTGCCCGAGTTGAAGTCGCTGGAGCTGAACCCGAACTCGGTCCACCCACCGCCGTCCATGAAACCGCCGGGCACCGCGGCGGAGTAGTAGAAGTCGCTGCCGGACACGAGTGACGTGAGGCGGGCCTTCTCCAGATCGTCGCGGTACTGCTGCTTCAGCAACGCCATGTCGCGCTGCATCACCTGATCGATGAACGCGGCGATCGCCTCGTAGTCGCCCTTGTAACCACTGGACTGCCACTCCGACATCGCCGTGCGGACGTTGTCGCGATAGATGTTGGCGTTGATCGCCCAGTCGTGCACGGCCCGCTGGTTGTCGGCGGACAACCCGTCGACGCGCTTCATGTTGTACTCCAGCGCAGCGGCGTCGTACGCCTTCTGAGCGCTCTTGTAGGCCTCCACCAGCGGGCTCGGACTGGTCACATCGGTCTCTGTGTCGTCGATGAGGTTCTTCTTCTTCGTGGTGACCTGCAGCAGGCCACGGAACTTCTCGATCTTGGCCTTGGTCTCCGGCGGGAGCTCGTTGTGCATCACCTGGCTCATGCGCAGGATGTACTCGTACCGCTCGGAGAGCGTGCCCTCGTTGTTCATCACGCTCAGAGCAGCGAACTGGTTGTTGGTGTTGGCGGCCAGATCCGGGACGAAGTCGACCAGGCGGGCGAAGTCCTCCGCCTGCTTGAGCAGGACTGCGGCGTCCTGCGCACGGAGCTGTTCCATCAACGACGGTGTCAGTTCTGGTGTGACGGACTTGCCGTCGGCGTTGTCGGTCTTCAGCTCGTCGATGGCGGCCTTGCGGACGACGCCGGTGAGGCCTTCCTTGAGGAAGCGGAAATCGTCGGGCTGGACGGGGATGCCGGGGGTGGCCCAGCTGAAGAAGTTGTCCTCCGACTTGGGCACGGTGTCATCCCCGTTGGTGAGGATGTTGTACACCTTGCCCATCACGGTGTTGAGCATGACGTTGGGTGCGACGAGTGACATGTGAGTGGTCCTTTGGTGTGGTGTGGTGGGTAGAGCAGTGCGGGTGTTCGGTCAGGCGAGGTCGGCGATGATGGCGCCGAAGTAGTTGTCGGCGAAGGCGTCCGGGGGCACGGCCAGGTCGAGGTTGTTGGTGTCCCGGCCCCATGACCAGACGGACAGCAGGACGTCGCCGGAGGAGAAGCGGCCGTTGTCGTCGTCGGCGATCGCGACGGTCGGCGAGTTCAGTGCGACGACGTAGTGGTTCGGGAACTGGTCCATGATGAACGTGTGGTCGAGGTCCGTGTGGCGCGCCGCGTTGAACAGGTTCGTGTGGATGAGCAGGGCGACATCGCGGCCTTCCGACAGCACCAGATCCGTGGCGTGCGGGATGCCGGCGGACGTCGCCCAGTTCGCCTCATTGCGGACGGTCCCGTAGATGCCGGTCGCCGTCAACCAGTCGGCCAGTTCCTCCGGCCGGGTGAGCGCGGCCAACTCCTGGTCCGGATCACCGCGCCACGTGCCCTGCCAGAAGACGTTGGTCGTGTTGCGGATCGCGCCGAGCACCATCCAGTCGGCACCGCGTGTGTTCGCCTGCGCGGCGACGCTGGTGTAGTCGGTGGACAGCAGGTCGCTGTTCGGTTCGATCGTCAGCGTGCCGATCGAGCTGGTGCCGGTGTTGAACAGGGCCGTGGCGAACTCGGCGAACGCGAGTGGGTCGCGGCCCGCCCACATGCAGATCAGCGCAGCCGGACCGCACAGGTTCAGGCCACCCTGCTGGATGAGGCGGCTGTCGTTCACCAGTTCTTCGAGGCGGTCGGCGATGTCGGCGCGATCGAGCCCGACCCACGGAGTCGTGTCGGACGAGTTGCGGAACTCGTCGATCACGGCGACCGCGTCGGAGATGTCGCTGACGACACGGGTGTCGAATGCTCGCGTGTCGGTGGTGAACGCCCCGAGGGCGTCGACGTCGTCGAAGTCGCCGGTCTGCGTGGTGTCGGTCATGGCGGGTTCCTTTGCTCGGACCGTCGGCGCAGTGCGCACCGACTGGATCACAGAGCGCGCCGACGCGCCGCAGATACACCTGATGTGAACTTTTGTCGCCCAGTCGCGCTGGGCGTCAGGGGCCGGTGACGGACCGCCAGGTCTCGGTGACCTCGCGCGGGTCGAACAGCTCGAGCGCGTCGGTCGGCAGTAGTCGCTGGTTGAGGCCGGCGATCCACCGGTTCGCGTCCGTCACCAGTTCCGTGAGCGCCGCCGGCGTGGGGGCGCGCCAGAACGCGGCGCGTCTGCCGGCGCGCTCGGGCAGTGACTCCTCACGCAGCAGGTTGCTGCGCTCCCGCTTCACGAACTGCTCGGCCCACCAGCCGTCGCCGCGCTGGGTGTCGAGGTCCAGCGGCTTGCCCTTCAGGCGATCCGGCGTGTCGAGTTCGCCACGCTGCATGGCCTCTGCGATCTGTTGCTCGACGATGCGATCGATCCAGCTCACCGAGCGCCAGCGTAGCGATCAGCCGAACTGCACGCCTTGCGCCAGTGGCAGGTCGTTGCTGTAGTTGATCGTGTTCGTGGCCCGGCGCATGTAGCCCTTCCACGCATCGCTGCCGCTCTCGCGGCCGCCGCCGGTCGTCTTCTCGCCGCCGAACGCGCCGCCGATCTCCGCGCCGCTGGGGCCGATGTTGACGTTGGCGATGCCGCAGTCGCTGCCCGCCGCGCTGCAGAACCGCTCGGCCTCGCGCAGGTCAGTGGTGAAGATGCTGCTGGCCAGGCCCTGCGGTACCTCGTTCTGCAGGTGCAGGGCTTCCTCGAAGCTGTCGTACGTGAGCACGTAGAGGATGGGCGCGAAGGTCTCCTCGGCGACGATCGCGGTCTGGCCGGGCATGTCGACGATGGCCGGGCGCACATAGGCCGCGGCGGGTGCTTCCTCGGTGAGGTGGCGCTCGCCGCCGACCACCACGGTGCCGCCGTCGGACGTTGCGGTCGCGAGTGCGGCCTGCATGCGGTCGTAGGCGGTCATGTTGATCAGCGGGCCGACGAGCGTGGCGCCGTCCAGCGGGCTGCCGACGGGCAGGCTGCCGAACGCCGTGGCCAGGCGGGCCACCACTTCGTCGTGGCGCGAACGGTGCACGATCACGCGGCGCAGGCTCGTGCAGCGCTGTCCGGCCGTGCCGGCGGCGGAGAACGTGACGCCGCGCACTACCAGCTCCATGTCCGCGCTGGGGGCGATGATGGCGGCGTTGTTGCCGCCGAGCTCGAGGATGCTGCGGCCGAAGCGGCCGGCGACGACGGGGGCGACCTTGCGGCCCATGGCCGTGCTGCCCGTGGCGCTGACGATCGGCACGCCGTCGCTCGCCACCAGCTCTGCGCCGACAGTGCCGTCGCCGAGCAACACCTGGTTCAGGTGGGCGGGCACGTCCATGCCCGCGCAGGCCTTCTCGAACAGCGCGTGCGTGGCCAGCGCGGTGAGCGGGGTCATCTCGCTGGGCTTCCAGATCACCGGGTTGCCGCACACCAGTGCGAGGGCGGCGTTCCAGCTCCAGACCGCGACGGGGAAGTTGAAGGCGGTGATGACGGCGACCGGGCCGACGGGGTGCCACTGCTCCATCAGTCGGTGGCCGGGGCGTTCGCTGGCGATGGTGAGGCCGTGCAGCTGCCGGCTGAGCCCGACGGCGAAGTCGCAGATGTCGATCATCTCCTGCACCTCGCCGAGTGCCTCACTCTCGATCTTGCCGGCCTCCAGTTGCACGATGCGGGCCAGGTCCGCCTTGTGCATGCGCAGCTGCTCACCCAGTCGGCGGACGAGCTCGCCGCGCACGGGTGCGGGCACGGTCCGCCAGGTGGCGAACGCGGTGGTGGCGTTGGCGACCATCGTGGCAACGTCGTCGGTGGCGGCCACGAAGCCGATGGTGGCGCCGGTGATGGGCGAACGGGCGGCGTGCGGGCCGGTGCCCAGCGGGGCTGCCCCGCAGGCGATAAGGGCGTCGTTGGCAATGGTCGAGAGGGCATCAGCAGTGGGGAAGCTCACCCCACCATCGTGCCACGCCGCGGAGGCGACTCGGGTTTCGTCTCCCGGGTTCGATGCGTGTGTGCGCTTCCGCGCGCCTGGCGCGCGGAAGTGCACAATCGCCGTCCGACGCGGTCGGCCGCCCGGAGACCTCGGCCGTGTGGCGACCCGTCAGCAGGGGAGCGGGCCGGGCGGAGTGGTGTCCGGGAAGTAGCGGTGGTGGTGGGCGCCGGTGATCTCGATGATGCCGGTGCCGGTGCGGCCGTCGTCGGTGACGATGGCCACCTGATTCAGGCCGCCGCGCTGGAACGGTTCGTACGGCCGGTCGAAGCGGCCGTCGGCCTCGACGGTGATGGTGCGGCCGCCCTCCAGCGTGAAGGTCGCTGTGCCGTGCACACGCGCGACGGAGTCGCCGTGGTCGCCGTAGACCGCGGGCGTGCCGTCGGCCTGCAGCCAGGTGAAGTCGTGGCGGAAGGCGATCACCGGGATCGGGTCGCCACCATCAGCAGGGGTCCAGCAGCCGTCGGAGTACACGGGTGCGCCGTTGGCGAACTCCCAGTGCCACACGCCGAAGAAGCCATCGGGCAGTTGCAGTTGCAGCCACATCCACAGCGGGCAGCGGGCGTGGTGGCGAATGCCCCAACTGTGGTCGCGCTGGCCCCACCAGTTGTCCACCTCGTGGGTGACGCCGTCGTAGGTGTACGTGCCGTTGAACCAGCCGGACTGGAGCATGTGGCTCTGGTCCCAGATCAACTCGTTGCCGGCGCGCATGCTGCCGCGGCGGAGTGCGTACGGCTGGGTGCGAGCGGTGAACGTGAGGTCCATGCCGAGCGCGCTCTGCTCGGGGTCGGCCCACAGGTGGATCTCCTTGAACGGCTCGACGATCTCGATGCGAGCGGCGGGCGTGATCATCGTGTGCGGGTCGCCGTCGTGCGGGCGTTCGCTGTGGCCGAGCACCTTGGTGCCGGCGATGTTGCCCATCTGCAGCGAATCCATGACCTGGCGCAGCGGGAACGTCGCCATCGTGAGGATGACCATGTCGCCGAGCTGGTCGGGACGGTGGGTGACGAAGAACAGGCTTTCGCGCCAGTACTCGTGCTGCGTCTGCACGGTGGCCAGCGGCTCGGGCGTCTGATGGATCAGGTACTCATCGAGTGCGGTCAATCGCCTCATTCGCTGCGGCCTCCCATGGGTGCTGCCGGTGTCGCTGCGGAGCGTAGGTGCAGGCGCCGGCCGATCGCCGGTCGGAGGATGTGGTGCTCGCGGTTGCGTACGGCGGCTGCCCACCTCACCGCTGAATGGTGCGAGATGCGGTCCTCAGACGCAGAACTCGTTGCCCTCGGGATCGGCCATCGTGACCCAGGTGTGCGGGCCTTGGCGGCCTTCGTGCAACTTGGTCGCGCCACGGGCGAGCAACGAGGCGCGCAATGCGTCGATGTCGGTGCCTTCTTCCGTCCGGATGTCGATGTGCACCCGGTTCTTCACCGACTTGCCCTCGGGCACTTCCTGGAACAGCCAGCGCGGCCGGTCGGGGCCGGCGGGCGCATCGGGGTGGATCGCCGCGCCGGCGCGCCACACCAGCGCGCCGCGGTAGACGCGAGTGTCGGCCTCGGTGGCGTGACCCTGTTCGAGCATCGTGCGGATGAACGCCTCGTCCTGCTCCTCGACCTTCCAGCTCATGGTCTCGGCCCACCACTCGGCGAGCACGTGCGGATCGGGGCAATCGATGACGAGTTGGATACGGTGACCCATGCCCCAAGGGTACGACGGAGCCGTCGTCGTGTCCCAGGTTTCGGCGCTCGGACTGGCGCGGCAGCGGCGCGTGATCCTCTGGCATCATGGGCGTATGGAGCACTCGTCGGCCGGAGCGGTTCGATCGACATGGGTCGATCGGCTGAGGGGAAATGGGGGACGGTGGTGGCGCTGGAGCCTGCTCGCCGTGATCTACCTCCTCGGCGCTGCCGCGAGCTTCGTCGCCTGGAAGTGGGCCGCGGGTCGGCAGAACGAATCGTTCCCGATCTTCATGCTGATACTGGCTCCGACGATGATCGCCGGTGTGGCGACCAGCCGGATCTCAGCCACCCTGACGACGCGGCGGGACTGAACCGCGGAGTTGCCCACGTCGGCTGGGGGTTGACCAACGCAGAGCGTCTGCTGGACACTGACCCCATGGCGTCAGGCGCATTGAATCCTGAAGGAGACTGGACGCGCTCTACGTTCCGGGGAACTGTGAGTTCGCGTCGCGATCGGCGTTCCCTGCGCGGCGAATTGTGGGACAGGTTCGTGCTCGAAGCGACGCGCTCGTCGCGATCGACTCGGATCCCGCTGTCGTTCTCCGGTCCGCTGAGGTTGCTGATGGCCCGCCGGTTCGTGGCTGAGTTGCGACGGGCAGCCGAACGACTTGGTCGCACGTTGGTGGCTGAACGACGCCTGGTTCCACGTTGGGTGGAAGTCGGTCGTCCCGGCTCAGGCGTTGATGCGCCGGTCGTCACGCGTGGAGAACGATGTGGGCGACGTCGAAGGACAGGCGCTGGATCGTACGGTCCAACCGCAATTCCACGGCGCAGCTGAGTGCCGTGAACTCCTCCATGGCCCGTCGGGTGGGCGAGCGGGGCAGGAGTCTCAGTCGTTGCAGCGGGGCACGAACACGTTGGAGGCCGCGCTGGCACCGGTGATCGCGTCGGCCGCGAGGATGACCGCGGCGCCGGTGTAGGCACTGGTCTCGTCGGGCGGGAAGCGCACCAGCGACGGGTACACGATGCCGGTGTCGTAGGCGCCGTCGTCGCGGCGGTGCGGCCGTGTCCACGCGAGCAGATCGGTGGCGGTCGTCATGTCGCCGATGACGGCATGAGCGATCGATGCCTCGGCGGTCTCGCTGGCGGTCACCCACGGCTCGTCGCTGACGCAACGGATGCCCATGCCTTCCATCGCGAAGATCGGCCACCCCTCGGTCAGGCGAGCCTTCGCCGCCTCACCCGTCATGCAGCCGGTGAGGATCGGGTAGTACCAGTCCATCGCCCAGCGTTCCTTCGGTTCGAACGCATCGGGCTGGTTGGCCACGACATCGGCCAGCCGATGGCCGGCGTCGCACCAGTCCGGCCGCGGCTCGTTGATCAGCTCGGCCAGTTGCGACCCGCACTTCAACGCGTGGGCGATGCTGGACGAACCGGTCAGCAGCGCATAGTCCCACGGGCGGTCCTCCGCCGTGCACGCCCACAACGGCGTGCCGTTCGGCTTGCGCATGCCCAGCACCCAGTCCAGCGAACGCTGCACGGTGGGCCACAGGTGATCGACGAAGCCACGGTCCCAGGTGCACAGCCAGTGATGCCACACGCCGGTGGCGATGTAGGCGCAGACGTTCGTGTCCAGCTTGGCTTCCTCGACGGAGCCATCGGGCAGGTAGTAGTTCCACCAACTGCCGTCGGGCAGCTGGATGTCCATCAGCCACTCGTAGGCCCGCTCGGCCGGACCGTGCATGCCGGCCACGTCGAGCGCCATCGCGGTCTCGACATGGTTCCACGGGTCGCAGTGACCACCGGGGAACCACGGGATCATGCCCGTGTCGAGCTGCAGCGCGGCGATGGACTCGGCCGTCTGCACGACCTCGTCGGCGCTCAGCACGCCCTCGATCGAGGGAACGCGACTCATGACTTCCGTCCGTACACGATGAAACTCTTGCCCATCACGGGCGCCAAGCCACGCTCGAGCAGCGCCATCGCCTTCGGCTGCTCGGTGATCTCCCACTCCAGCAGCTTGCGGTACTTCGTGACCAGCGCATGATCGTTGTCGCGCGGGCCGACCGCGCACTTCAGCCACCAGTACGGCGAGTGCAGCGCGTGCGCGTGATGACTGCCCAGCACGGTCAGGCCGGCGGTGCGCAGTTTCGCCTTCAACTCGGTGGCGCTGTAGATGCGCACGTGCCCACCGACGCTCTTGGGCGCGTGGTACTCGTCGCTGAGCAGCCAGTTGATCTTCTCCGGATACCACGTGGGCACCGTCGCGGCGAACGTGCCGCCCGGCTTCAGCACCCGCACGAGTTCGCTGATCGCAGCGACGTCGTCCTGGATGTGCTCCAGCACTTCGCTGGTGATCACGCGGTCGAACGAGTTGTCGGCGAACGGCAGTCGGGTGGCATCGCCCTGCAGCGCACCGACGTAGCGGGCCTCGGGGATCTCGCCGGCCTCGACCATGGCGCCGAACGTGCCGCGGGTCTGGATGACCTCGTCGGCCATGTAGTCGAGGGCGACGATGTTCGCGCCGCGGCGGGCGATCTCGAACGCGTGACGGCCGAAGCCGGCGCCGGCGTCCAGTACGAGGTCGCCGGCCTGCAGGCCCAGTCGATCGAAACGAATCGTCAGCAAGGGGTCAGCCCTGGCCGTTCTTGCGCAGGCGGCCGTTCTTGGCCAGCTTGGCGACGTTCTGCGGCATGGCCAGCACCTCGCGGTACTGATCGACGGTCATCTGTGCGCAGTGCTTCCAGGTCCAGCGGTCCACCACGCGGGCACGACCGGCCAGGCCGACACGCTCGCGCAGTTCGGCGTCCTCCAGCCCGCGACGGATCGCGGTGACCAGCGCGTCGACATCGCCGGCCTTGCACTGCAGCACGGTGTCGCCGTCGCGGCCGGTGACCTCCGGCAGCGCGCCGCCGTCGGTGGCGACCAGGCAGATGCCCGTGGCCATGGCTTCGATCGCGGGCAGGCTGAAACCCTCGTAGAGGCTGGGCACGACGGCCAGTTCCGCCTCGGCGTACAGCTCCACGATGCGCTCGTCGGGCACACCCGACACGAAGTCGATGTGCGGGCGCAGGCCGAGCTTGTCGATCAGGTCGTTGCTGGCGCCCTCGCGCGGCTTGCCGATGATCGTGAGGCGGATGTCGTCGCGCTCGGTGCGCAGCTTCGCCATCGCCTCCAGCAGGTACGACAGACCCTTCAACGCCACGTCGGCGGACGCGGTCGTGATCAGGCGGCCCGGCTGCCGTGCCACCTTCGGCAGCGGGGTGAACAGCTCCGGGTCCACGCCCACGGGGACCAGCTTCATGCGATCCAGGCTGACGCCCATGTCGGCGTGGATGTCCTTGATGCTGTTCTCGCTGACGACCACGACCCGCGGCATGCGGCTGGCCACGCGGCCCTGCATCTTCACGAAGTTGTACCAGCGGCCGATG
>Ga0209023_10006225_pt1 | contig 12663 bp, 18 predicted proteins | sample LakOneMetagenome_FD_187468 | JGI IMG/M metagenome (GOLD analysis project Ga0209023, IMG submission 187468) | Freshwater and sediment microbial communities from Lake Erie, Canada (SPAdes) (version 2) | ecosystem: Environmental > Aquatic > Freshwater > Lentic | place: Lake Erie, Canada... | reverse complement strand
CCCGCCACTGTGCGCCTTCGCTGGCCCAGTGCTGGTTGATGGCGGCGAGCGTGAGCGCCTGCTTGGAGACGAAGTAGTGGTAGAAGCTGCCTTTGCGCACGTCAGCGTGGGTGCAGATGTCGGCGACGCCGACGGTGCCGTAGCTGCGGGTGCGCATGAGGGTGCATGCGGCGTCGAGGAGGCGCTCGCGGGCCGTGCTGGTCCTACCCATGCCGGCCACTATACGGCCGGAGCGTGTTGACGAATAGTTGACCGGTCATCTAGCGTGCGGGGCACGGTCGCCCCACCCCGGAAAGGGACACCATGCGCCAGATCAACGTCGCCATCGCCTTCCACAGCGGCACCCTGACCGACCACCTCTGGGCCAGCCTCGCCGCCGCCCCCGCACAGGTCACGGCCGCCTGATGGCCGCGGCCCGCACCGCCTGGCGTGCCGGACGACTGCACGACCTCCTCGGCGTCCAGCACCCCATCGTGCAAGGCCCCTTCGGTGGGGGCCTGTCCGCCGTCCGCCTCACCGCCGCGGTCAGCAACGCCGGCGGCCTCGGCTCGTACGGGGCGCACATCCTCGACGCCGACGCGATCACCGACCTGGTCGCCCGGCTCTACCTGGCCACCGACCGACCGTTCGCGGTCAACCTGTGGATCCCGCAGCCCGGCGAGGAGAAGCAGCTCAACGCGGCCGAACACGAGGCGCAGGTCGCCCTGCTGCGTCCCTACCTGGCCGAGCTGGGACTGCCTGAGCCGCCGTACGTGGCGACCAGCCCCAGCCACGACTTCACCTGCCAGGTGGAGGCGCTGCTCGCGGTCGCGCCGCCGGTCATCAGCTTCGTGATGGGCGTACCGTCGCCGGAGATCATCGACGAGGCGCACCGCAGCGGGACGTTGGTGTTCGGCACGGCGACCACCGTGGCCGAGGCCGTCGCGCTCGCCGATGCCGGCGTGGATGCGGTCGTGGCGTCCGGGTCCGACGCGGGCGGACACCGCGGCGCCTTCCTCGCCCCGGTGGGGGAGTCCCTGGTCGGCACGATGGCGCTGATCCCGCAGGTGGTGGACGCCGTCGAGGTACCGGTCATCGCTGCCGGCGGCATCGCCGACGCCCGCGGTATCGCCGCCGCGCTGATGCTCGGCGCCGACGGCGTGCAGCTGGGCACCGCGTTCCTGGGCACCCACGAGTCCGGTGCCAGCGCCGTCCACAAGGCGGAACTGACCGGGCCGAACGCCGCCACCACGGTCCTGACCAGGGTCTTCACCGGCCGGACCGCGCGGGGGATCCCCAACCGGTTCGTCCGTGAGATGACTCCGCACGAGGCCACCCTGCCGCACTACCCGGTCCAGAACGCGCTGACCGCCCCGATCCGGCAGGAGGCGAACCGCCGGGGGATGGCCGACTACATCCACCTGTGGGCCGGCCAGGCCGCGGCGCTGACCCGCCCGGCGGGGGCCGCGGAGCTGGTGGCGTCGCTGGTCCGCGACACCGACGCACTGCTGGGTTAAGGCGTCAATACGATCGGTGGCTCGGCCAGCCGCACCGTCAGCGGTTCGGCCGGGGCCAGCCACGGCCGGTCAGCCGGGTCATCGGGGCGGGGCGTCCACTTGCGGCAGATCTTGTCGACGGCGATCGGGTAGATCGTCAACGTCCCGTCCCGGGCGATGTGCAGCCGCAGAAACGATTTGCTGTCCTCGATGCCCTGCCCGGCGAACAGCTCGTTCAGATTGACCTTGAACAGGCTCGCCACCAGCAGGTACAAGGCCACCAGGAGTCCACTGAGCACACCCAGGATGGGCAGGTAGAGCACGAATGCGCTCACCGCCGGCAGCGGCCACACCCAGTGCACGAACGGCAGCCGCACCCACACCAGGGCGCCGGCCAGGCCCAGCGCGACATGCGCCAGTCCGTGGGACAGGCCCAGCACCGTGTGTTTCAGTAACCGCCGGCCGCCCATCGCCGGCGGCTTGGCGAACAGGTAGGCGCCCACACACCACAGCACCACCATGATCGCGGCCGGGATGCTGAACAACCGCTGCCCCTGCCCCACACTTCGGCCGGCCACCAACTCCGACAGGCTCAACATCAGCATCGTGTGCAGCACGCCCAGCATCGTCAGAAAGCCCGGATTGCGCCACGGCAACCGCCCGAACACCTCCCACGCGTACCGCCGGGACCGGGCGATCGTGGGAAACGTAGCCGCCAGCCGGTACGGCCGGGTCGTCGTCGGTCGGGGCCGGATCGCCTCCGGCGGCGGCACGGTGATCTCCTCCGGCAGCGTGTGTGTCGCGGCGAGGTAGGCCCCGCCGCCGCCGCAGGTGATCAGCTCCCGCTTGGCACCGTGGTAGCGGGCGTAGTGGTGCAGGTCGCCAGCGAGCATCACCTTCACCTGCGCGCCGGTCGGATCCAGCACCTTGCGCACAAAGAACGAAATCGTCTCGTACGCCTGGGGCTCCTCGTCCGCCTTCACCCAGCCCGGCGACGGCGCCGCCAGCAACACCCGGTGCTGCGGCCCCAACCGCTGCGCCGCCTGCTCGAAGTAGCGCACCTGCGGATCATCCAGGTACGAGCCGAACTGCTCATCGATCGCGAACAGCCACCAGTTACCCGGCAACTCCACCGCGAAGTACGAGCGCGACTGCTCCGTCCGCCACCCACCGACCGACCCGGTCTCCATCCGCACGAACACCCGCAGAAACGCGGTCAAACCGTCGTACCAGTCGTGGTTTCCGGGCAGCGCATACATTGTCGGCGGTCGCTGGGTCGGTGCCACCGGCAGCGCCGCCTTGTACGGCCCCCGGAACCGGTTCTCATAGGCCTCCCGGCTGGCCGTCGGGTAGACCTGATCGCCACCCAACACCAGCAGCTGCCCGCGCGGCAGCTCATGGCCGTGCACCGTCAGCTGCGGCGCCGCCACCAGGTACGCCATCGAGTACGTCGCGTCGAAGCCGTCGCCCAGGTCGGCGACGTAGTCGAACCACAGCTCACCGTCGGTGCCCGGCTGGTGGTGGATGTCCGACGGCAGCGCGTTCTGCAGCTCCCGTTTGTCCAGGTACGCCCCGAACAGGGTCGCCAGCAGGGTGCGCAGGCCGGTGCTCAGCAGCAGCAGCGGTGCCAGCCAGGGCACCGACTTCTGCGGCGTGAAACCGAGTTCGTGCGGGTCGAGGGAGCGGGGGCGCGGCCGGGGTTCGGCGGACGGGTCGCCGGTCATGGCATGAGCGTAAACGCTGCCCCGGCCATCGCCGACCGGCCGCGCCGGGCCGAGGACACCACCTCGCACGCGGCCCCGAAGGATCGCGTACACTGGCTCCCTGTTGCCGCCTTAGCTCAGTTGGCAGAGCGACGCACTCGTAATGCGTAGGTCGACAGTTCGATTCTGTCAGGCGGCTCCATCACAAACCCCAGGTCACTGACCTGGGGTTTGCTGTTTTCTGGTCGTCCTTGTCCGGTTCGGTCCCGCCCGGCCTGCGCGCGTGCCCACTACCACTGGTAGCCCCGCCTCGCTACCGACCATTGACGCGGATCGCCGCCCCGCCGGGTGGCAGGGGGCGGCAAACGTACACATTGGACTGCCGACGGTAGGGCCGCCCGCCATTCCCGCCTAGCCTCGACGCGAATGGAAAACCGTTTCACATTTATGAGGTGGTCTCATCATGAAACTTCGCATGGCTGCGCTCAGCGCATTGACCCTGGCGTCCGTCACTGGCATCACCTACGGCGGGTCGGTCAGTGCTGCGGACACCCCGGAGAAGTCAATCGACTTCCTGCTGGCTGAGGCTCAGCCGGACCAGCTCACCCAGATCGCCGAGGACGGCGTACAGCACAAGATCTTCAACGAGGCCCACTCCCAGCACAACCAGACGCGCACGGGTTGGACTCTGGCCGCCACGTACCCGGTCCGGGACCACGACATCGAGGCCAGCTACGACCTGGGTACCGGACTCACCCGCAAGCTCTGCCGGTCAATCGGGAGTCGGGGAGCGTCCGAGGGCGTGTGGAAGTCGTACACCTGCTCGGGGCCGATCAAGAACGTCACTCTCACCGTGACGTACTGGGTCTAGGTCAATCACGAAGGCTGCGACTGTCTGCCAGGGCAGGTCGCAGCCTTCGGTCGTGGTACGCCCGCGGCGGCTTAGACGTCGGTAAGTTCACCGAGGCCCAGCGTTGTCAGGGTGAGTCGGGCCATCGCCAGATGCCCGGCAGCATTGGGGTGGATGTGATCATCCATCCAGGCGGTTGGCTCACTGTCGCCGAACCGCTGTCGCCAATGCTGCTGGTGGTCAACCAACGGGGCTGACGTCGCTGCGGCCACCTCTCGTACGGCGTCGGCGTAGCGGGCGAAGTGGGGGCGGGTCAGGTAGCCGTCGGCCGTCATCAGCACGGGCGTGTGGAGGTGGACGGCGGCACCATCGGCCTGGCCGCGCAGGACGATCGCGTTGAGCGCGGTCCGGAATTCCGCGACCCCGTCGGCCCCGGCCCGCGCGTCGTTCGTGCCGAGCGAGATGCCGAGGACGTGTGGCCGGAACCGGCCGATGAGGTGTTCATAGGCCGTCAGGACCTGCGGTGCCGTCCATCCGCTTACGCCGGTGTTGATCACCACGTCCTCAAGTCGGCTGAGCTGCCAGCGGACTCGCTCATGGACATGTTCGACCCAACCGCGGGCGCCGTACGTGTGCAGGAGCGCCTGGGTGATGCTGTCGCCGGTGAAGACCCAGGTCAGTGGGGCATCAGGCAGGTTCATCGTCATTCCTCATAGGTCTCGTCGGCCGCGGTCCTCGCCGCAGCGGTGCACCTCGCACCGCGCCAGGTGATCTACGAGCCACCGCTCCGAAGGACTGTCGTCCCGACAAAGAGCCTCACAGCGGTGTCAAGTTACCTAAATTCAGTGGGTGAGTCATGACGCTGCGGGCATCATCGCCCAGATCATTGCCGGACTGATCGTCGCGTTCGTGCTGGAGGCCCCGCGCCGTGATCAACAGCTTCCCGGCGGCGATGCGCCGGCGGGAGGAGGCCGAGGACGAGGCGGCCGAGAGCAGTGACCGGCCGCAGTTCGTCCGGGGGGACAAGGAGATTCCGCTGCTGGTCACCTTGCTGGTGGCCACAGCCGTCGGCTGGCGTACTCGTTGGCGCTGTGTGTTGACGCCGTGGTGCGGGACGGTCACCTGGACCGGTGGGGCGCAACATCGTGCTGGGCAGCGTGTTCCTGATCCGCTGATCGGCCCTGATCCGCTGATCGGCCGGCGCGCGGGCGGCGCCGGCCCGGCAGGAGGTCAGCGGAGAGCAGCCAGGAGGGCGATGCTCACGACGACACTGAGTAGCAGCGCGGCGCAGCCGATGCCGGCCAAGGCGAGTACCAGCGTGTTGCGGTTGGTGACCTTGCGCAGGAGGTTGAGGTTACCGGCGAAGGCACCGACGCCGATGATGCCGCCGAAGATCGGGCCGGCGATGGCGATGGCCATCAACGGCAGCATGGCCAGGATCCCGACGAACAGCGGCGGGTTGACCCCGGTGGGGTAGGCGACGCCGTCGATGGTGATGACCGGGAACGGCTTGATGGTGGTGACCTTGCTGACCGTCGCGGTGACGGTGCGGCCGTCGACGGTGGGCAGCGCGAAGGTGCGGCGGCCGGTGGCGGCGACGGCGACGCCGTTCACAGTGACGCTGGTCTTGCCGGTCCACATGCCGCCGCTGGTCTGGATGGGGCCGGCAATCTGGGGGATGGTGATCGGATCTGTCTGCATGCGCTCAGACGGTAGGCGATGGCGTGGCCGGACCGTAATCGGCTTTTCCGCGACCATGGCCGGCCGCTAGTCCAACAGCGTGTCCACCCCGATGTCCAACTCCGACGTACGGTCCGAGCGGTTGGGGAGGACGTTGGTGACCAGCACGATCAGGCAGCCGATGATCGCGTATGCGGCCAGGATGGTCAGGGGCCGGGCGATGTCGGCGGTGGGGAAGTAGAGGCCGTCGCGCACAGCAGTCACGCCCGCGCCGGTGGGGAGGAACTCGCCGATCACCCGCCCCGCCGTCGGCAGGAACTCGGGCAGGATGCTCGCCCCGGAGACCACCGTGCCAATGGTGAAGTAGACACCGCCGAGCAGGCCACCGGCCGGGCCGACCAGCGCCACCGCACCCGCCGTCGAAGCGGTGATCGCCAACGACACCAGGCTGAACGCCCCGAACATGGCCCAGTGATCGGCCCCGGCGCCCACCCCGAACCAGGTCATCGACCACAGGACCACAGCGGCCGAGCCGAGCGCGTAGCTGATCAGAATGGCGAGGTGGCCGATGCCGCGCTTTGGTGAGCGCCGGGCCCGTGGGATCAGCCGCCCCAGGCCGATCGAGGCGATCGTGCCACCCAGCGCCAGCGCTTGGACCAGGAAGCCCAGCGAGGCGCCGTTGCGGTCGTCCGGTGGCAGCGGGACGACGTCGGTGATGTGGGGCGGGGTGGCGAGCGCCTGCACTGTGGCGGCCGGCACCGGCTGGCCCAGCGCCGTCGCCGCCCTGACCCGTTCGGCGGTGCGCTGCTGTACGACGGCCGTGTAGGCGGCGCGCAGTGCGGTGGCGGCGGCCGGGCCGGCGGCGCTGGCGACGTAGAGGTGTGGCTGGTCGGCGGTGAGGTCGAGCCCGCCGTAGATCTCCCGGGCCTTGATCGCGGTGAGCAGTGCTTCCGCGCTGGGGTAGCTGGCGGAGTCGAACGAGCCGCCCTGCTCGACCTGGCTGGTGATGGCGGTGGCCACGGTGGCCGGGGCGACCAGGCCGACCGGCAGGTGGTGTGGGCGGGCGGCGTGCCCGACACCCAGGTAGTAGGCGGTGAGCAGCAACTGGACCACGGCACCGCCCAGGCACAGCGCGTACGCGAAGCGGCGGAACTGCCGCGCGGAGGTCAGTGCGGTGGGCCCGTCGCCGTCGGCCGGAGTGTCGTTAGTGGTCACCACGCAGATGCTAGGAGACGTCGGGCCGCGTGGCAGCGGAAGCGGTCGATTCCCCCCCCCCCCCCCCCCCCCCCCGCTCCACCGGCGGGCGGGGTCAGTCGCCGGCTGATCCGCGGGCGGCCCAGGCGGCCTCCTCGGCGCGTTTGCGTTCGAGGCCGCGCTCGCCGTCGTACCGGCGGAACTGGGGGAGGGCGATGGCCAGCGCGGCGGTGCCGGCGATGCAGAGCGCGCCGCCGATGGCGATGGATCCGCTGATGCCGGTCCAGCGGGCCATCAGGCCGGCCCGGGAGCCGCCCAGCAGCGGCCCGGACGAGTACGAGATCATCTCGATCCCGGCGAGTCGGCCGCGTAGATGGTCCGGGATTGTCTGGCCCCACATGGTGATCCGAAGTCCCAAAGCACTACTTCGTGCGCCGCTCCATGATGGTGGCGTGCAGGTCGAGCCAAGTCCCGAGCGTAATGAGCATGGTGGCAGTGCATCGAATGACGTGAGGGAGCATCGGTCTGACCTTTCGGCGACGGGGGGTTGTTGAGTCAACACTTACCGCGCGGTAAGTGACATCGGGCAGTCGGCTATCTGACTGCCCACAGTGATCCGTTAACCACGGAAGGTGGAACGGTGAGGCTTACCTCTCCGCCCTTCGTCAACAATCCTTACCTGTGTGTCCGTTGTAGATCAGCTGTAAGTGTTGCTGCCCCGTTGCCAACCTGCGGCGCAACACTCAACCCAGCAACGCCGCCCGGTGCTGCCACGCCAGCGACAGGCACCCGGCACCGGCCGACAGGATCCGGCCTGAGTCGAGGATCCGGCGAATCACCGGCCCAGTAAACGGCACCCGCTGGTCGATGATCGAGCCCTCGTCGTTGTCGCCGACCAGGTCACGGCACCACTCGTCGTAAAAGTCGGCATCCCACACTGCCACCGTCAGGATCTCCCCGAACAAGGTGAGCGCGTCGACGGCCGTACCGAGATGAAACACGCGGACCCGCCCATCGCGGTACGCCTCGTCCAGGTCGCCCAGCGGGTGGGCGGTGTAGTCGACCGGGGCGCCATCCCCGCCGTGCTCCTCGAAGCCGAGCAGCTCCTCGGCGGATTCGCGCATGATGTTGCGCCACAGCGAAAAGTCGACGTCACGTACGCCCGGGTAGGCGCTGGACGGCTGGAAGACGCCGGACGGGACGACCTGCATCGAGTCGCCGTCCTGGAGTACGGCGCCGGGGTCGCGGTGGTGCAGGAGGAACGAGTGTCCGCGGGCGTCGTCGCGGCGGATAGTCAGCGTCGACACCGCCGCCACGGTCGGCCGCCGGGTCAAGTCAGTCGGGTCGCCGATGGCGTGCCGCAACGGCAGCTCGCGCATCCGCGGCCGGCGTGCGATACCCGTACGGTCGGCGTCGAGGCTGGCCAGCGCCAGCTCATGCCCGACCGCCTCCTGCACGTCGGTGCCGTCCATGTAGAGACAATCCGAGAACGTCATCGACGGCCCTGCAGCGTCCATCAGCCGCCAGCAGTGCCGGTTAGCGAACAGGCGTGGCCGGGACAGGTCGCGGATGGCGTGCGAGTAGCGGCCGTACCGGGTCGTGAGGGTGCGGCGGGGCAGGATGTGCGACACCAGCCCGCCGGTGCCGTCGATCGGCGCGGCCGGCGCCACCTCGTGGGTCAGCTCGACCTGGTCCAGGGGGATCGGCTGGTCGGGGATCCATCCTGGCCGTACGAGCAGGGTTGCGTCGGGTAGGCGTGTGGCCTGCGGGTACAGGTCGTACGCCAGCTCGGATAGGCCGCGGCGGTGCGCCCCGAACGCCTTCCTGGTGGCCACCCATGACGCCTGGCTGGCGGTCACACGCTCGTCGACGGCGGTCGCTGGGCCGTCCAGGAACGCGAGCTGATCGGCGCCGGCCAGCGCGGCCAGGTCCCCGCCTGCATCGAGTAGGTGATCGAGCCGGTCCGCCAGCTCTGCTGGTGGGTCGACTTTGCCGGTGGCCACCCTGGACATGTGCCCGGGGTCCATTGGGACCTGACGTGCCAGCTCAGCCTGGCTAACGCCGGCAGCCTTCATCCGCTTCTTCATGGCACTAGCGAACTCGGTCACGTCAACTCTCCACCGTTGCGGGCGTTGCATCGGTGTTGCCAATCGAGCGTGCAACACCAGGGGGGTACCGGGCGGGTGATCTAGCGCCGATGGTCGATCTATGACGACTTCGGCGGGTGACTCATGCGCTCAACCCAGGCCCGGTTCAGCTCGTAGCTGTTCGGCTTGGTCGACATCGGGCGGGTGCGCCACCCTTCGCCCTCGGCTCCCCACTTCGCTGCTCGCCGGTCGGGGTCCTGGAGCACGTAGTAAGTGGACCGCACGGCAGCGCCGAGCAGCTTGGCCGCCTTAGCGACGCTGATCCACTCCACGGGTTCACCCTCTCCAGTCATCCGCTGATCGTCTCACGTACGCCAGTTCTGCCAACAGTGCCGGTTGCGCAAGCAGGATCAGAGTACGTTCAGTTCTGCCAGTTGCGCTAGTTCTGCAAGCTGTGCAACAGTGATGGGGCACCGCCACCCGTACCGACCAGCACTGACCGAGGAGAGACAGACAGATGCCACTCAAGGGCACCATCGAATCCATCTCGGCCGGCATCCAAGCCGCCGCCGAGCAGGAACGCCTCGCCGGTGAAGCCGCCTACGTGCGCACCTTCTTCGACAACGCCGACGACCCGGCCTGTATCGCCCTCGCCCGCATGGAAGAGGAGCGCACCCGCATGGCCACCTCCTACGCCCGCACGATGTTCCACGAGCTGGGCGTGCACCTGGGCTACGACCTGGAGATGGTTTCCGCCGCCGCCCGCAGCTTGTACGCCCGCCAGAGCATCGAGGTCATCTGCCCGGACAAGGCCGCATGCGACCTGCCCGACTGGTTCAGCGCCGACGAGCACCGCGCCGCACACGAGAACACGGAGGCCTGAGCGATGGCCGACGACCGCCCCCGCTGCCCCGAATGCGGCGCCCACCCCATCACCAACGGCCCCTGCCAGGCCGGAAAGCCGAAGGGCTGACGTGGCCGCCATCGAAGCCGACCTCGCCGAGCGCATCCGGGCCACCGCACGATGCGCCCGCTGCCAGAGCCGGCACCCGCAACGCACCCGCTGCCCACGCAGCACCGACCGGAAGGACAACCAGTGAAGTACCGGTACTTCATCTCCTACAGCTACATCGCCCCCAGCGGGCTGCCCTCCTTCGGAGCGGTCCCCATGAACCTCGACGTCCCGATCGCGACCTTCGACGAGATCCGCGCCATAGCGAAGGTGATCGAGCGGAGCGGCGCGAAGTCCGTCGTGCCGATCTCGTGGCAACGGTTCGAGGACCCCATCGACCCCCAGCCAGCCGCAGCGCAGGACTGACCGGATGGAGCTGCTCGGCTACGGCCTCGGTGCAGCCATCGGGCTGATGGGGTTCGTCCTCGTCCTCATTGACATCCGCAACCTCGACCGCTGACCGCTTCCGTCGCCCCCGGCCTGTTCGGGGGTGCGCGGTGGCCGCCAGCCCCAACCCCTCACCGACAAGGAGGTATCCGTGAACAGCCCCGATCAGGACAAGCTTTCCGACACGATCGACCGCGACGAGGCCACCATGGGCCGGCTCACCGCCTCCCAGTGGACTGTCGCCGTCGGGATCTCGGTGTACGGGCTGTTCATCGTCGTCCCGTTCCTGACCACGCACCACATCCCGGGGTTGACGGCGTGGATGCTGCCCACCGCAGTTGATGCGGCGTTCATCATCTCCATCGCCGCGACCGGGCTGTTGGCCCGCCACGGGGTGAGTGCCCCGTGGGTGACGTTGCTGCGATGGGTGTCTGGCCTGATGGCCCTCGGCCTGGCGTTGGCCCCACCGCTCACCGCGGCGAAGGTCATCGGTGGGGATGTGATCACCCACGGGTTCGGGCCGGCGTTGCTGTTCTTCTGCGTCGAGGGCCTGGCCCAGTTTCAGGTCCGCATGGGTGGTCGGCTGCGGGAGCTACGCAAGCAGATGTCGGCCGACGACCGTCGCCGTGCCGATACCGCCGAGGCCCTCCGCTCCGTCCGTACCGAGCTGGCGGAGGCCCTCCGCAGGGCCGACGATGCGGCGGCGGAGGCCTCCGTACTGGCCGAGCAGCTGGACGCGGAGCGGTCCTCCGTGGAGTCCTCCGCCGCCGCGATGGAGGCCCTCCGCTCCGATCACTCCGCTGCGGTGGAGGCCCTCCGGAGCGCCCACTCCGAAGCCCTCCGCAACGCCGCGGAGGACAAGGCGGAGGCCCTCCGAACCTTGCGGGCGAAGCTCACCACCGTCGACCTGACCGAACGGCGGAGGGGTCACCTGACCAGCACCGGAGCGCCCACCAGAACCCCCACCGCCACCCCTCCGGAGGGGTCCTCCGCCACCACGAAGCGCACCGATGAGGAGTGCCTGCGGGCGATGGCGGAGGTCACCACCGACCCCCTCCACGAATGGACACAAGGGGCCGTCACCAAAGCCGCCGGAGTGGGCTACGGCCGCGCTCCGCGACTGATCGAAGCGTGGCCGAAGTGGGCCACCGACAACCTCCCACCGGCCCCCTCCGCCGCCGCCGCTAACTAGCCCACCGAAGGAGCCCACCGACATGACCACCGTCCTGGTCGGGTTGCTGCTCGCTGCCCTGATCACCGCCGCCCTGTTCGCCAACCGCAGCACCGGCTGCGGTAGCTGCTGCCACCGGAAGGACTAACCCAGTGACCACCACCGACCGTTTGATCGGCCACCCCGACGAACTCCGCGCCGCCCTCGTCCGCCAGCGGGACCTGGGCCAGGTCATCGACGCCTACCCGATCGGCCGCTACGCCGACGGGCGGATGGAGGTGCAGCTGGTCCGGCCCGGCACCACACCGGCCACCCTCACGCCGCTTGCTGCCACCACTCCCGCCCCTTCCGCAGCCTCTCCCACGTCGATGCCGTACAAGACGTTTGCGCTGTTCGGAGGTGGGGTCACCGCTCTCGGGCTGGCCGGGTGGGCGATCTACGAGGCGTACCTGTGGTGCGCCGCCCACTGGGCCGCCCTGCTTGGCGGTGTCGTCACCGTCGCCCTGCTGCTGGCGCTGCTCGCCGATGTCGCCGGGGAGGCCGGGATGGTCCTGGTCCGCGGCCGAATCGTGAAGGACTCCTGACAGTCATGCTGCGCCGCTACCGCATCCGCTTCTACGACCAGGGCACCGAACCGCACCACGACCGGCTGGTCGTCATGGCCTTGGACATGGACGCAGGCCACGGCTTGGCTGCCTCGAACGCCCAGCTCACCGGCCAGTTGGTTGCCATGGCCGAGGCCGCAGGCCTGCGCGAGCGGGACCTGCACCGCTGCTGGCTGACCGTCACCGACGAGGCCAACGACAAGGTCGTCTACACCCACTTCCCGCCCAGCATCGGGCTCTGACCAGCAGAAAGGAGGAGAGCATCATGCATCACGCCATGTCACCAACCGGGGTGTTCGTCCTGCTGCTACTCGCGTTCGTCGTCGACTACCTGTCCGTAGGGCCCGACAGCATCCGCGACCGCCTCGCGTTCCTGATGGCCCTGCCCGCGATTCGGGAAGGCTTCAACGGCTCACCGCTCGACCAGTGGACCGTCGGGGCGCTATCGCAGGTCATCGACGCCGCGAAGAACGCCGCGCACGGCTCCTACCTCGCCGGGGCAGTCACCCCCGCCGTACTCGGCGCCGGCATCGGCCTGCTCGCCATCTACACCAGATCG
>Ga0209023_10006224_pt1 | contig 12665 bp, 8 predicted proteins | sample LakOneMetagenome_FD_187468 | JGI IMG/M metagenome (GOLD analysis project Ga0209023, IMG submission 187468) | Freshwater and sediment microbial communities from Lake Erie, Canada (SPAdes) (version 2) | ecosystem: Environmental > Aquatic > Freshwater > Lentic | place: Lake Erie, Canada | collected... | reverse complement strand
CTCCCGTCCGCGCTCGGCAACGCGTTCATCAGACTGGCCTCGCCCGATCACCCGTCGCAGGCCGTACTGCGCGACGGTGATGTCATACCGCCGAGCCGAACCGAACTGGGCCCCCAGATCGAAAGTGCACTGGCCACCTTCGGTGCGTTGCTGTCGCGCAGCGGCGTCGACCAACTGTCCACCATCGTCACCGAGCTCGACCAGGCGTTCAGCGGTCGGACCGAGAAGATCCGCGGACTCGTCGACCGGATGTCGGTGCTCACCGGCAAGGCCGATGAGCACCAAGGCGAGTTCGATCAGGCGGTGGCGCTGGCAGCCCAGGTCAGCAGCCAATTCGCCAACCAGCAGCACACCGTGGACAACTACCTGGACGCCATGCCGAGGCTGGTGGCCATGCTCGATATCCAGCGCGCCAAGATCCAGTCCCTGCTCGCGTCCACCACGGCGTTGGCGGCAACCGCGAATTCCGTTGCCGCCAACCATGACATGAGCGCAATCGTGCGGGATGCGGGCAGCGTCGTGACCGCACTGGACAGCTACAACGACCGACTGGGCTCGACGCTGAGCTCGATGAACACCTTCCTGACCCGGATCGCCGACTCGGTCAAGGGCGACTACATGGTGTTCGACGGCGCACTGGACATCCCCGGGAGCCTGGACAAGCTGCTCACCGGCGGCCTGCTGGTCAACGGCATCCCGATCAGCGGCGCCGAGGCGCTGGACGGCTTCCTGTCGGGCGGGCTGCGATGAGGCGGCTCGTCGTGGTCCAACTGGCCATGTTCGCCGTCATCGCGGCGGTGGTGATTCCGTTCGGGATCCGGTTCGTGGCCGGCCCGGCCGGTCTCATGCCGCCGATGACGCTGCATGCCACCATGTCCGACGCCTTCGGCCTCACCAAGGGCACCACCGTGACCGTGCGTGGGGTCGAGGCCGGAGCGGTTTCGGACGTGCGGCTCGGTCCGGACGGGACCGCCCGGGTGACGCTGGCGATCCATCCGGGAACACAGATCCCTCGCGACGCGATCATGACGGTCGGGATGAGTACCGCGGTCGGCATCCAGAGCGTGGACATTCTGCCGCAGACGAGTTCGGGTCCGTACCTGGCCTCCGGCGATACCATCGAGGCTCCCGCCGACCGGCAGCCGGTGCAGATGGACCGGGTCATGCGCGACGCCGCTGCGCTGATCGGCAGCATCGACGTCCGCTCCGTCGGGGCCGTGTCCGACGAGCTGTCGGCGTCCTTCGACGGTCTCGGCCCGAGTCTGGCAACCCTGATCGACAACGGCGCCGGTATCTCCCGGCGCATCCGCGATCAGCTCGGGCAGCTGACGCCGCTGCTCGAAGGCACGGCGCGCCTGGTCACGACGATGGCGGCCCAGGGCGGCAACTTCGTCCGCGGAATGAGCGCGGTGGCCGGATTCTCCGGACAGGTCAACGACAGTGGGCCGGTGCTGCTGTACCTGACCGACCACGCGCCCGCGACGCTGGCCTCGGTGCGCGCGGTGCTCGACACCTACCGCAACACCTTCGGCGCCACCCTGGCGAACCTGGCGACCGTCACACCGATCATCGCGGATCGCACCGACTCGCTGGACACCGGCCTCACCAGCATTCCGGCCGGGCTCAACGCGCTGGCCTCGATCGTCAAGGGAGATCGGGCCGACTTCGCACTGGTGGCCACCCAGGGACCGGTATGCGTGTTCGACGTCGACCGGCGCGCCATCGGGGACGTCAGCCCTGTCGAGCCGAGTCTGGTGCGCTACTGCCCGCCGACGCCGGACACCCAGATGCGCGGCGCCGTCAACGCGCCTAGGCCCAACCAGCTGGGCATGCAGAACTCCACGGCGCCCGGCGAGATCGTCGGCCCCGCTGTCGTGCCCGACCCGATCAAGATCCCCACCCTTGCCGAGCTCGCCTACAAGTGGCGAATGATACTGAAAGGCAACAATGTTCCCAACTGATACCGAGCCGGCCCGCACCTCATCGGACCGGTCGGACGAAACACCGCTGCTGTCGGCCGAGGAACCGAACGACGACGAAAACCCTTCGACACCGGCGGATTCCGACGGCGAACCCGATGACGACGGTCCGGAGCCGACGGAGGACACCGGCGACGCCCGGGTGACACGCCGCGCCTCCCCGCGAAGGATCGCGGGCGCCCTGCTGCTGGCGGGTTTCGTCGCCGTCTCCGCAGCTCTGGGATACACCCTCTACCAGCAGAGTGAGCTGAGCCGGCTGCAGCACGAGGCGGTGGACACCACCCGCGGATACCTGGCGGCCATGTCGTCGTTCGACTACCAGAATCTCGACGCCAACAAGGCCGAAATCACCGCCGAATCAACTCCGGACTTCGCCAAGCGCTACGACGAGATGGTCACCGCGCTCCGCGACATCGTGATCGCCGGAAAGGGCGTGGCGACGGCAACCACGATCCATGCGGCTACCGAAAGTCTCGACGAGCACTCCGCGACGGTCATCGCGTTCGTCGATCAGAGCGTCACCAACGTCACGGCGCCCAAAGGCAATCAGCAGCGGTATCGCATGGTCGTCACCTTGGCGCGCGAGGGTGACCGCTGGTTGGTGAGCAACGTCGAAACTCTCTGAGAACCCCGAACCGGAAAGGAATACCCTCCGATGCCGATGCACTATCTGGCCGACCAGGCCGCCGAACCGCAACTGCCGACGCTGACCTGCCAGGAGACGCGAATCCAGATCACCCAACGCACCCGCAGATGGAACAGGAAACCGGTGGTCACCGTCGTCGACGCACTGGATTTCTGGTCGGCCGCGGCGTCGGCGGCCAACGTCGTCATGCAGCTGAGCTGGCCCGAGGTCGGCTACGGTGTCGCCGAAAGTCGGGTCCATTCCGGAGCATTGATGTATCACCCATGGAAGCGCCTGCGGACCACCGCGCAGTACATGGCCGTCGCGATCCTGGGTACCGAAGAGGAACGCAAGGCCTACCGCGAGGCGGTCAACGTCGCCCATCGGCAGGTCCGGTCCACAAACGAGAGTCCGGTGAAATACAACGCCTTCAACCGCGAACTCCAATTGTGGGTGGCCGCCTGCCTGTTCATTTTCTACGAAGACACCTACCAGCTTCTGCACGGAAAGTTGACCGAAGAGCAGGCCGATGCCTTCTTCCGAAGCGCCATGCCGATCGGCACCACCCTGCAGGTCACCGAGGACATGTGGCCGGCCACCCGTAAGGACTTCGACGTCTACTGGAACACCGCATGCGAACGGATCCAGGTCGACGAGTTCGTCCGGGACTTCCTGATGGACCTGGTGAACCTGAAGATGATCAACGTCGTGCCCCGGCTGATCCTCGCTCCGCTGTTGCGCTTCCTCACCGTCGGTTTTCTGGCACCGGTCTTCCGGGAGCAGCTCGGATTGGAATGGACCGACACCGACCGGCGGCGGTTCGAGCATCTGTTCCTGTTCGTCGCCGTGGTGAACCGCTGCATCCCCAGACGACTGCGCACCTACAACTACACGGTGCTGATGCGAGATCTGCGCTGGCGCCTCCGGCGGAAGAAGCCGTTGATCTGAACGGCATGCTTCGCCGGTACCTCGCCGACCGGCGCTTCCTCCTGATGCTGCCGCGGGCGATCTGTCTGCAGATGCTGCACCCGGCCATCGCGGCCGGGATCTACCAGCACTCGGTGTACCGGGAACGGATCTGGCAGCACGAGCGACGGACCATACCCGTCGTCATCGAGATTGCCGGGTCCGCGCGGGATATGCGGCCGGTCATCCGGTTCGCCCACGAACACGTCAAGGGCCTCGACGAGCGCGGTCGGCCCTACCACTCGCTGAACCCGGACCTGTTCTTCTTTCAGCACGCCACACTGGTGGACACCCTTTTCACCATGGTGGAAAGCAGTATCGGTGTGCTCGAACCCGACCGGAGTGAACAGCTGTATCAGCAGTGCTGCGGCTGGTACCGGCGGTATGGCATCTCGACCCGCCCAATGCCGGACAGTTGGCCGGATTTCCGGGATTACTTCGAGAGGCGCTGCACCGACGAACTATCCGCCGGTCCGCATTTCGACCCTTTCCGCACGGAGATCTTCGCGCCATCGGACTGGTGGCCGCGGCTGGCGCCGAGACGGGCGGTGCGCGCCATGCAGCATCCCAGGGCCCGGGAACTGACCGGCGTCACCGTCAGCGAGACCGATCACCGATCGCTGCGGAGGTTCCTCAAGACCGCCGCCATGCTGCCACCGGGCAAGTACCCTTGGACAACCGGATCCGCCTCGACGGCGGAGATCACGGAATGCCCGTCCGCACCCCCGGTTCAGCCTCGGCGGACCGGACATGGGGCTCGACTCGCCCGATCGAGCCCACCCAACCCCAGGAGGCCGATGTGACCGACCCCGCTCCCGCCCCGCGGTACCTCGATGACCGAATCGCCCACTGGGCGGCGACCAAACCCGACGCCGAGGCGATGAGTTACCTGGGCCGGACGTGGACCTGGACGCAGTGGTACGACCGGGTCCGGCGGCTGGCCGGGGCGCTGACGCAGCGCGGAATCGGCCGCGGCGATGTGGTGGCGTTCCTGGACAAGAACCATCCCGCCGGGGTGGAGTTGACGCTGGCGGCGGCCTCGATCGGGGCGGCCACCGTGGTAGTCAATTTTCGGCTGGCCGCCGACGAGCTGGTCTATGTGCTCAACGACAGCGAGGCGAAGCTGCTGATCGTCGGCGCGGAGTTCGCTCCGACCGTTGCCGAGGTCGCCGACCGTATTCCCGGCCTACACACGATCATCGCGGTCACGCCCGACGGTGCCGATGGCGACGAATACGAACAGCTGCTCAGCGCATCGACGCCCGTGGAGGTTTCCGACCAGCGCGACCCCCACGACACCGTCCTGGTCATGTACTCCTCGGGCACCACCGGCCGGCCCAAGGGGGTGGAGATCACCCACGCGAATCTCCTTGCCCACATCCGCTATTCGCACGAGGGCTGGGAGTTCGACGACGGCGACAAGTGCATGGTGTCCATGCCGCTGTTCCACGTCGGCGGGTCCTCCTATGTCCAGACGCCCATCAGCGACGGCGTCCCCGCGGTGATGACTCGCGACGTCGACGGCGCCGCGCTCGCCGGCGCCATCCTGGCCGGCGCCAACCGCACCTTCCTGGTGCCGGCGGTGCTGGCCAAGGTGCTCGAATCCGGCCCCGATGCCGTCGCGCTGTTCGGCGCGCTCAAGACGTTCAGTTACGGCGCGTCGCCGATGCCGCTGCCGCTGCTGCGCGCGGCGCTGGAGGCCTGGCCGAACACCGACTTCATCCAGGTCTACGGGCTCACCGAGGTCTGCGGGGTGATCACCCACCTGGGGCCCGAGGACCACCGAGACACCGAACACCCGGAGCGGCTGGTCAGCGCAGGGAAACTCGTCGCCCACGCCGAGCTGCGCGTGGTCGACCCGGACACCCTGACCGACAAGCCGGTCGGTGAGCAGGGTGAACTCTGGTTCCGCACACCCCAGTTGATGAAGGGCTACCGGAACCGGCCGGCGGCCACCGCCGAGGCCATCACCCCCGATGGCTGGTTCCGCACCGGCGACATCGGCCACATCGACGCCGACGGGTATGTGTTCGTCGAGGACCGGCTCAAGGACATGATCATCTCCGGCGGGGAGAACATCTACTCACTGGAAGTGGAACGGGTGCTGGCCGAACATCCGGCGGTGCTGGAGGTCGCGGTGTTCGGTGTACCCGACGAGAAGTGGGGCGAGGCCGTGCACGCGACCGTCGCGCTGGCTCCCGACTCCGGATCCGCCGATGTCGACGCGGACGCGTTGATCACCTGGTGCCGTGAGCGCCTCGCCCACTACAAATGCCCCAAGGCCGTCGACCTGATGCCGGAACTACCGCGCAACCCCACCGGCAAGATCCTGAAAAAGGATCTGCGCCAGCCGTTCTGGGCCGGCCACTCCCGCAGTACCGTCTAGGGCGCGAGTTACCCGCAAGCGGGGGCGAGCGCGGCGAGCAGCAGGGCCTCGGTGCCGGCGGCCTTCTCCAGCACGCCCAGGTCCAGGCTCTCGTTGATGCTGTGCGCGGCGCTGGCCGGATCCTCCGGGCCGGTCACCAGGATGGTGGCGTCCGGGAAGGCGGCGGCGAATTCGGCGATGAACGGGATCGACCCGCCCATCCCCATGTCGACCGGAGCGACACCCCAGGCCGACTCGGTGGCGGCGCGGGCGGCGTCGTAGACCGGGCCGGTCGCGTCGATGGCGTACGGGGCGCCGACCTCGCCGTCGACGACGCGCACCCGGGCGCCCCACGGCGCATGCGATTCCAGGTGCGCCCGCAGCGCCGCCAGATGCGCGGCGGGATCCCCGCCCGGTGCCACCCGCAGGCTGATCTTGGCCCGCGCTGACGGGATCAGGGTGTTCGACGCCGCGTCCACGCCGGTGGTGTCGATACCGATGACGGTGATCGACGGCTTGTGCCACAGCCGTTGCGGCACCGTCCCCGAGCCGACCTGGGTGACTCCGGGCAACAGCCCGGCCTCGGCGCGAACCTGCTCGCCGGGGATATCCAGGTCTGTCGCAGCTGGGGGTTCGTAGAGGCCGGCGATGGCGACGTTGCCGTCGTCGTCGTGCAGTGAGGCCAGCAGGCGCACCAGCACCGCGAGCGCGTCGGGCACCACACCACCCCAGATCCCGGAGTGCAGGCCCTTTTCCAGCGTGGACACCTCCACGACGCAGTCGGCCAGCCCGCGCAGCGAGACGGTCAGGGCGGGCAGCTCGGTGCTCCAGTTGCCCGAGTCGGCGATGACGATGACGTCGGCGGCCAGCGCCTCGCGGTGCGCCGTCAGCAGCGCACGCAGCGTCGGCGACCCGGACTCCTCCTCGCCCTCGACGAACACCGTCACCCCAACCGGCGGGTGCCCGCCGAAGGCCCGCATGGCGGCGAGGTGACAGGCGATGCCGGCCTTGTCGTCGGCCGACCCGCGTCCGTACAGCCGCCCGTCTTTCTCGGTCGGTTCGAACGGCGGGGAAATCCATTGCGCCGGATCGCCTTCGGGCTGCACGTCGTGGTGGGCGTAGAGCAGCACGGTCGGCGCGCCGGGCGGGGCCGGATAGCGGGCGATGACCGCTGGTGCTCCCCCGGCAGCCACCACTTCGACGTCGGGGAATCCCGCCGCGGTCAGCAGCCCGGCAACGGCCTCGGCGCTGCGGACCACCTCGACCCGGCGCGCCGGGTCGGCCCACACCGATTCGATCCGGATCAGGTCCTCCAGGTCGGCGCGCACCGAGGGCAGGACCGCTTGCACGGCGGCGAGCACATCGTTCACACCCGCGACTGTAGTTGCGGTACCGAATCGGTACTCACCCGGCGAGGAATCCCGCAACTGCCGCATCCGGGGGCCTCGCCGGCGCACTAGGCTGGCATCCGTGAAAACCCTGGTCCGGCTCGCGGCGCTCGGCGCCACGCTTCTGTTGCTCGCCGGCTGCGGCGGCACGGTGGACGGCAAGGCCACCTCCTCGCTCTGGGATCCGAACCGGGTGGCCGGCCTGCCGGTCACCGACGGCCCCACTGGCATCCGCACCGACGCGCCCGAACCCACCGGGACGGTGGAGGACACCGACGGCGGCCAGATCGACAAGCTCGCGCTGCTGTCGATCAACGACATCGAGGACTACTGGTCACAGCACTACTCCCCCGGCCTCAACGGCACCTTCAAACCGGTCGACACCCTGCGGTCCTACGACCCGCACGACCGCGATACCGAGATCTGCGGTGAATCGACCTACGGCTCCATCAACGCGATGTACTGCAACGACGACCGGTCCATCTCGTGGGACCGCGCGATGCTGCTGCCGACCGCGGCGAAGTTCTTCGGCGACTTGGCGGTGACCGGCATCCTGGCCCACGAGTACGGCCACGCCATCCAGAAGATGGCCGGGCTGGCCAGCCGGAAGACCTCGGTGCTGGTGCTCGAGCAGCAGGCCGACTGCTTCGCCGGGGACTACATGCGCTGGGTTGCCGAGGGCGAGTCGAAGCGATTCGAGCTCAGCACCGGCGACGGACTCAACCATATGCTGGCCGGGCTGCTGACCATGCGCGACCCGGTGCTGACACCGCTGGACAACCCCGACAACGGCCACGGCACCGCCTTGGACCGCATCAGTGCCTTCCAGCTGGGCTTCACCTCGGGGGCGGCGCTGTGCGCCGAGATCGACGCCGACGAGGTCGAGCACCGCCGCGGCGACCTGCCGCAGTCGCTGCTGGTGGACCCGACGGCCGGGCTGCTCAGCCGCGACGTTGGCGTCACCGAGTCCGTGTTGACGTCGCTGATGGAGATCCTCAACGTCGTCTACTCGCCGGCCAACCCGCCGACGCTGTCCACCGGGGGCGGGTCCTGCCCGGATGCCGAGGCGACGCCGCCGGCGTCCTACTGCCCGTCCAACAACACCATCTACGTCGACCTGGACGCGCTGGCCAAGCTCGGCCAGCCGGCCACCGAGACCAAGAACTATGTCCTGCTGCAGGGCGACAACACGGCCATCTCGGTGCTGACGTCGCGGTACGCGCTGGCCGTGCAGAACGGTAAGGGGCTGTCGCTGCGCGGCGCCACCACCGCGCTGCGCACGGCGTGCCTGACCGGTGCGGCACAGCGGGCGATGGCCTCGGAGATCTCCACGCCGTCGGGGCAGCCGTTGATTCTGACCGCCGGTGACGTCGACGAGGCGGTGGCCGGGCTGCTGAGCAACGGGCTGGCCGCCAGCGATGTCGACGGCGGCACCGTGGCGGCCGGCTTCACCCGGATCCAGGCGTACCGCGCCGGGCTGGTCGGCACCGACATGGACGCCTGCAACACCCGGTTCCCGTAACGGGTCAGGCGGTCTCCAGGATCGCCACCGCGGCGGCGGTGTCGCCGTCGTGGGTCAGCGACACGTGGATCGTGACGTCGGCCAGGTGCTTGGCGACCTCCCCGGTGAGCCGCACCTTCGGCCGGCCCCACATGTCGGTGACCACCTCGATATCGCGGTGGATCGCCTCCTTGAGCACCGGGCGCTGGGCGAACCGGGAGCCCGACCAGGCCTTGATGACGGCCTCCTTGGCCGCCCACCGGCCGGCCAGGTGCCGGGCCGCCACCGACGACTTGTCGGCGGCGTCCCGGCGCTCACCGGGGGTGAACGTCTCGGCGAATGCCGTACCGGGCTGATCGACCTGTTCGGCAAACTCCGGAATGGACACCAGGTCGATTCCGACTCCCACTATCGCCACGGTGGCACACCTTAACCGACGTACACGTCGTCGTCGCCGAGCCGGGCGTTCGGATCCAGCAGCATGTCCGACTCGGCGACCTTCTCCGGCACGTCGTGGCCGAACCGGCGGTCGGCGGGACGTTCGTACATCGGGGCGCCGCCGGCGATGGCCGACGCCAGCCGTCGCTGGCCGTCCAGCAGGCGCCGGTTGGCCCGCGCCTGGTAGTCGGCGCGCTGCTCCGGATCCAGCGTGGCCAGGAACGCCTGCGGGTGCACCAGCGCCACCAGACCCGACACGTGCCCGAATCCCAGGCTGGTCACCAGACCTGCCTTGAGCGGGAACTTCTCACCCAGGTTCAGCGGCTCGCGCACCCAGACGAAGTGCCCGGCACCGGCCAGTTCGTCGTCGACGCAGTCCAGGCTGCGGTTGGGCGGGATGACGCCGTCGCGCAGGATCTGGGTCAGGCCCAGCATCTGGAACACCGCCGCGCCGCCCTTGGCGTGCCCGGTCAGCGTCTTCTGGCTGACGATGAACAGCGGCGCCCCGGCCGACCGGCCCATCGAGTCCGCGAGGCGTTCGTGCAGCTCGGTCTCGTTGGGGTCGTTGGCCAGCGTCGAGGTGTCGTGCTTGGAGATCACCGCGATGTCGTCGGGACCGACGCCCAGGCGGGCCAGCGAACGGGCCAGCTGCGACTGCCGGCCGCCCCGGCCGGCGCCCAGCGCCCCCAGGCCCGGCGCCGGGATCGAGGTGTGCACGCCGTCGGCGAAGCTCTGCGCGTAGCCGACGACGGCCAGCACCGGCAGACCCATCTTCAGCGCCAGGTCACCGCGGGCCAGCAGGATCGTGCCGCCGCCCTCGGCCTCCAGGAAGCCCAGCCGGCGCCGGTCGTTGGCGCGGGAGAACTTGGAGTCACTGATTCCCTTGGCCCGCATCATCTCGGTGTCGGCCGTAGCCGCCATATCGGCGAACCCGGTGACGGCCTCCGTGGTCATATCGTCGAAGCCACCCGCAACCACCAGTTCGGCCTTGCCGAGCCGGATCTTGTCGACGGCCTCCTCGACCGAGACGGCGGCTGTCGCACACGCGCCGACCGGGTGGATCATCGCGCCGTAGCCACCCACGTAGGACTGCATCACGTGTGCGGCAACGACATTGGGCAGCACTTCCTGCAGGATGTCGTTCGGCTTGGCCTTGCCCAGCAGGTTCCCGTGGAACATGGTCTGCATGGAGGTCATGCCACCCATGCCGGTGCCCTGGGTGCTGGCCACCAGGCTGGGGTGCACCCAGCGCATCAGCTCCGCCGGGGTGAACCCGGAAGACAGGAACGCATCCACGGTGGCCACGATGTTCCACAACGCCACCCGGTCGACCGAACCCGCCATGTCGGCACTGATACCCCAGACCTTCGGATCGAATCCGGTGGGCAGCTGTCCGCCGACGCTGCGCGCCAGGTTGATCTTGCGGGGAACGCGTATCTCGGTGCCCGCCTTGCGAATTACCTCCCAGTCACCGGAATCGGGTACCGGCCGGACAACGGTGTGTTCGGGATCGAAGCTCGCGAAGGCGCGGGCATCCGACTCCGAGGACACCACGAAGGACAAGTCGCGATCGAGAAATACACTGACCAGCAGCGGGACCCTGTGGTCGCCTTCGATGGCGCCGTCATCGACGAACTCCCGGATGCCGCAGCGGGCCACCACCTCGTCGTGGTAGCGCTCGACGAGTTCGTCCTCGGGCACCAGGTCGCCGGTAGCGGTGTCGTACCAGCCCGGCTTGGGGTCGTCCTCCCAGGCGATCAGCCCGGTGGTCCAGGCCAACTCCAGCACGCCGGCGGCCGACAGTTCGTTGTCGACCTCCATCTCGTAGCGGGTGCGCGACGAACCGTAGGGCCCGAGCTCGGCGCCACCGACGATGACCACCAGGTCGGCCGGGTCGACGTCGAGGTCGGCCCACACCGGCGCCGGGGCTCCGCGCTGCCCGCGCGGCGGGGACGGCAGCGCCCGGATCCGGCCCTCGTCCAATTCGGTTTCTTCCGAGTCGGTTTCGGTTGCCATCTCCTCGCGTGCCCGGGCGGCGAGCTCGGCCATGTCGAGCTGCACGTCGGCCAGGCCACCGGTCAGATCGGCCTCGATCGGCGCCGCGGAGGCGGCCACCTTGGCGTCCACCGTGCACAGCTTGAGCAGCATGGCGGCCATCTCGTCGGTGCTGTAGGTGACCACACCGGCCTCTTCGACCGCGTCGACGATGACGTCGTTGTGGCCCATCAGGCCGGTGCCCTTGGTCCAGCCGATCAGCGCGTGCGCCAAGCTGACCCGCTTGGCCCACGACGATTCCGCGCTCCACCGCGACACCACCGCGTCCAGCGCGGCCTTGGCCTCGCCGTAGGCCCCGTCACCGCCGAACATGCCCCGGTTGGGCGAGCCGGGCAGCACCACGTGCAGCCGGGAGGCGATATCGCGTTCGGCGCCGATGGCCGACAGCCCGCCGATGAGCCGCTCGACGGCCCACAGCAGCACCTTCATCTCCATCTCGGCGCGCGAACCGGCATCCGACAGATCACCGATCACCCGCGGCGCGGCGAACGGGAACAGCAGCGTCGGGGTCTGCGCGTCCTTGATGTGAATCGATTGCGGCCCAAGGTTTTCCGCTTGGTCGGAGCCGACCCAGGAGACCAGCGCGTCGATATCGGCGTAGGACGCCATGTTCGCCGGCACCACCCACAGCACCGCGCCGAAGCGGGCGTTGTCGCGGTAGAGCTTCTTGTAGAACGCCAGCCGGTCGTCGTCGAGCCGGGAGGTGGTGGCGATCACCGTCGCCCCGCCGGCCAGCAGCTGACCCACCACCGACGCCGCGATGGAACCCTTCGAGGCGCCGGTGACGACGGCGACCTCATCGCCGTAGCGGCCCCGGCCGGGGTTCTCCGCGCCGGCGGCGATCCGGCCGAAGAGCGAGGCGTGGATGTTGCGGCCGGTCGCCAGCGAGCGGCCCTGCCACCAGTTCGCCTGGGTGGCGACGGCGTGCCCGGCGCCCTCGAAACGCTCGGCGATCTGCAGCCAGTCGGCGTCGATCTCGCTCTCCTCGGCCAGCCACAGGCGGGCCAGGTCCTCGCGGGCGCTGGCCCACCGGTCGTCCAGGACGACGGCTTTGCGCTTGTCGAACGCGGGCGCGACCAGACGCGGCCAGTCCGACCCCAGTTCGGCGGTCACCAGCTCGATCAGCTCGGCGTCGGTGGAGGCCTCCGGTGTGGTCACCGCGGCGTCCAGCCCGAGCTGGCCCAGCACCATCCGCGCGGCCGAGGCCAGCACGCCGTCGCGGCCGGTGACCTGCTCGGCGAACTCGGTCAGCGCGGCGGAGTCCACCACGCCGCCGGCGGCCGCACCGGCCGACGGCAGGGCCACCGCGATGCCGCGGCGGGCACCGACGGCGGCGACGGCCGCGTCG
>Ga0209023_10006223_pt1 | contig 12669 bp, 12 predicted proteins | sample LakOneMetagenome_FD_187468 | JGI IMG/M metagenome (GOLD analysis project Ga0209023, IMG submission 187468) | Freshwater and sediment microbial communities from Lake Erie, Canada (SPAdes) (version 2) | ecosystem: Environmental > Aquatic > Freshwater > Lentic | place: Lake Erie, Canada... | reverse complement strand
CGTAGGCGACTCGGCCATGTCGATGACCGCACCCGCCTCGACGAGACGCACGCGCGACGGATCCACTCCGGCGCGGCGCTCGACCTGCGCCTCGATGCGCGAGACGGGTCCGACCAGCACGACACCCAGATCGAGGTGTCGAGCCGCGGCCAGAGCCCCGTCCACGACAAGTCCAGGCGCCGTGTCGCCACCCATGGCGTCGACGGCGATCCAGATCATCGGGCGCTGTCTAGTCCTCGTCGACCGGGCGCGCCTGGCGACCGCGGTAGTAGCCGCACTTGGCGCAGACGCGGTGCGGAGCCTTCGGCTCATGGCACTGCGGGCATTCGCTCACACCCGCCGGCGTGAGCGCATCGTGCGTCCGGCGCTTGGCCGTACGAGTCTTGGAGTGTCGTCGCTTTGGATTCGGCATCGTCTTAGGATTCTTTCTTCAGAGCCTTCAGCGCCTCGAGGCGCGGGTCTTCCCAGTGCGTGGCGCACGAGCACGTGCCCTTGTTCAGGTTCGTGCCGCACGAGGGGCACAGCCCCTTGCACCCCTCCATGCACAGGGGTTTCATCGGCAGCGCCAGATAACACTGCTCCTGAATGAGCTGACCGAGATCGATCTGCTCATCGTCATACAGCGCCGTGTCGAAGTCGCCATCGCCGAGCGCGTGTTCACCGCCACTGGTGTCCTTCGTCCGCGGCTGATAGCGCAAATCGAAGGGCGCATCAACCGGCACACGAAACGGTTCGAGGCAGCGGCTGCACCCCAGTTCGAGCTCGGTTGACACCCGACCGACAAGGTGGAACTTGTCCTTGTCCTTATGGATGTCGAACACCAGCTTCACTGGAGCCACGACCCGATACGACTCACCGTCCAGGCTGAGCGCCTCGGGTTGATAGTCCCGCTCGACATGCTCCTCCGACGTGCGGATTCTGGCGAGATTCAGCGAGAGCATGAACCCCTAAAGATACCAAATTTCACGGCGATTCGGGTCATCTTTGTTCAGGCGGCAAGGCGACCGGGCATGTCTAAGTGCAGCCCGGCCAGACTGTTACGCTCAGCGCACGCGGTGCGTCTGGTTCAGTCGACCGCCCACGGCTTGGGAATATAGAGCTGCTCGAAGAGCCGAACCGCGTAGCGGTCGGTCATGCCAGCCACGAAGTCGCACGTTGCGACGTCAATGCCGTCCTGGTCAATGGTTCGCTGGTCGAGGAACTCGCTGGGACGCTCGCGGATCTTCTCCCAGAGTCCCGAGAGGATGTCCGACGCCTTCTTGAATTCCGCCGTGGCCGTCTGATTTTCGTAGACCGCTTCGAACAGGAAGCTGCGCAAGGCGAGCAACGCGTCGAGCACCGGCTCGCTCATGCGGATCTCGTTGAGGCCGCCTGCCAGCGTTTCGGTGACGACGTCCTTCACGAGCGTGCCGATGCGCGTCGACGACGAGGCGCCCAGCACGGTAATCGGTCCTTCCGGCAGTTCCTCGACCTTCAGGATCTCCGCGCGCACCGCGTCATCGATATCGTGGTTGACGTAGGCGATGAGATCGGCGACGCGCATGATCTGTCCCTCGATGGTGCTCGAGCGAAGTTCAGGCGCCATGCCGACCGGCGCGCCGCTCTTGCCCTTCGAGTGCTTGGCAATGCCGTCGCGCACTTCCCAACTGAGATTGAGGCCCTGTCCGTTGTTCTCGAGTGAGTCGACAACGCGAAGGCTCTGTTCGTAGTGGTTGAAGCCGTTGGGCATCAACGCGCTGATCACGCGCTCGCCGGCGTGGCCAAAGGGTGTGTGGCCGAGGTCGTGACCAAGCGCAATGGCTTCGGTGAGTTCCTCGTGCAGCCGCAGCACCTTGGCAATGGTCCGCGCGATCTGCGAGACCTCGAGGGTGTGCGTCAGCCTGGTGCGATAGTGGTCGCCGGTCGGCGCGAAGAATACCTGCGTCTTGTGCTTCAGGCGCCGGAAAGCCTTGCAGTGAATGATGCGGTCGCGGTCGCGCTGAAAGGCGGGCCGGACGTCGTCTTCGGCCTCCGGGCGCAGGCGTCCGCGCGAATCGGCTGCCTTGGCGGCCTGCGGCGCCAGAATCTCGCGCTCACGCGCCTCGAGTTGTTGACGGATGTTCATCCGGCGACGATCTCCCGAAGGAAGCTGGTGCCATTGGCCATGACGCCGAGGTCGAAATTCTCGGCGAGGGTCTGCGCGACGTCGGCAAAGGTGGCGCGTGTTCCAAGCGAGACCTGACGCGTCACGCGCGCGCCGTGCACCAGCAGCGGCACGTGCTCACGCGCATGGTCCGTGCTCGGCGTCGTCGGGTCGTTGCCGTGATCGGCAGTGACGATGAGGAGATCGTTGACGTCCAGCCGCGGCAGCAGATCCGCCAACCGCTCATCGAAGCGCTCGAGATTAGCGGCGTAGCCTGCCGTGTCGTTGCGATGTCCGTACTGCGTGTCGAAGTCGACGAGGTTCACGAAGATGAATCCGCTCGGCGTGTCGCGAAGTTCCGCGACGACGGCGTCCATGCCTTCCGCGTCGCTTCCCGTGTGCGTTGAACGCGTGATGCCACGACCGGCGAACAGATCGGCGATCTTGCCGATGGCGATAACCGGCAGACCTGCTGCCGTGGCGCGGTCGAGGAAGGTTTCGGCTGACGGAGGCAGTGCGTAGTCGTGACGGTTGGCGGTGCGCTTGAACGCCCCAGGCTGCCCGATGAAGGGACGCGCGATGACGCGGCCAACACCCAGGCCTTCACCAACCAGCTCGTACGCGATCTCGCAGGCTCGATAGAGCTCCGGCACCGACACGATGTCTTCATGCGCGGCGATCTGGAACACGCTGTCCGCCGACGTGTAGACGATCAGGTCGCCCGTGCGCATGTGCTCGGGACCGAGGTCGTCCAGAATCTGCGTGCCCGACGCGACCGTGTTGCCAAGCACACCGCGGCCCGTGCGCCGGCTGAACTCTCTGATGATCTCCGCCGGGAAACCGTGCGGGAACGTCGGGAACGGGCGAGCGAGGACGATGCCCATCATTTCCCAGTGGCCGGTGACCGAGTCCTTCCCCGCTGACCGCTCGGCCATGCGGCCGAACGCACCGGCATCACTGTCGTCACCAGGCCCGGCGCCAATTGACGCCACGCGGCCAAGCCCGAGAGAACGGAGTGTCGGCACCTTCAGCGGGACGTGTCGTGCGATGTTGCCGAGTGTGTCGCTGCCTTCGTCGCCGTAGCTCGCGGCATCTGGCAACTCACCGCAGCCGACGCTGTCGAGCACAATCACGATGACGCGGGGGAACGTGTGCGGCACGACTGATTTCAGAGTCAGAAGGTGTTGGGTTGCAGTCGGGGCGCGAGCGCGGCCGTGACGGCCGCAATCGTCGCTGGTGTTTCGCCCGGACCGTCGAACCATTCTAGATCAGGCTCCTTGCGAAGCCAGGTACGCTGCCGTTTGGCGTACTGACGGTTCTCGCGAACGATGAGGTCGCGAGTCGCAGCGAGATCGCGGACACCGTGCAGATACTCGAGCGCTTGACGATAGACCAGGCCGCCGAACGGCCTCGCCGATTCCGGGATCCCGCTCGCGAGCAGCCCCCGAATTTCGTCGAGCAGCCCGCGGGCAAACTGCTGGTCCACACGACGCGCGACACGCTCCGCGGTCAACTCTGGCGCGATCTGCAGCGCAACGGCAATGACGCGCACGCCGGCCGTCGGCGACACCGTATCCGCGAAGTGCGTCGTCAGCGGCTGGCCCGTGACGAAGAACACTTCGAGCGCGCGAATCATGCGCTTGCGGTCGTTCTTCTGAATGCGCTCGGCAGAGGGTGCGTCCACACGCGCCAGCATGCGGTGCAGGAACGGGTTGCCTCGTCGTTCCGCGATGCGCTCCAGCCGACGGCGCAACTCGTCGTCTGCCGCGGGTCCCGGAAACAGTCCGCGGGTCAACGCGCGGTAATAGAGTCCCGTGCCGCCGACGACGATAGGCAGGCGTCCGCGCGCCTGAATCTCACGCGCAAGGCGAGAGGCATCTTCAGCAAATCGTGCCGCCGTGTAGATGTCCGTCGGCTCGACGATGTCGATGAGGTGGTGCGGAATACCCCGTCGTTCTTCCATCGGCACTTTGTCGGTGCCGATGTCGAAACCACGATACACGGCGGTGGAGTCGCAGTTGATGATCTCCCCGTTCCAGCGTTCCGCGAGCGCCAGCGCAAGCGCGCTCTTCCCCGTTGCGGTGGCACCGAGCACGGCGAGCAGCGTAGGGTCAGACACGGGTGAACAGGTGAAGGGCGACGAAGACGCGGTTGCAGCAGGTTCGAGTGAGCGGTGCCAGGTGTTCAGGCACCACCCTCACTGCGGATCTTCGTTGTAGAAGAACGTCACCGTGAAGAACGCGGCTTCCGAGGGGTACTCGGGCGGCAGCGGCGCGGTGGGGTTCGACGATGAGAGTGCACCGAAGGCGGCGTTGTTGAATGCGGAGACCGGCGAGGCGCCCACCACCTGAATGTCGGTGATGGTGCCATCCTTGTGCACGTTGAAGGTCACGACCACGTGCCCCTTCATCGACATTGCGGCGTAGGGAATGAGCCAGTTGCGCTTCACCTGCGCGACGAAGCGGCGAATCCACGGGCCGAACTCGACGCCCTTGGTATCGAACTGAATAGCCGGACCGAACGCGCCGCCGCCCTGCGAGTTGTCGAAGTTGTCGCGCTGCACGTATCGCTGCAGGTTGCGCAGCGCGTCACCAAGCGAACCACCGTTGACCTGCGAGCGTCCATTGGCGCCGTTGCGCGGTGCGGGTGGCTGCTGCGACGACGGGACCTGCAGCGCAGACTGCTGGTCGGGCAGCTTGAACTGGTCAGGCATCTGCGGTGGCTCGGGCTGTGTGGCCTTCTGCTGTTGACCAGCGAGGGGATCGGGCGCCGGACCCTGATCACGAGCCTGCTGCTGTTGCGCGCGCTCGACACGCTCGCGGGTGTTGCCGAGCGACTTGGGAAGCGGATTCTCCGGTTTCGGAGCGGGCTTCGGAGCAGCGACCTTGCGGTCGAGATCGGACAACTCGGCGCGGTCTGGTGGTTTGTCTGCCTTCAGATCGACCTTCGGTTCGACGAACACGAACCGCGCGCGCTCACGATCCTTGTCGTCGAGCCGGGCGTTGAGCGCCTCCTGCTTCTTCCGGATGGCCTCCATGTCCACGCGGAACAGGTTCGGCGAGGTCAGACCAATGATGATGAAGATGAGGTGGACCACGAGCGAGAGGAGTACCCCCTCGCGCCAGGACATGACGCTGCCGACGGGCGTTATGTCTGGATGGTCGTCCTCGATCTCGAAGTACATCAGTAAGTTACCGGGAGTATAGCAGCGCCGCGTCAGGGAAACGTGAAGTCGGATCGAGCCAGACTACGGCCGTGTGGCCGTATAGAGGTAGACGATGCCGAAGGTCAGCGGGACGGCCCGAACGTCGAGAAAACCGCGTTGTCTCAGAATTGTCACGAACTCGTTGGGTGTCGCAAAGGCCCCGACCGATGCCGGCAGGTAGCCGTAGGCTGCGTTGTGCCTCGAGATCACCTTGCCGATCAGCGGCAGCACACGATTGAAGTACCACAGATACGCGCTTCGCACACCTGGAGTCGTCGGAATCGCAAACTCGAGCACGGCAACGCGCCCGCCCGGGCGAAGCACGCGGAACATCTCGGCACAGGCCGCCGCCGTGTCCAGGACGTTGCGGATGCCGAACGCCACGGTCACCGCGTCTACGGACCGATCGCAGGCCGGCACCTTCGACGCGTCTCCGCGCACGAGCGTGACACGCGAATCGAGGGCGCGGCGTCGCGTCTTCTCGAGTCCGATGCGCAGCATCGCACCAGCGAAATCGACGCCGAGCACACGCGCCGCCCCGGGCGAGGCATCGATCGCGGCCAGCGCCAGATCGGCGGTGCCCGTGCACAGGTCGAGCACGGTTTCGCGTCCGGTCAATGACAGCGATTGAATGGCCTTCTTGCGCCACCGCTTGTCGATGCCTGCACTCAGCAGGTGATTGAGAAAGTCGTAGTTGCCGGCAATCGCGTCGAACATGCCCGCGATACGCTCCGGCGACTTGTTCACATCCGTCACGCCACAACTCCAAGTCGGCGGCCCGCAACACAGCACAGCCGCGATCAGTCACACGCACTGAACGCAGGCCGGCGCGCGGGTTCGCCTGGTGCGCGCCTTAGCGCTGCACTTTGCCAGTCCACATGGGATAGAGATCGTGCTCGAAACCGAGCGCCGACAGAATCTTCCCCGCCATGAAGTCGGCGAGATGATCGAGCGACTGCGGCATCTGGTAGAAGGCGGGCATCGCCGGCAGCATGATGGCGCCGGCTTCCGCGCACAGCACCATGTTGCGCAGCTGCATGAGGCTCATGGGCGTTTCGCGCGGCACGATCACCAGCGGACGCCGTTCCTTGAGCATCACGTCCGCCGCCCGCTCGACGAGATTACGAGACAGTCCGTGGGCGACCGCCGCCAGGGTCTTCATCGAACACGGCACGATGACCATGCCCCGACAGCCGTGGCTGCCGCTGGCAATGGTCGCGCCGAGATCCTTGTGGCTGTGCATCGTGAGACTGCCCTGCCCCACCGACTCGCCGTACTTCTCGGCGAGATACGGCAGCAGCCGGTCGAGGGAGGCCTTCTCGCCGAGTTCGTCGAGCAGGAGGCGCTTCCCGTAGTCTGAAATCACCAGCTCCACGTGGACACCGCGTTCGAGCAGCGCGGCCAGCGTGCGAACTGCGTAGAGGGCGCCACTCGCACCCGTGATAGCGACGGCAATGGTTGTCTGGCGTTCAGCGGGCATACATGGAGACGGCGAGAACCACGAGGTAGAGGATGCCGACGTAGCCGTTCAGGTCGAAGGCACGCTTCACCTGAGACAAGTCGTCAGCGCTGACCAGCGACTGCTCGTAGACCAGCAGCGCACCGACAACCGCCACACCGGCGAAGTAGAAGAACGGCAACGGCGTCACCAGTGGCAACGCCAGAAAGCACGCCATCGTGATGACGTGCATGGCGCGGGAGATGAGCAGGGATCCGGGAACGCCGAAGCGAACCGGGATGGAACGCAGACCCTGGGCACGATCGAACTCGAGGTCCTGACAGGCGTAGAGCACGTCGAAGCCGCCGACCCACGTGCCGATGGCGCCGGCAAGCAGCCACGGCTCCCACCCGCCGCGGCCACCCACGGCCAGCCATCCGCCCACAGGTGCCACGGCCATAGCCAGCCCCAGGAACAGCTGCGTGTAGGTGGTGTAGCGCTTCGCCAGCGAGTACCAGAAGACGATGGCGAGCGCGACGGGCGACAGCGCAAAGCACACCGGATTGAGCCGCCAGGCCGCGTAGATGAAGGCGGCCGATGCGACCAGCACGAACATCGTGGCTTCGGCGGGTGTCATCGCGCCGCGCGGAATCTCGCGACTGGCTGTGCGCGGATTGAGCGCGTCGAATCGCGCATCAACCAGGCGGTTGAAGCCCATGGCCGCCGAGCGCGCCGTCACCATGGCGACGAGAATCCAGCCGACGACGGGCCAGGTGATGGCCTGATGACGTGACGCCAGGAGCGCGCCGGCCAGCGCAAACGGCAGCGCAAAGACGGAGTGGCTGAAGCGTACGAAGGCGAGATAAGTGCGAAGACGTTCGAACATCAGCGTGGCGCGTCGCGGTCCGTGACCCAGCTCACCTGGTACGGCTCGATGCCAGACACCAGATATTCTTCCACATCGGCGACATCGCCCGGCAGCGTCACCGTGATCATGCGCGCTCGTCGTCCGCTTTCGAGGGTGCCGAAGTCAGCCCCGAAGCCGAGCGCGCGCGCGCCCTGTCGGGTGGCGCTGTCGAGCAGCATGGCGGCCCGCACATCCGGCGCGAGGGCCCGCATGGCTTCCAGTTCGGCGAACACGTTCAGGTCTGGAGTACTGGCCAGGCTGTCGGTGCCCACCGCCACGCGCACACCCGACGCGTAGAACGCCGAGATGGGCGGCGCCCCCGCACCCGTGTGGGCGTTGCTGCGCGGGCACGTCACAAGCGTGGTGCCGCGAGCGGCAAGACACGCGAGATCGTCAGCCGTCATCTGGACGCCGTGCACAGCCAGCGTCCGGTCCGTCAGAAACTGCAGCTCGTCGAGCGCTGCCACAGGACTGAGACGCGGCGGCGTCCACGCCGGATCCCACGAGCCAACCTGCTCGAGAAAGGTCCGCCACTCACCTGTGCCCTCGGCGAGGAACTCGCTCTCCTCGCGCGACTCCGCGAGGTGCACGCTGCACACTCGCTCCGGCCAGCGGTCCATGGCGGCGCGAATGGCTGTGAAGACAGACGGCGCGACCGAGTACGGCGCATGGGCCGCCAGCGTCGGACGCACGTGGTCAACCGCGTCGCGCGCGGCGAGCCTGACGCAGGCGTCGGCAACGAAGCTGGTGGGATCGGGTGCGTTGAACCGAATCAGTTCGTAGAACAGAACGGCAGCCAGGTCGCTTTCGACAAGCGGCCCGTAGGGCACGAGCGTGTTGCTGATGTCGCCAACCAGCACGGTGCCGCATCGAAGCGACTGGTCGATGCCGGCGCGGATGCCGGCGAGAATGTCGGCCCCCGACGGGTCCGGCCGCGAGCGACGCGACGCCATGACGCCGCGCACCCAGGAGACGAATTTGTCCGCGGGTGGAATCAGGTCGCGGAGATGTGAGAGCTCGAGGTGTGTATGTGCGTTGACGAGTCCCGGCATGAGTGCCACGGAGCCGAGATCGACCACAGGGTCCGCGGTGCCCTTCGCGTCAGTCGCGCCAACGCCGACAATGCGGCCGCCGTCCACGTCCACCCATCCGTCTCGAATGGGCGGCGCAGCGATAGGCAGCACCCACGCCGCACGATACCGTGTCACGAGGAGAGCACGCGCAGCTTCTTGCCCGCGCGGCTTCGAGCCGGATAGTTCATCAACTCGGACGGCACGCTGTCGTCGCCATCGGCGCGCGCCGTCGCCAGTTCGAGCATGCGCGGCACTTCGCGTTCTCGGAAGATGGGCTCGCCCAGCACTTCGTAGTGCATGTTGCGCCGCTTGGCAACGAAGCCGGCATCTTCGATGTTGCGGACGATCTCGACTTCGTCCATGCAGTAGCTGGCGCCGGCGGCACGCACGACGTTCTCTTCGATCATCACGCTGCCCATGTCGTTGGCGCCGTACGCCAGACTGAGCTGCCCCACCTTGCCGCCCTGCGTCACCCACGACGCCTGCAGACTCGGGAAGTTGTCGAGCACGATGCGCGAGATCGCCAGCGTCCGCAGATAGTCGATGCCCGTGGCCTCGTTGCCCGCCAGTTCGGTGTGATCGGGCTGGTAACTCCACGCGATGAACGCGGTGAATCCCCCCGTCTCGTCCTGGAGCGCGCGCAGGCGCAGCAGGTGCTCGAGCCGTTCCTCGTCGGTCTCGACCGTGCCGTACATCATCGTGGCTGTCGTCTTCAAACCCTTGAGATGCGCCTGACGCATCACGTCCAGCCACTCGTCCGCGGACGCCTTGCCGTAGCAGTGCAGCACCTTGCGGACGCGGTCAACGAGAATCTCTGCGCCGCCGCCAGGCACGCTGTCGAGGCCCGCCGCGATCAGACGATCGAGCACGGCAGTCACCGGCAGCTGCGACAGCCTCGAGAGGTTGATCACTTCGGGCGGCGACAGGGCGTGCAGCTTGAAATCCGGATAGCGTTCCTTGACCGAGCGGAACAGATCTTCGTACCACTCGATCGGCAGGTCAGGATTGTGTCCGCCCTGCAGGAGCAACTGCACGCCGCCGACCGCGATCGTCTCGTCGATCTTGCGGTACAGCTCATCGAAGCCGAGCACGTACCCTTCCGACGAACCGACGGGCCGATAGAACGCGCAGAACGCACACCGCGCCACGCACACGTTCGTGTAGTTCACGTTGCGGTCGATGATGTAGGTGACGAGCCCTTCGGGATGTTTGCGGGCACGGATGCCGTCGGCAAGCTGGCCAAGCAGCGGCGTGGGCGCGTCGCGATAGAGCTGCAGCGCCTCGGCCGCATCTACGCGACCTCCATGTCGAACCTTGTCGGCAATCTGTTCGATGGTCATTCCCGTCACCTGGCCCAATGCATCCGCCTGACGACTTACGGCTCGTAGAACGCGGGCGTGACCGCGCGGTCGACCACTCCGGTTTCAGCGGCGTAGCTGTAGAACTGCTGCAGCCCCGCCAGTTCCTCGGGGCCGAGTGAATACCAGATATTATCCCGCAGGTACGCTTCAGCCACGGCCTGGCGTGCCGGATCGCCGGGATAGTAGACCGCAGCGACCTCCTCGGGGCGCTTCACGGCCTCGTCGCGAGTGCTTCGCAGCACCGCAATGTCCGCCGTCGTCAGCATATCGGGCCGACCAGCCCAGAACGCATACACGAACGGCAACCCCGTCGTCGTCATCCACAAGGCGCCGAGGTCAATCTTCTGCACGGTGACCTGACGCGCCTCGGCACCACGGCCCACCGAGACCACACCTTCGCCAAGAAACAGTGCGTTGTCTCCGATGATGAGCGCAGCGTCTGCGCGCTCGAGCATCGACGGCAGGTCCGGCCCCCTGGGCTCGAACACAGGCGCAATCCCGAAGGCCTTGGCGCACATCACGCGCGTGAGTGCCACGGAGGTACGCGAACTGGTGTCGAGCGCAATGGACCGCACATCGCGCATGTCGCGCGTCGTGTAGATGGCGACCGAGGCGACCGGTCCGCGAGACGCGATCGCCAACCCGGGAACGATGCGGTAGGCGTCTGGTCCCGAGGGGGCGCGCAGGTATTCGATCGACGGAATCAGTCCGAGGTCGGTGTCGCCGGCATGCAGCAGTTCCGCACAGCGCGCCGGCAGATCGAAACGCACGTCGAACCGCGACTCGCGCTCGAGACCGAATACCAGGGGGCGAGCGTTGAGATACTCAACGGCCCCGATACGAATCTGGCTCATTGCGCGCGGACGTCGAAGCGGCCGTCGCGTTCGACCGGCACGAGCGAAGCCGCACTGATGTTCCGGCGCACTTCCTCGAGCGGCGCACGCCGGCGTCCCTCCGGCACCGTGTCGACAGGCGAGACACCATCGAGGTCGTCGGCGCCAACCGTCAGCGCCACCTGCGCGAGCTTGGGGCCATACAGCGCCCAGTCCACCTGGATGGACGGGATGTTCGGCACGAACAATCTCGCCAATGCCACACGCCGCACATCGTCGTAGCCAGTGGTTGGCACCGCGGGGTTGACACTGCGGGGCAGCGGCGCGAATGCGCGAATCACGCCGACCTGCTGCTGCAGCGCCGCGACCTGCCGGTAGAGCGCCGGAATGTCTGCCGTCGGCAGCGCGTGAACGGTGAGGCGAGCCAGTGAGAGTCCCGAGATGTTGGTCTCTTCAATCGCCAGGCGCGCGTCACGCAGCTTGTCGATTGGCGCCTCGGCCACGAGCTCGAGGCCCGCCCGCTTCAGATCTTCGAGCAGCGTGCGCAACGGCACCTGTTCGGCCGCGGCCAGTTCCTCGAGGTCTGCGAGGGAGTAGCCGGACACGGGTACGGCTCCGGCCGCCGCCGCGACTTCGCCAACCCGGGCGACTGCCGCAGCAACAGACACCGGACGTCCGACGATGCGAACTTCTCCGGCGGTGGAAGGCACGTCGACGGCACTGCCCGGAGCCGCGTCGACGTCGTGCACACGCAGGTAGGTGGTGCGCGACGCGTGCTTGCCTCGGCGAGCGTCGTCTGCGGCCACGCCAAGCGTGATGATGTCGTGACTTGATGCGTAGGTGCTGAGTTCAGCGTCGGTAACGGTCATTCCAACGTTCGATCATATCAGCGGACCGCCAACGCGTGCAGCGTCCAGGGGTGTCGTGCGCCTGGCGGGTTGCGGCGGCACGCAGCAGGTCTCCGCGCGACTGCGACGAGCGGGTTCTGCGAAGAGCGTGGCTGGCACTCGTGAGGCGAGTCGTGCCCGACACCACCCGGCCCGTGCGTCGCTTCCCAATGCCGGATTTACGGCGGACACTACCGTGGATGTAGCGAGATGACCCGGGAACCAGTGGCAAATGGCACGCGGCCGACCCAATCCGGTGCAATTCACCCCCACACGGCTGGCAAGGCGTGTGCGTGCACATCAGGCATGGCTACTACGATCCGCGCAAACACGTTTCTGCAGCGGCTCATCGGTGCTGCGGCACTTGATGTCGCCATTTACGAGGAAGTGGAAGCTGATCGGTCTGCCACTCCGCAGGCCATGGCCATCGTCGTGCTGTCGAGCGTGGCCATGGGCATTGGTGCGCGCGGCCTCGGGGCTGGACCTTCGGCCGTGGCGTTCTTCGGTGTGGTCGCGCTGATTACCTGGGCGGCGTGGGCGCTGCTGATGTTCGAGATCGGCACTCGGCTGCTGCCTGGCCGCAACACGCAGTCCGACCCGTACGAACTACTGCGCACGGTAGGTTTCGCCGCCACGCCGGGCTTCATGGGGGTGCTGGCTGTCGTTCCAGCGGTGTCGGTGACCGTGCTGGTCGGCACCTGGATCTGGATGCTGGCTGCCATGGTCGTTGCGGTTCGCCAGGCGCTGGACTACGAGACGACAGGCAGAGCCGCGCTGGTCTGCATCCTCGGGCTGGTGATGGCGCTGGTGCTGGCAGGCGTGATCGGCCTCGTGATGAGTCCG
>Ga0209023_10006222_pt1 | contig 12669 bp, 9 predicted proteins | sample LakOneMetagenome_FD_187468 | JGI IMG/M metagenome (GOLD analysis project Ga0209023, IMG submission 187468) | Freshwater and sediment microbial communities from Lake Erie, Canada (SPAdes) (version 2) | ecosystem: Environmental > Aquatic > Freshwater > Lentic | place: Lake Erie, Canada | collected... | reverse complement strand
TGCCCCTGAAAGTGAACAGCTTCCAGGCTTATTCAGCATCGATTTTAGTATTGATGAATTCAAGGAATTTGAAAAGGAACTCAATGTGAAATTCGTTTTTAATATCATTATGGCTGGTGGCACAGCTTACTCCAGCAGCTTCCAATACCTGCGCCGTATCACTGAATTAGTTGCCGGAAAATTTGAAGTGAATGCTTTTATTAACCAGTTTACTTTCAGCAATTACCCATCTCTTATTGACGAGATAAAAGCCTGGGTAAAAAGCACCAAAGGTTTTGTAAAAGAAGTAAAGCAATACGGTGCTATCAATATTGACCGAAGCTCCGGCCAACTGATTACTGACAATATCAAGGAAGGAAAAGGTTTTTCTGATTATACCTCCTTTGCATCCAGAACCATCATTAAAAGGGAACTGGCCAAACTCTAACCCCCGGAAATATTTCTATGAACGAATACCAGAAAAAACTGGAGGAATTCCGGTTCCTGTATTTTACAAAATACGGCGTTAAGCTTGATGATGAAGTGCTGTACTTTTTTATCCGGGTCAATGAAATGCAGGTAGACCTTAAAAAACAAATCAAGGATATTCCCAGGCTCACTTACAGGTCGCATTGGGATTACTTCCTGCATGGGCTTGGTCGCTTTTTTCTTCCATCGATCCTCATTGTTTCCATTGTAGTTTTTATCCAGGTTCTGGTAATCAGTAACACAAAAAATACGATGGTAAATGGCCAGTTGATTTACAAAAATGGCCAGCCACTATTACAACTTAAATATGGCGATTCGCTTTTTTACCTGCAGGTGAAACAAATGCCCTAGCCTCTTTAGTTCTCCCAATTTTTACTTCTAAAAAATTAAGCGATGAAAACCTTTCAGGAATTCCGCAATGATATTTCTATTATGGAAATGGCAGCATCCGTTGGCTACCAAGTTGATAAAAGCAAGGGCAATAAATGGCCCGTAATGGTAAGCCAATACAATGATGAAAAAATCATCATCGTTAATCCCGGCTCTACTTCTAACCAGGGGTATTTTAATCCGGGTAATGACCTGGATAAAGGCACCCTTATTGATTTTATAAGAAACCGGTTGGGACAGGAGTTCAGCAACGATGCTTCCTTGTCTGAATCAAAAAATATCAATAAGGTGCTGTATGCTTACCAGTTTATCCCAATGGGCATAGAAGAAATTTTTATCAGGCCTTCAGCGCCTGCAAAAATTTATAAGCATACAGCTGAGGATTTTAGACCACTGAAAAATACCCTGTATTTAACCGGCCGCTTAATTTCTAATGAAACCATTTTTGCCCCTGAATTCAAGGGAACTATTTTCAATAAATTCCAGAATGGTTTTGCCAACATTGCCTTCCCATATAAAAATGAAAAAGGAGAAATAAAAGGCATTGAATACCGAAACCAGGATTACAAAATGTTTTCGGAAGGGATGGATAGGAGCAATGCAGTATGGTATAGCAATATGCCTCCAAAGCTTGAAAAAATAGCACTAGCTGAAAGCCCGATTGATGCCTTGTCTTATCATCAATTGAGATGGCCTGAAAATATCATGTATGTAGCATTCGGAGGTTCCCTGTCTGAAAACCAGGTGCCAATCATCAAAGCATTAGCAGCAATGCATCCTCACAAAATGGAAGGATTTCATTTTCTCAGTATTACAGATAATGATATCCAGGGAGAGAAGTATAATTTGAAGCTGAAGGAGTTATTAATGCCAATAAGATTGGTGGTGGACAAGCCGATTTTGAAGGATTATAATGAGGATTTGAAAATGGCATCTGGAATGCCAATTCAATTATCAAACTGTAATAGGATGATTTAAATAATTGGGAGCTTGCTTTCTTAGTGTAGAAAACTATTGGGGTAATCTGTGGGTGGGCTGGGGCATACACTTCGCAGGAAAAAATAAAGTATACCACTTCTATTGTGCGGTTGGGTTAAAAGCAAATGCAATGACAAAACGGAACGGAGCAACATAGGATAGTGGCTTGGAGTGGCATGTGCATTCCCGAATGAGGGCTGGCTATGTGCTTTGGCTATTGGGATGCCATGATACGGAAAGCATGTGTGATGGCCTTGCGTAATGCAGAGAAGGAATTGGTTTTGCTGTGCGGTGCTGAGGTGAGTGAAATGAACGTAGATGGAATGGAGTGAAGGATAGTGGAGTGAGTGAAGGGAAGCGAATGAACGTAACGCCTGAACAGAATGGAAACGAAGCGAATGAACTGACCGCAGGCACACGGCCATAAAACTTATCATGCTTTTTTTTTTGCTGCACCATTGAAAGGGCGGCGGGGTGTGTGGCTTCCTGGGGCAATTGAGTGCAGAATATTTGTTTTGTAGGATTAATATTCACACCAACTCATTTCAAATCCTCAAAACTATCGTACACCATCACATTGTACATCTCAGGCATTGTTTCAGGAAAATCAAAACCAGCCAAATCTTTAAAATCCACAAAAATAAAATCCTTTTTACCCCAACTGATGAAATCTTCAAAAGTCCAGTTGTCGGCTATATGGTCCAGAAACTCAGGGTGATGGTCGTCGCATAAAGTAACCATAGCGGTGGCGCCGGTATTTTTAATATGCGGCCAGGCATTTTCTCGCATTTGCAAAATGTAAAGGCCTTCCGTGGCTTCGGAAATAATTCCATTAGGCATATTGTAATCAGCAAAACTTTTAAGACCATATTCCTTTATACCAGTTACCATTTTGCGGATATTATGCCACCTGCCCATATAGGTTTCATCGAGTGAAATGGCCATCACATAAAGATTAATATAAAAGTAGCCACTTTCCTTATCGGAGCCTATCCTTGAAAAATCAAGGAGCTGTTTTTCATCAATCCATTCATCAAGGGTGGCTCCGTTTTCGGTGTAAATGCTAAGCCCATCAAAACCTTTGGGAGGGTTTGTAGTTTTATCGTCATCATCGCAAATGGAGGAAACACAAACCGGGAGTTGGAAGCATTGCTCTAACTGTTTTATTAAAGTAGCGGCATTGGTATAATGCAGTTTGTGGTTTATGATATTAGCCCTGTCGATGCCCATTGGCTTATTACAAAAATTTAGTGTACAAAAATCCGGCAGTTCACAAACGCAGCATCCTTTTCAAGGTATCCTGCATCGCCACCTTAAAAGCTTCATCCTTCGAAACCAAACGGTACAAATCCAGTTCTGTTTTACGTTGCTTCGCCATCACATCATCAAACATTTTCTTAAAAGCAATATCCCTGTTTTGCGTATCCGGGTTCTCTGCATATTTTTCCTGAAAATCGGGATGCGAACGCATGCCTTGGGCCAGGTTTACAAAACGTTCTCTTTGTTCTTCCGGTGTCGCATCCCAGCCCTGAAACCACCGTTCATTAAAACTTTTAATAATTAAATCCAGCGGATCCTCCTCTGCATCTCCGCCATGGGCACCTCTGGGATTGGCGTTTTGCGGGTCCAGTTCAGTTTCAGATGCATCCAGGCCAATAGATGCATTGAGCTTTACCCGCTCTAGTCCATAAGTAGAAAGGTCAACCGAATTTAATAATTCATCCAGGCTGTCTACCAGCGGGTCGGCAATCACCAACTTTGGTATCAGGAACTTCAAAAACCAGAACAGCTTTTCCCAGGCAAGTATTTCGTATGGCATAATGGAAGCCATCTGACCGTATATTTTTACAAACTGTTTCGCCTTGATCTTATAATCGGCTTTATGCTTTTCGTCCAGCGCAAGGCCATTATTAAATCGCTCTGCCGCTATATCTATCAACGGGCTCAGCTCCTGTGCGTTCACCCCCGCAAAGTATTTAGCCACAAAATCCTCAACCTCGTTCCATTCATAAATGCCACTATCGTCTAAGGTAGATTTCAATTCATGCAGCACATTTACGTCCGTTGCGCCGCTAAGCGATGTGGCTGTATAAAAGTCGTCAAAGGCCGTTTTGATATCTTCTGTCGAATTGTAAAAATCCAACACAAACAAGTCTTCCGTTTTCTTGCCCAGTTTATCGGCAGAGCGGTTAAGCCTGGATAATGCCTGCACCGCCAATACACCCTGCAACTTTTTATCTACATACATGGCTGTAAGCTTTGGCTGGTCAAAACCGGTTAGGTATTTATTGGCCACTACCAATATGCGGTATTCATCCATATTAAAATACCGGGCTATCTTATCGCTGATGTAACCGGGGTCGCCAGGCTTATCCGTATCAAAATAAGCTGGAAAATCGTTGATATTATCCTCTGTGTATTCTACACCTTTTACAGTTTTAGCACCCGAGAATGCAATGGCAATTTTAAATGGCTCACCCCTTATGCCCAATAAATCCTTTATAGCAAAATAATAACGGATGGCGCTTTCTATACTCTGTGTGGCCACGATGGCTTTTGCTTTGCCTTTTAGCTTCTTGGTGTTCACCAGTTTGCTGATAAAATGATCCAGCATAATCTCCGCCTTGGTTGCAATCGTTTGTTCTTCCCGTTCCACAAAAGCCTTCAATTTCTTCTGCGCCTTGGCGGTATCAAACAGGGGATTATCTTCTATCGATTTTGAAATTTCATAATAGCTTTTGTAGGTAGTATAGTTTGCCAACACATCCAGTATAAATCCTTCTTCTATGGCCTGCTTCATGCTGTACAAATGGAAGGGCTTAAACTTTCCATCGGCTTGCTTTACGCCAAACCTTTCAAGTGTGCTATTTTTTGGCGTGGCCGTAAAAGCCAGGTACGATGCATTGCCCCGCATTTTTCGGTTCTGCATAGCGGCCAGTATTTTATCCTGCGGGTCAGGGTCTTCCTCTTCGCTGGTATCGGCACTGTTGCCCATGGCCTGGTTAAGCTTGCCCGCCGCTGCACCGCTTTGGCCGCTGTGTGCTTCATCTATAATAACGGCAAACCGCTTCTCACTCAGGTCGGCAATGCCATCTACAATAAAAGGAAATTTTTGAATGGTGGTGATGATGATTTTTTTACCGCCTTCTAATGCAGCTTTTAAATCGGCCGAAGAATAAGCCGGTGCCACTATATTTTTTACCTCCGAAAACTCCTTGATATTTTCCCGCAGTTGTTTATCCAACAGCCTTCGGTCGGTTACTACAATTACCGAATCGAACAAGGGGTTCGAGATGCCTTTGCTGCCGGGCAGTGTATCCGTTTCGGGATAAGCTTCTATCAGTTGGTAAGCTGCCCAGGTAATGGAATTGGATTTACCCGAACCTGCCGAATGCTGTATCAGGTAGGTTTGGCCCACGCCCTTTTTACTGCAGTCGGCTATTAGTTTCCGCACCACATCCAATTGGTGGTAGCGGGGAAAGTACAGGTTCTTTTTTTGCAGCGGGTCGGTGTCTTTACCATCGAAACGAACAAAATGCTGTATGATATTGGCCACACTTTTACGGGTAAAAACATCATCCCACAAGTAGGCGGTTTTGTGGCCAAATGGATTGGGGGGATTGCCCTTGCCAAAATTATTGCCAAGGTTAAAGGGCAGAAAAAATGTATTGGCGCCATCCAATTTGGTGGTCATGTATGCCTCGTCGGTATCTACGGCAAAGTGCACTATACAGCGGCCAAAATGGAGCAGCGGCTGCCGGGTATCTCTTTTATACTTGTATTGGTTCTGGCCATGCACTTTAGCATTTTGCCCTGTCCAGTGGTTTTTTAATTCCATGGTGGCAAAGGGCAGGCCGTTTACAAACAGCACCATATCTATTTCTTCGCCGGGGTTATCGGTGGAGTAACGAACCTGCCGGGTTACGCTGAATGCATTGCTTTCAAAATTGTTATGTACCGTATTGCTACTGCTGGCAAGGGGTAGTGGGTATAGTAATGTAAAATGGGCATCATCCACATCCAGCCCCTTGCGGAACAGGCGGATGATTCCATATTTTTTAATCATCCTGTCAAGCCGTTCCATCACTTTCAGTTTCCAGTCGCTTTGCTTTTGAAGCTTGGCCAGTTCTTCCTTTTGTGTAGTGGTTATGAATTCCCAAAAGTGGTATTCATCTATGGCGTATCTGGCATTAAAATCATCTGCAGAGCCAACAAAATAGCCATTACCTGCACGGTATAGACCGGCCCTTTCGGTGGCGGTGTTGAGTGTGGTGCCCTGTGCCTTTAATTCCTCAAGGCAGGTGCCGGTGAGGCGTTTTTCTATGGATGATTCGAGGGCTTGTTCGTTAGTTTGTGTTGGCATTGGGTTTTATTCGTTTTCCGATTTTATTTAAGACAGGCAAGGATGATTTGGTAGGGAGGTGTCACCTTTTGTTGCGGAGGTGTCAACCTTCGGTGCGGAGGTGTCAACCTTCGGTGTGGAGGTGTCAACCTTCGGTGTGGAGGTGTCAACCTTTGGTGTGGAAGTGTCAACCTTTTGTATAGAGGTGTCAACCTTTTGCCATGTTACAAATTTACTTTGATTGGCTTCACCCGAAATGATTAATTACCCAATACTAAAATCCGGTTTTTGGCTTGTAAGCATACCGCCATCACAGTCATTTTCGTACGTAATTTACCTCAGCCTTGCCATTGCCTTTGCAATCTTCCCCACCTGCTTTATATCCAGGTTTTCGCCAAACGGATTGTAATTACCCTCATGCCATTTGCCCTTTTTGAACACAAAAGCATATACCAGAAAATTGCCCTCCCAGGGCATGGTTAGCTCCTCTGTGTGGCAGGTAAAATACAACTCCAGTATATCTTTTGGCAGCAAATTCAGTTCCACATCAAAACAGTTGCCGGTGTTAAGCAAAGCAAGCAACAGTTTACTGTTAAGCTTGTCTGCCGCCTCACCAATATTGGCTGGCAGCCGGGTTTCGCCCACAATACAATCGGTGCCGCCATTGTGCCTGCACAGCCGCCAGTAATGCCGCAAACGGGTAACATCTGTAGTTTTACAGGTGCATAGTTTTAATTTTTCAGAAACCTGGCACATGGCTATTAATTTATGATACTGTGGTAAAAAAATCTTGCTAATCAGCCTAATCCTATAAATCATGGTTCAGACTACTAACCCACTTTTATCTTACCCCTTACCGCACTATTAATTAAACTTGCCTTGTATTCTTTCAGCTTCTCTATTTCCTTTTCTTTTAAGGAAATAGCAGATGAAATTTTCTGAGTAACGATTTCCAAATAGGAAATTATTTCAGCCTGTTCTAAAATAGAAGGTAAAAGAATTAATGCATTTTTTACATCTTGTAATCCAAGTCCTTCTTTAAGACCATACTGCTGTAAATAGAAATAAGTTCGACCAATTGTTGAATGCAGCAAAATGGAAAGAAATGATGGTTTAATAACTTGGTTTGTTCTTATAAGACATAGATGCTGATTTATGTAAACCTCTTTGGAATCTATTTTTGCCAAGGCCACTTTTCCGGTTTTCGCACCAGTTACAACTACTAAAACATCATCTTCCTTTAGCCTCGTTCTAAGTCCTTCAGCACCAGCCTTAGGCGTAACACGTACTGCATCTTCTAGTTCAATTCCCATTGTATCATTTAAGTTGCCACTTTGTAAAAAATAGGCTCCTTCATTAGAAAAGAAATCCGACCAACCCCTAGGTCCTGAGGTTATAAATTCAGAAACATGCTTCAGCCGCTTCACCTCCCATCCCACCGGCACCTGCCCAATCCACTCCACCCCACTATCCTTCATTTTTACATGGGGGTTTAGCCCACGGGTTACTGCCTGGTGTATTAGTATTTGGCGGCGTTCTTTTAGCAGGTCTATTTGCTTTTCTTTTATGCCAATGGCCTGGTCTATTAAAGCTGTTTTTCGGTCGAGAAATTCGGCAACTAATGTTTGTATGGCTTTTGCAGGAACAGGCAAAAAGGAATAGCATAGTTCAGGGTAGCTGATGTTCTTTCCTTCTCTAATTCCAACCACACTTGTCTGTAATTCAGAAATGAATGCATTGCTTTTAAAAAGGTATTTATAATACTGGCTATCGAAATTCCTTTGAGCTTTGAGAACTGTGTATGCCGGGCTAATAATTCCATCGTGGTGGCAATATTCCAGCCCACCTTCAAATGACCTTAAACTAATTGCAAAATCACCCTTTTGAATAAACTTAAAAGATTCTAACGCACCTGATGGCATTACCATTCTATTTTCAACCCATGTTCGAGGTACTACTCCCTGGTTCTGCGTAACAGATAACAACTCAGCATCGGGTCTATTCTTTACAGAAATGTCTTTAAACAAATGCTTCATCCTTATGCATTCCCACTCCTCCGGAATCTCTCCCAACCATTCCACCCCCGAATCTTTGTATGTGCTGTATTTTTCCATGTTAGTTGTATCAAGTGTTTTCTTATTTCAATTTCTCGTACCAATGGTTCAAGATTTAAAAATGCCCTTTCCAATAGTTGCGACACTGTCGCAACATTTACATGTCACTACTCTTCTTCACGCCCATTTCTCCAACCAATGCTTGGAGAAATGAAATGTAATAGCCATGTATATTTTCCATCATTCCCCAAATTGCAATTTCAGCATCAGTTTTTCCCGTTCTATTTCGGCCCTTAGTTCTTCTTCGGTAGGCAGGTACAGTTTGTATTTGGTGGCAAATATTTGTTCGTTGCCCTTTAAAATGGAGTATCGGGCAATGTCGTGGTCGGTTTCGGTACACAGTACTATGCCTAGTGTTGGGTTATCGTCGCTGCTTTTTTTAAGTTCATCGTACATGCGTACATACATATCCATTTGCCCTACATCCTGGTGGGTAATGGGTTCGGTTTTTAAGTCGATGATAATAAAGCATTTTAGCAGGTAGTTGTAAAATACGAGGTCTATATAATAGTCTTTGCTTTCGGTACGTATTAGCTGCTGCCGCTCTACAAAGGCAAAGCCCTTGCCCAGCTCCAGTATAAATTTTTGTATGTTATCTATTAATGCCTTTTCCAATGTGGCTTCTGTATAGCCCAGGTTGGCTGGCAGGTTTAAAAATTCCAGTACAGCAGGGTTTTTAATAAACTCAAATTTATCCTGCTGAAAGGCTGTTGTTTTTTCTATCATTTCGCCTTGTACCGGTTCTTTTATTTGCGACAGCAAAAGCCTTTCGTAATAGAGGGTGCCAATATTTCGGTCCAGGGTGCGTACGGCCCAGCTATTGGCAGCTGCTTCTTTTAAATAATAAGCTTGTGCATTTTTATCTTGCACCCTCATTATTAGTCGTATATGCGACCAACTCAATTTGGCACACAGCGTGTGCCAAATCTCCCAATCAGGAAATGTCAAGTAGAATTGCCTGATATCCCGAAGGTTTCGGCTGCCAAACCCAGTTCCTAATTCTTTAGATAAGGTTTCTAAAATTTCCTGTCCATAAACTGCCCGTTCCCTTCCTTGTTGCTCCTCTTCTACAATACGTTTACCAACCTGCCAATACGCTTCCACCATGGCAAATGAGGTGATAGCATACGCTCTTTGCCTTGCATTATCAATTATCTGCCGTATGTCTTGTATAAACTGCTTCATCGTTCATTTAAATTTAAGCAGGCAGGCGCCTGCAGTATTTACAATTCAGTGTACACTGTACGCTGTTTTTAAATTTGGCACACATGTTTGCCAAATCAGTTATCCCAGCGATAGTATTTCTTTAATCAACCCATCGCTTTCCTGTTCCAGTTGCAATATATCTGCTGTTACTTTTTCTATACTCCGCAGCGGCTTGTGCCGGTAGAAGTATTTATTAAAACTAATCTCGTAGCCTATTTTGGTGGAATCCATATTAATCCATGCATCGGGTACATGGGGGTTTACTTCCCGTAAAAAGTAGTTGTAAATGTTTTCTTTCAGCGGCACATTTTCGGTATCCCGCAGGTCGCTTTCGGTTTCGTATTCTATGTATTCGCCTTTTTTGTTGGTGGCATAATAGCCGTGGTGGGCCAATTGGCTAATTGTGCAGTCCAGGTGCTGCAGCAGTTGTTCTAATTTTTCGCCGGCCAGTTTGGTGGTGGTCTTTATTACCTTTTCAGCAGTGGCATGGTACCAGCTTACGGCGTTTAGTATTGTGTTCTTTTCGCTGCCGCTTATTTTTATGCCATTGGCTTTAATGGCGGCGTCCACCTTACCACGGAAAATATTAAAGTCGTTGTACTCATCCGTACCCACTGCCTCCATCAGTTCGGTGGCGGCGTTCATAAGATCCAGTTGCCTTTGCCAGGTGGTAGCGGCTACCAGTGTTTTTAGCTGTTTGGCATTCAGGTTCAGTTCTTGTTTCTCGGCCCATTCGGTAACGGTTTTTTCATGTTTACCAATGTTGGTGTACAGGTCATCACCAAATTCAGCATAAGCCCATTCCATAGGTTCCCTCAGGGTTTTGTAATATCGCAGTTCGGCAATCCGCTCTTTGGTAAACTGTGCCTTTAGCCGCTTAGGCCGCTCAATAGTTACTTTGTAATAACCAAAATCGCTGTTGCTAAATAGCTTGCTGCCAATGCCTTCCTCTTCGTTGGTAACGGGGTTGAGGGTTTTTTCTACAGCCTTCATACCCGTGTACACATCCACTATCTGGCGGATATGTTCCGGGGCAAATTCGCAGTTTTTATTACCGAGATTTTTACGCAGTTTTCTAAACAGCAGGCTGGCATCTATCAGTTGCACTTTGCCTTTACGGGCGGCTGCTTTATTGTTGGTTACAATCCATATATAGGTAGTAATACCGGTATTGTAAAACAGGTTATTGGGCATTTGCACTATGGCATCCAGCCAGTCGTTCTCTATCAGGTACCGGCGTATATTGCTTTCGCCGCCACCGGCATCGCCTGTAAATAAACTGCTGCCGTTATGTACGCTGGCAATGCGACTGCCTGCTGGACTTTGTTTCAGCGGCTTCATTTTGTTTACCATCTCCATTAAAAATAGCAACTGCCCGTCGCTGCTTCTTGGTGTGGCATCTGCCATGTCTTCGTTACCCCAATAATCTTTTAAAACAATCTGGAACCGCGGATCAATAATTTCCTTGCCATCCTTAAAATATTTCTGCTCACTGGCCCAGGATTTACCATAGGGTGGGTTGCTGAGCATATAGTCGAAAGTAGTGCCTGCAAATTCATCGGTACTCAGCGTGGAGCCCACCCTGATGTTCTCTGGGTTATTGCCTTTGATCATCATGTCACTTTTGCAAATGGCATAGGTTTCATCGTTAATCTCTTTGCCAAACAAGTACACATCGCCTTTGGCCCTTATTTCGCCTTCCTCATCTTTAATAAAATTCTGGCTTTCGGTAAGCATGCCACCGCTGCCGCAGGCCGGGTCGTAAATGGTAATAACGGGTGCCAGTTTATTTTTTACCGGTTCAAAAATAATATGGGTCATCAGGTCTATTACTTCACGGGGCGTAAAGTGTTCTCCAGCTTCCTCGTTATTGTCTTCGTTAAACTTCCGTATCAGTTCCTCAAACACATAGCCCATGCCCAGGTTGCTGAGCGGTTGCAGCTTGCGGCCATCGGGGTCGTTTTTTACAAAGGGTGTAAGGTTAATGTATGGAGAGGTAAATTTTTCCAGCACGTTCAGTAGTACATCCTTACTGGCCATGTGCCGAACCTGGCTTTTCAGCTTAAACTTTTCAATGATCTCCTTCACATTGTTGCTAAAGCCATTCAGGTAATCTTCCACATTAGCCTGTAATATTTGCTGGTTGTTGGTGGCCGTATCGTGCAGGCGTTGCAGCGTCCATTCGCTGGTATTGTAAAACACATAGCCCGATGCATCCCGCAACCCGTTTTCATCCCATTCGGTAAATTTGGCCTCTTCTTTTTGAAAGGTAAGTTCAGCAAGTACTGCTTCCTTCGTAGGCTCCAGCAAGGCATCCAGCCTGCGCAATACCACCATTGGCAAAATCACATCCCTGTATTTCCCCCGTACATATACATCCCGCAGGCAGTCGTCGGCAATGCTCCATATAAACGATACTAATTTGTTGTGGACGGCTGTGTTCATAAAATTGAGTGCTTTGCTTTGATAGGGTTAGTATTTTAATGAATCAGCCCAGTTTTTTGTGCTGTTTTATAAAGTTGGTTTTAGATATCAGGTTACGAATAGACCGGCTTCAATAATAGCGATTGTGCCAATACAAATCAAGGATTGGGAATAGAAATCATAAAAACTCTCCTAACAATGCAGCAATCATATAAGCCTGTTTATTCTTGATTCTTGCTCCATTTTCATCCACCTGTTTATGGCTTAGTTCTTCAATCTTTATCATGATGTTTTGGAAGTCAGTGGCATTATCTAAGATTGGTTTTATACGATGGAGTTGCTTCTCTGTAAAGGAGCAATGCATTTTCAGCAGGTTGCGTACATAGTCTTTTAAATCCTTTTCTCTTTCTTGGGATTTTTTGGAGATTACCTTAAAAGTCAAGCCGATGGTTTTCTTGCCCATCTTGTGCTCAAAGCCTTTTTCGGAAATATTAAACCAGCAGTCGGCTTTTGCCATCAGTTCCCTTTGCGCTGGCACCAGTACACGCCTTTTAAAATCTGCATAGTTTTTATATTGGGTCGGTTCTATGTCCAGGCGTTGTCTTAAATCTGCAAGGGTTATGTAAAACGAACCTTCAATTTTCCACGAAGCTACAATCATATACAGCCTGGCTGTGTACTTGGAACTGGTGGACATTACTGTCTCGTAAAAGAATTTTGTAAAATTGGAACCTTTGCCGGAATGAT